>OMBQ01000094.1_pt1 | contig 109082 bp, 110 predicted proteins | sample 1674311 | NCBI WGS metagenome assembly OMBQ01 (sample SAMEA103958160, study PRJEB25191) | human gut metagenome | biome: human-associated habitat [ENVO:00009003]; feature: intestine environment [ENVO:2100002]; material: feces | place: Germany | collected 2013/2015 | reverse complement strand
CCTGGAGCTGTGACTCAGGTTATAACCAATCCGGGGCAAGCTGTGTTCAGGAAAAGAAAACCTGTGCCGATTACGGGTATGAAGACAGTCTTAAATTTGGTATTGGTATAACCTGTTCTCAGGTTACCGTCAGTAACCTGAAATGTTACAGATGCACACAAAAAGCGGTCAGCTGTCCCGGCGGCAGACCCGGCAGCTCCTGTGCGTGCGGCGGAACACACAGTGGCGTAGGCTTTGCGGCGGCGCATTTTTGTGTGGAGCAGGTAAAATAAATATCAAAAAAAGCAGTCCCGGATAATTTCCGGGACTGTTAAATTCAGGGATATAATTTTTACAGATTCTTCATGGCGAGCAGTTCAAGTTCCTTGATTTTGTCACGATAAATGACGGCCGTTTCAAACTCGAGATTGGCGGCGGCTTCTTTCATCAGTTTGGTATATTCCTTGATTTTCTTTTCGACGTTTTTGATTTCTTCAATATCTTTGGCGTCGTCTTTAACAAAATCGGTTTCGGTCATTTCCTTTAAGGTTGCCGAAATGCTCTTTTTGATGGTTTTCGGCGTAATGCCGTTTTCCGCATTGTATTTCATTTGTTTTTCGCGGCGGCGCTGCGTTTCGTCCAAGGCCTGTTTAATTGAACCGGTTATTTTGTCCGCGTAGAGGATAACCTTACCTTCGGCATTGCGCGCCGCACGGCCGATGGTCTGAATCAGCGAGCGGGTAGAACGCAGGAAACCCTCTTTGTCGGCGTCAAGAATGGCAACCAGCGAACATTCCGGAATATCAAGGCCTTCGCGCAGCAGGTTGATGCCGACCAGCACGTCGAAAACGCCCAGCCGCAAATCGCGGATGATTTCGATGCGTTCCAGCGTGTCAATGTCAGAGTGCAGATAGCGGACTTTGATGCCGTTGTCGTTCAGATATTCGGTCAGGTCTTCGGCCATTTTTTTGGTCAGGGTCGTTACCAGAACCCGCTCGCCCTTGGCGATGACCTTGCGGCATTCTTCCATGAGGTCGTCAATCTGGTTTTCAACCGGACGCACGACGCAAACCGGATCGGCAAGCCCGGTCGGGCGAATGACCTGTTCGACGAAGCTGCCGCCGCTTTGTTCCAGCTCCCAGTCGCCGGGGGTTGCGGAGACAAAAATCGTCTGACCGCGCATGGCGTTCCATTCGTCAAACTTCAGCGGTCGGTTGTCAACGCAGGACGGCAAACGGAAGCCATAATCGGCCAAGGTTGATTTGCGGTTATAGTCACCGCGGTACATGCCGCCGATTTGCGGCACCGAAATGTGACTTTCGTCAATGAAGATGATGGCGTTCGGCGGCAGATATTCAAACAGCGTCGGCGGCGGCGCTCCGGCCGGACGTCCGGTCAGGTAGCGCGAATAGTTTTCGATGCCTTTACAATGGCCGGTCGCTTCGAGCATTTCGAGATCGAAACGGGTACGTTGTTCCAACCGCTGAGCTTCGAGCAGTTTGTTTTGGCTTTTCAGTTCGTCCAGCCGTTCGCCGAGTTCTTCCTTTATGTGCACAATCGCCTGAGACAAAGCCGGCCGCGGCGTAACATAGTGGTTGGCCGGATAGACGGTCACTTCTTTCAAATCGGCGGTTTTTTTGCCGGTCAGCGAATCGAATTCGCTGATACTTTCGATTTCGTCGCCGAAGAAGGAAATGCGCCAGGCCCGGTCTTCGTAGTGCGCCGGGAAAATGTCAAGTATGTCGCCCTGAACGCGGAAAGTGCTGCGGACAAAGTTTTGCTGGTTACGTTCATATTGCAGTTCTGCCAGCCGACGGTGGACTTCCCGCGGGCTGATTTCGTCACCGACTTTCAGCGGAATTGTCATTTGCGAATAGGACTCAACGTCGCCCAAGCCATAAATGCAGGAAACCGACGCGACGATGATGACGTCATTGTCTTCCAGAATATTACGCGTGGCGGCGTTACGCATGCGGTCAATCTGTTCGTTAATGGCCGAATCCTTTTCAATATAGGTATCGGTTTTGGGAACATAAGCTTCGGGCTGATAGTAATCGTAGTAGGAAACGAAATATTCAACATGGTTTTCGGGAAAGAACTCTTTCATTTCCGAATAAAGCTGAGCCGCCAGAATTTTGTTTGGCGCCATAATCAGGGCCGGACGTTTGCTCTGTTCAATGATTTTGGCCATGGTAAAGGTTTTTCCGCTGCCGGTAACGCCGAGCAGAACCTGATTTTTTTCGCCGTTGGCTATGCCTTCGCAGAGTTCCTTAATCGCCTGCGGCTGGTCGCCTGCGGGAGCAAACGGACTTTCGATTTTGAAATCGCGACTCATTTTGTTTTCCGGTTTTATTCTTCCGTATCTTTGTCTATGCCGTCGAGTTTCAGCGAATTGGAATAAATTTTGGTAAAGTTGCTGAAGGCGGCGACGTCGTTGACCATGCGGTCGATTGAATTGATGTCTATCTTATCATCTTCCAGCTGTCCGGTTAAGATGTTAAATACGCTATAATATTTCGTATCTTTAAAGTAGGGCATAAACTTGTTGCGCAGCCGGACGATAACGGTTTCCTTGCCCGATTTTTTCAGTGCGGTGGCCCAGTCGAGTATATAATTAATCTGTTCTTCGCTGAGAGGCTGTCCGGGAACGGGTTTTTCAATCAGGTATTTGAGATTGTCAGAGGCGGGGCCCCAAAGGCCGGCATTCCAGAAAATTTCGCTTTTCAGCAAAATGGCATTTTTGCTGTAATCGTCTTTGAGGAGTGCCAGCGCTTCCTCTTCACGGTTAAGGTTGGTCAAAGCCTTGGCGCGGATGATTTTGCGCTGCAGCGCGAGCGTCTGCGGAATGGCGCCGTTTTCGGTATCGTCAAGCATCAGCAGAGCTTCGCCGTCCTTGTGGTTAAACAGGTATATCAAAGCCAGGCGCGTACCGATTTTGGCTCGGTCGACCGGTGTCATCGGAACATTGCGCAGCTGTCCGGTCAGCAGGCTTTCGGCACGGTCAAGCAAATCAACGGCAACCAGGCGGTCACTGAGTTTTTGGACAATCGTGTTGTAACGCGGGCTTTTCGGCGCCAGCCATTCGTAGTCGTGATAGAGCGCCAGCGATTTCAGTGCCGACAGGTTATCTGCTTCGTTACGAATGTAGATGTCTTCAAAAAGGCGGACCATGCGGTCTTCAACGGCAGGTTTGTCTTCGTAGCCGGCATAGTTTTTCAGTTCCTGCAAGGTGCGGAGCGCATTGGCAAAGTCTTTTTTGCGGATATACATGTCGGCCAGGCCGTCCAAAAGTTCCAGCTTGAAGCTTCTTTCGCCCCAGGCGTAGCGCAGGCGTTCAAATTCGCTGATTGCCTTGTCCAGCGGGAACAGGTTCAGTTTTAAGCCCAGTTCGACGATTTCCTTGCGGGCCAGCGAGGTGTATTTAAGCGAATCCATCGGCAGAATGCGCTTGTATTCGTTGACGGCACTCATCGGCGAACCTTGCAGAACCAGTTTTTTGCCGGTCAGGTAATGGACGGCGGGGACCAGTCTTTCCGGATGGCGGCTGTTTTTGAGAATATCTATAAAGTTCTGGGTGGAAAGATCGTCGCCGGCATTAAGCGCAATACGCGCACCGACAAGCGCAATGCGGTCCTTGATTTCGTCGGGGTAGTCGCGGATAAGCGAGATGAACGAAAGCAGTATGCCGCTGTATTCGTCTTTATATTCGACAGCAGCTTCCGACAGGGTTCGCCAGAAAATGGCTTCGTTCAGCGTCGGCAGACGGCCGTATGAAAAGTCTTCGACCGCCTGTTCATAGCGGTTGGCCAGGAAGTTGGCCACGCCGGACAATCCGTACAGCCGTTCGGAGGCGGCTTCCGGCGCGCCGGTTTCCTTTATTTGATTGATTATGGTCAGCGCATTGGTGCCGAGCCCCCGCATAACATAATATTTGGCCAGTTCGAGACGGGCTTTGTTTTTTTGTTCTTCGGGCGCGGCGGCGATGTCGCTGCGCAGCTGCTCTTCAGCCTCGACAAACGGCTTGTTCATGAGTGCGGCGCTGGAAGTTCCTGTCAGCGGCGAAAGTTCGCTGTCGTCCTGACTGAGCATGGCCTGCCGTTTGAGAATTTCGAGGTTGTGGGAGATGTTCAGCCCGCGGTTGTAGCCCTGAATCGAGAGGCCGGTTGTGGCGCGGCTGACGACAATATCGTTGGTTTTGGAAACGATGACGATACCCTGATAGGAATCCAAAATGTCGAGGTCCGGGTAAGTATAGGGGTGCTCCATGCCGACGCCGATGTCCAGACTGGGCGCAGCAATAAGCGTATCGCCGATTTCCGGGTCGAGCGTGGAAACGATGTTGCCGGTGTTGGATACGGGGACGAAGAGGTAGGGCTGCTTGCGGCTGTCATATTGCGTGAATGCCTGCAGGTAACGGTGTTCTTCGTCGGGAAATGGCTTTTTGAGCAGGTCGACAACCCACAGCAAACCTTCCTTCCGGACGGTATAATAGGTTCCTTCTTTGGGTTTCAGGCGCAAAATAAGGGCCTGATAATTGGGAATCTGGACCAGCTCGTCGACCAGAGGCGCCGCACTGGCGGCGAGTTCGTCGACATTGATGTTCTGGGAATGGTCAAAAATAATCCATAAGTAATCGCCGCGGCGGAAGACGGCCAGACCGACGGGAATGTTCCACGGAAAACTCAGGCTGATGCTTTGACTGCCGTTTTCGGTCATTTGCGGCGCGACCATTTCGCTGACGCCGGAGACTTTTGCCGAACTGCGGGTTTCAATAGGTTTTATCTGTGCGGTGGCCACTGGTTCGATTGCGGCGGAGGTTCCGACCAAAGCGGCTGCCGGCGCCGGGAACAAACAAGCAAAAACCAGCGTACAGGCTGCCATACGCCGGCTGATTTGCTTTGAAATGTCTGTTATCGCTTTGTTCAAAACCATTTCCCGCTGCCGTTAAATGCTGTTGCCGATGATTTCGTCCGTGACGGCCTTGGCCTTTACCGCCTCCATCTGTGAAACGATGGCGGAAGCCGAGGACGGTTTCATTTCCCGCAGGAGAGACGCCGCCGTTTCAATATCCAGCGTGTTGAAAATTCTGGCAGCGCTCTGCGGTTTCATGCTGGCATACATTTTGACCAGAGCCGCAATTTTTTCCTTTTCTTTTTCATTGTATTCGCCGATAAGTTTTTTCAGCTTGCTTTCGTATTCGCGGAGCTGGGCCAGTTTTTTTTCGATTTCTTCTTCGGCGACTTTCAGCTGAACGGCTTTTTTATCGATTTCGCGGCTTCTGAGGTCGAGGGCTTCGCGCCGTTCGGCAAGTTCCTGCAAAATCATTATTTCGGACTGAGTAAATGTGCTGTTGGCCTTTTCGCCGGTGCTGCCCGGGTTTTGTCCGCGTTCTGCCTGTTCAAGAACTTTGCCGAGTTCGGCGGTGTCCCTGGACGCTTCTTCTTCGGCCCAGGCCTTGCTTTGACTGATGCTGAAGCTGCGGCTGTCTGCGTTTTTGAGCGAATCGAAAACGTTATTGACGCGAATGGACAGGGTCAAAACTGCCAGAAAAATGAAAACGGGCAGAATGCGAAAATTGTTCTTGAATTTGGTCAGCATCGAAATTCCTTATTTTATCGAACGCAGGGCTTTTAAGAGTTCCATTTCGGCTTCGGAACGCGAATCCGAAACTGCAAAATCTTCTTCTACATCATCGCGGGCTTTTGCGGAAGCTTTTTTTGCACCGAACAAGCCGGCGGCGGGTTTTTCTTCCTTAATGCTGCGCCCGTCCTTAATCATGATTTCCAGCCGGTCGGCCAGGTTATCCGCTCTTTCGTTGATGAAAGTCAGGTCGTCTTTGAGCGTTTTGGCACTGTCTACGACCTCTTTGAGACCTTCCGACGAATGTTCGGTAACCGATTTGAGCTTCGGAATGGAGTTTTCGGCTTTGAATGTGGCTTCGTTGAGCGACTGCACCAACTGAGCCAGACTTTTTTGGTTCTGGCGCAGCATGCTCAGGTTCTTGTTGAGCCGATATGCAAAGACAATGGTCGGAATCAACAGTCCGATGATGGTGAGGTTGATGATTAATTCGAAACTATCCATTGCGGTCAGCCTTATCTTTTACTTTGATGACGACATGGTCGGATTTGCGTCCCATACAGCCTTTAAGCAGCGGAACGTCGCCGCAGATGAGCGTTACGTCGTCGCAGCAGGACATTTCGAGCGGCAGAAAAGACCCTTTTTCCCATTTGGCGATTTCGCCGAGACTTATCATCCGCTCTTTGAGAATGGCTTTGATTTCGACATCGGTTTCCCACAGCTGTTCCATCAGGTGGTTTTCCCAGATGGTATCGCGGCCGTAGCGTTCGCCCATGAACATTTGCAGCAGCAGGTCGCGCACCGGTTCCAGCGTTGCATAGGGAATCATCAGGTCAATTTTGCCGCCGCGGTCTTCCATGTCGATGCGCAGATGAGCGACGATGACTGCGTTGGACAGGCGGGTAATTGTGGCAAAGCGCGGGTTGGTTTCCAGACGGTCGTAAGCAAAGTTGACCGAAGTTACCGGGTCGAAAGAAGTGGAAAGGTCGGACAAAATCAGTTCAATCATGTCTTTGACAAGATTGAGCTCGATGGTGGTATACGGACGTCCTTCAATGCGCATGGCCGCGGTGCCGCGGCGGCCGCCGAGCAATACGTCGACGATGGAATAGACCAGTGATGAATCAACGGACATCAGGCCATAGTTGTCCCATTCCTCGGCCTTGAAAACGGCAAGCAGGGTCGGCAGCGTCAGAGAATCGATATATTCGCCAAAGCGCATGGACTCAATGTTGTCGAGCGAAACTTCAACGTTGTCCTGCGTGAAGTTGCGGAGCGATGTGGCCATCATGCGGATAAGGCGGTCAAACACGATGTCGAGCATCGGCAGACGTTCGTAAGAAACCATGGAGGCGTTCAAAATGGCCCGGACGCCGGTTTTCATTTCGTAGTCTTCGTCCTCTTCGTCGGGCGTGTAGCCGAAAAGGGAATCAATTTCTTCCTGATTGAGGATTTTGGAATCGCCGCCGTCGCCCGCCGCCGGAGAAACTTCTTCCCCGCCGCGAACCTTTATGGCATCGGCCCAGTCCTTGTCTTCCTTGCGGTCGGCTGCCTGTTCCTGATTATTTGTCGTATTTTCCTCTGCCACTTTTTGTGTCCTTAAAATTGGTTATTTGTCAATTCCGAAAGCCTTGAAGTTCAGGTTGGCAACCACGACCGGGCTGACAATCAGGTTGATGCGGTACAACAGCTCTTCCCTGAGCCAGTAAAGCCCGTTGGAACCGCTGATTTCGTCCGGCGTCAGCTCAATCGTGTGGGCAATGACGGCGTCGACGATTTTGGGCATGAGCCCTTCGACAATCTGAACGTCTTCCATCCGGGTCAGTTCAATATTGAGCCTGAGGCTGACGTCCTGCGGCGTTCCGGCTTCGTCTTTAATGCGGACGTTGATTTCGGGAATGTCGTAAAGAATGGTCAGCTTGTTTTGGGCAGTGTCGCCGTCCGTGCCGCCGGGCCTTTCGACAACGGCGTAGGAAAGGTTTTGCGGACCGGTTTTTTTGCTGAAAACCGAGTAAAAACTGACGACCAGCCCGATTGCAATCAGTGCTGGCAGCAGGAAAATCAGAATTTTTTTGCGGTCGATTTTCTTTTTGCCTTCCTCAGCATCGGAATCCGCATCGAAATCATCGTCTAAATTTGCCATAACCCTACCTTAACAATAGATTTGTCTGTCCGACATTTTATAATATTTTTTCAAGAATGAAACCCTAAAAACATACTTATTAAACGTATTTGTGATTTTAACCATTATTTCAGGATTTCCGGTGTATAAATCAAGCTGAAAAGGTCTTATGAACATTAGCGCCGCCTGATTGTTACAGATATGTTAATTTTGAGGAAATTTAAAGCTTTGACATGGAAAAAAGCGCGCTTTTGTGGTAGGATGGATAATGAGTTAAAGGATTTGGAACGGGGCGTGGCGTAAATGTATATCTGGGTACTGCTGGCGACATTCATAGCGATTTTGTATTCGTTTAATCTGCCGACGCGTTCCGACATGCGCGAAATTTACGTTGAGCCGCAGGCAGAGGCGATTGTGAGCAAAATGCTCCTGCAACATCGCGCGGCCGAAAACTATGCCCGGGATCTCGGCTATACGTCTTATTATCCGGGCAACGTCGACTTTAAGCTGCTGTGCCAGAAAAATTACCTTCCCTACGGTCTGGAAGGCTGTAATCCCTCCGATACCAGCAAAATTTCGCGTCGGCAGGAGATTCAGTCGCGGATATATTGTCTGGACAAGAGTTCGTCGGGATATTCGAAGTCCGTAACCGGATGTCCAGGAAGTCCGAGCTGCTGCAGCCAGGACAACGCATACAACTATGTCGTGACCTATGGCTGCGTGCCGCAGCGCTGGCGAAACATCAAAACCGGAAAGCCCAACAACGATTTGCTGAACGCGATTAAAAACACGGTCGGCGTCGGTGTCAACATCGGTTATGCCGACTTTGAGGACAAGACCTTTACGCGGACTTATGACGTGGCCAACGGCAAAACGGTGCAGGACAAGTATACCATGCACCTGGTCGGCCGCGAAGTCGAGTGGATTGGCATTCCGGAGTATGTGGTCAACGATGCGGAAGGCGGAAATACGTCGTTTAACCGCATGTGCGTCGAACCGCTGAAGGACAAGGACGGAAACGTCGTTGAAGCGCAGGTCTGTTCCTACTGCATGGTTTATATTACGCCGATTTAGGCGGAGATGAGGAGAAAGACAATGTTGAAAAGCAAATTTGCAAAGCTGAACGAGCTGGGCAGCCTGATGGTTGAGGCGATGGCAATGCTTGCCCTCATTTCCATGGTTACGCCGATTTTGTACCGTAAGGCGGCCGAAAGAACGACCGAACTGCAGGATATTAATGCCGCGGGGCAGATGCGCAGCCTGATTAAAGCCGTGGACGACTATGTGAGCGACAACTACAACACGATTGTCGCCGGCAATGCGGTTAACAACAGCGTCAACAATTCGGTCAACTACAGCGATTTGGTCAGCGGCGGCAAAAAGACGATTGACATTAAGCACTTTCGCGACTATCTGCCGTACGGCTTTTTAGACTCGTCGGGCAATGTGCAGGATACCAAAACTTTCAGCAAAGACTACAAAGTCGTTTTCAAATACACGGATGCGGGGGGCCGCAAGGCGGTAACGGCGTTTGTGGTAGCCGAGCCTAAGGAAAAAGGCAACTTTCCGATGCTGCGTGCGTCGCGTATTGCGTCGATGGTCGGCACCAACGGCGGTTATGCGCAGGTCAGCGGCAGCAAGGTTACGGTTAACGGCGTACAGGGTATTTGGACGATTGACAACATGAGCAGCGAACTGGGGGTTACAACGACCAACGGTTCCATTGTTACGTCTTCGGTACAGCCGATTACGGAAGCCGGGGGCGGCGGTAACAACGAGAACTACCTGTACCGTATTGATATGAGCGGCAATCCGTCGACGGCCAAACTGAACCAGATGGAGGCCAATCTCAAGCTCGGTGCTGACAGCGGCCCGCATCACAATATCAGCAACATTAACCAGCTGATTATTTCGGCGCAGAATCAGGCCAATTTTTCCGACAAAAGCAGCGGCAACGACGGCGCTTTGCTGATTAAGGGCAGCGGCGGCGCGACTATCGGCGGTAACACCGTTATCGGCGGCGCTTTGTCGGCTTTGGCAGACAAATTCAAGGTCAATAATTCCGGTTTGCAGTACGGAACATTGTTTACGGTTACCGACAGCAATCTGAAATACGGCGAAAACGGCAGCGTCATCAATGCCAGTGCTTCGGATCTGAACCTGTTGAACGGCAAGATTACGGTTAACAGCAGCGGAACCAAAATCAACAGCAAAACCAACATTGCCGGCGATACCGTCATCGGCGATTTGAATGCCAGCGTCAATTCGACGGACGGCGTTGCCAACAAGCTGACGGTTAAAGGAAATGCGGACGTGACCGGTATTTTTACGGCCGGAGAAATCCGCACGCCGAAGTTCAAGTCGCTGACCTTGGACGCCGGCGCGGCCGCCTATACGGGGCCGTGGAACCTGCACGTCGAGGCGACGAAAGCCAGCTTTGCCCAGCCTGACTTTAATGTGGCGACCGACAAGCTGAAAATTACCTCTGCCGAATCGAGTATGAAAAATGCGACAATTACGCTGAACGCGAATGACGTGGCCAAGGCTGTGCTTAACTCAAGCGGTGCGGAAATCAGTTCGACGAATAATGTTAAGATGCACGGCAATAACAGCGTGCATCTGTATACGGGAGCAATGAACCCGTCGCTGACCGCCAATGAGGTAAGCATTCAGGACACGATGTTCAGGGCAAACCGTGGTACGATTGCAATTAATTCGATTGTCAACAGCTTTACTGTCAAAAATACGGACGGAAGCAAGCTGGATCAGACGGATATTTCCGGTGCGGTAAGCAGGGTTCGCAACATGAATTTTCAGGTTGAAGAACCGGGCGGCGCCTATGTCCTGAAAGTGGAACCGCAGAATGCCAACAAGTCGAAAGTTAAAGTGGACGGCGAACTGATTGTGTATAACGATAACGCTACAGGCGATTCCGGCGAAAAACTGCTGCAGGTTTCGCAGGCGAGCAACAACAGCGGCGGAAATGCCACGGCTGAAATTACCAGAGGCAAGGTTATCGTCAAAGACAACGGGACGACGGTTAAAAAAGTTCTGACGGTGGATGCCAATGAAACGGACAAGTCGACGGCCGACCGCGGCAGCGTTTATATCCGTAAAGGTATCGTCGAGTTGGAATCGAGTTACGGAACCAAGCTGACCGACGCGCAGGTTCAGGCGCAGGCGACTTCCGGCAATGATAAGGGTTATGTCCGGGCAGACCGTTTCGTATCCAACCGCGGCTGGACGAATCCGATTACCGGCGGCGTGGTTTCCAGCTTTAACCGCGGTACGACTTATGACGCCTATCAGGTTAATCCGGCCTATACGTCGGTTATGCACGACATTAAGCTGACGTCGCGCGGCGGCGCCCGTCTGAGCGACATTCTGCCGGATTTCATCAACAAAGGCATTTATGTGGTTGACAATACCTATCTGGAAACTTTCGGCAGCTGGGAGAATTCGTCGGGGTGTCCGAGCAAGACCAGCGGTAACAGCTGTCAGACCGTTTCTTCCTCATATGTAGCCAACAACCACACCGATTGGACGTCGCCGTGGCTGGGCGTTGTTCCGGCGCCGATGTGTCCTCCGGGATACGCCAAGGTTATTACGATTACGCCGGCCGGTTTTGCCATGGCTCAGGCCGGTGTTCCGGGCACCAGACAAGCCGGCAAAAAGCAGGATATCGTGATTATAAACTATCCGAAAAATCCGAATGAAGACTATTCGGCCAATCCGTCCGAGGCGCCTTCGCCGCTTTATTTCCAGAAGAGCACCTGGCTGCGCGCCAAAGTCTATACGCATGGTTCCGACAACGGCTTCAAGGGGTGGAGCGCGATTATGGGCTTTATGTATCCATATACCTATTATAAGAAGTATATGGACGACCTGGGGTTGGGTTTGAGCGGCAACGACGCAATTGCATGGAACCTGTTTCCGGTTTTCAGAAAGCAGTTGGAAGCGTATGCCACCGTTTACTGCTATTTTGACCGTAAGGGCGGTTTGGGCACGACTTTTGACTCCAACCTGGTCGATACGACTTACGATCAGCTGTCTAATTTCCGGGCGCCGATGAGCGGAAAATCGGTAAGCGCGACCGGCAGCGACAGCGGTTATTTCAACCGCCTGAACGATCCGAATCTCAAATATACCGAGCCGTGGTAAGGCCGAATACGAAAAGCCCCTCCTTTGAGGGGCTTTTTTTGACGGGGTGGGAAAAGTAAATATTTTTTGATGTAAAAATTTTTTAATTAAGTATTATGTTGATAATATGTCTATGAATTTGAGGAGATGGATAATGAAATTTGCAGCACTGTTAATGATGGGCGTTTCGCTTGGACTGGCTTGTCCGGCAGTTGCTCAGACCGGCAGAGAGGGCGTGCAGTCATTCCAGCAGGGCGGCGATTCCTGGCGCCGTGCGGAGGAAGACAATCAGCCGCCGGTTATCAGTCAGAGCATGATTGACGCCGTCGGCAACAGCGGCATAGCCAACATTACCGACTCAGAAGCCGTCTTCTGTTATCAGGTTTCGTCAAAACCGGCCGGCTATAAAGGATATACAATTGACAACATGGCCGTTACCGGTTTTTGTGGCATTATTGAAAACGACCTGAAAAATATGATTATCAGACAGTTTTTTGCCACGCCCGAGAATATTTCTCAGGAAGTGGCGCAGTGCGTTATCAAGCCGCGGCTGATGCTGCGTTTTGTCCGCGGCGTGGATTATACGGACGTGCTGCTTTCTTCGCCCTGCCATTCTTTTTCGGTTTTTTACGGCGGCAAGGTAAAGTCTTATAATTTCAGTCCGGCAGCGGAAATTATTGATGTGATGGTAGATTCTTTCCGTCCGAAGACGGTTCCTTTCGTGTCGCCGGCCATGCTGAGACAGTTGCTGCCGATCGGCGTTGCGCAGACGCAGTCGCAGAAGGATATGGTTGCCAAGCAAAGCGGTCCGATACGCAACTGGGATACGCAGTCCGCGCCGGCAAAACCTGCGGCACCGAAGAAGAGCGGTTGGAATAATCTGAACCTTTAAAACTTTGTATAATGGTCATCTGGTACAGAAATTGCAGGACAAAAGTGTCCTCACGTACTATTGTGTACGCTGTGGTACTTTTGCCTTTATTTCTTACTATATGACTCATTCTTCAAAGTTTTGTAAAACCTCGTATAATGGTCATCTGGTACAGAAATTGCAGGATAAAAGTGTCCTCACGTACTGTTGTGTACCAATTCCGACTAGGTTGTTGTTTCGTAGCGCTGTCGCTTCTCACAACAACAAGTCTCATTGCTTTTCCTTAAAGAAAGCACATTCGGGTGCTTTCTTTTGCGGCAGTGGTACTTTTGCCTTTATTGCTTACTGTTTGACGCACTCTTCGAGTTTTTCCAAACTCGTATAACGGGGCGAGTTATTTGCCATCAGTTGGTTTCGGGCAGGTAAACGACCAGATTAAAGACGTTTTCGAGAAAGAAAAGTGAGATGAAGCAGAGCAGGGCAGCCATTATCGGCGTAAATATCCAGCCGAGGGCTATGTGCCCGAGAATGCTCCAGCTTATGCTGCGGCCGCCTTTGGCCAAACCGATGCCGATGATGGCGCCGATAACGGCCTGCGAACTGGAAACCGGTACCAGCGGCAGCGCCGGCAGCCCGTTTGACAGCAGAAAGTTTTCCAGTTTTTCGGAAGCAAACATGTATAAAACCAGCGATTGTGAGACGACGACAATCCAGGCGACAATCGGAGACATGCGCATAAGCCCGTTGCCGATGGTTTTTATTATTTTGTGCGAATAAGAGAAAATGCCGCTGCTGACGGCAATGCCGCCGATGAAGAAAAGAATCTGCTCGGGACTGAAGTCCAAGCTGCCGATTTTCAGATTTTGGAACGGAGCGGAATCGACAAATACGCCCATGACGTTGGCGATGTTGTTGGCGCCGAGAGCATAGGCGCCGAACGCGCCGGCAACAATCAGGCCGATGCGGGTATATAAATCCTGGCGGATGAGGTGGATTTTGGAATATTTTATCAACGAACGCACCAGAAAATAAATCAGCGTGGCGAGTATGCCGGCCAGAACCGGACAGATGACCCAAGTGCTGACAATTTTGGAAACAATGCTCAGGTCGGTCGGTCTGCCGCTGTAAAAGTTCCAGCCGATAATGGCGCCGACGATTGCCTGCGAGGTTGAAACCGGCAGGCCTCCCTTAATCATCCAATAGACGCTGACCGCGGCGGAAAGCGCAACCATAAAAGCGCCGGGCAGGGCGTTGACGTTGCCTAGTCTGGTCAGGGTTTCGGTCGTGCCGCCGCCGGAATAGACGGCGCCGAGAATCAGAAAAAATGAGGATATGACGGCAGCGGTGCGGAACCGGACCATCTTGGTGCCGACGGCGGTACCGAAGACGTTGGCCGCGTCGTTGGCGCCGAGAGACCAGCCCAGAAAGAGGCCGCTGCTCAGAAATATGAAATAGCTCAAATCCATCAGATATCTCTTTTAATGGTAAAAATCAGCAGTTCGTCGACACAGTCTTCGGCGATGTCGGCAATATCGGCGACTTCGGTAATCAGCGAATCCAGCTGCAGTTTGTTGGCCAGCGGCAGCTCGGAATCGAAAATGGCTTCCAGCATGCGTCCTGAAGTCAAATCGGATTCATGTTCGATGAAGTAAACTTTCTGCGAATAGTCGCGGACGGTGCTGAAGTCGCGGAAAAAGGCACGGGAGGCAATGGCCATGTTTTCGGCGCAGTCGGAAACCTGTTCGCAGAGTTCGATGACCCGCGAATGGTATTCGGCAGGGATGTCCGGCTGCTCAATGTAGAATTTGTAGGTAACTTCATCAAATTTGTTGATGATTTTATCTAGATTTTCAACCAGATGCAGCACGTCGGCACGCAGGTCGGGAATCAGATTTTGGATATAAAGTTTATTTTCGATGTCGCGGCGCAGGGCGTCGGCGTCATGTTCAATGGTTTTTATCTGTTTGCTCAGCTTGCGATAGTTCTCGCTGCGTTTCTCGTTCAGAAATACGCGGATGGCCTTTTTGAACGTCATGGCCGCGTCAATGATTTTATCATGAAACAAGTCAATTTTGTTTTCAAGCGATTTGGTGCGTGCAAACAAAGATACCTTTATATGGAACATATCCGCTTCCTTAATTTAAATTTTTTAAAATATCATACGTCTTAATTATGAAAAAAGCTTTAGCATTTTGAACGGAAAACGAAAATTATTATATAAATTTAGACTTGTAAATATATTTCAGATTGGCTAAATTATTAGGTGTTTTATTATATAATAATTTAAGGATACTAAAATGAGTAAAATGAATTCACTTTACGTTTCGCTGCTGGCTTTGGTCGTAGCTCTGGTTGCTCTGGGTATGTGCATCCACTGCTGCGCTCAGAAACAGTCGCTCAGCGTTGAAGAAACCCTGAACAATAATCCCGAGATTATCATCAATGCCATGCAGAACTATGAGCAGAAAATGAGAGAACAGGCTGCTGCCGAAGCTCAGAAGATGATTGAGGCCAACCTGCCGGCTTTGAACAATGATGCCAACACGCCGTTTATCGGTGCTGCCGATGCCAAGACGGTTCTGGTTGAGTTCTTTGACTTTTCCTGCCATTACTGCCACAAGGTTTATCCGGCGGTTAAGAAGATTGCCGAAGCCAATCCGGATATCAAAATCGTTTTCAAGCCGCTGACTTTCGTTGCGCCGATTTCCCAGTATGCAGCTAAAGCGGCTTTGGCTGCCAACGAACAGGGCAAGTTCTTTGAGGCCTACAAAGCTATCTTTGAATTTGAAGGCAGACCGGATGAAGCCAAAGTTGACGAACTGGTTGCTTCGACCGGTGTCGACATGGAAAAACTGAAGGCTGACATGAATTCTGCCAAAGTCAACAATGCTCTGAGCAGCATTAATGATTTGGCCGGCAAAATTCAGGTTAACGGCGTTCCGGCTCTGTTCCTGAACGGCAAACAGCTTCAGACCATTGACGGTGCTGAAATCCAGAGACAGATTGACAGCGTTAAATAAGCCGTTTCCGGTTAAAGTTGACAGCCCCTCTTCGGAGAGGCTGTCTTTGTATTAGAAAAGCCATGCACTAAGCGCATGGCTTTCCTGTCTCAAAAAAAAGCTCCCTGAAGGGAGCTTAAAGTGTTTTTTGTCAGGCTTTTATTTCGCCGACATACATGCCGATTTTCTGTGCGGCTTTAACATAGTCGCCATGAACATCCAGCAGAGTGGTACCTTTCTTGACGACTTCTTCCAAAGAATAAGCCTTTGCTTCGCCGTCTTCCCAGACAACCATTTTATTGGTTTCGCCTTTTTCCAGAAGTTCAACGGCCTTGGCTCCGAAAATGGCGGCCAACATACGGTCGAAAGCGGTCGGAATGCCGGAGCGCTGCAGGTGTCCCAATGTGGTAACGCGGGTTTGAAAATCGGGCAGGCGTTTGTTGAGTTCGGCGCTCAGGTACTGGCCGACGCCGCCGTAAACGTTTTCGCCGATAAGGTTTTTGGCGCCGGTAATATGTTCGCCGTTTTCGGTTTTGATGCCTTCGGATACGACCAGAACTGCATGGCTGCGGCCGGAAGTTTTGATTTCCTTGAGCTTTTCGATAATCGAATCAATCTTGTAAGGAATTTCGGGAACCAGGCAGACGTCGGCGCCGCCGGCCAGAGCCGAGTGCATGGCCAGGTGTCCGGCATCGCGGCCCATAACTTCCAGAATCAGGGCGCGGGAGTGGGAACGGGCAGTGGCGTCCAGGCTGTCGATGGCCGAGGTGCAAACCTGACAGGCGGAGTTGAAACCGACTGAAAATTCGGTAATCGGCGTGTCGTTGTCAATGGTTTTCGGAATGCCGACCATTTTAACGCCGGCATTTTTGCAGTAATTGCTGACAATGTTCATGCTGCCGTCGCCGCCGACAACGACAATTGCGTCCAAACCAAGAGTTTTGACGCCTTCGCCGAAACGTTTGGAAACTTCTTCCAGAGATTCCATTTTGACGCCTTTGTTCAGCGAACCCAGATAAGAGCCGCTGATTCTCGGCCACGGGGTATCGGAAAAGTTATGAACGGTCAAAATTTCGTAGGCGAGAGGCTTTTCGGTCAGGCCGTCCGTACCATTCTTGATACCGTAGACTTCCCAGCCGAGCCTGCTGGCAGAGTTAACCACGGCTCTGATGACGGCGTTCAATCCGGCGCAGTCGCCGCCGCTGGTTAAAATGCCGATTTTTTTGGTAGTGCTCATATAAAAACTCCTAGTTTTCTTTATTGTTGCTTTTTTCTTAAATATACTGTATAATCTAATACAAATTTTAGGAAATTATTTCCAGCAAAAAGTTTTTGTTTTCATCGTTTTTTTTCAAGAAGGGACTATTTAATGTTAAATAACGACAATTTAGGCAAACTCCAGCACCAGCTTTGTGAACTGAGACTCGAGGAGCGCCGCGTTTGTTCGGATATCAGACATTTAGTTGCCAAAAATCAGACGATTGACTTTTTTCAGGCAAAACAGCTTAATACGCTTCGTTCTGGTCTGAAGACCAAAATTAAGAGCGTTGAGGCTAAGATTATGCCGAATATCATCGCCTAAAGAATGTGTCTAATTATCTTCATTCTTAATAAAAACTGTTTTGAGGCTTCTTTATAAATTTATGTTGCATAATAAAAAAGCCTGTGGTACAAGACAATTCAATGTTTAACCTTAAGATAAGTTGAAAAGGGGTGATTTAAGTGGTTCAGGTTACTGTTATCGGTAATGACGTTGCTCAGTCTTTGAAGGTTCTGAAGAAAAAAATGCAGCGTGAAGGCATTTTCCGCGAGATGAAGTTAAGACGTCATCACGAAAAGAATTCTGAGAAGAAAGCCCGCCGTCAGGCAGAGGCTGTCAGACGTGCCCGTAAGCAGCTGCGGAAGCGCTTAGATACTGAAGGATTCTAAGTTTTTAGAATTTTTAAATGAAAAACCGCCGGTTGTTGCCGGCGGTTTTTTTATTCTGGAGTTTAGTATTCTTTTCTGTCTTTTTCAAATACCGGCGTGTATTCTACTTTTCCCGATGGGTAGATGATTTTTCTGACTTTGTCATTATATCTACAGAGATTCCATATATCATCTTTTTTGATGCAGGCACCGTCTGAAAGTTTCACAAAAGAGTAATTGTAGTCTACTATCTTTATAATATACTCCTTAATAGCTTTTTCTGTAGGTTTTTCAGTAGTTTTTTTAGCTTTTTTGATTTTTTTTATTTCGACAGAAAGTTTTTTTACTCCAGAAAGGATTTCTTTTTTGTAGGCAATAAGCAAAATTGTGATTATTGCCGATAATGCTAATAATTCCATATGCAATTTGATTTAAATTAAACATTATTTACCTATTTTCAGAAATGGAATAATCGTTCCGCTGCTGTTTGCTCCCTCCATCATTGTCAAAGTCTGAGGCAAATTCAGTTCACCGTTCCATTTCTGAATCGCTTTGGCCAGTTCGTATTGCGCCACAAAGGGATTGTTTTTCAAAGCTTTTGCTTTCAGCTCAACTTCAATTCCCTGAGCTTTGGCTTCCGCGGCCATGCGTTCGTAAGTTTGCTGAGCTTCTTCCTTAACTCTGGCTGTTGCCTGTTTGGCCATTTGGCTTTTATATTTTTCAAGCTTTTCGCCCTGTTTTGCCTGAACCGTCTGTTCAATTAAGTTTTCGAATTCAGGGGAAGCTTGATAGCTCAGTAAACGAAATGTTTTGACTTTGACAAGTCCTTCGGTCAGCAACTGGTCCCGGACGATGTATTCAACAGCTTCCGTGACTATTTTTTCTTCATTTCCGACAAACGACCAAATGTCTGTCAATGCAGATAGAGTCAGCATTGTGCTGTTTACCATGTCTCTGATGACTTTCTCTTCATACTGTTTGTATCCCTGATATTTTTCAAACATCTTGTGTACTTGAGAGTCATTCATTTCACACAACAGGGCACATTTCAGGGAGATTTTTTGAAGGTCTTTTGTCCGAACGCTGAAGGTATATTCATACCTCTGCGGCTGGATATCGACAATTTGAACTTCGTTTCCCATGTGCCGAGAATAGGGGATGTACCACACCAGACCGGGAACATAGGATGAGTCCTTAATTTGTCCCCATACGGTTTTTACGGCTCTTTGTCCGGGATTAACTTTGACAAAGGAGTCTTGAGATACTCTCCAACATCCAAATACGAGTACAATCAGAATGATCAGTACTGTTGCTGTTTTCTTGCTCATAATTAAATTTTTTTTAGTTAAACATAGATTTCATTTGAGGAAATTTATTATTTAGCTAAAAATTTATAATTTGAGCGAATCAAATTACAAATGTCAGTTTGCCAATAATAAACTTCATAATTTTTTTGTTAGTTTAAATATATCGTATTTTTGACAAAAATTTAAGAAAAAAATGACAAATATTTTAGTTATTTTATCAATTTACATTATTTTGAAATTTATAGTACTGATTGGATAGACTGTTGAGGCGGTGTCTTGGCGGATTTATATATTGGGGGGATTGGCGGTTTTTTACTGGCATTTATAAAAACCGCCGCAGGAATATTCGCCGAGGCCTTTGCCCATGGCACGGCATTCGGCCGCTGAATAGCGATAGGTGTCCGGGCAGCAGTTGGCGTAAAGGCTGTGGTCATAAGGGCAGGGATCGGCCAGAAGCATGCCGTCGTCACATTTTTGGTAGGTATAGCCTTCCGCGCGGCAGCGTCTTTCGTCGTCGAGCGCATAGTTGTCGGCCTGCGGGGCATATTTGGGATTGAGTTTCTGAAATTTTTCATAGTCGGCGGTGTTTTCCGTTTCGGTAATGAAGCGGACATCGGCGGCAGCATTGAAACCGGTGAGGGCAATCAGCAAGGCAATCAGTATCGGCATCGGCATTTTCCTGAAATTGTTTATCTTACTTTTAATGTAGCATTGGCGTATTTAAATATCCATTAAAAAACGGCTGCTCTTTGCGAGAAGCCGTTTCGAGAAAGTATGCGTTTGGTTAAGCTTCTGCTGTTTGCATAATCCGGCGCAGCATTTCGTCTTTTTTTCTGAGCTTTTGTTTTTTGAGTTCTTCAATCTTAATGCAGTTTTTCCAGATATGGGATTCTTCTTCCTTAATGACAGCATCTAAATGAGCATGCTGAATACGCAGGTTTTCGAGTGATATGTTTTCTACTTCCATGCGGTCCTCCCTAAGATGTGAACAATATAATTATAATACTTCCGGCGGTTAATTTCCAGTTTTATCGGAACTTATTATGATTTTATTTTAGCTTGCGGTTTTCAGATTGCAACAAAAATTATATACCTGCAGGTATGTATGTCGGAAATTCGTTCAGCGGGCTGAGAATTTCTGATAGACTTTCTTCATCAGGGTTGAGAAAGGGTAGGCGGAGAGTTCGGCGGTCGGAACAAAACGACCGTTGTCGAAAACGTCGTTGTCTTGCCTCAGGCATATTCGCAGTGTGAGCTTGATGTGGGTAAAGACGTGCGAAACTTCCAGTCCGGTGTCTTCCGCTTCGGCAAAAAGCTTTTCTTCGCTCCATGGAAATTCGTAAAGTCCGGAAAGAAGGCCTTTTTCTGTCCTTTGGCGGATAAGGATTTCATTTTGATTATTATGAATAAGATAGACGAAGCCGGTTTTTTCTTTTTTGCCGCTTTTTTTGCGCCGGGGAATATTTTCCAGATTTTCAAGGCCTCTGGCCCGGCAGAAGTTTTGCCAGGGGCAGAGCAGGCACTGAGGGTTTTTCGGTGTGCAGATACCGGCGCCAAGATCCATTATTGCCGAGGCATAGTCGGCAGGACATGTCCGGTCGGTCAGCGCTTCGGCTTTTTGGCGAATCAGTCCGGCGATTTCGTCAACGGGTTCTGTCAGGTTATAAAGCCGGCAGATGATGCGAATGACGTTGCCGTCAACGACGGTTTCAGGCTGATTGAAAGCCAGGGCCAAAAAGCTGGCAACGGTATAGCTGCCGATGCCTTTGAGTTTGAGGACTTCCTGTCGGGTTTGAGGAAATTTTCCGCCATATTGGCTGACAATGATGCCTGCCGTCGCATGCAGCGAACGGGCTCGGGTATAATAGCCAAGTCCCTGCCAGTAAAAGTAAACTTCTTCCAACGGCGCTTCGGCCAGACTTTGAACCGTGGGAAAACGCTCCATAAAACGCTGAAAGTAGGGAATGACGGTTTTGACGGTGGTCTGCTGGAGCATGAGTTCCGAAACAAGGATGACGTATGGATCGGGATGAGCGCCGCCCCTGACCCGCCAAGGCAGGCGGCGGCCGTTTTTATCATACCAATTCAACAGCAATTTTGACAAATCGTTTGACATGGGGCAAGTATAGCGGAGAAATGTGCGGAAGTCTAATTTTCTCTGCAATTATACATACTAAAAAAGGTTTCTGAAACCACAGAAACCTTTTTTAGTATGGGAAGATATTATTTTCCTTTTCGTTTGAAACTGTATGCCGCTGCTACCTGTTTGGCTTTTTTCTTTTTGATTTTAGCATGTTTTCTGCGCTCGGTTCCCAAGGCTTTGCTTTCGGCAAGACGTTCCCGGCGTCTGATGACGGCGCTTTGCTGTGATTGTCCGCAATGGCGTCGGTTCAGAGCATCGGCCGGCGGCAGCTGTGTTTGCAAAAGTTTGGGGACCCGGCGGTTTTTTCCGATAAAATCGAGAGAAAGCCAATGCGGCAAAAAAGACCACATTCCCGGCGGAATGATAATAATTCTCTGTTCTAAGAAATCCATGTATCCCATGACAGTAATAATTTTAAATTAGACAATATGTTAATAATCTCAATAGTATGTAAAATTTCTGCTTATTGTAGTCTTTTTGTCCGAATATTCAACAAAAATCAAAAGCTTTCTGATTTATTTTATATGGCGTTGTCTGGTTCGCAGCGTCTGTTGCCGCTATGGTATATTCCCGATATCTCTGTTGCTCGCCGTCAAACTACTTCTTTGTGGAAGTCCGAGAGGTCTTAAATACCATACTGAAAATCTGCGAGGGAGGTCTTTTAGTATGTTGGTTGCTCTGGAGTTGTGGAAGCGTTGAACCCTGTCAGAGATGCGACTCCGGCGTTTGACGGAGGAATTAAATGAATCATATTGACTTTTGCGGAGAATAGCACTCATAATTTTCGTATATTTTGTGTTATATATAACAGGAGATTGAAATAATGGACAGACAAATTATTGAAATTTCAAATAATGGTTTTTTCTTATCATTATATCGAGGATTTCTTGTTATAGAAAACGAGAAGAAACAAAAACAAGAGATACCTTTAGATAATATTTTATCTTTAATATTGTCAGCAGATAATACTGTTATATCTAAAAATATAGTCAATGCTGTTATTGAGCAGGGTGGAAATATTATATTTTGCGACAAAAAATATTTGCCATCAACGATAGCCGTGCCATATACGGGACATTGGTTAACGTCACATCGAATAAAGCAGCAAATAGATTGTTCCAGACCATTGCAAAAAAATTTATGGAAGAGTATTGTTCAGCATAAAATATTAAATCAATCCTCTGTTCTGGAATATTTTTTTCCTGATAACAAAAATATCGAAAGATTAAAAATTTTAGCCAAAGATACTCTAAGTGATGATGCCCGCAATCATGAAGGAATGGCCGCAGCTTTATATTTTAAATCATTGTTCGGCAAAAAATTTGTGCGCAACAGGTTGAATCCCGATATAAATATTTTGCTTAATTATGCTTATACCATATTAAGGGCTATGGTAGCTAGAGCTGTTTCTGGCAATGGTCTATTGCCTTATTTGGGGTTAAAGCATTGTGGAAAAACTAATTCGTTACCCCTAGTTGATGATTTGATTGAACCATTCAGAGCAATAGCTGATAAATTAGTTTTTGATGAAGTAAATAAAATTATCAATACTGATAATATTGAATTAAATGCAGAAATAAAAAGAAATTTAGCGAAGCTTATTGTTTTTCCGGCGATTACAGGTAAGGGGGCTGTTACTTTGAGTGATGCAATATACGATTTTGTCGGCAGTTTAGTATCTAGTTTTGAAGATAAAAAAGTATTGCTTAAATACCCTCAATATGAATTGTAAAAATAAATTAGACATGAGGGCGTTGACTGTCTGATTAATCTCTGATACTTTAATTAAAGAGTTCGTGAGTAGCCGATTTGAGTTATAGTTGACCGTCTAATTAATCTCTGATACTTTCAGCATGTTCCATTGTTCAAGTGCTTCTTCGTTATAGTTGACCGTCTAATTAATCTCTGATACTTTAAGCCGCGCTATCCGGAGTTACTTCACCAAGTTATAGTTGACCGTCTAATTAATCTCTGATACTTTCAAGTCGGCAAAGTCAATCGCGCCGTCACCGTTATAGTTGACCGTCTAATTAATCTCTGATACTTTAATCTCTTTCGATTAGGGTGCACCGTTTATGTTATAGTTGACCGTCTAATTAATCTCTGATACTTTCACGCTTCGATGGAACCTGTTTAACAAATTGTTATAGTTGACCGTCTAATTAATCTCTGATACTTTGCGCAGTCTGTTCAGTTTGACAGTCAGATTGTTATAGTTGACCGTCTAATTAATCTCTGATACTTTTTTTAATTATTTCTTCTTGCGCCCAGTCCTGTTATAGTTGACCGTCTAATTAATCTCTGATACTTTTAAGTGTTTTCACCATATTCTCCACAAGCTGTTATAGTTGACCGTCTAATTAATCTCTGATACTTTTGTTAGCATTACCTTGTAAACCTCCTGTCAGTTATAGTTGACCGTCTAATTAATCTCTGATACTTTGTCTCTGGTGATGCTCGTCTACAGCGTTCTGTTATAGTTGACCGTCTAATTAATCTCTGATACTTTGTTATTAAAGCATTTACACCTCTTGGTTCAGTTATAGTTGACCGTCTAATTAATCTCTGATACTTTTCTAATAATAATATCCTTAACGGATACACAGTTATAGTTGACCGTCTAATTAATCTCTGATACTTTTTTAATGCGTGCCGGGCAGTTGTGAATTTTGTTATAGTTGACCGTCTAATTAATCTCTGATACTTTTGGAACCTTTTGATGCAGATGTACCAGAATGTTATAGTTGACCGTCTAATTAATCTCTGATACTTTGAAAGTATTTTTTAATACGTTTCGTCTTAAGTTATAGTTGACCGTCTAATTAATCTCTGATACTTTTTCAAAGCTTTATTCTTCCATTTCTCGGTTGTTATAGTTGACCGTCTAATTAATCTCTGATACTTTATTCAATCGACAAGAGAGACATTGACCGCAGTTATAGTTGACCGTCTAATTAATCTCTGATACTTTCGTACGCACGAAAGCCCCAAGCAAGGCTTTGTTATAGTTGACCGTCTAATTAATCTCTGATACTTTCAGGTTTGCCACGTTTCGGCAGCGGTGAATGTTATAGTTGACCGTCTAATTAATCTCTGATACTTTAGAACGTCGCGAACGGTTTTATTTTTCTTTGTTATAGTTGACCGTCTAATTAATCTCTGATACTTTATCTAATAGCATAAGGCCTTGAAATAAAATAATTTCAAGGCCTTATTGTAACTTTAAAAACATATTTTCTTATGGTTAAAACAACAGTAATTGACCATTTTTTTCGCGAATCGATTCTTCATTTTCTTCAAAATTTTTGCCTAAATAATTTTCCGTCATCAGATATTGTTTATCTGTAATATATATAAATGAGATAGATGAGTTATCAGGAATAAATTTTGAAAGCTTTTTCGTGGTTGTTTGTCCGACGGATAAACTTTTAACCGGCTTAATATATACCGAAAACTGTTTCATCACGAAACCATTATCGAGTAATAAATTGCGAAATCTTGTTGCTTTGCGCATTTCAGTTCTGGTGCGAACAGGAATGTCAAACATACAGATTATCCACATCATTGACCATCCTGTCAGAGTTTCAAGCCGCTGTCTTCGTGCCATTCCAGAGAGCCTTATGTTTCTTTTTGATTTTGCCGAATGGTGTCAATTCAATTTTACGTGCTTTGTTGTTTGTAAAATAACTTAATCCTCTATTTACAAGACTATCAACAAACATATATTGTAAATTTTTATCTTTAGGCGAAGTCATACGGGCATCGCTAACAAAATCAATAGTAACAGCACCATTACTAAACTTCTTCACTTTTGCCAAACATCTTTCTTTGTCGGTATATTGTTTCCATTCATCAGGCGTATCAAGTTCTAAAATATCTCCTTGTTGGACAGACCAGATAATTTTTCCGCCTTCTTTTTTCCATTGAGGCTCAAAATCGGCCTGGTTTGCATCAAAGCGTTTAATAACTTCCCAGCCGATTTTACCGTTTTTTTGGTAAAAATCTACGCAATGGTTGTTTCGCCCCTCATAAGCAACGCCGTGTTTTTTAATATAAACTAAAGAAGAATTATTTTCATAACATCTGAATTTATCGCCTTTCCATAGGCCTTTATCTTGAATAATGCGGAACGCTTTTAATAAAATTCTTCCTTCGGTAATTTTGATTTCCTTTTTACCTTCGGCCACGCCCTGTTCATTTTCGGCAATTAAAATTTGTTCCGCCGTATTCATATAGAGTTCAAAATCTTGTACTAACTTAGCCTGTTTAGCTTTATGCTCTGCAATATCCTCGTGCCATTCATTTTTTATTGTTTCGGGAATAAGCAGTTTCGTTAAATCTTTAGCCGATTTTACCACCTGTAAAATTTTGCGAGAATAAACAGTGATTAAAGAATTTGGGTCATCAGGATTTTGACACAAAACGGTTCTACCTGTTTCTTTATGAAATTGTCCGGCTTTGCTATGATTAGGCTTGTGCGAGACTTTGATATCTTTTAGGCAGGAAATGACTTTTCGCCTGAAATCGGCCAAAGATTCGACAGAAGTTAAAGGCAACGGATAATGAATTTTGTTAATGTCATTTTCTTCTGCCATTTTTTGAATCAATCCGCGATTTGCGCAAGCAACCGTTATGGCATCCATGGCGTGATGTCGGTGGTCAATACGCGGTTTGGGTTGCCATTCTTTATTTTTTGCCTTATCAAAAAATTTCCATTTGCCATCAATATCGGGTTTGTTTATTCCCTCTATAATTTCGCCTGTATCCAATTCCAGCCAGTAAGGAGGGCAATTGACATATCTTGGAATATCAAGTCCCATTAAATCATATTCCAGACCATATAAATTCCAATGTTGGCGCAATTTGGCCGTTTGTCCGCCTTTGACCGCCAAAATACGAGTTTGCATAACTTCGTCACAATCAGAGCAATCGACAATAGCCCGCAAATATCGCTGAGCCATTTTTGCCACATAGCGGGTATCCGTCAGATAACGCGTGCTCTCTTCTTTATCGCCGCTTTCTTCATACTTTTCACGTGCATCTGCTTCAAAACGCCAGGATTTCTGAGGGGTGCGGGAACGGGCATTTTTTAAAATTTCTCTTATTTCTTCTTGTGTTTTTGTTTCTTCAAAATATTCATAGGCATATCGGTCGCCTTTGTTTAAGTTGTCATTGTTGTTAACTAAACAGAGGTTGTTATATGTATCTGTTCCGCCTTTGGCTTGAGGAATAATATGCTCAATTTCCATACCCGTAAATATAGAGGAAATATTTTGTGTCGGATTGTAAGCATCCTTCCAGCCTTGCTCTTTGGCTAGTTTATATTTTAAAATATTTTTGTTATTTATGGCAATTTTATGCTCTTTTAAATAATTTTTAGCCTCTTCATTAAGTTTTTCATTTTGTTTTTGTTGGTTTTCAAATTCTTTTTTCTTCTTTGTTGACATACCGACATCACGACCAAGCTCAATATTGATGTCATAAGGCTTGCCATAAATTTTAATAATTTCATTAACAACCAAGCGAATTTGATTGAGAATCATATGTACGGCAGGATTGGCGATTTTGCCCCATCTTATCTCATCAGGGTTAAGGCTTTTGTTGTTATTTATCATTAAAGGCGGAAGCGGGGCCGTATCTGTTTGTAAAATTTCTCCATAATAAGGAAGCTGGAAACATTTTCCCTGATTCTGGCGAGCGATTTCTTCCTCTGCCATAAATCGTTTATCCGTTTCCGCCAATTTGTCGGTAATTTCACGATGAGTTAATACATCTTCTTTTAATTTTTCGAGGATAATTTTTGTGGCACTTATGCCTAACATTCCCCGTCCTTTGGGCAATTTGGTTAAAAGGTTGCCGATTTCTTTTTCGTCATCAATCTTCAGAATAGGTTTAAGATATTCGATTAACGCATCTTCGTTGTATAAACGAGCATTTTTATCCTTTGACATTTTAGGCTCGGCCAAAAATTCAATAAAAGATGAAAGCTCATTTTCGTTCATATTCTGCAAATGTTCGTTATTTGCAAATTCGGGACGAGAATATAAATAGGCCTTGATTACTCTGTCATCAACCAAAGAAATTTTGTGTTGGGCTGACAAATTGAGCAATTTTTTTATTGCTTGCTTACCTGCATTTTGCCCTTTCAGCAATAGTTCATTAACGATAGAATCTCTTTCTTCCAAGGTTAATTTTCTTTTGTTCATATCGTTTAAAATGCGGATGTTGTTGACTTCTTCATAAATACGACGCATTTCCGATAACGGGTGGGCTTTTAACAAACGGTCTTCTTCTCTGAAATAAATGCATTTACCTGTAGCATAAGGTGCTGCTGGACGTTCATAAAATAAAATGTCGTAAATTTCTTTTTTTAAATTTTCTTTTTTCATTTGCGGATAAAATTCGGCTTGTTTATCCCAAATTTTATTAAATTCATCTTTAACAAGGTAGCGAGGGATTGCGTAATCTACAATATTTTTTTCAATAGCATATTTTTTCTGACGAACTGTTTTATCGTTTCCTTTGCCGGAGATTATTTTATTATAAAAAAATTCACCGATGGTTTTGGAATTTGTTTCTTTCAGGTGATGTAGCATCATATCATAAGAAGACTTTTTAGCTTTTGACTTTTCACCCTCTTCTAAGATTTCCTCTTCTGTTTCTTCACTGGCCGAGACAAAACCTGCCCCGCGATGTTTGGCTATATGCAAAACGGCCCGTCCGACATAATAAGGGCTTGCCAATTTTTCGTTTAGGGCATCTGTTCTGATTTTATAAGGAGATTTGCTTTTTAGTTTATCGGTTCCTTCAGGATTTTCATTCGGCCATAAGCCATTTTCAAAAAGCTTTTTAGCTAAGAGCTCCAACCGTTTTTTGGTTCTGACCAAATTTTTGCGGGCTGTTCTTTTAAGTCTTCTCTCCTCGGCGCCTTCTGAAACTTCAAAAATACGGACACCTGCATCAATAATATCTTTTGCATTATTTTCATTATCAAGCTCAATGACTGCACTTCCTATTGAACCAACACCCAAATCAAGACCTAGACGATATTTCATGGCTATCTCCCTTATATGCAAACAACTTGATATAGGCTATAATATAACTATTGACATTTCAACAATAATATCGGCATAATATTAGGTGTTATGTGAATGACGTAATTTTTTTCAGAGATTAATTAGACGGTCAACACATATATAATAAGGCTGGAAATGCCGTAAGATGAGGGAGCAATTTGTTGCTCCCATTATTTTAATTTTAAATTATATCATAAAAACCTTACCGCCTATCAAATTTAGGAGACTGTAAAGGTTATGTTCTACCCGTAAATTTCGCCGTTAGGTTCAATAATTTTGCTTTTGCAAAGTATTTGTAACATTTTTTAGCCTACTGTTGCGGCGTTACAAATCAGCAAGTGCTTTTACCATAAAAAAAAGACCCGTTAGGGGTCTGTTTTTATTATGGTGCTCCGAAGTTGACGAATTGTTGAACTCCGTCAGGGATAAAACCATTGATATAAACGGATGGAAATAATGAAAATTTAACGGAGGGCAGACAATGACATAACACAATGAAGATGCCTGATATAGAGGCTTTAAACGATTATAACACAAAAATAATTAAAGAAATAACGAAATTTTACGGAGAAAAATAATGGAAAACCAAAATACTAAAATCTTAAACGAAAGAGGAGAAAAAAAGATGTCTAATAAAACTCGGGATTGGTTAACTGATTGGATGGAAACTGAAACAAATAAGGTTGATGGTTCAACCAAAGAGAAAAAGAAAGAAAATATCTCTAAAACAGAAAATCTTATAAGAGATTGGATTGCAAGCGAAACAACACCGTCTGTTTCCAATTAAATTATTTTGAATAATATAATAAGTGCGATTTTTTGCGAAAATTAATCAAGGAATCGCACTTGTTTTTTTATTTTTATTGTGAGCTATATAAAAATATTTCCGATACTATGCGGGACTTTTAAATAAAATATCTCCAGAACCAGAAAAGGAGTCTAAAATTCTTGACATTTAGAATTTTTAATGTTATATATCTTATCAGATAGAAGGGATACATCTCATATTAAGCATTTTTATGCAGGATTTTATATCTGGTTATGAGTGAGACCCTTCTTTTTTATTTTAAATATTTTAATCTTTTTCCTTTTTGGTATTTTTCATTAAATGTATCAACTGCCTTGAGTTGTTTTAATAACTTTTGAGCATTTAATTCTTTTATTGTGTTATAAATAAGATTGTGCATCCTTGCAGGTGGATTTTTATCATCTGTTAATAAGGAGCCATAATGAAATATCTTGTTTCTATACATTCTGATGATATTCAACTTACTAAAGATGACTTCTAATACCAATTTATTTTTATTACCATCAAAAATTTCTTGCAATATTTGAGGATGCTTTTTCCATATAACATCATTGTATGCAGGCAAAAACAAATACACCCAAAATCCTAAACTTAATTCGGATATGATATGATTTTTATCCTTTGAACTCTTTTTCGTATCTTTAATATGAGTAAGAGCACTTTTCATATTATCCCGATTTCTGCCGATGATATACTCATCTTTAAAAATCCAGTCATCTCCCAAATGTTTTGAAAATATCTTATCAATTTTATTTCGCAGGATGATTTCAAAATATGATAGTGAAGAATAAAAAGATTCCGCCAATTCACAATTAAACAGATGACAAGCAATAGCATTCTTTTTGCTGATGCTTTATATTTAGCCAATCGTTTTTCTGATAATAAATCTGTTATTTCATCCATTTTACCGAGTTCCTATATAAGTTTTTTCTACAATAATTAATTCCATTTAAAATATAATGAATCTTTGTTTGAAAAATAAAGATGCTAAAATAAAAGAGGTTTTAATACTCACGATTTACCGAACGGGAAATTTTTGTTGACATTTTGTCGTTTAATGGTGTATATTTACCGATAGGGAAATTTTTTATTCAAAAGGTTTTCTTTATAGTGAAAATTTACCGATGAGGAAATTTATGAAAACAAAAGATTTGGCAGACATCATAAAAAAGAAACGCAAAGAGCAAAAATTAACCCAACCGCAATTGGCTGGGTTATGCAATGTCGGTGTGCGGTTTATTGTTGATTTGGAATCGGGCAAAGAAACCTGTCAAATTGGCAAAGTGTTATATGTTCTGGATATGCTGGGAATTAAATTAAAAATTGATGGAGAAAATCAATGAATTTGCTTGATGTCTAGCTGGGCTTAACTTTTTAATTGGTAGTTCTGATGCTCACGGAAAAAATTTTTCTTATTTGCATACAGCAAGCGGGTATAATTCAGTTTTTTATGGAAGAAATCACATACAAAATATATTCTATTTAACAATTTTCATTTGAAGTTGTTTTTTTATTTTGTCAGTTTAAGATAATGGAAAAATTAAGAATAGCTGTATATTAAGAGGATGCGATGATAGAGACAGTGAAAAAAGAAGAAACGGAGCCTACAAACGAGACAGACCTAATTAGTAATAATATATCTCAATGTGTTTCTTATGTGATTTTAGTGGGTGTCTGGCTTTTTACAGGTTGGTTAATTTATTTTAGTTTAGATTTTATTTCTAAATGTTATTTGGATAAAAATGTTAAACTTATTCTTACTCCATTTATATTTATGAGCATAGTTTTTGTTGCTTCATTAATAGCAACAGACAGCATTATTAAAACAATAAAATACAATTATAGGGCAAAAGAGTCTGTTATAGGAAACTTAATACAGTCGCTGCTACTGGCTGGATTAGCTGCTTTTATGTGGTGGAATAATAGATAAAAATGCTTAACCCTGTCGTTAAGAAAGATGTGAATTTTAGAAAATCACAAATATTTGGTATTTTCTAAAATAGAAATGGTAAAAATTCCGACTAATTTAGCATTGAATGATAAATTAGTCGGTTTTGCAGAATAATTGAATTCTTAAAAATCAAGACTATTCATATCCAATAAGAAATCTTTTAATCCGATAAAACCAATTCCATTATTATCGTAATAGGGTTTGATATTGTCTTTAACGATTATGATTTTTTTAAATGAATCGGTAATTTTAAGTAAAGGTCTTTCCTCTTGAGCTTTCTTTTCTTCGGTAGGCATCATAAAGGCCGATTGAATGTAATATTTTTTACTTCCTTTGCTGGCAACAAAGTCGATTTCAATCTTCTTCTCGGTATATCCTGTCGCATTCTTTTCCAGAATTCCAATTTCGCCGACATCTACTTCATAACCTCTAATGTTCAATTCGTTATAGATGATATTTTCCATAATGTGTGTTTCTTCCTGTTGGCGAAAATTTAGTCTGGCATTTCGTAGCCCAATATCTGTAAAGTAGTATTTTGATGGTGTGCTGATATATTTCTTCCCTTTTATATCATATCGTAACACTTTATTGATAATGAAAGAATCTTGTAAATAGTCCAAATACTGTTTTATTGTGGGAAGAGAAATATCAATATGTTTCACACTATTAAAGGTGCTCGCCAATTTTTGAGGATTAGTTAAACAGCCAATTCCAGAAGCAATAACATTTATCAATTCTTCCAGTTCGTCATTGTTTTTTATTTTATTTCGTTCTTCAATATCTCTGATATAGGTTTCTCTGAATAAATCCTGTAAATATTTGGCTTTTTCTTCATCTGTCTTTTTTGATAATATTAAAGGCATTCCGCCATATGTATAATATTCTCGCCAAGTATCACTCCAATCTCCGCCGACGGCAGAATAGAATTCGGCAAAACTAAAAGGATAGACTCTTATTTCATCTCCTCTGCCACGAAATTCTGTGACAACATCAGAAGAGAGAAATTTGGAATTGCTACCAGTCACATAGACATCCAAATTTTTGATATGCAGAAATCCATTTAAAACGTCTTCAAAGCTATCCATCATTTGCACTTCATCAAGCAACAGATAATACATTTCATCATCTTTTATGCTGGATTTGACATACTTATAGCAATTATCGGGGTTGCGATATTGCTTTTTCTCATAATCATCAAGAGCAATATGGATAATATGGTCTTTTTTTACACCTTCTGCCAACAGGTGTTTTCTAAATAATTCTGAAAGCAGATAAGATTTCCCACATCTTCTGATACCGCTGATAATTTTAATCAGTCCATTGTTTTTATGGGATATTAATTGGTTTAAATAATATTCTCTTTTGACTTCCATATTATCCTCTCATTTTAGAAAATTACAAATATTAGACATTTTCTAAAATGAAATATAGCATCAAAAGATATAAAAATCAATTTCTATTTTAGATTTTTACCAATATTTGGTATTTTCTAAAATGAAATATTTATTTTGAACTATGTAGAATTGCCGAATATGTTACTTCTTTTGCGGAGAAAAGGTAGTCTAATCTCCGCACATTTTGCGTAGTTTAATGCTTGATATTGTAATACGAATGCTTGTTAATATAGTATAATTAAGAGATTAAATGCAATTCTGTGTAAAATTTTAGCAAAGAATCGCATTTAATTTTCATTTTAGCAGATTTTTAAATTGTTGAATTCTATCATCCTCAAATCCGACCATATCAACAGATGGTATAGAGATTTATTTGAAAGGAATTATTAGGAGTGAACTGTATTTTTATATTCAATGAAGTATAAAAATACTGGACTTTTAGATAATATCAGACATAATAAAAGAAGATTAGAGAAAATAAAATATATTCGGAGAAAATTGGTGCTTAGTTTAAAAGATGTTCACATCTCAACAGAAATGCTGGGAATTATTGCTCAGATTGATGAATTTAAAGGTTCGTGGAATGCATATATGCGTTCTCCTGAGAAGCTGTCATCTTTAAAGAAAGTGGCAACAATAGAAAGTATTGGTTCATCTAATCGTATAGAGGGCAACACTTTAACGGATAAACAAGTAGAAACAATTCTCTCTAATGTCAAAAAGCAGTCTTTTACCACGAGAGATGAACAAGAAGTTGCTGGTTATGCGGATTTGATGGAAAACATATTTGATAATTATGAGATTATTCCTTTTACCGAGAATTATATTAAGCAGCTTCATAAGATTTTACTTTCATATTCGAGCAAAGATGAAAGCCATAGGGGCGAATATAAGAAGTTATCTAATAGTGTTGCGGCGTTTGATGCTGATGGCAAGGAAATTGGTATCATCTTTGAAACAGCGACTCCGTTTGAAACACCTGCAATGATGAGGGATTTGATTCAAGAAACAAGAGATTTATTGGAAGATAAGGTGTTACACCCACTAATTTTAATAGGCTTGTTTGTTGTTCATTTCTTGGCTATACATCCGTTTCAAGACGGTAATGGCAGAATGTCCAGAGCCTTAACAACCTTATTGTTTCTAAAAAGCGGGTATTCTTATGTACCTTACTCTTCAATGGAAACGATTATTGAGGAAAATAAAAATACTTATTATAAGGCACTACGAAACAGTCAAAAGACATTTAGAACAGATGATGTTAATTATGACAGTTGGTTGATGTTCTTTTTGCAAACTGTTTTGAAACAAAAGATAAGATTGGAAAAGAAAATATCCGCTAATCAAACATCTGGGCTTTCATTAACAGAAACGAAGATTATGACTTTATTTGATGAGAAAAATCAATGGACAAGTTCAGAAATTTCCGAAACAACAGGGATAAAGATTGCAACGGTAAAGAAAGCCTTGGCAGAGCTTGTCAAATCAGGAAATCTTATCAAAAACGGTTCCACCCGAGGTGCTTGGTATGAGAAAAGTTGATTTTTTCAGTTAAATAAAAAATTGTATAAAGTTGCTATAGTAATTGTAGTAAATTATAGAAAAAGAGTAACTAGAAAGCTACTCTTTTCCTATTTGATAAGTTCCTAACCTCTTGGTGGAAAGTCATCATTTCCATAGCTGTTTTTTTCACGAATTTGGTTGTTGTCAGCTCGATGTATTGAATGTTCTAATTTTTGATTTATAGCAATCCTCCTTCCTGCGTCAATTGCTTCTTTTTGGGTATCAAATCCAGCATTAGAAGCCTTAGAAGCTCCATCTTTTTTATTATACCAAGTTCCACTATTTTTATCTTTCATTGTATGAATTTGTGTCATATTTATATTCCTTATCAGTTGTATTGGAAAAATAGCTTAATAGGTTGGTAAGGTGCTTTCACACCTTACCAGAGCTCCTATCTGCAAGGGACTAAAAAGCAAAATGCTTCTTTTCCGTAATTTTCTGCAAATAAAATCTTACCAGAACGGTGATGAATAGATTTGCAAAAAATCCACCGAAAACCCTTTGGAGCAGGCTTCTTATTTGCCATTTTTGTTCTCCAATAAAGTTATGTCCCACTTTTTTATTGATTTTTTAAATAAACTGTGTATAAATTGAAATTGGTAGTTTACAAAATAACAAGTTTATTTTGTTAAATCAGTGGCAAGAAAGTGGAACGTCATTTTCTTGCCACTATCCTTTTTCAGGGATTGCTCTCATTCTTATTATCCTTTACCTTTCTTTTTCTTGCTGTTTTCATATCAATAACAATCATTCCATCATCATTTTTTGATACTTCGTACATACTTGTTATAGTCGGCATTATGCCATAGTAATCCATTAATGATTTCGCGGAAAAATCTAGTGAAGTCTTTCTAAATCTAACATTCGCCACGGCACCATCTTGTGTTGCAACAAATATTAATCCTATCAATTGGGCGTCTTTATCATAGAATATTTGAACATACTTTGCAGTTGCTTCATTTAATCCAAATGAATTACACGCTCCTTGACTTATACTTATTACGCCTCGGTTAGATATGCTTGCTTTGCTAACATATATGCCGCCAATATTTTCAAAACGCTCAAAAGCCATCTATTTCTCCACATTAATATTATGTCTGTATACTATTAATTTGCTTGTTCGGAGTCAAGTATTTTCTTTAAATACAATGTGTTGTTTTAACATTTTTTGCAAAAATTTGTTTGTAAATACGCAATATAAGTTTTTTATGCAAACAACGCGGTAATTTTTTTTGTTGCAAGATGTGTTTTTTTCATAAATTATTTGCGCGCATATGTTTAACTGTTTTTTAATTTATGTTTTATATTACTAGAGTTTTTACCTCTATAAGCGTTGTATAAAATAATATTTTATTTTGAAAAAATTCTTTAATTTATATCAAATCCGACTATAAATTATTTACAGATAGCAAAAACAAGTGAAACTATCGCAATTACAATAGAAATAAACGATAATCTATTGGCTATAATAGATTTACTCAAAGCACTTTTGCATATTTCATTATTCTCTTCTGCGATTTTTGTATTTTTCTCCGCCAATTGTGTATTCTTTTTTGCCTCTTCAAGGCTAGCTATGGCACATTGTTGTTGAAATAGCTTATCCAGCTCTTCTTTCTTTTGTTGTTGTGCATACCTTGAATACGTAGATGCGGAATTTGGATAATTGGTCATTTTATTCTCCAATCAATTGCTGTGAAATATCGCGGAAACGATTAAAGAATGCAATAATCTTTTGAATTACGGTTTCTCTCTTTTTTTGCCGTCTTTTTTGTGGGTCTATAATTGGGAGTGGAGGTAAAACCTTATTAATTTGTATTCCGTTTTCCTGAACATAACCATTTTTGAAGGCATTGTTGACATATTTGTAGGTTTCTTCCTTATTTAAATTTTCTTCTTCAATAATTTTATTCAGCTCTGTTATTTTCTGTTCATTAACATATTTTTTCCAATCCTCATCAACATTACTGGTTGGTGTGAGCGAATCAATAAAGTTTTCAATAAGGTCTTTTTTGCTGCGTAACTCAATACTGGCATCAACAGATTTCAAAATACTAACTTTGATTTCTTTATCTTCCATATGGCCTGCGTGATATTTTTTAATCAACATCAGGATATAATCAATATTAATTTCAACCTGTTTAATCAGTTCAATCTCAAAAACAAGGTCATCATTAACATTGTCCTTTTCTTTGCCTTGGGGACGCAGTTCATCATAAATCCTTAAATATTGGCTATGATAATCTTGTACATCCCGCTCGGTTAAAATTTCTTTTCCAGCAAATTCATCAAATGAAGATAAAATATTTTTCAATCGCAGGATTGCACCATAGAGTTTAACAAAATCCCGTTTTTCTTTTTCGCTGACAATTAGCTCTCCAGCGGGATATGTTTCTACCAACTCCTTAATCAGTTCTTTATAACCTTTAACAGATTTGCCTTTATCATCGGTATAACCATTATAATATTCGGCAAAAGTTTTGAGCAATACAATGCCGCCCGCTTCTTTATCGCCAAACAGAGCAAGGCTCTTATTGGTTGCCTCTTCTAAATTGCGGAAACACACAATATTGCCAAAGGCTTTAACAGCATTCAAAATACGGTTGGTGCGGGAAAATGCCTGCAACAATCCTTGCATTCTTAAATTTTTATCTACCCACAGGGTATTTAAGGTTGTGGCATCAAAACCTGTTAAGAACATATTGACCACAATCAGCAGGTCAATTTCTCGGTTTTTCATCCGCATAGATACATCTTTGTAATAATTTTGGAATTTGTCACTTGATGTATCGTAAGATGTCCCAAACATTTTATTATAATCGTCAATGGCACTTTCCAGAAAATCTCTGTCGCTTTTATCCAATCGGCTGGTATCTTCTGGATTTTCATCAAATACGCCGTCATCAGAATTGTCATCACCATTCATTCCAAAACTGAAAATGGTTGCAACTTTGAGTTTCTGTAAAGGTTTTTCAGCCATTTGCTTTCTAAATTCTTCATAATAGAGCTTGGCAAAAGGAATGGACGAAACGGCAAAAATGGAATTAAAACCTGTCAGCCGAACTTTTTGTTTAATTTCATCAATATCTTTGCGGTTTTTCGCTTGGGCAATATCAGCAATATTGGTCAAAATATTATAGCTGTAAGACCTGTCGTTTCGCATTGTTTTCTGGTTAAAATGTTCCAAGATATAAGAAACAATACGAGATATTCTTTCAGGAGCAGCTAGGGCTTTTTCGCGGTTAATATCCCAAACTTTGGAATCTTTAATATTTTCCTGTTCTTTCATCGTACTGATGTAATCAATACGAAACGGCAAAACATTTTTATCGGCAATTGCATCAACAATTGTATAAGTATGCAGCTGCTCACCAAATAACTGCGTTGTTGTTTTAAGGTCGGATTTGCAACCTGTATGAGCATTTTCAGCAAATATCGGCGTGCCTGTAAAGCCGAACAGATGATATTTCTTAAAGGCTTTGGTGATAGTCTGGTGCATCTCACCGAATTGGCTTCGGTGGCATTCATCAAAAATGATAACAATATGTTGGTTATAGACGGGATGTTCTTTATTTTGTTTGATGAAACAGGTTAGTTTTTGAATTGTGGTAATAATGATGCGGGCATTAGGGTTTTCAAGCTGCTTTTTCAAAACGGCCGTGCTGGTGTTGCTGTTAGCAGCTCCTTTTTGAAACTTGTCATATTCTTTCATTGTTTGGTAATCAAGGTCTTTCCTGTCTACCACAAACAAAACCTTGTCTATAATCGCCATATTTTGAGCAAGTTGTGCCGTTTTGAATGAGGACAGCGTTTTTCCCGAGCCTGTGGTGTGCCAAATATAGCCACCGCCATCTACTGTGCCATATTGTTTATAATTGCTTGCAATATTGATTTTATTGATAATGCTTTCGGTTGCCACAATCTGATAAGGACGCATTACCATCAGCATTTCATCAGATGTAAAAACGCAATATCTGGTCAAAATATTTAAAAGTGTGTGTTTGGCAAAAAAGGTTTTGGCAAAATCAATTAAATCAATAATCGGTTTGTTTTTTCTATCAGCCCACCAAGAGGTAAATTCAAAACTGTTGCTGGTTTTTTTGCCCTTTTTTGAAGATGTTCCAGCATTTTCGCTGATATGCGATTGACGGGTGGTGTTACTGTAATACTTGGTATATGTGCCGTTTGAGATAACAAATATCTGCACAAATTCATATAAACCGTTTCCTGCCCAGAAACTATCGTTTTGATAACGGTTGATTTGGTTAAACGCATCTTTAATATCAACACCGCGGCGTTTTAATTCTATATGTACCAAAGGCAAGCCATTAACCAAAACGGTTGCATCATAACGATTAGCTCTTGCTCCGTCGTCCGTTTCATATTGATTGATAACCTGCAAAGTGTTGTTGTGAATGTTATCCTTGTCTATCAGCAGGATATTGCGAAAAAGATAATTATCAACGGGCTTTTCATAATAAAGGACTTTTTTATAATCTTCTTGGATTATCTTAGTCTTTTCTTCGATACCGAAATTAGGATTGGCAATTTCCTGTTTGAAAAAAGTATCCCATTCTTTGTCTGTGAATTGGTAATCGTTTAATTTTTCCAGTTGGCAGCGTAAATTATCAATCAGGTCTTTTTCCGAATGAATCGGCAAATAATCGTATGCCTGATTTTGCAGCTGTTTAATGAACGCTTTTTCAAGGTCTGCCTCAGATTGATATTCGGTCTGCTTGGTTTTTACCGCCTGATATTCGGCAATAACAGTGCTTTCTGGATTTTCCGCAACCATACTAATTTTGTTCATTTTCAGCACAACTCCAATGGAATTTCTTAATAAATGCATTAAAGGCATCTTTGAATATAGTTAAATTTTCAGGCAAAATTTGTATGGATTCTATTTCAGATAAACTATTATGGCTATATAAATTCAATAATTTTGTAAGTTTATCCTTATTTTCATTATTATCTAACAAACAATCCCATTTTTTGGTATAACCTAAAAAATTAGCAGTTTTCTCTAAAAGAGCCCGAAATAGATTAAAATGATACTTTTGAATACTGTCTTCTATGACCGCTTTCTGTATTTCTAAAAAAATTAAATTATGATACGCAAAAGGAGAATCGCTGCTTTGTGGTTCAAGCGAATATTCATTATTCTCGGTTTTAGATAATATATAATTTTGTTTATGCCATTCAGAGATTTTTTCACTATGTAGGATATTATAAAATAAACAATGATGTGTTGTAATTAAAAATTTGAGCTTGTTAGTAGAAGAAGCCATTTGATTAATCAGTTCTATCAATTCTAATGCAACGGTTATAATTCTGGTGTCATCCATAGATGAAACGGGGTCATCAATTATCACATATTTTATATTATCAAAATAGTGAGTCGAACGTTCATCTTCACTTTCTTGCAAAGTTGCGATTGCAAGACGTAAAATTGTATAAAAAATAGACCAGATAAAAAGGCTTTCTTCACCCCGAGAAACTTTAATATTTTCAACAGACTCGCTATCACCTGTAAAATTTCCAAAAGTAATTTCCCCTTCATCTAAATTAAATGAAGGTTCTATTTTTGAATTCATCAATTTTTTGAAATTATCAACTATCTGTCCTTCAAGTCCTTCTTCTCTTATTAAATGAGTGAGCCAAGAATTTTTATCTATTTTTAAAATTAAATTTTCATTATCCCAATGGAAAAAATCTTCCATAAAAGCATTATAACATAAAACCTCTTCCTCGTATTGCTCTTTAAAAAACTTTGATAACCTTGTTTTTCCTGATGTATTACAAGCATATAAAACAGAAACTTTTATTTTATTCGGCTTTTCTCGGGTATCTAACTTGGATTTGAGTTTTGTTAAAACAGCATCTATGGAGGAACATATTGGCATTAGGCAGCCTCATCAAAGGTTAGCAATTTATTTCTGTAATATTCATATTGCTGTCTGCGGGCAGTGAGTTCGGCAGGCAAGCCTTCTGAAATATCATTAACAAGGCTATCAAACTTATCTAAAATTGCAACAATTCTTTCCTGTTCTTCTAATGGAGGAACAGGAATTACAAGCTTTCTTACATTGGGGACTGTTAATTGCGGTATTCCTCCTCCAATTTTCCCTCCACTTGATGTTATGTTTGTAATATCTAAAGCATAATTTAAATATTTAGTAGTTATATGCTGTTTGTTAGGAATTAAAATTATTAGTCTTACTATTGGAGTAAAATTAGCGTTTCTGATTGTGTGATATCCAATTGTTCCTCTTGCTGAAATTGATACTGCATCTTCATCAATTCTATATGTATCTGAATAGCCATATAATGCACTTTCTCCTGTACCATTTGAATATATAGGATAAGGGCATTCTGATGTTGCCATTTTAGCTTTTATGTAATTTGTGGGCAAATCACCACCTGCACATATTGTTTTGCAAACATCATTAAGTTGCATAAATTTAATTCTGCCCCCCCTCATTGTATTTTCATCAAAAGTTAGGAGTTTGTTGCGGTAGTATTCATATTGTTTTTTTCTCGCCTCCAGCTCCGCCTCCAGCTCCGCCTCCAGCGAGCTAAAAGCATCCAGAATCCGTACAACCTCTTCCTGAACAGGAAGAGGGGGAACAGCTACTTTAATTGTTGCCATAACATTACTCATTAGTTTAGGGTTTCCCATACCAGCATTAACATATTTTTTTGCTACTGTTCCCAAATAGTAATGTAAAAATTTTGTATTTACTTTATCACTAATTACTTTTAATAACCCACAAACATTGGTTATACTAAACTTACCTGTTCTATAAAATATTGAACCAGCATTTGCTCCATCAGTAGTCCAAGTTAAATACTCACCATCATAATCATAAGTATCTATTTTTCCAAGCATTCCCTCGTTAATAGTCTGACTTGAATAAACAGGATACTCTCCAATATTATCTCTTAAATATTCTTTGGACATTACCCTTCCTCTGCTTATCCTACAGATATTTTCTATAATGTCATACTCTACCCCATTCGGACAATATTGTTTAATCAAATCATCAATCTTACTCATCGGTTCTATCCTTACATTGCAGTTATTCGAAATTTTCGAATAACTGATTTTTTATTTGTCCGAAAATATCTTTTCATTATGCCACACCTTCAAAATCAATAAGTTTACTCACCAGTATTTGTCCCCTGTTGCAGTAATTTTTTTACTTCCTTGTCAAAGTCAGATTCTATTTGCTGGGTCTTGTTAAATACATCATATTCTTTTTCTGCTTTGGTTTTGGCTTGTTTTTGCGAAATCTTCCCCTTATTGCCATCGGGAAGAATGTCATACCTGCGGAATGATAAAAACTCATTAACACTTTTTGCAAACTCTTGCATTGTAAAAGTATTTTCACGTTCAATTAAATCCTCAATATAATCAAAGTATCCTGAAACTGTCCGTTCTAAACGTTTAATTTCTTTCTCAGGCAAATAGTTCTTAGCAACAGATACATCTGACTTCAAGATTCTGCCATTGGGTGAATGCTTCCAAGTTGTCAATCCCATATGTTCTTTAGTGTGGTCTGCCTTTGTGTAAATGATTTCTGCCGCTGTTTGTCCCGTAATAGCATAATGGAACTTGTTTTGCACAGTAGCATAAAAATCTTGTGTTATTTGCGAATCCTTATCGTAATCAATAGAACATTCGGCAAAAATATCTGTAATTTGTTGATAGATACGGCGTTCAGATGCTCTGATGGAACGAACTCTCTCCAATAATTCACGAAAATAGTCTTTTCCGAAAGCATCTTTTCCTTGTTTCAACCGTTCATCATCCAAAACAAAACCTTTTTGGATGTATTCTTTAAGAACTTTTGTCGCCCAGATTCTGAAATGTGTAGCTTGAATTGAATTAACCCGATAGCCTACGGAAATAATAGCATCAAGATTGTAAAAATCCATTTGTCTGGTTATTTGCCGATTGCCTTCGGCTTGAACTGTTTCCATTTTGGAAACAGTTGCAGTTTCTTCAAGCTCTCCTTCTTCAAAGATATTTTTCAAATGCTTACTGATAGCTGGTGTCTGGACACCAAATAATTCCGCCATAGATTTTTGCGTAAGCCATATTGTATCATCTTTGATGACTGCATTTACCTTTACATCCTTATCTGGAGCCTTATATACTAAAAAATTAAACTCGTTTGTCATCACGCCGCTCCTTCCAAATCGGCAACGATGGCATCTATTTGCTGTCGTAACTCATTTTGTTTAGCCACAATTTGTTTGATTTGCTCATTTAAGACGGTAATATCAATTTTTTCGCGAGTGTCTTTCTGTTCAACATAAGAAGAAACCGAGATATTGTAATCATTTTCGCCAATTTTATCGTTTTTAACTAATTTACAGAAATGTTCTTTATCTTCCCGTTTAATGTAGGCTTGCAAGATGTTTTCAATATTCTCATCAATTAGTTTGTTTTTGTTGCCAGAGTGAATAAACTCATTGCTTGCATCAATAAACAGAACGGCATTGTCTTTTTTGCTCTTCTTCAAAACAATGATGCAGGTTGCAATACTCACGCCAAAGAATAAGTTGGCGGGAAGCTGAATCACACAATCAACAAAGTTGTTGTCAATCAGATACTTACGAATTTTCTGTTCTGCACCGCCGCGATATAAAACCCCAGGAAATTCTACGATTGCTGCCGTTCCGTCGGCCGCCAGCCAATTAAGCATATGCATCGTAAAAGCAAGGTCTGCTTTGCTTCGCGGTGCTAAAACACCAGCAGGAGAATAACGAGGGTCGTTGATTAGGGTAACATCACTGTCCCCAGCCCAAGAGATAGAATAGGGCGGATTGGATACAATCGCCTCAAACGGCTCATCATTCCAATGTTTTGGGTCGGTTAAAGTATCTCCCAATGCAATATCAAATTTTTCATAATTGATATTGTGCAAAAACATATTAATACGGCAGAGATTGTAGGTTGTAATATTAATTTCCTGTCCGTAAAATCCATCTTTTACGTTTTCCTGCCCCAGAATTTTGGCAAATTTCAGCAGCAACGAACCCGAACCGCAGGCGGGGTCATAAACTTTATTGACCGATGTTTTGCCAACTAATGTAATTTTTGCCAAGAGTTCTGAAACTTCTTGCGGCGTAAAAAACTCACCACCTGATTTTCCTGCACTGCTGGCGTACATTGTCATTAAATATTCGTAAGCATCACCAAAAGCATCTATGGTATTGTCGGTAAAATTGCCAAGTTTTAACTCCTTGATAGAAGCTAAAATCTTAACCAGTTTCTCATTTCTTTTTTGAACTGTTGCTCCCAGTTTATTGCTGTTAACATCAATATCTGCAAATAAGCCCTTGAAATCATCTTCACTGGCTGTTCCCTGTGCGGAGGCTTCAATATCACGGAATGCTTTGCTCAATGTTTCGTTTAAATTGGGATTGTTCTTGGCTTTTTTTTGCACATTTTGAAACAATTCACTAGGTAGAATAAAAAAACCTTTGGTAGAAACGGCGTACTCTCGGGCTGTTTCGGCGTTTTCATCAGTTTCTTTGGTATAATCATAGTCAGCAATACCGCTTTCCCTCTGTAATTTATTGATATATGCGGTGATATTTTCAGAGATAAAGCGATAGAACAGAATCCCCAGCACATAGGATTTGAAATCCCAACCATCAACGCTGCCTCGCAAATCATTGGCAATTTGCCAGATAATTCTGTGTAATTCCGCTCTTTCTTGCTCTTTAGTCATTTCTTATCTTCCTAATAGTCAATAATTTTATGCAATTATAAAGAGGAAGAGTTAATTTTAAGTTTAGAGGCTCTTTCAAGCAAAGAAATCATAAAAATTTATCAGAAGTAAAACCAAAGCATACCCTATTTTTACATTTGTAAAAGTGTAAAATCTAAATCATTTTTCTTGACAATTTTACAAGTGTAAAATATATTCTTAAATATGAATTTTACATATTTAGGATTGAATGATGATTTTTAACTATATAAGAGTTTCTACAACTGACCAAAATACTGAACGGCAGTTAAGGGATGTTGTTTGCGATAGGGTATATGAAGAAAAAATTAGTGGTAAGGATACCAACCGTCCCCAATTACAGGCAATGCTGTCCAATATCCGTTCTGGGGACATCATTAATATTCACGAAATGAGTCGTTTGGCTCGTAATACTCGTGATTTGTTAAATATTGTAGAGGAAATTACCACCAAAGGAGCAACAATTGTTTTTCATAAAGAAAACTTAACTTTCAAAGGTAGTGAAAAACAAGACCCATATCAAAGAATGATGATGACTATGCTTGGAGCCGTGGCAGAGCTGGAACGTTCTATTTTGTTGGAACGCCAGCGTGAAGGTATTGCTGTTGCCAAAGCAAAGGGGAAATATAAAGGCGGTAAAAATAAACTAACCACCGAGCAGGTTGCAGAATTAAACACACTCCACAAGCAAGGAATGCCTATCACTCGTATTGCCAAGCAATTTAAAATAACTCGCCCAACGGTTTATAGTTATTTGGAAAATTAAAGGAGATGCTGACTTCCTTGTTAAATTGATAGCGTAAGAATAGATTGTATGCATTTTTGTGTTAGTTTAAATTTAGTATTAGTTATTCGAAATTTTCGAATAACTGGATTAATTTAATCTATTCTCAGCTTGAACTATCCTAAAATTTCGGATAGTTGAAATATCTTCGAATTCATTATCTGAAAATATCTTTTAATTATCTCCCAGCAGCCAATCCGTAAGGCTTATGATTTTGATACCGTCTTCAGTTGTCCCTGTTTGTAAAATATCGGTTGTCAGAATAACCTTCGGATAACTGTCGCCAATATCCCTCAATGCTTCCAATTCACGTTTGCGGGTATCCTCATTTGTTATTAATTCACTGACCTGATAATATATTTTATCTTCACCTTTGAGGGCAATAAAATCAACCTCTTTATCTTCTATTTTGCCGATATAAACTTTGTATCCTTTTCGTAACAATTCAAAATAGACGATATTTTCAAGGATTCTCCCCGTATCGCTTACTTTTCCTAGTATAAAATACCTTAATCCCGTATCAACCATATAATATTTTTCAAGGCTTCTCAAAAACTCTTTTCCTTTTATATCGTAGCGTTGAGCTGAATAGAAAATAAATGATTTTTCAAGAGCCGTTAAATATTCCTCAACCAAGGCATTATTTTTGCTGGCAATGCTTTTTTCATTATAAAGCGTATTGGTTATACTGTTGGTGCTGCTTTTGTTGGCGATATTATCCGCCAGAAAACGGATAATTTTTTGGACTGTTTTTACATCTTTGCCACTCAGATGAGTTAGAACATCCTTTACCAAAACCGTATTATATATACCGTCCAAAGTTTCGGAAACGCTTTGTTCTTCAAAATTTGTATCTACCAACGGTGGCATTCCGCCAAATTTCATATATTGAGAAAATTTTCGTTCTATACTGAAATCAGCAGGAAAAGTGTAAAATGTCAAAAACTCCTTAAAAGACAGGGGATACATTTTAATCTCAACATATCTTCCAGAAAGAAATGTCGCTAATTCTGAAGAAAGCATATAAGCATTGGAACCTGTCAAATATATATCCACATTCGGCTTCAAGCGTAACGAAGCGACAACTTTCTCCCAAGCTTCAACCTTTTGTATCTCATCTAAAAAAATATAGGTGTTTTGCCCTGAATTATCAGCGATTTGCTTTTCCAATATCTGATTAAGGGCTGGAGCATCCATATTTTCATATTTCATATCTTCAAAGTTTATTTGAATAATATTCTTTGGATTTACGCCATCGGCCTTTAATTTATCAGCAAAACATTCCAAAATTTTGGATTTTCCGCAACGCCTGATACCCGTGATAACTTTGATTGTGTCAAATTTATCTTTCCAAGCCAATAACCTTTCTAAATATAACGGTCTTTCTATCATATATATCTCCTTGAATTTAAATATGCCTCAAAAAAGTTATTTTTTCAAGATGTTTTTAAGAAAAATCTAAAAAAGTTTTAAAATAATGTGCTGATTATAGTTTATACTAAATTTTTTTGAAATAATAGCTACACAATTCAAAATTATCCGTCCGACTGTGTATGGTTATTGAAAAAAATTAAAGCTCCTAAAATTAGGAGCTTTAAGATAGTTATTAAAATTTTTTAACAAACTCATTTTTGATGTAGATGAGTGTATTAATTAAATCTCTGTATGATTCTGCATCTAATGTATTGATGCGGCACATCTGTTTTCGTCCGAATCTCAGAGTTATGTAATTGGCCTTTTCCTCCATCCCAAATAATGCTCGCTCCAATGCTTGGATGTTAAAAGTTATGTATGTCAGAAAAGCATTCTTTTTCATTTGGTGAGCTGTAAGAGGGTATATTTGGCTTCTACCCTCTCGAATTTCTCTAGAGAAGTTAACGATTTCTGCAGTAGTTGTCATTTTATTTCCTTTCAATTTGTTACTCAACTATTGCAAATTTATATTAAGTATCTATCAAATGACCAGGAAACAAAAAATGTCGCTTTTTAATGTTATTGAATGTTATTTCTTTTTATGTGGAGTTAATTTCTTAAATTCATCAATTGATGATTTATAATAAAAAACACGGTTTCCTCTTTTTACAAATTTAATTTTATCAGGATATTGGCTTCTCATCGTTCGTAGAGATGCTTCTGAATATCCTAAGATTGCAGCTGCGGCTCTGGGAGATAATAGTTCTCCTTTTTCATCATCAATAATTGTTTTAGTGCTTAATTCGTGGGCTTTCTTTTCCCAAAGTAATAATTCATTTTTAACGGCATTACAATAACACTCATCTAGGGCCGCTATTAATGTTCGGATTGAAATTTCAAAATCAGGTATTTTGGCAGGAGAAAAGTTAAAATTTTTAGCTTCAACTTTTAGGGGAAGTTTACAATCTGTAAAATAAAATGTGTTATTGAATGAGACAAATGACAGATTTACTCTGGCAGGGAAAACTCTTTTGAAAAAAGCTACTTTGCTGTTAAACTTAGCTCCTTGAAAGCTCCATAAATAACGAAACCAATCATCATTTTCAGAGTTATCTAAATCATATTGATTGAATAAAAAAGCATATCCATTTGTTTCAATTTGTTCAAAATTAGCATTTTTTAAAAAGTTTGTATCCTCAAAATGTGTCGTTCCGTGAAAACAAGAATTTGCAAACGAAACATCTTCTTTAAATACGGAATTTCTAAAATCTGTATTGCCTGTAAAAGAACACTTTTTAAAATAAACATTCATCTCAAATCTCATATTGGATAAATTTAGATTATGAAATTTACAATTGGTAAATGTTATGTCCTTATATATGTATTCAGTACCGTTTTTGGCATATCGTAATTTTCCAAATAAAAGTTTGATGCTTTTTAAAAATAAATCACTAAAATCTTTGTCTTTAATTTCAATAAAAAAACAATTTGCATCTTGCACTATATTGTTGATATCGTCGTTTGTTATCTTATTTGATGCTGTAAATTGACTTTCAATATAAGCTTCTCTATTTTGTGGAGGGACTGAAGAAAAAAATGTTCTTTCAAAATAATCTCTTATCGGTGCTTCATTATTGAGCATTCTTGTGAGGTTATTTTGAATATGAGGTAATTCCAACCGTTCTTGTTCTTTTAAATAATTGATGGCATCCTTTATTTTTAATTTTTCTTGTGGAGTAAAATGAGTGCGAAAATCGTTTTGGGCTAGTTTACTAGAAAGCGTTTGAGCTGAAGCTATATCTTCATTTAGATTTAGAGCAGCAAGCTTTATTATTGTGCTGCGTAAAATTAATATTTCTCTTTCATAAGGAGTACCATTATACATTATATTATCCTATGTCGTTTTTTATAGGATAAAGAGTAGTATAATGAAAATCAAGAGTGTTTTAATCTCAGCGGAAACAACTTACTCTTTATAAATGGCTTGATAAAAAACCATATATCCAGTTGCCGAAATTAGATTGGAAATGCCGCCTTGTAATTTCCATCCATTTTTTATTTTATTGTTTACAGCTTGAATTAAGGTATCAACAGTATCTGCACATAAAACATCATATTTCATTTTGAATTCCTATTTAATTAATAGTTTTTATTTTTAATTAATTTTTCTTGTTTATCTCTGTTTTTAAAATAACAGATTCAACAATTTTTCTGGCTAATTCTGTTGCATTCCAACCTGCACTGTTAAAGTTATAGGTAGATTTCAGCCCGTGCGGAGCATCTAAAAAAGTGATAAGAGCAGAATCTTGTCCTTGATAACTGAAATGTCCCAAAAACGTTGTAACGACATCATCAGGATTATCTAATTTGTAATCTGTTGCCGTTAGACCATAGATAGGGATGCCTTTAATGTTTATTTTCTTGGCTGTTCCCTGAGTAACATTTTTCCTTAATTCTTCCAATTCTTTTTTACCTGCAGATTTGATGAAAGCAGTATAATCTTCAATAAACTGCTGTGTGGTTGCCAATTTTTCTTTTTTCAAAAGCTTCATAACATTGTTGGGGGTATAAGAATAATCCTTATTATAATCAAAATTTTCTAAAATACTGATGGATGCAGAATTCAAAACTTCATTATTTTTCAAATTTACTAAAATAAAAGCACCTCCTGCGGCATTAAATTTTTCAATTTCTTCCGCCAACACACCATAATTTCTTTTGCAAATGGCCGCATCTGTATTGCAGGTTTCGGCGAACGACTTGTTATTGGCAATTTCCTTATGTAAACAGCTCATCAAAAGCAAAGAAATCACTAAGAAAAATACTTTTTTTACCATCATAGTTTATCAAAGACCTCATCCATCGTTTTAGCAAGTGAGTTAATATCTTTTTTAGATGTGACTCTTTCAAATTTGTCAAAAAATACTGTATCTCTTACAGCACAATGCACCATATTTACCAATAATCTTGCATATATTCCCTCTCGTATAATTTCTTCCGTAGTCTCCTCTTTTTTTATGGAAGAAGGTGGTGTTTTTTTATTTACAGTTATAAACCACTCAATAAAACCATCCGTATCCTCTATTTGTTGTGATACTTCCGTATACATACATTCGCAAATATTATAACTGACGTCATTTTGTGTGCATCGCTCTATAAATCTTTGTTTTTTTCCACACCCCGAAAGGCTCAGAATAACGAGGAAACAAAAAAGTATTTTTTTTGCCATCTTTTCTCTCCGTTATCTAACCATTGCGATGCATTGGTTCTTTTTATTGACATCGGAAATTCTATAACAGACGCCTTTTTGCCTTTTAAGCTTCGCCAAACAGAAATTTTTATCATCAGGATTTGATATGCGGTAGCAATATCCCTCATCATTCTTGGTTTCTGCCAAGCAAGCATATTTCAGGTCTGAATCGGAAATATTATAACAGTTTGCAAGACAGCTATTTGTTATTATCAGTCCAGTAGCTAAGGCAAATAAAAAAATTTTCATAACAAAATCCTCTAAATATCTTTTAATTCTTCCAAAACACTTTGGATATGTTCTTGTTTTTGAGCTTCCTGTTTGCGTTTAGCTTCTTGTTCAAGAGCTTTGCGTTTGGCCTCTTCCGCTTTTTTCTTTTGTGCAATTTGCTTGTTTTGTTTCATTATTGTCTGAGCTCTCTTTTGCATTAATGAATGCAAATCACTATCCTGATTGATTTTATCAATAATAAATTCCAATCCCCCTTTGTAGGCAGCCAAATAAGCAGCAGCCTGAACTTGGCTGGCCTCATATCCATAGTAACAAGCTATGAACTTAAATTCTGTTGCATCTACTTTATGTTTTGCCAACAAATTCCCATTTAAATCATAAGCCGAGGCATCTATTTTAACTGTGTATTCCTCTGTTCCGAATGGGTATCCTAATAAATTAAGGGTTCCTAACGACAGGATAGAGGGGAAAGAACCGAATAAAGTCATCAAAGACCCTTGTTTTCGGTTAATAACTTCTTGCGTGATAATGATATGCCCAACGGTGTTATTGTTGTTTTCCAGATGTTTCATCATTTCGTCATTAACATCTTGAGCAACTGTTTTGAGATGTTCTTGTTTAGGGTCAATTTTGGCACGCTCGCCAACATTAGTTTGGGTAATAACATAAATGTTATCGGGAACATTCAGAGTAAACTCATAATCCTGATATTTTAAAGGAGATATGTTGCTCTTGTAATCTTCCATTGTTATGGAACGACAAGAAGTTAAAAACAATATTAAAAAAAGTAGTTTTTTCATTGTTCAATCCTTATACATTATTGTTTCCAATTGTTTTTCCGTTCCATCCCAATTATCAAGCCGATGACCTGGACGAAAGGCACTCATAACGTCACCATCAAGTGTTTTACTATCTCCGATTTTCACAAATGGAAATTTTATATTCCAATTATGTTCTTTTGAATTTTTGTCATTATCTGGCGTTGTCGTTATGACGGAAGAACGAGGAAATGATGGATAGTTCTTAGCCAATTTATGAAATATTTTTTCTTTAGCTCTGCAAGCATCACAGTTATCAATAAGTAAAACTATTTGGTCTTTGTTGCTTTTTAATAGTTCAGCAATTTCTGTGTGTTTCATTTCTTTGGCATATTTGTAAGCTGTCCATTTATCATCTTTGGATTTGTAAATATCCGCCCTATGTTCTATTAATTTCTTTGCTGCATACAGATTATTTTTAATGGCCGCATACATAATTGCGGTTCTGCCTTTTTTATCAACTTCATTTAGATAGACCTTTTTATTCAACAGCAAATCAAGGAAATCATTATCTTGGCGAATAACAGCATACATCAATGGCGTATAGCCGTTTTTATCAATAATATCCGCAGAAGCTCCCAATTTAATCAGCTCTTGAGCAAAGGTCATATCATCTTTGATGAAATGAGTAACAGGATGTTCTCCATCTATTTTGATTTCATCTAAATCAGACGGAGATGATAAAAATGCTTTAATACTTTCCACATTTTTTGAAACAACAGCATTTTGCAGAGTTTCTAAATCTCTAACACTAAAATCAACACTGTTACCGTTAACATTATCTAGCTTAATGGATGGAATATTTAACTTCCCTATTCTTGGAGATTTAAACTGAACACGAAGCTGAATTAAAGATTTGTTATCATTTCCAGCACAGGAAAGACTGCCGTCAACAATTTCAAAATGTCGGCTGACGAGTGTTTCTTTAACTTTTTCCTCTAAGATTTTGCAATCTACATCTGGACCAATCCACTGAGCTAACAACGCAATATTTTCATTTTTTTCATAAACAGGTTTAGATATATCAAGAGTGAGATTTGATGATATTTTAGGCATAGAGGCTTGTGAAGGATTACCTATAAATCTGTCAATATCTTGTTTCCCCCACATCATTAACATATCAGCAGGTATTTGTTCTACCCGTTTCATTACAAATTGGGTTAAAGCTTTACATTTGTTATTTGATAATAAATATTCTCTGGTTGTGTTATCCTGAAAAAATGTTTCTCTCCCAGTGTTATAAATGGATAGCTCGTAATTGCTTCCTGCTGCATTATATACAGCGCGTGCAGTACCAAAGGTCATTAACATAAAATTTATACTAACTCTATTGGTAAGGTTTGGGTTGATATTGGCAGAACTTGAAAATCCTTCTATTTCTGCTGAGTTAAAGCCTGAACAAAAATAGAAGCGTTCAATTTCAGGACGATTCTCAAATACATTATTAAATCCAGCTATTCTGGCTGATGAATCCAAGGCTGTATTATTCAAGAAAGTTGTTTTATTTTTATCTACTTTATTCTCCTTTGCAGAATCTTTGCCAAAAATAGATTTTAATGAAAAATCAAACCCATATGCTGTATTACATTCTAAAAAAAATGCAGTAAAGGTTATGCACAAAACAGTAATTGTGTTAAAAATAGTGATTGCAAAATTTTTTTTATATTTTTTTCCCATAACTTTTCCTCAGCATATATTGGCCTTTCTATTTCATATCCGCCAATTCAATTACCGTAACACCTTTATTTTTTGCCTTTTTACAAACCTCAAATGCTCTTCCTTCCAATTGATTATAGGCAATAATGAAATCAGTATTTTCTATAATCCAGTTATTGCGATGCACAATACACCAACGTTTGTAACCAATAGCCGCTTTGTCAGGATATATAAAACTGTCAAAATATCGTTCTCCGTCATTGACCTCTTTCATATTGGATGCGACAAAGATAATTTGGATACTTGGATTATCCTGTTTTATCTGTAAAACAGCATTATAGGCATCACATTCAAAACATCCCTTTGAACCAACATAAAAAGTATCCACATTATTCTCTTCAATAAGATGAAGGGCTTGTTCTTTTACTTGGTCAACAATGTCGCTTCTGCTCCATTTATAGTCATTTCCAAAGAATGCACAGCTTTTACTCATTTGAATTTCTTTCAAAATAGAGGTGTTTTTCTAAGGATACATAAACCAACAATTATGTTCTGCCTTACTTCCAGTTAATTGGAAGAAGGCAATTCTCTCATTTTAAACACCTTGAATCCCTTGGTTTTACTTGTATTAATGCCATTTATATATTTTGAAATAAGCGAAAAAAAATAAAACGAATAACCATAAAAAAGGGTTGATTTTATCGTTCAATAAAAATGACCTTCTATTTGTTATTAACTCTTTGAAATCCTGATAAATATATGAAAAGGGGAAAATATGGCAGTAATCGCATATATCAGGAAAAGTACAGATAAACAATCTTTTGAGCATCAGGAATTTGAAATAAAAGAATACGCAAAGAAAAACAATTTCAAAATAGACAGGTGGATAGAAGAAAGTATATCAAGTCGTAAAGAACTCAAAAAACGACAATTAGGAAAATTATTAGAAGAATTACAAGATGGAGATATTTTGATAGCAACTGAAATTTCACGACTTGGAAGGTCATTACTTGAAGTAATGGGAATTTTACAAACTTGTTTAGAGAAAAATTGTCAGGTATGGACTATTAAAGAATCATATAATCTGAAAAATGATTTACAATCGCAACTACTTGCCGTTGTATTTTCTATAGGAGTAAGCATTGAGCGTTCTTTGCTTTCACAAAGAACAAAAACAGCATTAGATGCTAAAAAAGCCGCGGGAGTTAAACTAGGTCGCCCTTTCGGAGCAGAATCCAAAAAATTAAAACTCTCTAAAAATACAAAAAGAATAAGAGATTTATTGGATAAAAAAGTGCCAAAAGCACAAATCGCCAGAATTATGGGTGTTCAAAAAATAACATTAAGAAGATTTATTAAACGAATGGGATGGAGTGATTAGTAAAAAACCAGAGTATTAACTCTGGTTTTGCTATGAAATTATTATTTTGCCAAATCCAGCAATAGTTCTTTTGCCGTGGAATTTTGGGTAATATCTGCTATATCAAAGGCATCAAATTCATATTCAGCACAAACATCTCCTGCGAATGCACCATAATAATGAAGAAGAGCCATATTGTATAATTGACCATTAAAAGTCGCCACCATCAATGGTGTAACTCCCATATCATCAGGAATATTTGGAGATGCACCCTTTTCCAATAAATATTCAATCATTTTTCTGTTGTTTCTTTTGACTGCCATCATCAGTGCTGTTTCACCGTTCGCATTAACTACATCAATACCTTCACCCATTTCTAACATTCTATCTACCACGACAGTTTTCTCAAAAAATGGAATATTGGGATTCACAACCAAAGCCATTAAATGAGTATAGTCATCAATATGCTTAAATTTCATCGTGCTTCGGTCTATTATTTTGAGTAAATCCGTGTAATCAGCAGAAGCTAAAAAGTGTATCAAAAATGACTCTACATCAAACAAAGGCTCAAATTGCTTTAAATTGTCATACTCTGGAATTTCCTGCAAATGTCTAAGCACTTCGGCCAACTTCCTCTCTGCTTTCATATGATAAGGCAGTGGTTTAGATGAATTTAATATCAGGTCTATTTGTTCAATCAATTCCTCAAAAACTATATCTTCTCTCATTCTTAATCCTTTGAAGCCATATCATATAAGGTTTTTGATAATTGTTCCTGCCAATGGGGAAGTTGCTTTTTTCTATTTAAATTTACAAATAAAGCCCAACTTGAAGAAATGCTTAGCTTTTTATTTTGCCATACCAGAGAGCCCAAATAATTACTACATCTATTCAAATATCTGGTGCTAAAATCTCTTCTACTTTTTATTTTTTGTTCTTGTAGCAATTCATCTGCAATGTTTAGGAACATTTCTAAATATTGATTTTTCTTATTGTTATTCATCAAATCTCCTTGTTTGTGATAATTATATTTATCAGTTGGGAGTAGATAATTGTGAATTAAACAAATCTGAGCAGATATAAGTAGGAGCTTCAATTCTATACTTACTGATGAATTTGTCCTTATTTGTAGGAAATGGAGAGATATAGTTATGCCAACCATCAATATTGTAAATCTTTTTAATTTTATAGGATGCTTTGAAATACAAGGATTTGAACATTTTAATGATGTAGCCAATGAATAGTGCCAATTCCTCAACATTATACTGATATATGGTAATATGAATATGATTTATACCATTGGATTGTTTTTCTATAATCCCTTGAAATGGAACTTGTATGTGTTTTAATTTTCTCCATTTTGAACCGTATCTCCAATGATAGTAGTGAGATAAAATTGATTTAAAATCTGTCTCTAATTTTACAGCATCTACAAAATTATTTGGATTTAAGGTAAATGCAAATAATCCGTTTGGGGTGTTTGGTGCCAATTGTTTATCTGAACTCATATCTATCCAGAGAGATTTTAATTGTTTTATGGTATTGGGAGTTTCTTGTGTTATTCTATTTTTAAATATTTTTTTCACTCATTTCGTCCTTTATAATAATAAAGTTTTAAATATGGTTAGATTTATGGCTAGTTTTTAGCCATTTAGTTACTGTGATAAATTGTGGTATAAATAATTGAGAAAGTAGTTATTAAACATTCTTTCTCATTCTAATACTCGTCTTATGCTCTTCTTACGCTTGTCTAACTATCAGCAACAACAGGGGAATTCCTTTTCTCCTATCAAACCTTATACCAATAAAAGGTTTAGATTATCGGTATCTGTTGCTGATGGCAAAATAATATCATATCAGCTTTGGGCGATGCAAAATTATTTTGATAATTTTATTTATCAAAAAGACCCGAAAATTTATTTTTTTGATGATATGGCATAATACACTGATTTTATTTAATAAAAAAAGTTCGCAGAAATTTGACTTTTGAAAAAGTTTAATGTAATATCTACTTTGTTCAATGAGGTGGTTTTATCCTCTATTCCTAAAATACATATCCATAAATATTGCGATTATAGTTTCAACTTTCAAAAGAAGGTAGGCTATGATTTGCGCAAATTACCAAAATAAAAATCCTAAAAAAATGATTGAAGTTGGAGAAGATATTTTCCAACTACTGATGTTTTTGTTAGAGCTTGAACTGCAGAAGAATTAGGAGCTATGGATATGAAAGCGGTTATTTTAGCTCGGGTTTCCACCGAAATGCAGGAAGATGGGTTCTCATTGGATGCACAATTGGACAGGTTGAGAAACTATTGTTCACTCAAAGGGCTTGAAATTGCAAAGGAATTTACCTTCGTTGAGAGCTCCTTTCACGGCAAGAGGACTAAATTTTATGAAGCTGTTAATTACATTAAACGGCAAAGTAAGCTGACGGCTCTTGTTGTTGATACAGTTGACAGGTTACAAAGAACCTTTAACGAGTTTCCGATGCTGTTGGAACTTGTTAAAAAAGAAAAATTAGCTCTTCACTTCTTTAAGGAAGGGCTAGTGATTGATAAGAACTTCAAAAGCTCTGACCTTGCAATGTGGCAAATGCAGATTTTGTCGGCGAATATGTTTGTTAACTCAACTCGTGATAATGTTAAGCGTTCTGAGGAGAGAATGTTAAACGAGGGGCTTCTCCCTGGACCAGCTCCGATTGGTTATTTGAATACCAAAGATGAGAATGGCAAAAAGACCATCATCATTGACCCTGACCGAGGACATTGGATAAGAAAATTGTTTGAGGAATACTCAACAGGGTTGTTCTCTATGGACGAGTTGGTTAAAAAGTCCAAGAACTGGGGATTGCGAAACCGTAAGAGTGGCAACCCGATTACTAAAGCACAATTTGCAGATATTTTGCAAAACCCGTTTTATTATGGCGTGATGTACTACAACAAGAGCTATTTTCCGCATATATACGAAAAACTCATTTCCAAGGAGTTGTTTGATAAATGCACTGAAGTGCGGACAGGTAAGTTCAAACGAACTTCAAAACACACCAAAGAGCCCTATATTTTTCGGGGGCTGGTTCGCTGCAAACATTGTAGTTGTTTACTTTCCCCATATACAAAGAAGGGGCAATATGTCTATTTGCGGCACACTGACCTCAAAAATTGCGAACATTGCAATAATGTTAGTGAGAAAATTCTACTGAAAGAAGTAGAAAAAGCCCTTGCATCAATCAGCTTTGATGATGAGCTGAAAATTGCTCTGGCGGATGCTCTGAAAAATCGCTATGAAGCTCTACACGGCAACAATCATTATCAATTGGAAAAGAATCGGAATCAGTTGGTTGACGTTGAAGAAAATCAAAAGAAACTTTTGGATTTGTTGATTGCGGGAACAGTTCCTGCCGAAGTATATCGCTGTAAAAATGCCGAGTATGAAACGGCTAAAATTGAGCTTCAGGCGAAAATTGAACAATTGCAGACACCTGATAACTCCGTTGAGCGGGCGATTGATAAGGTGTTGAATTTCAGCCAAAATTCTTTTGCAATTTTCAAAAGTTCGCAAATTGAAGAAAAACGCCGTATTTTAAATATTGTTTTTGCGAACTTTTTAATGGATGGAAAAAATCCTGAAATATCAATGCATAAAAACTTCAAGCTCCTATCAAAAATAGGAGCTTGTGAAGATTGGTGCCCTGGAGAAGACTCGAACTTCCACTACCTGAGGTAACATGCACCTGAAGCATGCGCGTCTACCAATTCCGCCACCAGGGCTTAACAACGGATATCCTTTTAACGCACTTCAAAATAAATTGCAAGTATTTATTTTAAAAATTTTCAAGATATCCATAAGAATTTAAAAGGAGATAGGTTCCCAGGCAAAGGCGATAGACGACAAACGGCAGAAACGTTGATTTCTTTAGCCACCACATGATGATGTAAATAGCCAGAATGGAGAAGATGAACGAATAGGTTATACCGTCCATGGCATAAATGATTTCCTGAAAATTGCCGGCGGCGTAAAGTTCCCAGCCGACGAGCATTCCGGCGGCGGCAATGGTCGGAATTGACAGCAACATGGCAAACTTGGCGGCTTCGCGGCGTTCCATTCCCAAAAAGCGTCCCATGGTAATGGTTATGCCTGAGCGGCTGGTGCCGGGAATAAGCGCCAGGCACTGAGCCAGACCGATGAGCAGAGCGTCGATGGCGGTCAGATGTTTTATCTGGCGGATGGTCATGCCGAGTTTGTCGGCAATAAACAGAACAATGCCGAATCCCAGAATCGTCCAGCCGATGATACGGCTGTCCCTCAGCCACTCCATGCCGTAGGATTTGAGCGCCAGTCCGGCGATAACAGCCGGAATTGTTCCGATAACAATCAGCCAGAAGAGCTTGGAACCGGCATTTTTGAAATTGGGAATGAACCAGGTTTTGAAGACGCCTTTGAGCATCATCCAGATTTCTTCCGAAAAGTAAATCATGACGGCCATAATCGAACCGACATGCATGGCAACGTCGAGTGCCAGTCCCTGATCGGGGAAAGACGTGAATTTTGAAAAAAGAATCAGATGTCCGGAGGAACTTACCGGAAGAAATTCCGTCAAGCCCTGAAGGGCGGACAGAAGCAAAATTTGTATATTAGTCACTTTTTACACTCTTTCCTGTTTAATGCCGAAAGCATTTAAAATTCTTTTTTTGAGAGCCAACGGGGAAATCGGTTTGACCAGATATTCCTGTATGCCCAGATTGCGTGCGTCGAGAACGGTTTTTTCCTTGGTGTCGACGGTAATCATGATTATGGGCAGGCTTTTCAGGTGGGGATTGTTGCTGTTTTTCAGTTCGCGCGCCAGTTCAAGGCCGGTTTTGCCCGGCATTTGCTGGTCGAGGAGAATTATATCTATTTTGAAACTGTTGAGCAATTCGACGGCTTCCGCGGCAGATGCGGCTTCGCGGGTGTTTTTCATGCCGATTTGATACAGGGCGGTTTTGATGAATGTCCGCGAGAATTTGTCGTCATCGACGACCAGACAGGTTAAACTGTCCCAAGCCAATTGTTTATGCGCGTTTTCCATGACTACCTCGATATCAGCTCTCCGATTTGTTTCAAGTTTATAATAATTGTTTATAAATTAAAACAAAAATCAGCGTTATTCATATGTAATAATGATTCGGGCGTGAAGCGCACGCCGTTGAGCGACGCGCCCCAATGCAGGTGTGGGCCGGTAACGCGTCCGGTTTTGCCGACTTCGCTGATGACCTGTCCCTGTCTGACATAATCACCCGCTTTGACGGAAACTTTTTTCAGATGCGCGTAGATGGTAAACAACTGGTGGCCGTGGTCGATGACGACGGTGTTGCCGGAGTAAAAGTAATTGCCGCCGCTTAACCGGACAATGCCGTTTGACGCGGCTTTGACCGGGGTTCCTTCCGGAGCGGCGATATCGGTGCCCTGATGCGGGTTCATCTTTCTGCCGTTCATTATCCGCTGTCCCCCGAAATGGCCGCTGATACGTCCTTTGACCGGCATAACAAAGCCTTTTTCCCAGTAGTTTTTGTTTAGTTTGTCTGCCAGGGCTTTTTTGAGGTCGCCGCGTTCCCGGCCGATTTCATTCTGGTCTGCGGCCGAGGGCGTAACTTTCTTCTGCGGTATGCCTTTAATGTCCTGAATATCCCATTTGGTCGCGGCGACGTTCAGGGAATAGTCTTTGGCAGCGCCTTTGGCATTGATGACTGTCAGCTTTTTTTCCGGAGTTTCGTCGCGGCCGAAGGCCAACAGAAAGTTTCCCGACGGAGAAAGCATATATTCCCGGCCGTCAAGCAGAATTTTTTCGGCGCCGGGGGCATAGCCTTTCAGAATTTCGCCCTGTGCCGGCTTGCCGCAGAGTTCCAGCGCTTCAGTCCCGGCAGGGAGCAGCGCCGTCAGAAAACAAGTCAAACAAATCGCCTTGTAGAGTGTCATTTTTCTTTCGTTCCGTTTTGGTTTTGATACTGCCGTCAATAAAACGGATTTCCAGCGACGGACTTTTCTGCGCCTGCGCAACGGAGTAGACCGTTTGGCGGCGATTGTCCCGGACCCAGGCGAAACCGCGGCTTAGAACCGAATCTATTGAAACTGAATCCAGTCTAAGCGACAAATTCTTTAAATTTTCTTGCTTTTTTTCAAAAATATTCAAAATGTAATACGGGCGCAGACTGGTTTGGGCAATCTGGTTTTGTTTGTTTTTAAGCATGTTGCCGAATGCCAGCTGCAGGCGTTCAATGCGGTCATCCAGCTTTTGTCTGCTTTCGGCAAGTATCTGTTCCAGATTGGGAATGCCGCGGCTTAACCCGTCAAGCCGGCTGCGACGTTCTTCGAAGTAGCGGTTAACGGCGTTGGACAGACGGCTTTGTGCCGTACTGAGCGTTGCGGAAATTTCGGCTTTGACCGGAACCGCAAACTCGGCGGCACCGGTCGGGGTCGGTGCGCGCAGGTCGGAGACGTAGTCAATCAGCATGGTGTCCGTTTCGTGGCCGACGGCGGAAATAAGCGGAATTTCCGAATCATAGACGGCTCTGATGACAATTTCTTCGTTAAACGGCCAGAGGTCTTCAAGACTGCCGCCGCCGCGGGCGACAATCAGGACGTCCGGCCGGGGAACGGCGCCGCCGCGAGGCAGGACATTGAAGCCTTTGACGGCTGCGGCGATTTTTTCGGCGGCTCCTTCGCCCTGTACGGGGGTCGGCCAGACAATAATGCGGCTGGGAAAGCGGTCGCGAACGCGGTGAATAATGTCACGAATGACGGCGCCGCTGGCCGAGGTGACAACGCCGATGACGTCCGGCAGAAAGGGAACGGGTTTTTTGTGCGCCGGGTCGAACAGGCCTTCGGCGGCAAATTTCTGTTTTCGTTCTTCCAAAAGTTTGAGCAGCGCGCCGGCACCGGCGATTTCCATTTGTTCGATTACCAGCTGATAAGAGGATTTGCCGGCAAAAGTGGTTATTTTGCCGGTGGCGACGACTTCCATGCCGTCTTCGGGTCTGAAACTGAGACGGGAGGCGGTTCCTTTCCAGATAACGGCGGAAAGAACCGCGTTCGGATCTTTCAGCGACAGATACCAATGGCCGGAATCGGCACGTTTGGCGCCGAAAATTTCGCCGCGGATTTTAACCCGGTTAAAGGCGGTTTCGACAAATTTTTTAATTTCAAACGATATTTCGCTGACCGTGTATTCGGGCAACTGCGGGGTTTGTTGTTCCGCCAGGTTGAGAAGGTCTTCCATCATCAGAGTTCCAAAAGGTTTTTGGCGTAGTCCGCCGCGTTGAAGACGTCCAGATCATCAATTCCTTCGCCGACGCCGATGTAATGAATCGGGGAGGGCTGTTCTTCGGCGACGGCGACCAGAATGCCGCCTTTGGCCGTACCGTCAAGTTTGGTAACGACAAGGCCGGTAACGTCAACCATTTCCTTAAAGGTCTGTACCTGAGACAGGGCATTTTGTCCGGTTGTGGCGTCAATGGTCAGCAAAGTGGCGTGCGGCGCTTTGGGCAGGACTTTTCCGATGACGCGGACGATTTTTTTCAGTTCGTCCATCAGGCCGGTTTTGTTTTGCAGTCTTCCGGCAGTATCGATAAAAACAATATCGTCTTTTTGCCTGACAGCTTCCGTCAGACCGTCGTAACAAAGACCGGCGGCGTCACAGCCGGCAGGGCCTTTGAAGACGCGGATGCCGCAGCGTTGCCCCCAGACTTCAAGCTGCTCGACGGCGGCGGCGCGGAAGGTGTCGCCGGCAATGAACGAGACCTGTTTGCCGCCGGCCTTGAATTTGGCTGCCAGTTTGCCGATGGTGGTGGTTTTTCCGGCGCCGTTGACCCCGACCATCAAAATAACGAAAGGTTTTTGGGTATCGTCAATTGCCAGCGGCTGTTCGCAAGGCTGGAGAATTGCTTTGATGTCGGCGGCAAGTTCGTTTTTGATTTCCGTGTCGCCGGCGTCTTTGTTCAATCGGCGTTTGGCAAAGCTGCCGATGATTTTGGCGCTGGCTCGGACGCCAATGTCCGAGCTGATCAGAAGTTCTTCAAGTTCGTCAAGCGTTTGGGCGTCGACACGGCGCTTGGTAAAGATGCTGCTGATGCCGCCGGTAAGCTTGGCGGAAGACTTTTTGAGGCCAAAGCCTAATTTCTGCAAAAAGCTAGTCATTGTCGGTTTCTCCCTGTTCACGCAGAATGCGGGCCCGTTCCCGGCGGATTTCGACCGGAAGCTGCGGCATGAGGGCTGCGGGTGTTCCCGGACGTTCCGAGTAGGGGAAAACGTGCAGTCTGGTAATGCCTGCCTCAGTTACCAATTTAAGCGTGTTTTGAAAATTTTCATCGCTTTCGGTCGGAAAGCCGCAGATAAAATCGGCGCCGAACGTTGCTTCGGGGCGTACCCGACGAATGGCGTCGCAAAGTTTAATGACATCTTCGCGGGTATGGCGGCGACGCATCCTTTTTAGTATCATGTTGTCGCCGGACTGGACAGACAGGTGAAAATGCGGATGGACATTTCTGTATCTGCCGACCAGAGCGATAAAATTGTCGTCGACGGCAGCCGGGTCCAGTGAGCCGAACTGCAGCGAAGGAAGTTCGGGAATCTGTTCCAGAATATGCTGTATCAGGCCGCTGAAAGACGGGCGGTAGGAGCAGGCGTCGACGCCGGTCAGACAGATTTCTCCAAAACCGCGGCCGAGAAGTTCGCGAATCTGACTGATGATGTCTTCTTCCTTTACCGAGCGGTTGTTGCCGCGCGCATAGGGAACGATACAATAGGTGCAGCGGTGGCTGCATCCCTGCTGGATTTGAACAAAGGCGCGCTGGCGTCCTTCAAAGCCGGTTATCAGGTAACGGTCGTAGTCGTCATAGGAAAAAATGTCGCCGACAATGCTTTTTTCGGTAAGGTTGCCGGCCAGGTATTTTTCGATTTCGGCCTTTTCCCCGTTGCCGAGTACCAGATCGACCTCCGGCATGGAAGCAAATTTGCGCGGCGCTATCTGAGCGGCACAGCCGGTAACGATTATCCGGGCGTCCGGGTTTTCGCGGCGGAGTTTGCGGATGGCCTGCCGGCACTGGCGTTCAGCCTCGCCGGTAACGGCGCAGGTGTTGACAATGACAACGTTGTCCAAAGCGGCAAGCTTTTCTTTTAAAACTTCCGATTCATAAGAGTTTATTCTGCATCCGAACGTAACGACTTCAACCATAAAAAATCCTCCTCTGCGCAATATACGGCAAGAGGAGGATAAAATCAAACCAGAAATTTGTTATTAAGCCGATTTCAGGCCTTCTTCGAGATCTTTGGAAACGATTTCGACGGCTTTGTCGGAATATTCCTTGATTTTCTGGGCGCTGTAACGCAGGTCGTTGTGTTCGCTTTCCGAAAGTTTCGGATAGATTATGCCGTGGACGCCGCGTTTGCCGACAACGGTCGGCAGCGAAAGGCAGACGTCTTTGACGCCTTCGACATCATCGTGGTGGGTGGATACGGTCAGAATGGCATATTCGTTATTGGATATGGCTTGGCAGATTTGGCACAACGCGCCGGCAATGCCATAGAAGGTGGCGCCTTTGCCGTCGATAATCTTGTAGGCGGCATTGCGGACGCAGTCGTCGATATGCGCCTTGACATCGGCGGTAAAGGGTTTGTTTTCCATGCGGGCCAGTTCTTCAATCTGTACCGAGCCGGCGTCGCCGTTCGACCAGGCAAGGACTTCGCTGTCGCCGTGTTCGCCGAGGACGTTGGCGTGAATCGATTTCGGCGAAACCCCGAGATGGTAGCCGAGCAGGGTGCGGAAGCGGGAGGTGTCGAGCACGGTGCCGCTGCCGATGACGCGTTCCCGCGGAAAACCTGAAAGTTTAATGGCGACTTCGGTCATGATGTCGGCGGGATTGGAGGTAATGAGCAGGATGGTGTCCGGCGCATATTTGGCAACCTGGGAAATAATGCTTTCAAAGATTTTGGCATTGCGGCCGAGCAGGTCTATGCGGGTTTCTCCGGGTTTCTGGTTGGCTCCGGCGGTAACGATGACGACTTCGGCGCCTTTCAAATCTTCATAAGTTCCGGCCTTGACCTTATTGGCATAAGCGAACGGCGCAGCGTGGGCAATGTCCATGGCTTCGGCCTGGGCTTTCTTTTCATTGGCGTCAATCAAAACGACTTTGCGGGCGACGCCTCTCATAATCAGGGCGAATGCCGTTGCCGAACCTACGGAGCCGGCACCTATAATTCCTACTTTCATCTTTTTTCCTTTCAAGCTTGTCTGGTGCGCATTCTGCACAAGAGTTATTTTTTCCACTATAAATTTTCATGTGCTAATATAGGAATTTTTTTTCGAAATACAATAAAAAAGGTCATCAAAAATGATGACCTTTTTGTAACAATTCTTAACCGGTTTATTCGGCGGGAACGGCGTCGGCCGGCGTTTCTTCCTCGGCCGGGTCTGCGGCTTCCTCAACACTGACCGCTTCGGCTTCGCTGACGGTTTCCTCTTCAGCAATCGGGTTGCCGTTTTCGTCGACGGCGACTTCTTCGCTGACCGTTTCGGCAGCTTCGGCGCCCTCGGGGACAACTTCTTCAACGGCAATGACTTCGGACGGAACGGTCTGATTGCCCTGTTTGACAAAGCGGCTGATAACCATCAGGGCGACGATGACCAGAACTATGTAGAAAATCTTTTTCATTTTGTTTCACCTTAAAACCAGAGTTGAATAACTGTATATAATGATTATTTCCTTAATGCCGAATTGTCAACAGAAAGCGGCGTTTATGCGGCGGAAAAAATATCCGTGCGCAATTTATCCACTTTTTTAAGCGGCTGAAAAGGCGGGTTTTTCGGCGTTTTCGGGCTTTTTTGTCCGGGCTTTGCCTCCGCATTTGAAAATAATGCTTGTCAAATTATATAAATTTGTGCTAACTAGTCAATCACAGGCCGGGAGGTCTGAAAATTTGTTTTAATATTTTTTGAGGTTTATCCATATGACTGATACAGCTAACCGCGTTAAGAAAATTGTTGCAGAACACCTTGGCGTCGAAGAATCTAAAGTTACCGATACCGCAAGCTTCATCGATGATCTGGGCGCTGACAGCTTGGATACAGTAGAGTTGGTTATGGCTTTCGAAGAAGAATTCGGTTGTGAAATTCCGGACGAAGCCGCTGAAAAAATTCTGACTGTAAAAGACGCTATCGACTATCTTTCCAAGAACGCATAAGTCGCACAGGCTTTGTACAATTGATGAAACTCGCTTGACTAAGCGAGTTTTTTCATATAATAGAGTGTTGAATTGCGCAGCTGTTTTTTTACTGTGCTCAATGATGTAACTTATTCGGAGTTAATTAATGAGAAGAGTTGTTGTAACCGGACTGGGTATGGTTTCTCCTTTCGGAAGAGGCGTAGACTTTAACTGGAAAAACATTTTGGACGGTAAATCGGGCATCAGGAAAATCGACAATATCGATTTGAAGGACATTCCCTGCCAGATAGCCGGCCAGGTTCCGTTCGGCAAGGAAGAGAACCAGTTTGATCCGGATACCGTTATGGCTCCCAAAGATCAGAAAAAAGTTGACAAGTTTATCCTTTACGGCCTGGCCGCAGGCGGTGACGCAATTGAAGATTCCGGCTGGAAACCGGAGACCGACGAAGACCAGTTCCGTTCCGGCGTTATGATGGGTTCCGGCATCGGCGGCCTGCAGACGATTTACGAAAATTCGCTGATTTTTAATGAATCCGGCTGTCACAAAATGTCGCCGTTTTTTATTCCGGCCTGTCTGATTAACATGATTTCCGGCAACCTTTCGATTGCCTATAAGTATAAAGGTCCGAATCATGCCTGCGTTACGGCATGTTCGACCGGCACGCACGCCATCGGCGACGCCATGCGCATTATTGCCATGGGCGATGCGGACGTTATGGTAGCCGGCGGTGCCGAATCTGCGGTCAATGTTCTGTCGCTGGCCGGCTTCTCCCGTCTGCGTGCGGTAACAACCTCTTTCAACGACAATCCGGAAAAGGCTTCCCGTCCCTGGGACAAGGATCGCAGCGGTTTTGTCATGGGCGAAGGTTCCGGTGCTCTGGTGCTTGAAGAATTGGAGCATGCCAAAGCCCGCGGCGCCAAAATTTATGCCGAAGTCGTCGGTTATGGCATGAGCGGCGACGCTTATCATATTACCGCGCCTTCGGGCGACGGTGCTTATCGTGCCATGAAACAGGCGGCAGCACATGCCAAGGAACATGGCATTGAATTAAGCGACATCGGTTATATCAATGCGCATGGAACTTCTACGCCGGCCGGAGACGTCGGCGAAGCGCAGGCGGTTGAACGTCTGTTCGGCGAAAACATGAAGACGGTTTCGATGTCTTCTACAAAATCGGCCATCGGCCACCTGCTGGGCGCTGCCGGTGCCGTTGAGGCGGTTCTGTCCGTCAAGGCGCTGCAGGATCAAATCTGTCCGCCGACCCTGAACCTTGAGAATCCGGCTGACGAGGTTGCCCATATGGATTTGGTTCCGCTGAAAGCAAAACCGAAGGCACTGAAGGCTGTCATGTCGAACTCGTTTGGCTTCGGCGGTACGAATTCTTCGCTGATTTTCAAGAAATACGAAGCTTAGCCGTGTAAAGAACACCGATGAAAAAGCTTATTATCATTTTTCTGATTGTTTTGTCGGTGCTGGCTTATATGCAGATTAAGGGGTGGATTGCGGAAGGCGGTCCGCTCCTTAACGTTACCAATGTGGTGGTTCCGAAAGGGGCGTCGCTGAAAACGGTGGCGGAAGAGTTGTCGCGCGCCGGCGTGATTGATAAGCCCTGGCTGTTTCGCATTATGGCCAGAATCAACGGGCTGGCCAAGCATCTCAAAGCCGGCGAGTACCAGTTTATGCCGGGGATTTCGTTGCAGGCCGCGATGGACAAGATTGCGCGCGGGGAAGTTTTTTTCCGGCGGATAACCATTCCCGAAGGACTGACCAGCGGCCAGATTATGTATCTGATTGCCAATTATCCCGATTTGGAAGGCGAGATTGACCTTGACGTCAAGGAGGGAGAGCTGTTGCCGGAGACCTACAGTTTTGAACTTGGAGCCAGCCGCAACAGCATTATTTTACAGGCGCGGGCCGCTATGCAGAAAGCGCTGGAAGAAGTCTGGGCTTCCCGCGACAGCAGTCTGCCGCTGAAGGACGTTAACGAACTGCTGACGCTCGCTTCGATTATCGAAAAGGAAACCGGTGTGCCGGAAGAAAGGCCGCTGGTGGCTTCCGTGTTTCTGAACCGTCTGAAGAAAGGTATGAGGCTGCAAACCGATCCTACGGTAATTTATGCGATTACCGAGGGCGAAACTTCGTTCGGACGCAGTTTGAAACGCGCCGACCTGAAAATCGACAGCCCCTACAATACTTATCTGAATTACGGTTTGCCGCCGGGACCAATCTGCAATCCGGGGCGAGAGGCGCTTATGGCCGCTGCCCGCCCGCAGCAGAGCGATTATCTGTATTTCGTGGCCGACGGCAAAGGAGGTCATCGTTTTGCCAGAAGCCTGAATGAGCATAACCGCAATGTGAAGGCCTGGGTTCGTTCAATCAGAAATTAATTTCCGGTTATTTTCGGTTTACATTTTGGACAAAAAAGGTTAAATTAACGCATAACTGTTTATAGATATGTGTTTTTATCATTAAAAATTAAATATTATGTTTCAAAATGTGATTTTAGTCAGCGGAGCTGTCGTTGCCGCGGGTTTGTCGTTTCGGTTTAACCTGAAAATGTTTAAGCTGAAAAAGGTCAATCCGCGTATTCCGGCGATGCTTCTTAATGTTCTGACCTGTATCTTCATGACTCAGTTTGTGGTGGTCGTGAATGATTTTGCCCTTCTTAAAGGCTGGGTGTTTTGTGATTTTGTTATTGCTGCGGCTGTGTGGATAATTTACATCTGCGGCAGGCATTTAAAAACCAAAAAATAATCTTATGGATTACAGAGATGAACTGAAAGAGCTGCTTGTCTGCCAGTTCGGCGTGGTTGCGTCAATGTCTGAAATTGACGACGGGACGGAACTTTTCCTGCTGGGGATTGACGAGCTTGACATGTTGAGACTGAGCATGTTGATTGAAGAACGACTGGGCGTTTGCGTTCCCTCGTTTGTTTTGGAAACGGAAGTACGGACTTTCGGGGATTTAGCGGAGCAGGTTTATCTGTTTGCGTGAAAAAGAAAAGGTTTTTGCCGGTTGCGGCGAAGACCTTTTTTTTGTGGTTTCAGGCTGAACCCTTGGTTTCCATCATCATCGGATAGAGTGCCTGCCTGGGGTCCATGCCGCGGGTAAGGACAACATTGAAAATCGGATACATGCGCTCACATTCTCTGATGGCGATGTCGATAATCTGCGAAACTTTGTTTTCGACCATTTCTTCGTCATCGTTAATGATGACAGAGTGTTTGAAAACCGGCATGTTTTGTTCGGTCCAGTAAGAAAAATGTCCAACCCAGAGTTCTTCGTTGGCCAGTGCCAGCAGTTCAAAGATTTTGCTGCGGTCTTCAATGGTGCTTTCAATATCCATCAGACAGGAAAGATGCAGGCAGCGCATGTTCTGTTCCCAGGCAAAAAAGAGCAGCATGTTGTTCCATTTGCCCTGCACTTCAACCACGACTTCGTTCAGACTGCGGCGTTCCAACTCGAAAGAACGGGTGCTGAAAATGTTTTCAACCGTGTCTATCGGATTGTATTCAGGGGCTAAATTCTTTGCCGGATTCATTGTGAGCTTCTCCACCTGGGTTAGTTTTGCAGCCGTGGCTGCGTCGTGATAAAAACAGATTGCATTACCGAGTCGGCGATTACAATAAATTAAAAAAAGTTTTCCACCTAAATCGGGAAACAAAAAAAATTTGAAAAGAAAATTTACGTTAAATCAGTAGACTGACAAGGAACGGTGCAAATTAAAAATTTTTAGGTGTGGATATATTTTTTTTTGTTAATATAGTTTTAATCAATTGCCAACCAAGGAAAGAAAAAATGATGACAGGTCTTGAGTTTCCGGATATTTCGCCGATTATGTTTTCAATCGGTCCCGTGGCGGTGCGCTGGTATTCGATGGCGTATCTTTTCGGTATTTTGGCCGGTTGGTATTTGATTAACCGCAACGTGAAAAAATATGATCTGGGACTGAGCCGGACAAATGTTGAGGACATGGTTTTCTATCTGACGCTGGGCATTATTCTGGGCGGCCGCTTGGGTTATGTTCTGTTTTACGGCAAAGGATATTTCTGGGAAAATCCGCTGCGGATTTTGGAAATCTGGCAGGGAGGCATGTCTTTCCATGGCGGCGTGCTTGGCGTCGTGGCAGCGCTTTGGCTGTTTGCGCGCAAGATAAATTACGGTTTTCTGCGACTGACGGATTTGGTGGTTTTGTATGCGCCAATCGGCATATTTTGCGGTCGGCTGGCCAATTTTGTGAACGATGAGCTGTGGGGCCGGATAACCGACGTGCCGTGGGCGGTACGTTTTCCGAGCGGCGGTTATCTGCCGCGGCATCCGTCGCAGCTGTATGAGGCAGTGTTTGAGGGCGTACTGATGTTCATTGTGCTGAACATGTTGTGGCGTTATAGATGGGTGCGCGAGAGACACGGTTTTGTTTCGGCCGCGTTTGTGGCTTTGTACGGGGTTTTCCGAATTGCCATGGAACAGTTTCGCGAGCCGGACGAGCAGATGGGATTCTTTTTCAACTCGTTTACAATGGGACAGATTTTGTCGTTGCCGCTGGTGCTGCTCGGCGTGTCTGTGATGGCGCGTCTGGCTATGCTCCGGAAAAAACAGTCTTAATTACAAGGTCTTACTGCTGATTTCTTACTATCGCAGACCTTGTTACAGGAGTGTTTGCCTATGCAGGCTAAACAAAACCCTCAACCTTCTGAGGTCGAGGGAGTTAGCAACTGCACAAGTACAGCCCAACTTATTCGTTTCCTAAAGGGAACTTATTTCGCGGCTCCCTCGAAAGAGGGGTCTTGTACTTGTGTGAGGTTGCTACACCTCGCCGGACTATTGTCCGTTAACTGTTCCGTTTCAGGTAATATCTGAAGTACGGAAACAGAAACTAGTAACAGTTTAACAGGAGATAGTTAAAATGCAATTAAAAAATCATTTATCAAAGAAGATTGATTTTGGTTTTGTGTATATATGAAAAGAATATTAAGCTTTAGAAGTGACGTTTTGGGTAAATTTGTAGGTTTTTTGCAGAGCCTTATGGGCACGAACCAGCACTTCGACTGAGTTGGCATCGCTGCGTTTTTTTTCGGAAACAGCACAGGACACGGTCAGTTTTATCGGTTTTTTGCGGCGGCCGAGCATAAATTCGGCCGAGGCGACGGCACGGCGGATTTTTTCCAGCCGGTCGAAGCCTTCGTTTTTGTCTTCCTTTTTGAAAATGATGACGAATTCGTCCGGCGTATAACGATAAACCTGATTTTCAAATTCAGTTTCGGTAATGCGGGAAGCAATCATTTTCGTAAGCGCGTTTTGCCCCATGCGGCCAAAGACCTGACCGAGCTTTTCGTAATCGTCGATACAGACAATGCCGACCGAGTATTTGAGCGGAAAATTTTTGGCGTTGATTATAAACGCGTTGCGTCCGGCAAGTCCGGTCAGGACATCGCGGTAGGTGGAATAATAAATATCCTGAACGACGGCGACGGCAATGCTGAGCATGGCGGCGGCAAAGAAGATCGTCAACGCCGAGGGCAGCAGCGAATAGTAAAAGCCGAGGAAAATTTCAAAACCGGCAAAAAACAAAGCGGTGTCGACAATGGAACCGCTGACCGACGCCCGGATGAAAAAAGCGCAAAGCATGAGGGCAAAGAATATCAGGCTGAGGCCGTTGAGACCGGAAGAAGGCGTGTCGCTAAAGTTCCATGCCGGAGCCAGCCCCGCAGCGCTCAGCTTTTCGGCAACGGCAAACTGGGCAAAGACCGAGAGCAGGAGCCAGACATTTTCTTTCCGCAACAGTTTGCCGCCGGGCAAAAAGTAAAAAATCGTTAGATTGAGCGGCAGGAAAAAGCAAAGGTTAAGGTATTCGGCCGAAGACTGATAGCTTTCGCCCCCGTTCTTTTTGACATAGTTTATCAAAATATAGCTCAAAACGGTTATCAGGATAAAAAAGACCGGTTTGCGGCTGTCGAAGTAGAGCAAAATCAGAAAAGTTGCGAAACTGAGAACGTAAAACAGGCTGTGCAGCGTAAGCAGCGAAGATTCAGGAAACGGGTTGGCCGCATAGAACCCGATAACTCCGGCACCGAAAACCAGTGCCGGCAGAAACGTGTTTTTCAGCAGCGGCAGAATCTTTTCCAAGCTTATGTTCAGTTTGAGCACCCTGTTTCTCCCTTATGCCGTATCATAGGCGGGAAGTGGTTTAAATTTTGTTTACGCATTTTAAAATCGAACTGTCGCCGTAAGAATAAAAGCGGTATTTGTGCTCCATGGCGTAGCGGTAGGCCGCCTGCATGCGTTCGGTGCCGGCGATGGCGCAGATGAGCATGAACAGCGTCGATTTGGGCAGATGGAAATTGGTGATGATGTAGTCGATGATTTTGAACCTGTAGCCCGGCGTGATGAAAATGTCGGTTTCGCCGGTAAAAGGGTGCAGGATTCCGTTGTCGTCGGCGGCGCTTTCCAACAAGCGCAGAGAGGTTGTGCCGACGGCGATAATGCGGTTGCCGTTCTTTTTCGCTTCGTTTATTATCTTGCAGGCGTCCGGGGAAATGACGCCGTATTCGGCGTGCATCTTATGGTCTTTGGTGTCTTCGACTTTGACCGGCAGGAAAGTTCCGGCGCCGACATGCAGGGTCAGAAAAACCTTTTTGACGCCTTTTTTATCCAAAGCCTCCAGGACGCGCGGGGTAAAATGCAGGCCGGCGGTCGGTGCGGCAACGGCACCTTCGTGTCTGGCATAGACGGTCTGATAATCTTCTTTGTCGTTATATTTGCTCCACAGGCCATCGGCGGGTTTTTCGCGTTTGATATAAGGCGGCAACGGCATTGAACCGTATTTTTCCAGGTAATGGCCGAGATTTTTCGGGTCGCAGTCGAATTTGAGCAAAACGCCGTCTTCGCCGTTTTTTTCCAGGACTTCGGCGGTGAAATCCGATTTTTCGGCCGGGATTTCGGCGGTGTAAAAGGCAACCGTGTCGCCGGGGCGCAGACGTTTGGCATTTTTTATGAAGGACTGCCAGCGGATGCCGTCAACCGGGTGGTAGAGCGTGACTTCAACCTGAGCTTCGCCGCGTTTGCCGTAAAGCCGCGCCGGAATGACCTTGGTGTCGTTGAAAACGAGAACGTCGCCTTCGTGCAGGATTTCGGGCAGTTCATAGAAAACGCGATCGGTTATCCTGTCTTCTTCGGACAAGTCCAAAAGTTTGGAGCTGTCTCTCGGGCTGGCCGGTTTGTCGGCAATCAGGCTGCGGTCGAGGTCAAAATCAAAAATATCCACTTTCATGCTTTTTCGTCCTTTATTTTCAGGCTGTTATATTATATAAACTTGCCTGACGCAAGTTATTTTTAAGGAGCTGAAAAAAATGAGAATAGCCTATCAGGGCGTGGCCGGCGCTTATTCGCACATTGCCTCAATGACGGTTTATCCCGGGCAGGAATATCTGCCCTGCGACACTTTTGAAAAAGCCATGAACCTGGTAAGCGAAGGAGAGGCCGATCTGGCGATGATTCCGGTGGAGAACTCCAATGCCGGGCGGGTTTCCGACGTGCATTTTCTGCTGCCGCAGACCGGTTTGCATATTATCGGCGAGTTTTTTCTGCCGATTAATCATCAGTTGCTCGGTTTGCCCGGGACCAAACTTGCGGACGTAAAATCGGCTTCGTCGCATCCGCAGGCGCTGGCGCAGTGTTCGGAGTTTCTGAAAAGACACGGCATTAAGCCGACGGCGCGCATTGACACGGCGCTCAGCTGTCAGGACGTGCTGAAGTTTCAGGATAAGTCAATAGCCGCAATCGCCTCCAAACTGGCCGGCGAAATTTACGGGCTGGACGTGGTGGCGCCGAATATTGAAAACGCCCGCAACAACACGACCCGTTTTCTGATTATGGCACGGGAACCGGAAATTCCCGAAGACGACGGCGGCGAATTTATCACTTCGTTCATATTCAAGGCCAAAAACATTCCGGCGGCATTGTACAAGGCGCTGGGCGGCTTTGCCACTAATGGCATCAACATTACAAAACTTGAGAGTTATCTGCTGGAAGGGAAGTTTGTTTCGGCGCAGTTTTATGCCGAGATAGAATCGCATCCGTCCAGAAAAGCTTTTCATAATGCTTTTGATGAGCTGAAATTCTTTTCAGAATCCATTCATGTTCTGGGAACATATCGCGCCAATAAGTACAGATACCTGTAATAAATACGTTTTGACGGCGTTCCGCATGCTAAGATTTGCGTTCGATGATGAAGTGTGCCAGTTCCTTTAAGGTTTGGGCCTTATTTCCGAAGATGTCCAAAACCTGCTCGGCTTCGATTATGAAGTCTTTGGCAATTTGTTTGGCTTTGGACAGGCCGTAGATGCCGACAAAGGTAATTTTTCCCTGTTCGGCGTCTTTGTTCAGGGTTTTGCCGACCAGCGCCTGGTTTCCTTCGACGTCGAGAATGTCGTCGGCAATCTGGAAAGCGATGCCGATACGGCGCGAGTAGTCAATCAGCGCCTGATATTTTTCGCCCTGCGCGTTGCCGAGAACGGCGCCGGCTTCGCAGGCGTAACGGAGCAGGCGGCCGGTCTTCATTTCTTCAATGTTTTTAATCAGTTTTTCGGGTTCGGCGGGGTTTTTGAGGTTTTCGGCGTAAAGGTCAAGCATTTGCCCGGCAATCATGCCGTTGAAGGCGCCGGCGGCTTCGGCCAGAAGTTTGACCAGACGGCTGCGGATGACCGGCCGCGGATGCGTCTTTTCGTCGCTGATGATTTCAAAGGCATAGGTCAGCAGACCGTCGCCGGCCAAAATGGCGGTGGCTTCGTCAAACTGCTTGTGGCAGGTTGGTTTGCCGCGGCGGAGGTCGTCATTGTCCATGGCTGGGAGATCGTCGTGGATGAGCGAATAGGAATGCAGCATTTCAAGCGCGACAGCGGTGCGGAAAGATTTTTCCTCCGGTACGCCGAACAGGGCGGCGCACTCGCAGACAAGGAAAGGCCGCAGGCGTTTGCCGCCGTTCATGACCGAATATTCCATGGCCTGAACCACTCTTTTTTCGGGGCCGGTCGGAAGGGTAAAGAATTCGGGCAGGCAGTCGTTGAAACGCCGGGAAAAGGCGCTCAGTTTTTCTTTAATGTCGGTCATGTCGCATCGTCCGTAATCAGTTTTCGATTTTATCCAGTTCGCTCAGTTTTGTTTCGCCGTCGGGGGTAATTTCGATTTTTTCGATTTTAAGCTGTGCGTCTCTGAGCTTGTTTTCGCAAAGCTTTTTGAGGCTTACGGCGCGCTCGTAGGCGGTAACGGCGTCGTCAAGCCTGATGCGTCCGCTTTCCAGTTCGCGAACCAGATTTTCAAGCCGAGCAAGCGCTTCTTCAAAGCTCAGATCCTTAATGTCTTTTTCTTCCATTTTGTTTCTCTCCGTTAGGTTCAGGTCATCATATTATAATAATTTTCCGATGGCAACTCGGAATCTCTACTTTATGCCATCATCAACAAGTATATATAGCAATTGGTTTGTCTAGAACTGTTTTGCGCCTTGGAATCATGCTAAATTAGAATCAGTTAAATGAGGAGAAGCGAGATGAAGAATTTAGCGATAGTACCGGGGTCAAAGCTGCTGAAAGCGATGGGCAACGCACGGCGTCTGGAAATTTTGTATTATCTGATGCAAAACGAGATGAACGTAACCGAACTTGAGAAGGCCGTCGGCCTGAGTCAGTCGGCCCTGTCGCAGCATCTGGCCATTTTGCGGGCGGAGAACGTGGTCAAAACCCGGCGGGAGGCGCAGACGATTTATTATTCGATTAAGAGCGAAAAGGCGCTGAAAATTTTGCAGCTGCTGGACAGTTTGTATAATCAGCCTTACAAATAGGCAAAACAAAGCCGGGATCAGTTCCCGGCTTTTTCGCCGATTTCAATGCGATGGCGTTCGGCGTCGTAAGAGATGCTCAGTTTTCCCTCCCGCAGCGCCACGGCGTCCCGGCCGAAGATTTCAAAACGCCAGCCCCGGAGAACGGGGTTTTTTCTGTCGGAAAAAACTGCCAGCCGTTTGAGATCGTCGTCGGAAGCAATCAGCCTGGGAATTACGCCTTGTTCCTGCGAGCGGATTTTCAGAAGCAGGCGCAAAAGTTCGTATAAGGCCGCGGCGCCGACCGGCAGCATTTTTTCGTGCTCGGGTTTGACATAGGCCGAAGGCGGAATTTTGACGGCTTTTTGAATGACTTCCAGAATTTCTTCGCCCAGTTTGCCGGTAACGACGTCTTTGCGGATGTTGCGGATTTTTTCCAGATCTTCGCGGCAGTCAGGGCAGGCGGCGGCAATGTTGAGCAGGCAGTCGTCCCTGATAATGCTCTGGCGCGGCGTGTCTTTGCTTTGCGCCCGGCGTTCGCGCCAGGCGGCAAGTTCGCGCAAAACGGTCAGCAGGCGGCCGTTGTGCGACCGGTGTTTGATTTTCTGCCAGACGTCTTCGGGGTGCACGATATAGGTTTCAGGGTCGGCAAGAGCGGCAAATTCTTCGTCAAGCCAGTGTTCGCGGCCGCTTTCGGCCAGTTTGCCGCGCAGATGTTCATAAACGGGCACCAGATGGGTAACGTCGGAAAGCGCATATTCAAGCTGTTTGGCGTCCAACGGGCGCAGACTCCAGTCGGAAAGGCGGCAGCTTTTGTCCAGCTGAATGCCGAGAATGGTTTTGACCAGATTTTCGTAGCTGATCGCTTCGCCGAAGCCGAAGACCTGAGCGGCCGTCTGCGTGTCGAACAGCGGTTCGGGAATGAAACCGGCCTGATGGTAAATGATTTCGATGTCCTGGCGTCCGGAGTGGAAGACTTTGACCACTTCCGGGTTGTGCAGTACGGCGAAGAAGGCTTCCAGTTCAATTCCGGGCGCCAGCGGGTCAATGATGGCGGCTGTGTCCGGCGCGGCGACCTGAATCAGGCAGAGTTTGGCGTAGTAAGATTTTTCGCGCAGGAATTCCAGATCTACGGCAATGAAAGGCTTCCGGTTCAGTTCCTGACAGAAGCTTATCAGTTCCGATGTGTTTTCAATCAGTTTCATAAAATTCAATCCGTTGTTTTCAAGCTGCTTTCAGCATAGTTCCTGATGTTTAATATTTTTTTAAGGCCGGTGCAAGCCGTTTTTGACGGAAAAGCCGATTTTCGGTGCTGATTTCTTAAGTTTTGCTTGCTTTCGGGAGAAATTCGTTTTAACAATTAAATCTAAATTATAATAACGAAAATGAGGTTTTTTATGAACAGCTATCGTACTCACACCTGCGGCGAACTGAGAAGTTCGGACGTCAACAAGGAAGTTAAGCTTGCGGGGTGGATTCACCGCAAGAGAAATCTGGGCAATCTCTGTTTTGTGGATTTGCGAGACCATTACGGCATTACCCAGTGTGTGTTCGACAGCTCCTCCGACTTGTTTGAAAAAATCGAGGCCATCCGTCCCGAATCGGTTATCGGCATCAGCGGCAAAGTCATGATGCGCGAGAGCATCAACAAAAATATTCCGACCGGCGACATCGAAATCAAGGTCGATGCCCTTGAGGTTTATTCCGAGGCTGAAATTCTGCCGTTTCAGGTCGCGGTGGAAGACGATGCGCCGGAAGAAATGCGCCTTAAGTATCGGTTTCTGGATTTGCGCAAAGACCGCATTCACAAAAACATTTTGCTGCGCTCGGCGGTTATTCAGCGTTCCCGCGAACTGATGCGGGAGCAGGGCTTTACCGAATATCAGACGCCGATTTTGACCGCTTCGTCGCCGGAAGGCGCGCGGGACTTTCTGGTGCCGTCAAGGCTGAATCCGGGGCGCTTTTATGCCCTGCCGCAGGCGCCGCAGCAGTTTAAGCAGCTGCTGATGGTTTCGGGGTTTGACAAATATTTTCAGATTGCGCCGTGTTTCCGCGACGAAGACCCGCGTGCGGACCGTTCGCCGGGCGAATTTTATCAGATGGATATGGAAATGTCTTTTGCCACGCAGGACGACGTGTTTAAGGTTATTGAGCACACGCTGGGGACAATCTTCAACGAATTTGCCAACGGCAAAAAAGTCGACCAGGCGCCATATGTCCATATTCCGTTCCGCGAGGCGATGATGAATTATGGTTCCGATAAGCCGGATCTGCGCAATCCGCTGGTTTTGCAGAATGTTACCGGACTGTTCGGAGAATCGGGTTTCGGCGTTTATGACAATCTGGCCAAAGAGGGCAGGGTTATTAAGGCGATGGTTGTTGCCGGCGCCGGCGAGAAGCCGCGCTCTTTCTTTGACAAGCTTGATGCTTATGCCAAGGAAGAAGGCATGGGCGGCATTGCCTACATCGCTTATGCAGCCGGCGGCGCCAAGGGTATTGCCAAACTGCTGAGCGCCGAAAAGCTGGAGGAATTTAAGAAAGAAACCGGCGCTAAGGACGGCGATGCGGTTGTCTTTATGGCCGGCAAGGGCATGAAGTTTGACAAGTTTACCGGCCGTTTGCGCAACAAGGTCGGCGAAGAACTCGGCCTGATTGATGAAAATGCGTTTAAAATGTGCTGGATTGTCGATTTTCCGTTTTATGAAGAAAACGAAGAAACCGGCGCTGTTGAATTTTCGCATAATCCGTTCTCGATGCCGCAGGGCGGAATGGATGCACTGAACGGCAAGAATCCGTTGGACATTTATGCTTACCAGTACGATTTTGTCTGCAACGGCGTAGAACTGCTGTCGGGCGCGGTGCGCAACCATAAGCCGGAAATTATGTATAAGGCTTTTGAGATTGCCGGTTATGACCACAGCGTTGTCGACAGCAAATTCGGCGGCATGATAAGCGCATTTAAGTTCGGCGCGCCGCCGCACGCCGGTTCGGCCTACGGGGTTGACCGGCTGGTAATGCTGCTTTTGGACGAACCGATTATCCGCGACGTGATTTTATTCCCGTTGAACGGCAAGGCGCAGGATTTGATGATGCAGGCGCCGAACTTCGTTACGCAGCAGCAGCTTGACGAACTGCATATCAAAGTGGTTGAAGACGAAAAGAAGTAACAGAAACAGCCCCGCTTACCGGCGGGGCTGTTTTGTTCCGTTGGGCCGCATTCCGAGATACAGGCCGTTTTCGGCGAGGTAGTTTTTCAGCTTGGAGGTTTCTTTTCCGCCGATGTGGTCCTGAAAATATTTTTCCGTTCGGAGCATAATCTGCCAGACGTAAAAGATTCCCAGCTCGTTCAGGCGTTTGTTCAGACCGTAGGATATGAAGAACGACATGTTTCTGACGGGTGCCATGAGCTTTTTGTTCAGAAAGGGATCGCCGCCGAAAAAGTTGAAAAATTCGCGGTTGACCTGCTGCAAGACTTCGTTTTGCTTTTGTTTTCTGACAAAGAGCTGCCGGGTTCGATGTTCGGCAATTTTGGCTTCGATGGCAGCCAGGTCCTGACGGTAAGAACGGCGCAGATAAAGCAGCTGCGCATAAGTAGCGTTTTCGATGTCCATTGTTTTTTTCCCATAAAAAAAGGCACATCTTCAACAGAAGGGTGCCGGGGAGTTCACAAGCCTCAACAACGCGACTACTTTGGCCTTTAGAGTTTCCTCCTGAACATGCGCCAAAGTCTCCCCGACGAGAGTCGGGGATATAAGCATTAACGGACTATATCCAATCCGTTGTTGTCGAGGTCTGTGACAACCCCGAACCGTTTTCCGGTTCTGACCGCCGGAGATTTCCGGACGGCTGAATTCAAAGTAATTGAGAATTGGCGGAAGTGCAAGCGAAAAATTGTTTCGGGAGGAACAGTTTTTTTGAAAAAGTTGTTGACTTGTAATTTAAAATGGCATAAATATTCCCTTGTTCGACAGATTGCTTCATCGTCTAATGGTAGGACAGCGGACTCTGACTCCGTTAATCTTGGTTCGAATCCAGGTGAAGCAGCCAATAAAAAAACGCCCCGTTGCGGGCGTTTTTTTTATTGGCTGAAAAGCATTTGTTAAACGGCGAAGGCCGCGGCAGCAACAGAGCCGTTGTTATAAATGCTTTGACCGAAGCGTAGTTGTTGAGCGACGAAGTCGGGAAACTTACGAAGCAAGAGCCGGAACGCCCCGTTGCGGGCGTTTTTTTATTGGGTGAAAAGCATTTGTTAAACGGCGAAGGCCGCGGCAGCAACAGAGCGCGTGGGGCGTTTTGTTCCGGGACTTTTCCGGCAAGACGTTCGGCCGGCGAAGTTTGACGGGGAAGAATAATTTTAAAATTGCAAATCGCGCCGTATGTTTTATTATTTCAGCAGGGTTAACTAAAAAGGCCGACTGATGATGATTATTGTTCCCGAAAAACTGAAATCCGGTTCTCATGTGCGGGTTATTGCACCGTCGCGGAGTTTGGGGATTATTTCCGAAGATTGCCGCCGGATTGCGCGAGCACGTTTTGCCGAAATGGGGCTGACGGTTTCTTTTGGAAAAAACGTTGAAATGACGGACCGTTTTTTATCTTCGCCGGTACGGGCGCGGCTTGACGATTTGCATGAGGCGTTTGCGGACAAATCGGTTGACGCGGTTCTGACGGCCATCGGCGGTTTTAACGCCGTGGAGCTTTTGTCGCAGATTGATTATGGGCTGATCAAAGCGAATCCGAAAATCTTCTGCGGCTTTTCGGATATTACGGCGCTGAGCTGCGCCATTTATGCCAAAACCGGTCTGGTTACCTATTCCGGGCCGCATTTTTCGAGTTTCGGCATGTTGAAAGGTCTTGACTATACGTTGGACTGTTTTAAGAAATGCTTTTTTCAGAAAGAGGCTTTTGCGCTGTGTCCGTCGCCGGAATGGTCTGACGATCCGTGGTATCTTAATCAGGACGAACGGCATTTTGTCCGCAATGACGGCATTTGGGCCATTCGTCCCGGCAAGGCGGAAGGGACGATAATCGGAGGCAATCTGGGGCTGTTGGACGAACTTAAGGGCACGCCGTATTTTCCGGATATCCGGGACTGTATTTTGTTTGCGGAGCACTGCGCCGAACATGACGCCTGGGTTTTCAACCGAAATCTGCAGTCTTTGTGTCTGCATCCCGACTTTAAGAGGGTACGGGCGCTGGTTATCGGACGTTTTGAACCGCAGAATCAGATGAATCGGGCGCAGCTGGAGGAGATTTTGCTGTCCAAAAAAGAGCTGGAGGGCTTGCCGATTATCGCCAATGCGGATTTCGGACATACGGCGCCGATTTTTACCTTTCCGGTCGGAGGGCGCGGATTTGTTGACGGAGAGCGTATTGAACTGACATGTTTTTAAAAAAATTGAAAAATTATTTTATCCTTAAGCGTTCCTTAAGTTCAGATTGTTGTACTGACCATGTAATAACGAACAACTTAACTTTTTATTCAAGGAGAAAAAACATGAAAAAGATTTTTGCAGTATCGGCTTTGGCTTTGGCTTTGGCTCTGGGAATGAGCGGCGCGGCTTCGGCTCAGATGGTTTCCGGCGGTTTTCAGGGGCCGGGTCTGGCGCCGATGAGCGTGGCCGATGCCCTGAAGCTTAATGACGACACCGCCGTTGTTCTGGTCGGACAGATTGAAAGAAGCCTCGGCGATGAAAAATATCTGTTCAAGGACGCTTCCGGTACGGTTACGGTCGAAATTGACAACGAAGACTGGAGAGGCCTGAACGTTACGCCGCAGGACACGGTTATTCTGAACGGCGAGATTGACAAGGAAATGTTTAAGGATACCAAGATTGACGTTGACAGCATTGCGCTGAAGAAATAGGAACAGGGAGCCCAAATGCGTATATTGCTTATCGAGGATGATGCCCTTATCGGGGACGGATTAAAGGTCGGATTGGAAAAGCTCGGATTCAGCGTCGACTGGTTTACGGACGGCGCCGAGGGAGAAGAGGCCTTGTTTCAGGCTCCGTATGCCGCAGTCATCCTCGATTTGGGCCTGCCGAAAAAGGACGGTCTGGCGATTTTGCAGGACTGGCGGCATAAAAACAGAAAAGAACCGGTGCTGATTTTGACGGCACGCGGCGACGTCGACCAGCGGATTGCCGGTTTGAACAGCGGCGCCGACGATTATCTGGGCAAGCCTTTTGCCCTGAAAGAGGTGCAGGCGCGGCTGAATGCGCTTATCCGCCGCAGCGGCGGGCAGGCGGCTCCGGTTATCCGGCACGGAAAAATCGAATTTGATCCGCAGACGCGCAAAGTTCGCCTGGACGGAAAGGAAACGGTTCTGGCGCCGAAGGAACTGGCGCTGCTGGAACTGCTGCTTTTGAACAAAAACCGCGTGTTGTCGAAAGAAACGATAGAGAACAAAATTTATTCCTGGGACGAAGAGGTTTCGAGCAATGCGGTGGAAGTGCACATTCATCATCTGCGCAAAAAGCTCGGCCGGGACATTGTAAAAACCGTGAATAAAATCGGCTATATATTGGGGGACGAATGAATAAGCTCAGTTTGAGATTAAGGCTGATCGTCTGTTTTATAGGGATTTCCTGCGTCGTTTGGCTGGCCGCGGGCGTTTTGTCGTGGAAAGAAACCAAAGAAAAGGTCGACGAGTTTTTCGACACCTACCAGATGGCGCTGGCCAGACAGCTGGCCGGGGCGGACTGGAGTGGACTGGCGGCCGGGGCACAGAAAATTACCGACCGGATGATTGAGAATGTTCATAATGCCGACGATGAGGACGAGGCCATCGGCTTTGCGGTTTTTGACCGGGACGGCCGTTTGGTTTTTCATGATAACGAGAATGGCAAAGATTTTGGCTTTTTGCCGGCAACGGGAAGCTTTATCCGGCAGATTGTCGACGGTGACGACGAATGGCGGATTGTCTGGCTGCAGTCCGCGGACGGCAAATTTTATATTGCGGTCGGTCAGGAGGAGGAATACCGGGCCGACGTGGTCTGGGACATGACCGAAGAATTTATGATTCCGTGGGCGGCGGGGCTGTTTGTGCTGATGGTTATGATTGTGGCTGTACTGACCCGGGAATTTCGGCCGCTGGGCAATCTGGCCAACAGTCTGAAAAGCCGTGGCAGCGGGGATCTGTCGCCTTTGGAAGAGAAAGGCATTCCGGCAGAAATTCTGCCTTTGGTTAAGGCAATGAACATAAAGATGGCACGGATTGAAGGCATGCTGGCCGGCGAACGTCGTTTCGTTGCCGATGCCGCGCATGAACTGCGGACGCCGCTGACGGCTTTGCAGGTGCAGCTGGAAGTGGCGGAAATGGCCGGCAATGACGAAAAAATGCGTGCCGAGGCTTTGGATAAGCTGCAGAAAGGCATTGAGCGTTCATCGCGTCTGGTCGAGCAGCTGCTGGTATTGTCCAAGGTGGATACGGCTTTCGGCATATATGACGAGCATTGCGAAAACATCAACTGGCAGCAGATTGCCGATGATTTGCAGGTTGATTATGCGGCGGCGATTGCGGCAAAAAAAATCAACGTTTCCGTTGAAATCGGCAAAACAGGGCCGGTTGAACGCGGCAATCCGCTGTTATGGACACTGTTGATGCGAAATCTGCTGGACAACGCCCTGAAATACAGTCCGGAAGGCGCCTCAGTAAAAATTGCGGTTGCGGCGGACGCTCTGACGGTGGTTAATTCCGGCGTGTCGGTTGACGATGAAACAATCGGGCATCTGAGCGAGCGTTTCTTCCGTCCGGCCGGTCAGAAAGTTTCCGGCAGCGGATTGGGGCTGTCGATTGTCAAACGGATTGCGGGGCATTACGGCTGCCGTCTGGAATTTGCCAATACACCCGACGGTTTCAGCGTTCGGATTGCAAAATGAGAAAAAGCCCCTCGGAAGAGGGGCTTCGCTTATTTGCTCAAACGCCGGTTTCGGGAGTAGTTTGTGTACCATTCGTAGGTAAACAGGACAATGCCGGAGATAATCAGCGGGAAAAGGTAGTAGATAATGCGGTAGGCAATCAGGGCACCGAAAATCAGCGCCTGGTTATGGTCGCCCGGGATAATGTACAGGAACAGACCTTCGAAAACGCCCAGACCGCCCGGAACCTGACTGAACACGCCGAGAACCTGCGCGATGATGAAAACGCCGATAAAGACGTCAAACGGAATGTCCATGAAAGGCGTGAGCGAGTAGTACAGCACCAGAGAGGCGAGCAGAATGTCGGCACCGCCGATGAAAACCTGCGCCAGCGCCATTTTGAAAGAGGGAATGTCAAATTCGACGTCTTTGATGATTATGGGCTTTTTGTAAAACAGCGACGCGCCGAAATAAATCAGCAGGCCGAGTGCGGAGATGACCGTTACGGTCAGAGTGGTCAGGTGAGAAACCGAACCTTCGCCGAAAGCGTGATCCGGCGTCAGAAAATAGCCGAGAATAATCAGAAAGAAACAGGCGACCAGATAGGTAAAACCGGAAAAAGTGACCATGCGGACGATTTCGGAAGCGTGGAAACGCCAGCGCGTGTAGAGCCGGTAACGGATTGCGCCGCCGGAAACGATGGCATGGCCGGCGTTGTTGCTGATGGAAAAGCCGATAAATCCGGCAAAAATCCATTTCCAGGGCGCCAGTTTGCGGCCGATGTATTTCAGAGCCAGAAAGTCATAAGAGGACAAGGCGACATAACCGCCGAGCGAGGCCATGCAGGCTAAAAACAAATTGTGTGCCGGAATGCTGACAAGCGCGTCCTTAATGTCTTCAAGCTTATATTTGGAAAGCTGGTGGTAAATCATGTAAGCCGCCACGACAAAGAAGAATAAGCCGGACCAGGATACGATTTTTTTCAGCAGCCGCTTTGTTTTAAATGCCATCAAAACCTCTCATTTACAACTTTTTTATATATCAGTTTTCAATATGGTATAAAAATGTTTAAATATCAATTTAAATCGGGAAAATATTTTGCGGGATTGATTAAATCGGCAGAACTTTTTTTGAAGAGCCGATTTGAGGGACTTGAGGAGTTCGGTTTGTATGCCTTGCGCACTTCGCATAGGCTTGTTTGCTCGGCGACAAACCATCACTGCTCGCAACGAAAACACCGGAGCAGCGGTGTTTTCTATCGGTTCGCGCCCGCTTGGGTTCAAGTCCCAAAAATTCATACCATAAAAAACCTCCGTATAAGGAGGTTTTTTATGGTGCCGACTGAGGGACTTGAACCCCCGACCCACTGATTACAAATCAGTAGCTCTACCAACTGAGCTAAGTCGGCCTTAACTCGGTTTTTATAGCTTACGGGGGATTCAATGTCAATGATAAAATTATGTTCTTCCGCTCAAATGTTATATTTGTGGCGATTCAGGACATGCTGCTGATATTCCGGCGCAAGTTCGGTAAAGTAGCCGCTCCAGCCCCAGACGCGGACAATCAGGTTGCGGTGTTTTTCAGGGTGGGCGATGGCGTCTTCAAGCACCGAAGCGTCAAGGACATTCAATTGCAGCTGCTGATCGCCGAGTTTGACGAAATATTTTATCAGGCCGGCCAGTTTTTTGATGCCGTCGTCCGATTTGAAAACGGATGGCGAAAGTTCAATGGTTATCGGGCCGCCGTTCATAATCCGCGAATAGTCAATGACGGAATAGGACTTGAGCACGCTGAGAACGCCGTCGACCTTTATGCCCTGAGACGGTGCCAGGCTGGTGGAAAAGGCTTCGCCGTTAAGGCGTCCGTCGGCCGTGGCTTTGACTTTTGGCTCGAAAGCCCAGGGAGAATTGTTGTTGACCAGCCAGATGTAATACATGGCAGAGCCGCTGCCGGGGCGGATTTTTCGTTTGTCGTCGGAAAATTTGTCGGCCGCGTCGGCAAAGCAGTCGAACAGGAAGCGAAGCTCGCTGTCAACCGCGGCGTCCGCGTTGCCGACTTTGGGCATTTCGTCATGCAGTCTGTGCCGAAGTTCTTCACAGCCTTCAAAATTTCTGCGTTTGGCTTCCAGCAGTTTTTTCAGGCCGTTTGTTCCTTCTTCCTCATAAGTCAGGCGGATTGCGGCTAAGGCGTCGGCGGCATTGGCGGAGCCGGCACCGTGAATGCCAATGTTGCGGTATGGAACACATTCCGAAGCGTCGCGCCGGTTTTCAATGCTGCCGTGAAAGAAAATTGAAGCGAAAGGCGAGGGCAAAGTGTGGATGTCGCGTTTACGCAAGATGTTTTTGATTTGTTTTTCCATGCTTTTTTGAATTAACGAGAGGAATTTTTTCGGGCGGAACGAACCGCGGGCGGCCATGGCCTTTTCAAAAGCGTCATCGACGGCGTAAGGCATTGAAACGGCGCCCTGATTAACAATTTCGATACCTTTGCCGGGAATGATAAATTCCCAGCAGGCGGCAACGGTATAGTTGCGGGCGTCTTTGAGGGCGTAACCTTTTTTGACCAGCGCCGGAATGACGACCTCATCGTTGGAATACTGCGGAAAACCAAGGCCGCATTTGGTCAGTTCACAGCCGAGTTCGAGCAGGTCGTCAGGCGTATGGCTGTCGATGCGCAGATTAATTTTCGGGTCGATGAGTTTCAGTTCTTTGGACACTTCCATAATCAGGTAGGTCAAATCGTTAACGGCGGAGCTGCCGTCTTCGGGTTTGCAGCCGCCGAGCATCAGGCTCTGGCCGTTGTCGCCCTGCTGAACGCCGCGGTACAAATCGGTGTCCTTGTTCAGAGAAATGAAAAATTCGGCAAGGAGTTCCGCGGCGGTTTCGCAAGTCAGCCGGCCGGTTTTCAGGTCTTTTTCATAAAAAGGATAGAGGTATTGGTCCATTCGGCCGAATCCGAACTGGTAGTTGTCGGCCATGTTGAAAATTGAGGAAATGAAGCGGACAGACTGCAGCGCTTCGTGGAAATCTGCGGCCGGGAAGCGAGGTACGCGGTCGAAAAGCGCGGCGACGGTCCGATTGCCGGCCGCTTCGGCGGCGACTTTGTATCTTTGCGCAAGGTTGAGAACCGCGTCGATGGTTGTGATGACACCGTTTAAAAATATTTTTTCCCTTTTTCCGGCTCCGGACAGGCGGGTTTCGGCCTGCCGACGCTTTTCTTCCAGCCCTTCGTTGAGAAGAATGGCGTAGTCGGGGCAGATGTTGTGAAACGGTTCGGCGAAAAGATGTTTGTTTTTGCCGACATATTTGCGCACGGCTTTGGGGTCACAATAAACGGGAAGCCTGTTTTTGGTACGGATGAAACCGATTTTTTCGCCGGGAAAAACGATTGGGTCTTCAGCCCGGCACATTTCCTTAAGCAGCCAGGCGCTGCGCTGGGTAAAGTCCCAGTTCAGTTTGCGCAGCAGTTTGGTGCCGTTTTCGTTAAAATCGGTTCGGAACTGTTTGTATTTCCTCTGTTGGGTAAAGTCGCGCATTTTCTGCAGGCGTTCGGTAAGCATCTTATTGTTCTCCCATAATGTTTATATTTCGTTTGCGCAGTTCGGCTTTAAAACGGACAATGTTGTCCTGATTGTTTTCGGCTGATGCGTTTTGAAGCGGATAAGCCATCCCGTACGAATCGTATTTGCCGCCGGCAAGGATGTTGTAGGGCAGCGGGTCGACGCGCAGCGGTTTGTTGCGGAGGCCGGCAAGGATATCTAATAGTCCGGACAGATTTTTTTCGGTATCGGTAATCTCGGGAATCAGAGGGATTCTGATATGGTAAGGAACTCCGCTTTCGTCCAGAATATGCAGATTTTCCAGAATCTGAAGGTTGTTCCGGCCGGTAAAGCGCTGATGTGCGGCGGTGTCGGCCAGTTTGAGGTCGTAATAAACCAAATCGAAGACGCCGAGCAGCCGGCGAAAAGTTGCAGACGGGCAAAAACCGGAGGTGTCCAGTGTTTTGTGAATACCGTTCAAACGCAGGGCGCAGGCTTCGACAAATTCAGGCTGGCGGGTCGGTTCGCCGCCGGAAAAGGTTACACCGCCGCCGGAAAGGTCAAAAACGTCCCTGAATTTGCATATGCGGCGGGCCAGTTCTTCGACCGTGTATTCCTTTCCGACCATGCAGCCGGTTTTCCGGTTGAGCTGCGGCTGCGGCGAAATGCCTTCCGGATTGTGACACCAGGCGCAACGCAGCGGGCAGCCTTTCATGAAGACGGTCAGCCTTATGCCCGGTCCGTCGTTGATGGCAAATTCCTTAATGTCGAAAATGAGGCCGGTGGTCATTATGCTTCCGCATCCTCCCATTCGTCAATTTTTCTTTGCGAACGTTTCCATGGTCTTCGTTTCAGCTTGTTTACGTTTCGGCAGTAGCGACAGCAGGAAAGCGGCGTTTTCAGATAATTCAAAATTTCTTCGGGAGAGGAATAAATAATGTCGATGCCGGTTTCGACCGGGAGTTCCGTGTTGAAATAGCGGTTGTAGTAATCCATATAACAGGCTGTCGGACAGGTATAGAGTTTTGAGTTCCTGAGAATGTAGCAACAGCCGAATTTGGACTTGCAAGCGTGAAAATTTTCTTCAATCTGTCCGTTGCCGCTGCGATCCATCCAATGCAGAAATTCGTTGCCGTTAATCAGCGTTTCAATTCTGATTTCGTTGCGGAGACATAAATCGACAACTTCGGAAAAGTTTTTCATGACAGGATATTTGGTAATTTTGAAGGCAATTTTGTTTTTTCGGCAGGCTTCCCAGAATTCGTCGGACATTTTGGTCAGGAGAATGCCGTTTGTATGCAGGCAGATGAAAGTTTGGGGCAGAATTCGGCGAGTAATGTCGAAAATTTTGACAATTTGCGGGTGAAGAAGAGGTTCGCCACCCATCAGGTCTATTTCGCCGACGTTGAACTTGTGTGCCAGGATGGTCAAATCCTTTTCATAGTCGGACGGATTGAGGATAAAGTTGTCAGCCAAAGTGCAGAAGTGTGAGCAGCTTTCGCAGTTGTTGTTGCATTTGTCTACCAGATGAAGCGACAGAAAAGGCAAAAAGGCTTTTCCCTTTTTGGGTTTGGACGTTTCGACAAGCTTGCCGATGATTTTTTCTTCGTTGCACAGAATGGCGTTGATTTTGTTCAGCAGTTCCTGATTGGAAACCTGCTGGCGGAATTTCATGCGGAAAAACAGAAGATGTACGATTTTGTGGTTTTTTCTGTTCTTTACGGAAAAGATTTTTTCGATGAGTTTCATTTTGTTGTCCATTTGTTCTATAATGTCAGCGGATGTTGCGCAGTTGTTTCTTTATTCTTCTGATTTTGCGAAGCTTTTGGTGTAATGCTTCGGCTTTTTTCCGGTAGTGCCGCCGTTTGGCGCCCCAAAGGAGTTTGGATAGCATTTTGCAGCGGTAATATCGAAAACGGACGGCGGAGGCATTTGACAGAAGCATTGTCTGTTCCAGAAGCTGTTTGAGTTCAGTTTCCATTTTTTCCTTTTCGCTTTTCAGTTGTTTGTTTAAAAGCGCGTTTTCTTTAATTTTGATGTCCATATAGTTTTCAAAGTCGGTGTACTTTATCGGATTTGAAACAGTGGAAGACATTGCATCTTTTAGCCAATTAATTGCATACCCCCCCCATTTCTCTAAAAGGTTGTTTGCTTCGGTAAAGTCAATCGGTTTCATAACGTCAGGCGAGCTGAAGATGTGTTGCGGGTCTGAAAAAATCCGGTTGTTGAGTTTAAGGCAGTCGAAAATCCGGTAACGCAGAGAACCGCGGAAATTGTTGATGAAAGAAATAAACTGCCTGTTGAATTTTACGGCAAAACAGGTTCCGTGGTATGAATCGGTTATGACAAAGGAGGCGTGTTTGTACAGATGCAAAAATATTTCGGGCGTGACGTTTTTAAGATAATCCATTTCGCAGGGTCTGCGATGTTTTTCCTCTAAGTTTGGAATGTTTATGATTTGCAAGCTAAATTTGTCGGCAATGTAGCGAACGGCTTCTTCTTTTTCCTTGCTCATGTCAAGCATGTAGGTCAACAGGTAGGGTGAGGAAATGTCCGATTTTGTGTCACCGATTACCTTGTCGTAATCTTCCGGAGATAACATAAGGGTCGGGTCGATTACTTCGTCGGCCTTTATGGCAAAAATATTTTCGCACAGATTGGCGGTTTTTTCCCTCAGGGCAATGTGACTGAAACGTTTCAGCAAATATTTTCTTTTGATAATATCCGTTTCTTTTTCATTATATTCGTCATGTCCGAAAGACGTTGCGAAAGCGATTTTTTTCTTCTGATTTTCAACAAAGTCGAGAAAAGAATAATTTAAATGCAGGCCGGGATTGAAAATCTGGTCTGATCCGACGACAAAGGTGTCGCAACGGCCGTTAAGACGAATCATGTCTTCTTCGTCGGCATAAATTCCCGATATGTTATAGTGTTTTCGGGCAAAGTTCATCGGAATGGTGTTGCCGAGGGGGTATCCGGGCCAGACATCGGCCGGTTTTTGCAATATTAAAACGGAAAAGCCGAGTTTTTCCAAAAGCCGATTAACGGCGTAGGCAACTAAAATCGCGCCGTAATTTTGAGCAAAGAAAGTAGTTATTAAACAAACGTCATATTTGCCTTTTTGTATGATGTCCGTACTTTGTCGGTAAGAATATTTTTTTTGCAGGGTAAAAAACTTGTTTCGGTTTGGATGAAGTTTCAGCCCGAAGCGAACATGGCCGTTATTATATTCCGGTTTTAGGCTGATTTTCTGTTTCAGGGGCAAGTTCAGGGCATTGAAGATTTTTTTTCCTTTGTCGTTGTTTAACAACACGAAGGACAAGCCTTGATTGTCATTGATGTCGCTTTGATATTTATCTATTCCCCACCAGTCGCCGAGGGTTATGTCCGCGGGTCTGGGAAGTTTTGAGTGTTTGCAGTTTTCACAGGACGGTCTCATCAGGGCGGTGTTGTGAAACATTTTGGTATAGTCATCAGACACGATTTCGTTTCCGTCTTTCAGAGAGAATGTACAGTGAGAACAGGACCAGCCGATTTTTTCCTTGTTTCGAAAGTTGATGCCGATAATTTTTTGATGCGGAAAAGTTTCACGTAGATATTTCTTCCAAATTCCGGGGGAGGGTGTGCCGTGGCAAAGAATGTCAACTGTAAACAGCTTTTCATATTTTTTTCCCAGGAAAGAATATAAGCCGGCAATCTGGCAGGGGCAGCCGCTGAATAAAACCTCTTTACCTGCATCGAGAAGCTTTTTCGTTTCCCGGTAGCAGTTTTCGGTGTCGCTTTGGACATATTTGGAACCGCGCAGTTTGGCCAGGTCCTGTTTGTTGTCGATAATGATGTGGCTGACGCTCCAATCTTTGTTGAAAGCGGCGCCGCAGACATAACCGCCTTTGTCGATAATGTGTTCGGCAAGCAGGCTGAAAATGCCGCCGGACGAGCTTTTCATGCGGATTTCGTCTTCGGCCATGGCCGCATAACATTCCGGTTCTGTCGTATTTTCATATCTGACATTCAATGCCGGGCAGGCCCTGGCGCACAAACCGCAGTCGGTGCAGAGGTTTTCGTCAATTGCCGGCGCGAGAAAACCTTCCTCGTTTTCCCTCAAGCTGATTGCTTTGACAGGGCATTTGTTTGCGCAGGCGCCACAGCCGCAGCAGTCCTGACTTTTTACCCGGCAGAGGATGTTTTTTTGCATAGTCCGTCGTTCCTATTTTTTCAGTTCCAGGTATTTTTCCCAGAAAGCCAAAGTTGAAAACTCCTTATGCGCCTGGACGAAGTCGTCATAAAGCCTGTCATAATTTTTATCGATTTGCCTGAGCAGTTTAAAAAATTCTTTGTTATAGCCACGGATTTTTCTGCGGTCGAATTTGCGGACGGTAAATTTGCCGGTAAACAGGTTGCAGACTTTTACTTCTTTGGCAAGGGTAAAGTCTTCGACAGGAGGATACCATTCGGTTGTTATGCCGCGCTTTTTGAGAAGCTTTTTGGGGCAGAGAAAGCCTTTGCCGGTTAGTTTATATAAGAGCTTTCGCCACTTTTTTACGTGAACTTTGTGGTTCTTTGCCTCGGACAGTTCGTTTTCGGTCGCATTTTCATAAATAGTCTGTTTGGCAATTTTATTGACTTCGGCAAACTGTTTTTCGGGGTTTTCACGGAAAACAGCGCTGCCGTTCAGAATATCTTTCATGGCTTTGATTAGCAAATCAAGAGATGCGTAATCATAAGTTGCGGTCAGATATTTTAACCGCTGAATGAGGTATTCCTTAAAATGTTTTTTGAAATCGGCGGTATACAGAACATTGATGAAAAACATGTTTCGGGGCAGATAGTAATAGTCTGCCGGTTTGGATACGCGCCAAATAAAGGGAGCGTGCCAGACGCAAATCCCGTTTATGGATATATGATGCCTGCCAAAATTCCGCCAGCTCCATTCCACGTCATCTCCTCTGAAAAAAACGGGAGCCGGGAGACCGTTTTTTTGTGCAAGAGAGATATCAAAGCAGTGAAACCACCATGCGGTGTCAACTTTGCGGGAGGCGTCATTAAATATTTCTGCCGGGATTTGATTTATTTTCAAAACGTTATCATATTTCAGCTCCTGCCCCCGGTGAAAAGCTTCTACCCATAGGCCGCTTTGCAGAGCCAGGTTTTCAAAAAAATCGGATTTCCGGTACAGGTCAAGCATGGCGCCGTTGATGAAGGCGTCCTTATATTCTTCTTTCAGGTAGTCTGACAGAGTCAGTGTACGGTAAAAAGATTCCGGAAAAATTTCGACGTCGTCGTCCATGAACAGTACCCGGGTGTAACCGGCATTGAGTTTCATGACTTCAATCAGGCCGCGGGTAAAGCCGCCGGCACCTCCGGCATTCATGTTCGGGTAAATCGTGACGTTTTCCGAATTTAACGCGGCGGGAAGGGTTTTGCCGTTATCGGAAACAAAGAGCTTTATTTTGTCTTTGAGCTGCGGATTGTCGCGCAGGAAATTTTCAAACTTGGCGATGTTTTTGTTAATGTAGTCTTCGCGCCTGAAGGTGCAGGTTACGACGGCCAGCTTGTTTTGGCGGCGCGGTGCCTTGTCCGTGCACCAGGCGCCGGATTTAAAAGTTATCGGGCGGTTTTGGTCTTCAATGATTGTGAAAAAAAGCCCTTCGTATTTTTCGGCATTGTCGATTTTCAGACAGACGTTGTTTTCGCAGTCCGTATCCAGCAGGAGGTCATCCAGCCGTTCAAAGGCAAAGTTCCGGTTGCTGCCGGTAACCTGCAGCCTGTATTTTCCCTGAATGTCCAAATGCAGGTAAATGTTGCCGAGATCGCAGTAAAAATAATGCTTTTGGGCGGCAAACATGTTCATCCAGGTATTGAACTTATAGATGTTTACTTGCTTCAATATGCCGTCAAGACGGCAGGTGCCTTCTTCGCGGTTGATGAACAGTTCCTGATAATCAAGAAAATCCGACGCCGGCATTACAATTCTGGCCAGTTCATTAATGTTCTGCATTGTCTTCTCCATTTTCTGCGGCCGTGCAGCAAGACCGTATAAATCTAACGTACGTTTGAATCAAACATACATAAACGAAAATTAAACCACAAAGGGATTATTGCTATTATCCACATCTTATCGGGTTGTCTTTTTCTTCGTCCAGCGTAAGTCAAACGTACGTTAAATTTATACAAAGCGGGTATTGCGGGCTTGGGATACAATGAAAAAGAATTTTAGGGTGTTTGAAAAGTCTGACGATGACGGATTTCATGTTATATATCGTATGCTTGGCTTAAAGCTGAAAGTTTTTAATGTGAAAGCGTCGTTAAGAGATCTGAGAGAACAGGTCGAAGATTTAAAAAGTCGTATTAACCGGGATAATGCCGATTTGGTGGCGGCAATGTGGGAAACATATGGCTGTACGGACTTCTTGCTGAAACATTTTGATTTTATAAGCCATTCGCGCTTTGCCTGGCAAAGTTACTTCTGCCACTTTTGGCTGATCTGGTTTTCCTGTTTGCTGGAAAGCAGCCAGATTGAAAAGGCCGAGCGTATGATTGACAGGTTTTTGGCATATCGGAACGGCCGCCTTGATGAATTTGAACGTTTTTTGCCGGTTTCCAAGTATATGTTTGATCGGGGAATATACAACGAAAGGGTAATGATGGCGGCAAAAGTTCATGAGGCTTTGGAAAAAAGCAGGGCCGAAAATCTGTTTAAAAATCTACTGGAGGGAAAAAAGGTAGCAGTCGTGGGTAATGCACCTTCGGAAATAGGCAGAAAAAAAGGTGCTGAAATTGATGCGCATGATTTGGTTATCAGATTCAACAATTATCGTCTGAAAGGTTTTGAAAAGGATTATGGCTCCAAAACCGACATTTGGGTGCGCGGCAGCGGCGGCAGTGATGTTGAGGACAGAACCGAACCTTATAGGCTGGTTGCCTGGGAAGCCGACTATGACCATTGGCGGGTTGCGCATAATCATCTTGACATTTTATACCGGCAGCTTTGTGAGGGACAAAAAATTTATAATTTTGACTGGGCATGTCATATGTCTCTGAGAAAAGCCAGCGGCGTAGATTTTCCGACGACGGGAATGGTGTTGATTTGGGAAATTTTCAGAAAGTTTGGAAATTTTAATAATGTTGATTTTTATGGATTCAGCTTTTGCCAGGACAAGTTTGATACATATGCAACCCATTATTTTAATGACAGAACCGAGGCCGAAGCCAAAAGAAGATCTCGTGTGCACCGCTTGGACAAGGAAGCGGAATTTTTGCAGAGGCTGGTAAACGGAAAAGGAAATTTTGATGAGAATTAGAGCAATGTCCGACTTAAAAAATCTTTTGCACTTTCTGCGTCTGCTGGTCTTGCGAAACAGGAAAAAAAGTTTTGAAAAAGTCCGGTCGGTTCGTTTTATAACTTTCAGGCGTTTTTTTCCCGACGGCGGCGCGGGAGGCGGCGGAGCCGTTCAGTCTGCCAACCGGGTGTTGTTTGATTCTGAGCTTAACGGCGTTTCGCTGAAATATTCGTTTTATGAGGACAACCGGTTTTCGACGGATCGCAAAAACGAGTTGTGGGATTTGTTCGGTGCAGTTGAATTTGTGCGGTTAAAAACTAAAGATGACCGGGAGACGGCATATATAACCCATGATTACGGCAGCGCTTTCGGTTTGTATTTGGCCGGTAAGAAATATGTTCTTGTTTCTCATATTCAGGGAGCCAGAATTGAAGAAAAAATAAATTTTGGAGAGAAGTTTACTTTTGTGTCCCGAAAGATTATTCAGGCCAGTGAAAAACTTGCATTTGCTCATGCTTTGTGCGTGTGTTTTCCGTCTGAGGGAGCTTATGACTATTTTGCCGGCAGCCGCTATAAGATTATTCGGTCCGGCCAATTTAAAAAAGGCCGTGTTCTGTATAATACATTGTATGCGACGGGAAACATGTTGCCGGTTTCCGGCATTACACAGGATGATAGCTGTGTAACTTTTTTGTCGGTAGGTCAGCTTACAAAGGCCAAAGGACTTGACCGGAATCCTTTGTTCCTTGAAGCTTTCTTAAAAAAGACGGCAGGAAAGGTGCGTTATATTATGGTTGGCAAAGGGCCGTTGGAAGCGGCAGTCAAAACAGAACTGGACCGGTTGTCCGGTTTATATGATAATTTCAGCTATATACACCTGAAGGGCTGTTCCTATGCGGAAATGCAATATTTGCAGAATATAACAGACGTTTATCTTATGCTGCACAGAATTTCGATATTTGATCTTACAACGCTGGAAATGATGAACAAGTCAAAATGCGTCGTTTTGTCAGATGTCGGGGGAAATCCGGAGTTTAACCGGGACGATAATATCATTTTGGTTAAGAACGACGATTATGAAGCGGGCAGTTCCGCTTTGCTTGGTTCTGATATAAAAATGTTGGGAAACAAGAATAAGCGCGTTTATGAAAAATATTTTTCAAACCGGAATTTTGCGGAGAGCTACGGAGCCGTTCTTGAAGAATTATTGGGAGATTAGGCTATGGGCGGATTTGAGGCTGTATATGAGAAAATAAAAGCCTACTCGGAAATGACCAAAAGCGAGTGTGCATTTATTTATGATTTATGCCAGGAAAGGAAACCGAAAAAAATTGTAGAAATAGGCGTTTCTTCGGGAGCCGGTTCCCTTTTGCTTTTGGAAGCAACAAAAGAGAGCGGAGCTTTACTTTATTCCGTGGATATCGGCGGGAAATATTATCGTGACCGTAACGAAAACATTCCGCTTGAAAAGCGGCGGGAGGTTGGCTTTCTGTGTGAAGAAGCGGATTGTTTCCATAAAAGGTGGTCTTTGAAAAAAAACTCAACCATTGCAGACTGTGTGGCAGATATAGGGGCGGGGATTGATATGGTTGTTTTAGATGCCGCCCATGGACTTCCCGGAGAAGTTTTAGATTTTCTTCTGATTTTGCCCTGGGTTAATGTCGATTGCGTGTTTGTTGTTCATGACATTAATATACAACTTTATTTTGAGACCAGATCGCAGGCTCCGAGAGTGCTTATCAATACCGTTCGGGCAGAGAAATTTTATCCGAGAACAACGGAATATGCGTATGGTTTGCCCAATATAGGCGCTTTTATTCCGAATCACGATACCCGTAAAAGTCTTGACGATTTGTTTAACGTTCTTCTTATGTCCTGGGTTACTTTATTGCCGAAAAGCAAGTTGGCAAAGGCAAGGGAAGTTTTGGCCGCGAATTATTCGGAAGAGAATGTATCGGTTTTTGATATTGCCGTGAGACGCAACTACCCGGACAGGAAAGCATCTTCTGCTTCAAAGAAAGACGTGAAGCCCGTAAGAGCACGGAGCAAACTGTTTGGCGTGAAAATCTGCGAAAAGCACAGAGTTGTCTCGGTTTTTGGCATCAGGTTTAAGTTTCGGACAAAAGGCAAGGCCTGAGATAAACGGGAAGGATTGCGGATGGCTGACTGGTTATATTCGTTTGACGTCTGGGATACGCTGATTACGCGGCGGACCGCTTCGGCACATGGAATTTTTGCCATAATGCAGGATAAAATTTGTAATGATGTTTCTTTTCGTCAAACAGATATTTTTTTTCGGCAGAATTTTGCTTCAATCAGGGTTGATACGGCGTTGTTTTTGAAGAAAGCTAACAAATCTCGCCATGGACACAGTGAAATAACATTGGAGGAAATATATCGTTTAATTGCCAATAACTTTCGTTTGTCCGAAACATTATCGGAAAAACTGGTAAATCTTGAACTGGAAACGGAATATCGTAATGCCGTACCGATTTATGAGAATATTGAAAAGGTTCGGAAGCTGCTGAAGGAAAAAGCGCAGGTTATTCTTGTTTCGGATATGTATTTGACTGCAGAGCAGATACGTAAAATTTTGTTGCAGTTTGACGATATTTTTAACGATATTCCGATTTTTGTTTCGGGTGAGTTGAAACGGAGCAAAGAGCGCGGGGATCTGTATCGGCATATAAAGGATTTTTATAGGGCGGATTACAGAAAGTGGCGGCATTGCGGAGATAATTTGAAGACTGATGTCGATAATGCGAGGGCGTTGAGGATAAATGCAGATTTTTTTGCGCCAAAAGTTTTGAAATCTTATGAGAAAACGTTGCTTCGAAGCGGCAATACACTTGAATTTCAGGTATATTTAGGGTGTTCGCGGCTGTTGAATGATTCCGCCTCCGAAGATTCCATTTACGGTTTCGGAGTATCGTTTTCCGGGGCAATCTTATATTCTTATGTCAGCTGGCTGTTAAACATTTCGTCAGGTGAAGGGATAACTGATTTGTATTTTATAGCCAGAGACGGTTTTGTGTTGAAAAAAATTGCCGATGTTATTATTGCTGCCAAAAAACTTAGTCTGAGAACGCATTATTTTTATGGTTCCAGACTGTCTTTGCGTATTCCGGGCTGCGAGAACATTGATGAATTTATTCGGATGACGTTTGGCGAATATAAGCGCAGTTTTTGTTTTGAGCGGCTGGCTTTGCGGCTGGGAATAGGTTTTGATGTTTTGAAGAAGTATTTTGACGTAAGCAATGCCGATAAATCGGCTAAGCAAGTCGAGATATACGAGAAAGCAGCACTTGCTTCCGACGGTTTGAAGGCGGAAGTTATTGCCGCGCATGAGCAAAACAGGAAACTGCTAAAAAGGTATCTGAGGCAGGAAATAGATTTTGACCGCAAATTTGCGTTTGTTGATTTGTGCGGTTCCGGCAGAACGCAGGATATGCTGGAAAGTATTGTTTCCGAACTTGACGCCGGTCGGAGAATTACAACTTTTTATTTTTATAATTCCGTAAATACCGATTATGAGAAATCCCGGAAAATAACCTATATGACGATTTCCCTCGGCTGTATGCTTTGGCTCGAGGCTCTTTGCCGATGTCCTCAAGGTCAGACTTTGGGATACAGGGAATGTCCGGGCGGCAGGATTGAACCGGTTTTGGAAAACATTGACAATTCTTTGCTTTTGAAGTGGGGGCATGAGGAATATCTTTGCGGTATTTTGGATTTTTGCCGCGAAATGAGTTGTTTTGAACACAAGAATAATATTTCCGTTTATTCTTCCAACATATTTAAGAGATATTTTGGTATGTTACTGCATTCCGAAAACAGGCAATGGGCAGAATTTTTGGGAAGCGTTCCTTTCAGCGAGGTCGGATTGGAGGCGGTCGGCGCTTCTGAAATGGCTAAACCTTATACGTTATGGAATCTTTTTCGCAGTGAGGATAACGATAATTTGAATTTTATAAGAAAGGCGCGAACTCCGAAAATTTATTATCGTATTTGGGAACTGAAACAAAGGCTGCGGAATATTTTTTTACGGATTTGCCGTGGGCGGCGGAAAAACATCGGACGTTAAGGCTTAGTTAAGAGAAAAAGTATATGTTTTCAATGTGCTGATTTTCATGATTCAAGTTTGTCTGCCCGGGTGGAGTGTGTGATGTTGCGAAAGCTGCTGCGGTTCTTTTTTTCGATAAAAAATGAAAAATATCATCGGGTCGTTACGATATTCGGAATAAAAATAAAGTATTTTCGTCCGCTGACGGGAGGCGTTTATTTTTGTCCGGTCTGCAATCGCTACGGCCGGTTTATGGATATGGTCGGCAAGCCCCGGTTCGCGGTCAAGTGTCCTTATTGCCGTTCGCTGGAACGGCACCGGTTCCTGTTTTTTATTTATAAGAAATATTTTTTGAATACCCGTAAGCCGATACGTGTTTTGCATACGGCTCCGGAAAAGTGTATCTGTGATTTGATAGGGCGTTATCCGCTTGTTGATTATGTGCCGATGGATTTGTCGCCCGAGCGTTACAGATTCTGCCGCTGCCGGAAAGAGGATGTTACGAACTTGTCTTTTGCCGACAATACGTTTGATGTCGTTTTGAGCAATCAGGTTATGGAACACATTATGGACGAGAGCAAGTTTTTGACCGAGCTGCTGCGGGTCTTGAAGCCGGGAGGCTTGTTTCTGCTTAATTTCCCCGTCTATATGGGGTTGGAAAAAACTTTTCAGGACAATTCAATCACGTCACCGGAAGAGCGGGAAAAATACTATGGGCAACATGACCATGTCCGGGCTTACGGAAGGGATATTTTCAGCCGGCTGAAAGCGCAGTACAATGCCGAAGTTATTTTTGCGAAGGATTGTTTTTCAAAGCGCCGGCTGGCAAAAATGCGGATTACAAACGAGATGACGGATTTCTGCGTCATTATCAGGAAACAGCCTCCGGCCGGGAGAGCGGCGGACATCAGTCTTCCCCGTTGAAAAAGGAGTTTATCTGATATTGGAGATTTTCCGAAAAACTGACCGGATCGGAAATCTGGTTTTGAAGATTCTCCAGTTTCTTGTAGCCGATGCTCTGTCCGTCGGCGACGTCGACCAGAACAACCTCCAACGGCTGATTCAAGTCGTAGGTTTCGATGAAGTTATATTCGTCGTCATTTTGGTAATTAATCAGAAACAGGCTGTATTCGTTCTGATAGTTCCGGTTGTAGACCTGTTCTATCAGTTCAATGGTCTGCGGGCACTGGAAGCAGGGATCGTTGTTGAAAAAGACGTAAATTATCGGCTTGTCATAATTCGGATAGGCTTCGTCGAAATATTCCTGCAGATTCTGGTTCGGGTTGTAAGCCCCTTCGTATGTCAGTTCGGCATGCAGGGGAATGGCCAGCGCAACCATAATCATAAAAGCCCACAGAAGTTTTATCATCTTTTTTCTCCGCATCGTGTTGAAACTCACAGCGGAGAGCAGGCATCCTTTAACCAGTTCTTTTCGCTTGCGTTCAGGAACGGCGAGAGCCGTTCATAAACCTGTTTGTGATAGTTGTTCAGCCAGGATATCTCTCCGCTGCTCATTAAATATTTATTAACCGGTTGTTTATCAACGGGGCAGAGCGTCAAAATTTTAAATTCCAGAAAATCTTTCGCAAAATCAGTCTGTTCGCAGGTGGCAACCCGGACAAGGTTTTCGATGCGGATGCCATAGGCGCCTTCTTGGTAATATCCCGGTTCGACAGAAAGAATCATGTTTTTGCGCAGGGGATATGAAGAGCTGTACATGCCGATATTCTGAGGCCCTTCGTGGACATTGAGAAAACAGCCGACGCCGTGGCCGGTGCCGTGTTTGTAGTCTTTGCCCTCGTTCCACATCGGGCTGCGGGCAATCTTGTCCAGCGACATGCCGTCGGTGCCGTCGATAAACTTTTGTGAAGCCAGGGCAATATGTGCTTTTAAAACCAAAGTGAAGTTGTCGCACATTTCCGGGCTTGGCGTGCCGAGGGCGATGGTGCGGGTAATGTCGGTTGTTCCGTCGAAATACTGCGCACCGCTGTCGAGCAGAAGCAGAGAGCCTTCTTCCAGTTTCCGGTCGGTTTCGGCAGCGGGCTGATAATGGACGACGGCGCCGTCCGGGCCGGCGGCGGCAATGGTGCCGAAACTTTCTGACCAGTAGTTTTCCCCTTGAGCGCGGAAATCATGCAGTTTTTTGACAACGTCAAGTTCGGTTTTTCCCGGCCAGTTGCCGGACAGCCAGTGCAGAAAACGAACCATGGCGACGCCGTCGCGCAAATGCGCCGCTTCAATTCCGCTGATTTCGACCGGGTTTTTTTCGGCTTTGGCCGTTTGACAGAAATCTTCCAGCGGACGCTCGGCAATCTTGCGTTCGGCAAACAGCTGGCGAAAAAAATACGGCGTCGTTTCCGCGTCAAAGCCGACGGTTTTGTTTTTGTATGCTTTCAAAGCTCTGGGAAGTTTGGCCAGAGGTTCGACCCCGAAGTCTGCCGGTTCGAAGTCAAAGTTCAGGTTGTCGCCGAACAGGGTAATGCGTCCGTCTTTGTCCAACAGCGCGTAGGCACGGACCAGCGGCGTGTCGGGGAGCGCGTCGGAACGGATGTTTAAAAGCCAGGAAACGCTGTCGGCGGCCGTGAAGAGGTAAGCGTCGCAGCCGCAGGAACCGATACGGCTGCTGATGCCGCCGATTTTTTCGTTGCGCCCGACGCCGCAAAATTCGATTTTGTGTTCAAAAACCCGGCAGGGACGGCCAAAGATGTTGTTGGCAAAGATTTGCGATGTGTCGGGGATGAAAGCTATGTCCGGAAAACGTTCGGCCAGCCGCTCGATGCCTCGGACGGTGTTGGTAAAGCTGTTGAAACCGACTTTGGCAGGCTTGCCGCCGAAAAGGCCGGTCAGGCATTGGGCAAGCAAATTGTTTCGGCCGCAGATTATTTTGACTTCGTCCGGGTTCGTCTGTCGGGCCGCCTGAATCTCATATCTGCCGTCAACCAGCAGAAAGGCCTTGTCGGGCGTGACGACCAAGGTTCCCGCCGAGCCGCTGAACCCGGTCAGCGCCCGCAGCGGATTTTCGTCGTCAAGCAGATCCTGCCCGATGAACATATTGGAACGGGTAACGATATAGGCGTTCAGTTTGCTTTTTTTTACGGCAGTCTGCAGTTCTTTGAGCGTCATGCTTTTTTCTCCATGAGTGCGGCGCGCCAGTTATCCATTTCATATATTTTTACCAGAGAAAGCCCCTGTTCTTCGTGCGCTTTGATGACCCAGTTTTCCTGATCGCCGACAAAGCCAGACAGAATGCAAAAACCGCCGGGTTTAAGATTTTGAGCCAGGTCGGGCGCCATTTCAATCAGCGGGCGGGCCAGAATGTTGGCAAATATAATGTCATAGGGGGCGTTTTTCGATACCAGTTCGGACTGATAGCCGTTGCTGACGCCGGCGGTGATGAATTTTTCAAGACCGTTGTCTTCGGCGTTGCCGCGGGTAACGATGACGGCTTCTTCGTCAATGTCCACGGCGGTAATCTGCGCGGTTTCGCGCCAAAGTTTGGCAGCGGCCAGCGACAATATTCCCGAGCCGGTGCCGACGTCGAGAATACGGGTGTGCGGCACGTTTTTTCTGTTGAGCTCGCTGAGTGCCCTGAGGCAGGATTTGGTGGTCTGGTGTTCTGAACCGAAAGCGGTGGCGGCATAAATGCGAATGGCCAGTTTGTCGGTCTGCGGCGCTTTCTTTTCGTGAACGCCGTAAATGAGAAAGTCTTCAACTTCAACCGGCGCGAACTGAATGACATAGTCCTTGAGCCAGTTGGCGCTTTCGAGCAGTTCAATCGTGCAGGCGGGCAGGTCGAGACCGTTTGCGGCAATGAATGCCGCCAGTTCCTCTTCCTTAAACGAAGCGTTTTTATAGCCTTTGTAAATTTCCAAGCCGTCGTCGGTGTAATCGACCGAAACGACGTCGAAAAATTCTTCCAGCCGTTCCTGAGTGAAATCGTCCAGACTTTTGACCGGGGCGAAGGTTACGACCCGGCAGCTGCCGCTTTTATCCGTCATCAAATTGTTCCTAATAAGTTATAATCATTTGTTTACTAACGGCGGATTATAGTATATTAATTAAAATTATTGAACACTAAAATAGAGATTATTCGATGAAAAAATTGGCGGTTTTGGTTTCGTGTCTGGCTTTAAGTTCCTGCTTCAGCGCGGGAAACCACGATGTCCTGGGTTTCAGGAACACGTTTATTGAATACTTCAGCACCTATTCGATTTCCTTTTACGGCGACGACAACGAGCTGGTCAGTTCCGACTACGTTGAGGAAAACAACTTTAAACACAATGTTATTCTGACAGCCTATACCGGTTATACGGTGGTTGACACCAAAATTTACCGTAAGGACATTTACCGCAGCGAATATCTGACCGCCAACGTTGACGGCGTGCTGAACTGCGGATCGGTTCCGGTAGCGTATCAGAAAGGCGAGCGGGTGCGGGCTGTCGGCGAAGTGACGATTGACGGTACGGATTTTGTGCTGATTGACACCAAACTGAAAAATTTTGTGGCGCTGGTTCGTCGGGACGGCACTTTCTACAACCGCATCGGCCAAATCCGCAACGGGCGTCTGGCGTTGTTGGAAACGGATTTTGTTCCGTATCCGGACAATTTCAAAATGGTGCAGATTACAACCTCCAAAAGCGTGCAGACCGAACCGGTCAAGGGTTTTGACATTAAATATGAAGGGCTGAATCTGGGACGTTTGAAATTTACGCTGCTGGATTACAGCAAGGCAGACGGCGACAGCGGTTATTTCCGTAATGTTTCCTATCCGTATCAGCCGGGCGGCATTCTTGATCTGAACGGGGTCGGCATCAAGGTTATTCAGGCAACGAACGAAAAGCTCGATTACATTATCCTTAAATAAGTGCCAAAGGTGTTATTTTTTGCAAAAAAATGTTGCGGAAAAAACGGCTTTAGCGTATATATGGCCTTAATCAAATGAAGAATTTGGATTTTTAAGGAGATTTTGTATGTCTGGACATTCCCAGTTTAAAAACATCATGTATCGTAAAGGTGCCCAGGATGCCAAAAAGGCGCGCGTATTTGCCAAACTGGCCCGTGATATTACCATTGCCGCCAAGAGCGGTTTGCCGGAACCCGACAAAAACCCGCGCCTGCGTCTGGCCATTCAGGCCGCCCGTGCCGAGAGCATGCCGAAAGACAATATTGAACGCGCCATTGCCAAAGCGAGCCAGACGGCCGGCGGCAACGATTATGTTTCGGCCCGTTACGAGGGGTTTGGCCCCGGCAAGGTAGCGGTTATCGTCGAAGCAATGACCGACAACAAGAACCGGACGGCCGGCAATGTCCGTACCATTTTCGGAAAACGCGGCGGCGTTATGGGCGAGAGCGGCTCGGTGGCTTTCAATTTTGAGCGAATCGGTTATATCAAATATCCGGCCGATGCGACCGATGCCGACAAAATGTTTGAAACGGCGCTGGAAGCCGGAGCCAATGATGTGGTTTCCGACGAAGATGCACATGAGATTGAAACGGTTCCCGAGGATTTGAATGCGGTTACCGAAGCGTTGGAAAAAGCTTTCGGCACGCCTTCGGCCTCGCGTCTGGACTGGAAAGCGACGGTTAAAACCGACATCAGCGATTTGGAAACCGCGCAGAAGTTTCTGGAATTTGTCGACGCTTTGGAAGATGACGACGATGTTCAGAAAGTTTACCACAACGCCGAGTTCTCGGATGAGGTTATGAGGGCTTTGGAAGCTTCCGAAGACTGATTTTTCGGGGCACGTTCTTTGCGGAATGTGCCCTTATTCATTTTAAATAAGGAAAAGAAAATGCGGATATTGGGGCTTGACCCGAGTTTGTCGTCTACCGGCTGGGGAATTATTGAAGTCGAAAACAACCGTGTCCGCTATGTGGCCGACGGGTTTATCAAAACCGAACCGAAAACGGATTTGACCGAGCGGCTTTATACGATTTATAAGACGCTCTGCGACGTTATTGAGTTTTACAAACCGGACGAGGCAGCCATAGAACAGGTTTTTCTGAATTCGAATGCCGTATCGACGATTAAGCTCGGGCAGGCACGGGGCGTCGTTATTCTGGCGCCGGCGACTTATCGGATTCCGCTGACCGAATATGAACCGAACCAGATTAAAAAGGCGGTGGTCGGGGTGGGCCATGCCGAAAAGGGGCAGGTAGAAACGATGGTAAAAATTCTGCTGCCGGGCTGTAAGCCGAAAAACAACGACTCTTCCGACGCGCTGGCGGCGGCCATTTGCCATAACAGTTTTCACGGAGCGCACAGCATCAGGGGTTTTAAATGAGTGTCAGGGAAAAGGCTGCTGCGGCAGTTCGGGAACTGCTCGGAAACGAGAAATCGATGCACGACTGGGAACACAGTGTCCGGGTTTGCAAGACGGCACTGCATTTGTGCCGGACGGAGAACGGCGATGAAGACATTGTGGCACTGGCGGCGCTGCTTCATGACTGCGACGACTATAAGGTTTTCGGACCGGAGAACGCCGCGAAGCTGATAAATGCCCGCCGGATTCTGGGCGAGAGCGGCGCTGACGGTAAGACTGCGGCCGCAGTTTTGGAAATCGTGTCAAATCTGGGATACAGCAAATATTTAAGCGGCATGCAGAAACTTGACAAGAACGGACATATTGTTCAGGATGCCGACATGCTGGACGCGATGGGCGCCGTCGGCATTGTGCGGACAATCGTGTTTAATGCGGTTGCGGGCAGCGGCAGATTTTTCGATCCGGAGATGTTTCCGCGCGAAAACCTGAGCCGGGAGGCTTATCAGAGCAAGGGCAAAAACGAAGAGACGGCGGTTAACCATATGTTTGAAAAACTTCTGCGGCTTAAAGGGCTGATGTATACGGAGAGCGGCAAAAGGGAAGCCGAAATCAGACATAAGGTAATGTTTGTGTTTTTAGAAGAATTTTTCAGAGAGCTGGGGTGTGAGGATTGGCAAAAATATCTGCGCCGGTTTGAATAAAAGGTTTTTGAGTATCTATTGTGTAATTATAATTTTGTTTTTTATGGAAAAAAAGTTAGCAGAGTTTATCGGTGAAAATAATTTTCGCTTTAAACTGAGACTGGCTGAAGTTGTTGCCAGAGAGATGAATGTAAAAATGCCAAAATCTCCTGAAGATATGACTGTTGCTGAGATATTGGCTGTTTCACCCAAAATGCAGGAATGGATTTTGTATCGATTGCTATGGCTTTATGGGCATTGCACGTATGTTACAGAAATTCAGGATGATTTGCGTCAAAACACAAATTATGGTGAGGCGGTGGATTTCGGAAGTATGGTTTTGCGGGTGGTTTATTCACATTTTAAGGGGTTAAAAGAGGAACATGTTTCTTTTCGGCAATATTGCGAAGCATTGGCTAAAACCAAGTTTTTTCAGGCCGGAAGAAAATGTACTTATCGCTTTAAGTTCTTGTCAAAAATGGTCATGTTGGAGATGTTTGTTGAGGAAGAAGGCGATATTCCTGCAGGCGAAATGTTGGTTATGGATGAAGCCAGAAATGTTTTTACCATTAGGTTTGTTAACAGCCTGAAAGATGGTATGCCGGAACAGAAAGTCCAAGGAACAGTTTGTCAGGAACAAGAACGTTCTTGCTAACGGAAATTGAAGACGGTTGAGTACCTTTTATGGTATTTGACCGTTTTTTTTGTTCTTTTTTTGTTCTTATGTCTTAAATAAAACTTGAAGAGAATTATATATTTGTATAATCTTGAGGTAAATTTTTTAACTCAGGATGGAAACATGATTGCGAAACTGCGCGGAATTATTGATACAATCGGTGAAGACTTCTGTATTGTCGACGTGAACGGGGTCGGATATCTGGTGTTTGCCTCGGCCAAGACGCTCGGCAGGCTGTCGCGCGGGCAGGAGGCTGCGCTTCGGATTGAGACCGTCGTGCGCGAAGACAGCATTTCGCTGTTTGGTTTCTACGACGCCTGGGAAAAAGAATGGTTTGCGACGCTTACCAAGGTTCAGGGCGTCGGCGCCAAGGTCTGCCTCAGCATTTTGTCGGCGCTGTCGCCGAGCCAGCTGTCGCAGGCGATTGCGGCGCAGGACAAAACCTCGTTTACGCGGGCGAACGGCGTGGGGCCGAAACTGGCGGCGCGTATCGTCACCGAGCTTAAAGACAAGATTGTAACAATTCCGATGAGCGCAGAAACCAACGATTTTGCGAAAGGAATGGACATGGATGCAAATGAAGAAACGGCTGCTTACGAAGACCGGCTGGAAGCGCGCGCCGAAGACCCGAATCTGATGGAAGACGCGATTTCGGCGCTGGTCAATCTCGGTTATCAAAGGCTGGAAGCCTATCGTGCCGTCAGCAAGGCGATGGCGGAGGGGCAGGCTGAGGACGTGTCGTCGCTTATCCGGCTGGCGTTGAAAGAGTTTGCCAATAAGGAAATTTAGCGGAAATTAAGGATTGATGCTTATGGAAGAAAGACTGGTCAGCCCCCAGAAACAGCCCGAAGACGAACAGGGTTTGAACGCGCCGATTAACCTGCGGCCGAACAGCCTGGCGGATTTTGTCGGGCAGAAGCAGGTCTGCGAAAACCTGAAGGTGTTTATCGAAGCGGCCAAAAAACGCGGCGAAGCGCTGGATCATGTACTGCTGTTCGGTCCTCCGGGGCTGGGCAAAACGACGCTGGCGTCGATTGTGGCGAAAGAGCTCGGGGTCGGTTTCCGGGCGACTTCGGCGCCGATGATTTCCAAATCGGGCGACCTGGCGGCGATTTTGACCAATCTGGAGCGCAACGACGTCTTGTTTATTGATGAAATTCACCGCCTGAATCCGGCGATTGAAGAAGTTTTGTATTCGGCAATGGAAGATTTTCAGCTGGATCTGATTATCGGCGAGGGGCCGTCGGCGCGTTCGGTGCGGATTGACTTGCAGCCGTTTACGCTGGTGGGGGCGACGACGCGTTCGGGTATGCTTTCGACGCCGCTGCGCGAGCGTTTCGGCATTCCGCTGCGGCTGGATTTTTATTCGCCGGAAGAGCTGGAAAAAATCGTTACCCGCGGCGCCAACCTGTTGGGCATGCCGTTGTCGAAGGAAGGGGCGATGGAGATTGCCAAGCGTTCGCGCGGCACGCCGCGCGTGGCCGGGCGCCTGCTGCGCCGCGTGCGCGATTTCGGTGCGGTTGCCGAGGCTGGGGAGGTTGACAACAAGATGGCCGATAAGGCGCTGCGCCGGCTGGACGTTGACAATTACGGGCTGGACGCTTTCGACCGCCGTTACCTGCAATGTATCGTGACGAATTACGGCGGCGGCCCGGTCGGCGCCGATACGCTGGCTGCGGCGCTGTCCGAAGAACGCGATACGATTGAGGAAGTGGTGGAACCGTTTCTGCTTAAACTCGGCTTTTTGCAGCGCACGCCGCGCGGCCGCGTGATTTCGGACTTGGGCTGCGAATATCTGGGCATTGCCAAGCTCAGAAAAAACATGCGCTTTGCGCAGAACGACCTGTTTGACGATTTGGGAGATAAGGACTGATGTTTGACGAAGTACTGCCGCCTCAGGGCAAATTTTACGGGCCGGTTTTCGCTTTTCCGGTGCGGGTTTATTATGAAGACACCGATGCCGGCGGAATCGTTTATTATGCAAACTATCTGCGTTTTGCCGAGCGGGCGCGGACGGAATATATCCGGGCGCTGGGCTGCAGCCAGCAGGACGCGCTGGAAAACGAGGACAAGTTTGGCTTTGCGGTGCGGCATATCGACGTCGACTATAAGGCGCCCGCGGTTTTGGACGATGCTTTGACCGTTACCTGCGAGGTAAAGGAGTTTGGCGGCGCTTCGGCGGTGATGTTCCAGCAGATCTGGCGCGGCGAAAAACTGCTGACCGAACTTGAGGTTAAAGTGGTTTATCTGAGCCTGAACAAAAAGCGGCCGGTGCGCATTCCGCAGGAGCTGGCTGCGGCGATTGAAAAACTCTGAAAAAGCCGATTTAGTTAATTGAATTTTTAATATTTTGTGTTAAGTTGCCTGCAAGAATCAGGCAACTTTTTAATTATGGATAAGATAAATGGAAACGCAAACTTTAACGGATGTTGTAAATACGGCCAGCCAGATGTCAATGTGGGATTTGGTTTGGGCTTCGGATATGGTTACCAAGGTGGTGATGATCGGCCTGATTGCCGCGTCGGTCTGGTCCTGGGCGATTATCATCGAAAAATTCGGCACGCTGCGCCAGGTCAAGCAGCTTTCCAAAAAATTTGAAGAAACTTTCTGGTCCGGCGGTTCGCTCGACCGTCTGTACGATTCCATCGGCAACCGTCCGCGCGACCCGATGTCGGCGATGTTTGTGGCGGCGATGAAAGAGTGGAAACGCACCAACATCATGAAGTCGAAAACCGACCGCGGCCTGCGCGGGGTTTCGCTGCAACAGCGTATTGAAAAGGCGATGATGGTATCAATGGATAAGGAATTAGACGAGCTGGATACCAGAATGGGATTTTTGGCGTCAACCGGTTCGGTGGCGCCGCTGGTCGGCCTGTTTGGCACGGTTTGGGGCATTATCAACAGCTTTAACGCTATTGCCGCCACGCAGAGCAATTCGCTGTCGGCAATGGCGCCGGGCATCGCCGAGGCGCTGTTTACGACGGCGTTTGGTCTGATTGCGGCTATTCCGGCCGTTGTTGCCTATAATAAAATTTCGTCGGACATTGACCGCTATGCAAAACGGCTGGAAAACTTCCAGGCCGAATTTTCGAGCATTTTGTCGCGTGAGATTGACGACACGGCCATCAAGGCCGACATGGCGGGAGAATAGTTATGTTTATCATGCCGCAGCAGACGCGCCGTTCGCCGAGGGTTTACCGCCGCAACGCCGATATCAACATGACCAACCTGATGGACGTGATGATGGTGTTGCTGGTGGTGTTTATGGTCGCGGCGCCGCTGATGACTTCGGGCATTGCGCTCGATTTGCCGAAAGTCGGCGGCAAAGCGCTGAATGGCGAAGAAACTTCGGTTAACATCAGCGTTGACAAGGACGGTTATTATTACATCGGCCAGACGGAAGTTCCGGCGGAGGAAATCGTCGGCAAGCTTAGGGCTATCCGCGATACCAATACCGAGCTTTCGGTAACCATTTCCGGCGATGCGGGTGCCGAATACGGCCGGGTTATCGGCCTGATGGCGCTGCTGAAAGAAGCCGGCTTTGACAAGGTCGGCCTGAAAACCGAAGCCAAACCTCTGGGGAAAAAGAAATAACCGCTGATGAAAAACGCCCTGTACAAATCCGTAGCTCTGCATCTGGTTGTCCTGATACTGTTTCTGGTCGACGTTCCGGTTTTTTGGCGCCGGAACATGACGATTGAACAGGTGCCGATTATCGTGGATTTGAACAACGTGAAAATTTCGGAAATGACCAATCTGCCGCCGAAAGCCAAGCGCGGCCCGGAAGAAAAACAGGCAAGCAAAATCAAGCGCAAGATTGAAAAGAACTATACCAAAGACGAGCCTGACAAACGGCCGGAAGTGAAGAGCGAGCCGCAGAAAGACGCGGAAGAAACGCCGCCGGCCAAGCAGGAACGCGTTGAAAAGCCGAAGCAGGATTTTCTGGTTGCGCCGCAGCCCAAAAAGCCGAAAGCGCCGGTTAAGAAACCGGCTCCCAAACCGGTGCCGAAACCGGTTAAGAAACCGGCCGTGCCCGAAAAGCCGAAACCTCAGCCCAAGAAGGAAGAACCCAAACTGGCCAATCCGCTGAAGAGCCTGCTGGCCTCCGTGGACGCTCTGGAAAAAGAGGGCGAAAAAGACCAGACGGCAACGATTAAGGAAGACGCCGAGGTTAACAACATGGGCATTGAGGGCGGTACCGGCGGTTCTTATTTCAGCGAGCTGTCGATTTCCGAAACCGACGCGATTGCCGGGCGTCTGCGTGCCTGTTGGAACTTGGATCCGGGCGCCATGGGCATTCAGGACATGATTATTGAAATCAGGGCTTATCTGAATCGGGACGGTTCGGTGCGCGAGGTTAAGATTTTGGATACCGGACGTTACAACAGCGACCGCTATTTCCGTTCAGTTGCCGATTCCGCGCGGCGTGCGGTTTATATCTGCGAACCGGTTTATTCCATTTTTGCCGAGAAATATCCCGAAAAATACGATCTCTGGAACACGATGTTGTTGCGGTTTAATCCGTTGGACGCTTCCATAAAGTAAAAACCTCGTATAACGGGGAACTAATACAGGATTAGCGGGTAAAATAAATGCTCA
>OMBQ01000069.1_pt1 | contig 122676 bp, 85 predicted proteins | sample 1674311 | NCBI WGS metagenome assembly OMBQ01 (sample SAMEA103958160, study PRJEB25191) | human gut metagenome | biome: human-associated habitat [ENVO:00009003]; feature: intestine environment [ENVO:2100002]; material: feces | place: Germany | collected 2013/2015 | reverse complement strand
TTAAGCAACACATCCTGTGAATGTGTTGTAGCCAAAGCGAACGAGGCGGATTGCGCTGCAAACGCCGAAGTCCAAACACGTGAGGAAGGGGGAAGTTGTATTAAGAGTACACAACGCTCACGCAAGGACAAAATCACGCACGCTTTGCGTGCATATTACCGCCGCAGGCGTTATAACCGTTGTGAAACGCAACGTATATAGATATGGAGTGAAATATGGGATTTTTTCAAAAAATCGTACAAGGGATAAAGAAAACCAAAGACGCGTTTTCAAAGAAATTGTTTTTTGCTTTCTCGGCGAGAGAACTCAACGACGAGTTCTATGAGAATCTCGAAGAAGCGTTGCTCACCGCCGATGTCGGTATAACGGCAACCGAAAACCTCATCGAAGAGCTAAAAGACGAGATATTTAAACGCAAAATTAAAAAGCCTGAGGACGCAAAAAGCGTGCTTGCCGAGCTTATGATCGAGGATATCGATTACGATATCCCCGAATACGAATATCCGCTTGTGATTTTGCTTTCGGGCGTCAACGGCGTGGGAAAAACCACCGCAATCGGCAAACTCGCTCATATGTTCAAAGAGCAAGGTCATTCCGTAGTGGTTGCGGCGGCAGACACGTTCAGAGCCGCCGCAAGCGAGCAACTAGAAGTGTGGGGCGAGCGTGCAGGCGTCAGAGTTATCCGTCACAACGAGGGCGCAGACCCCGCCGCAGTCGTATTTGACGCAATATCTTCCGCAAAAGCGAAAGGAAACGACGTGATTTTGGTTGACACCGCCGGCAGACTTCACAACAAGAAAAATCTTATGGCGGAGCTTCAAAAGATTTGCCGTGTAGTTGAGAGAGAATTGCCCAATGCGGACTTCCGCAAATATCTCGTTCTCGACGCAACCACGGGACAAAACGCCGTGTCGCAAGCGGAAATTTTTAGCGAGGACATCGACACGGACGGAATTATACTCACCAAACTTGACGGAACGGCAAAGGGCGGTGTGGTGCTTGCAATCAGCGAAGAACTCGGACTTCCCGTCGTGTACGTCGGAGTCGGTGAAAAAATCGACGATTTGATTCCGTTCGACGCAACCGATTTTATCAACGCTTTGCTGTAATAGTGGATTTTCATTGTTAGAATTGCATTGAACGGATTCGGTTTATCGAATAATACCATTTTATATAATAAAATTATAGGTGTCTTGCAAAAATGCTTGACACCTTATTTTTTAAGGAGTATTATTGTGTCAAGCTCTTATGCTTGATAGGGTTATATGGACAGATTTGAAGTTTCAACGCTCAGGAGCTACTACGGTGCGCTTCTAACACAAAGACAGAACGATATGCTCGTTATGCACTATGACGAGGATTTGTCTTTCGGTGAAATCGCAAACATTGTCGGAATATCGCGTCAAGCCGTTCTTGACGGCATAAACAAGGGTGAGAAGCATCTTTGCGAGTATGAGCAAAAACTCCGCCTCGTCGAGAAAGACAGAAAAATGCACGCCGTCATCGACACTCTTGCAAGTGTTGACGACGACAGAGCAAAACAATGCGCTCAGCAACTTAAGTTGTTATTGGAGGAATAAATGGCACTTTTTGAAAGTTTATCGGACAGAATGAACCATATATTCTCAAAACTCCGCAACAAAGGCAAGTTGACGGAACTTGAGATAAAGCAAGCTATGCGTGAAATTCGTGTTGCTTTGCTCGAAGCGGACGTAAACTACAACGTCGTGAAGGATTTTACGGCGAAAGTGAGCGAAAAAGCACTGGGCGAGGATATACTCAAATCCTTGACTCCTGCGCAACAAATCGTCAAAATCGTCAATGAGGAGCTATGCGCGCTTATGGGCAGCACGCACCAAAAGCTCGCTGTCAGCGACAAACAACCCACAATCTATATGATGTGCGGTTTGCAAGGCGCGGGCAAGACCACGATGTGCGGCAAACTTGCAACCTATCTCAAAAAGCAAAACAAAAAAGTGCTTTTGGTTGCAGGGGATATATACAGACCTGCGGCAATCCAACAACTTCACTTGGTTGCGAAAAAAGCAAATACCGAATGTTTCGATATGGGACAGGTAGACCCCGTAAAGATTGCAAAAGCAGGCGTTGAATATGCTTTGAAGAACGGTTACGATACGATGATTATCGACACCGCAGGCCGTTTGCACATCGACGAAGCTCTTATGCAAGAACTTATCAACGTCAAAAACGCAGTCAAACCCACCGAGATTTTGCTTGTTGTCGACAGCATGACGGGACAAGACGCGGTTACGGTTGCTCAAACTTTCAACGACAAACTCGACATCACCGGCGTCATCATGACAAAACTTGACGGTGATACGAGGGGCGGCGCGGCACTTTCCATAAAAGCAGTGACGGGCAAACCTATCAAGTTCAACGGCACGGGCGAAAAGATGGAAGATCTCGAACCTTTCCATCCGGAACGCATGGCGTCGAGAATACTCGGCATGGGCGACGTGCTTACGCTCATTGAGAAAGCGGAAGCGGCAATATCCCAAGAGGACGCAGCAAAGCTGCAAAAGAAACTCAAAGAAAATTCTTTTGACCTCGAAGATTATTTACAACAGCTCGACAGCATGAAGAAGATGGGAAATCTGCAAGATATGATGTCGATGATACCAGGCTTTTCGGGCAAGCTCAAACAGGGCGCGCAAATCGACGAAAAGCAAATCGCAAGGACGAAAGCAATCATACAATCCATGACGCCGAAGGAAAGAAGAAATCCCGAAATCATCAAGGCGTCGCAAAAGAAACGCATATCCAAGGGTAGCGGAACAAGCATACAGGAAGTCAATCAACTGCTCAAACAGTTTGAAATGACCAAGGATATGATGGCAAGAATGCAAAAGGGCGGTCTTAAAGGTTTGAGAGGTTTGAAAGGCTTGTTCTGACAAAAATCGCACGAAGTATTCTAAAAATTGCAAAAATATAGAAATATATCAATAAAAATCTTATCACAAATGGAGGATTAACTATTATGGTTAAACTTAGACTCACCAGAATGGGCGCAACAAAAGCTCCTTTCTATCGTATCGTTGCAATGGATTCTCGCAAAGCAAGAGACGGCAAGTATATCGACCAAATCGGTTTCTACAACCCCGTGTCCGAGCCGAAGCAAATCGTCATTGACGCAGACAAAGCAAAAGAATGGCTTGCAAACGGCGCACAACCCACCGATACGGTTATGGGATTGCTCGTTTCTCAAGGTATAGTCGAGAAGAAGTAATTGGTGACGACAATGATTGAACTGGTCGAATATCTTGTTTCATCTCTCGTTCCAGACGGAGATTACACCGTCGAGCAAAGAGATGCAAACAATGCAAACGACATCGTTATCACGATTGCCAAAAAGGACATCGGCAAGATCATCGGCAAGCAGGGCAGAATTGCAAAAGCGATCCGCACTCTCGTCAAATCCGCAAGTTCGAAGAGCAACGTAAGATACAACGTCGTCATCGAAGAAAAAGATGAAATCTGAATTGACAATAGGCAAGGTTTTGAAACCGCGCGGACTGAAAGGAGAAATCAAAATCGAGATTTACTCCTCGGATTCCGCACGGTTTTCTCGCCTAAAAAAAATCAAAATCGACTCGGTTGAATACGACATCGAACACATCTCGCCCGAAGGAAACGTGGGATATCTCACGCTTTTGGGCGTAGACAGCGTTGAAAAAGCCGAACTTTTGCGCGGAAAGTTTGTCACGGCAAATCGCAACGACCTTCCCAAACTTCCCGACGGAAAGTATTATATCGTCGATATGATAGGGATTGACGTCGTAGTCGGAGGTGAAGTCGTGGGCGAAGTTTGCGACGTGTTGCAATACGGCTCTGCCGACGTTTACGTTGTCAAAAACGGCAACGATTCGCTATCTTTTCCCGCAATCGCAAACCTTATCAAATCCGTTGATTTGGAAGGCGGAAAGATGGTGCTCGACGATATGATATTCCCTCGCGTAGTGGTGTACAACTGATATGAAATTCGACGTATTGACGATTTTTCCCGAATATTTCGACGTCCTGAATCAAAGCCTTTTGGGAAAGGCAATCGATTCAGGCAAATTTGGCGTGGAAATAACCAACATACGCGACTTTTCAAAGGATAAACATCTCAAAACCGACGATACGCCTTACGGTGGCGGTGCGGGTATGGTTATGACGCCCGATCCCATCGTTTCCGCAATCGAAGCTGTCGATCCCAAGCACGAGGCATGGCGCGTTTATATGTCGCCGCGCGGCACGAAACTTTGTCAAAAAAAAGTTGAAAGCCTTGCAAAAGAGGATAGGATCCTCATTCTTTGCGGCGATTACGAAGGCGTAGATCAACGTGCACTCGACATATGTATAGACGAAGAGCTGTCAATAGGCGATTACGTGCTTACGGGCGGAGAATTGCCTGCACTCGTTGTCATCAACACTGTTGCAAGATACCTTGACGGCGTTTTGGGATGTGACGAATCGACAAAAGAGGAGAGTTTTTCAAACGGGCTTTTGGAATATCCTCAATACACTCGCCCGGAAGTGTACAGAGGTCGCAGCGTTCCGGAAGTGTTGCTCGGCGGCAATCACAAAGACATTGCGAAGTGGAGAGAGGAAAAATCTCTTGAAATCACGATGAAAAATCGTCCCGACCTTTTTAAAGACGCGGACTTGAAATTGTACCTTCCCAAGAGGAAGAAAAAACACCGTCGATAAGACGGTTTTTTGAAAATAAGATATAAGTATCTTCAAATTCGATTTATAGGCATATATAAACGCTGATTTTTTCAAAATTGTTTGTTAGATTGCCGAAAATCGTTAACGAGGCAATATGAACATTCAATGGTTTCCCGGACATATGACAAAGGCGATACGCATGATGGAGGACAATCTCCGTCTTGTCGACGCGCTTATTTACGTCATTGATGCAAGAGCGGTTTACTCTTGCGACAATCCGCTTTTCAACAAACTTTTGCAAGGCAAGAGGGTGCTTTACGTTTTCAACAAGTGCGACCTCGTTGAAAAAAACGACCTCGATTTGTGGTGCAAAGAGTTTGAAAGACAAGGAAAACCTTACGTAAAGGCAATCGGTACTTCGGGCGATTGCTCGCAAATCGTGGCAGGACTCAAAAAAGTCGTTGCCGACAAAATTGAAAAATATGCCCAAAAGGGCGCAAATATATCGGTCAGAGCTATGGTTGTGGGCGTTCCCAACAGCGGAAAATCCACCATCATCAACGCTATGGTCAAAAAAGCAAAAGCGGTTACGGGTGACAGACCGGGCGTTACGCGCGGAAAGCAACGGTTGTCCATCGACAACGTTGACTTTTTGGACACGCCGGGCACGTTGTGGGGCAAGTTCGAGGACCAAAGGGTTGCGCATCACCTTGCGTATATCGGCTCGATAAGGGAGGATATTTTGGACGTGAGCGAGCTTTGCTTCGACTTCATCGACGAGATGAAAAAGATTTATCCAGACGCGCTCAAAAATCGCTACAATCTCGGTGAATTGAGCGACGATACGTTGCAGATTTTCGAGCAAATCGCAATGGCGCGCGGCTTCAAACTCAAAGGCAATCAACCCGATTACGAGCGCACGGCAAAGACGGTTATCGACGATTTCAGAAAGGGCAAACTTGGCAAAATCATCCTTGAAAAACCCAAGAAAATTATGCTTTCCGAAAACTGATTTTTTTGCAAAGTATCGGCATTAATAGTTAATTCACCGCGTTAGAATGTCGAAATATCAATACAAATGCGTATGTAAAGGATGAAAATTATGGTCGATCCCAAAGATTTGATGACGTATGAAAATCAACTGCGCGAAAAAGGCTATCGCTATATTTGCGGAGTGGACGAAGTGGGCAGAGGCCCGCTTGCCGGTCCCGTGACTTGCACGGCGGTTATTATGGATCTTGACGATCTTATCGTCGGAGTAAACGACAGTAAAAAGGTGAGCAAGGGCAAGCGTGAAAAACTTTTCGACGTCATTTTGTCAAAAGCGGTTGCGGTATCAACGGTTTCTTATCCTCCCGAAAAAATCGACGAAATGAATATTCTGAACGCAACCAAAGCTTGTATGCGCGATGCAATTATGTCCCTTTGTGTCAAACCCGATATCGTGATTGTCGACGCACTGCAACTTGATATTCCTTATAAAACTTTCGGAATAATTCACGGCGACGCGCTCTCGTATTCCATAGCGTCAGCTTCTATTGTCGCAAAAGTGACGAGAGACAGATATATGGAAAACATGTCAAAAACATATCCGCAATACGACTTCGAACACAATATGGGCTACGGAACTGCAAAGCATATTGCCGCGCTAAAAGAGTTCGGCGCAACGCCGATACACCGCAGATCGTTTATAGGAAACTTTGTGAAATGAACACGAGATTTGCAGGTGATATAGGCGAGAAAATCGCCGCCGAATACCTTGAAAAAGAGGGATATAAAATTATCGAACGCAACGCAAAATACTGCGATTGCGAGGTGGATATAATTTGCGAGTGCTATACCGATGAAAACGGCAATCTAATCAAGCAAAACGCCAAATTCCGTTTTGAAAAATTCGTGCACGAATTGCTGAAAATCAATCTTTTGAAGAAGGCGGAAAGAACGATTGTTTTCGTCGAGGTAAAAACGAGATACGGCAGTAAGTTCGGAACGCCGGAAGAGGCGGTTACGCCATACAAAGTCGCCAGATACGTCACGGCGGCGAAATCATATACGACGCAAAAGCATTTGAGCGGTGTAAACGTGCGCTTCGATATAGTGGCAATCGACGACGAAGGAATCCGCCATATCGAGAACGCTTTTTGCGCAAACGACGCAAAATATCATAGAAATTGAATAAAAATCGAAAGAAATTGATTAAAAAGCAAATTTATATTGTATTTTTGCTTGTTTAATAAATTTATTTATGATAATATAACACGCGTGACTCGGATGTTCCGCCGAACAAGAGACGCTTGTCGTGAACATCGCGCAAATACAGGAGGTCAAAAATGAACATTATCGACACAATCGAAAGAGAAGGCATGAAACAAAACTTGCCTGCAATCGCAATCGGCGACACCGTCAGAGTGAACGTCAAAGTTGTTGAAGGTACGAGAGAACGTATCCAAACTTACGAGGGAATCGTCATTGCAAGAAAGAACGGCGGCATCCGCGAAACAATCGTAGTTCGTCGTATCGCATGCGGCGTCGGCGTTGAAAGAACGTTCCCGCTTCATTCGCCCAAGATCGACAGCATCCAAGTCGTTCGCCACGGCAAAGTCAGACGCGCAAAACTCTATTACTTGAAAGAAAGAACCGGTAAAGCTGCAAAACTCAAAGAAGTCTAATTGCGGAAATCCGATTTTTTTAGAGGAACACAATGAAAAGAAAAACAATTTTCATAAGTGCGTTAGTGCTGGTATTCGTACTGGCACTTTTCGCATTTACGGCATGCAACAACGCAGAGAGCGAAGAGGGCGTAAACCTCGTCACCAACGGTGATTTTTCCACGTTTACGTCGGAAAACAAGTTCGAGGGTTGGACGACGTCATCATCGAGCGTATCGTTTGCAAGAGTGCAACGCTCGGATTCAGAGTCCGGCGACAACGTTCTCAAAATCGAAAACAAATCGGCAGGGTACAGCTATCTCAAACAATCCGTCAAGGTTGAAGTCAACAAGATTTACAAAGTGACCGTCGATATGAAAATCGACGCCGAACTTTCCAACAAACAAGGCGCGTACGTGTCTTTCCTTGAAAACGTTGAATATAAGTTCGTTACGCGCTCTCAAAAGACCAACGGTTTCGTTACAAGCACTTTCTACGTCAAGCCCAAAAACACCGATTATCTCACGATTGCGCTTTGCATCGGTTCGCAAGAAAACAGCTGCAAAGGCACGGTATATTTCGACAACGTAAACGTTTCAAGAGTCAGTGAAGTGCCCGATGGTTTCGAGCTTATCAACTTCAAAAAAGCAAAAACCGTCAACACCGGCGCAGACGTCAACGGCATCTGCTTCACGGTGCTTATGAGTTTGTTCGGCGTGGCTTTGCTTTGCTGTGCATACGTGCTCATTAGACGCTTGTATGCAAGAAAAGACGCTTTCGCCGATTTCGGCAAATCAGCGGTCTTTGAGAAGAAATCCACCACGTTTGCAACGAAATGGTATCAAAGCGACGCCTTTATCGTAAGCATGATTTTGCTCGGAGCGGCGGCAATTCGCCTTGTGATTTTGCTCACTATGTACGGAATGGGCAGCGAGATGACCAACACGCTCTCAATTGCAAGAAAATACCTCGGCGTAAACAACGGCGTATTCAATTTTGCTGAGAAGATGGCTTCCGCAAACACGACTATGACGTATTCACCCGGCGTGATTTACATTTTGTCCGTGCTTGGCTTCGTCGGTCAAAACCTTGACGACGCTTCGCTTTCGATTTTGCTTCGCCTTATCAACGTAATTGCCGATTTGGCAGTGATCGCGATGATTTATTTCTATGGCAAAAAGCAGGTTGGCAACAAGCTGGCAACCGTCTATTCGGCAGTGTACGCAATGCTTCCGTTCGCACTTATGGTGAGCGGTCACAGCGCAACGTTCGAAAGTCTTTTGATTGCTCTTATCGTCGGCGCGTTGATTTTGATGATCAACAAAAAGTATATTTCAACTTACTTTGTGATGACTCTTGCCGCAGTGCTCGATTTGAGAGCGATGGCAATTGCGCCCATCGTCGTTGCGTACTTTGTGTATATGTACATCAAAGACAACGACGACAAGAAAAAAATTACGTCCAACAGAGCGAAAATCGTGTTCGGTTTGCCCGCATGCTTCGTGCTTGCCTACGCGCTTACCATTCCTTGCGCGATTCATCAAATCGCAGCGGGTGACGCTTTCTACGGTTTCAAATTGATGATGGGACAAATGACCAACGTCAACTACTTTGTCAAAAATGCGTTCAACCTCTACGGCATGGTGGGTATGAACGGCAAATCCTCGCAACAAAGCGTCAACATCCTCAACCTCATCTTCCTCTTGGTGCTCGAAGCGTACGTTATCTCGCTTTACTTCAAGAACCGCAACAAACAAGAGCTGTTGCTCCTTGCGTCCTTCACGTTTGCGGTTATCGCAGTGTTCACGATAAAGGTGACATACACGTATTTGTTCCTTGCAATCGCACTTGCGTTTATCTTTACGATGGTTAGCGGTGACAAGAGAATGTATTTCGTGACGAGCGGGATGTCCTTCCTCGGCTTCCTCAACTACGCTCAACTTATGAACCAAAGCGGTTTTGTAAAGAGCGGTGTGATTTCGTCCGCAATCACCAACTTCGAAACGACGGGCGCATTCTACATCACATTCTGCGTGTTTACGGTGCTTTTGATCGGCTACTACGCTTACGTGAGCTATTCGATCACCAACAACACAAAGATCGTGGATATCAAAGCTATGCCGGAAACCGTCGGCGCAACGCTCAAAAACTTCTTCAAAGGTTTGAGTGCAAAGCTCAAAAAGGACGAGGACTAAAACGAAGTTTATCGTAAGATCTATATTAAAAACGACGCTCAACGGGCGTCGTTTTTAGTTGTTAAAAATCACATTGTTGCAATTTTGTCGAATGAATCTTGCTGCTTACGGTTTTGCTTGTTGCAAATTTATCGCGGCTACAAACTTGCAATCGATTATTTGTTCGAGGGCAAGTTCTTTTCAGGACAGCGGAAGGGCATAAACTTGCCTGCGAGGCTGTCCATCAGTGCGGCGTCCATATGCTCGAAAATCACGTTGTTTGCGTACTTTGTGGCGTTTTCGAGCGTTTCTTGCGACTTTATCGTCCACATAAGTATAGGCAATTTTTTGCTCCATTTGACAATCCATTTGTTTTCCGGCAAATTTCTGTCAACCGCGCGCACGTCGTATGCGATGAAATCGGGGCGCGTGATTTTGTTTATCCAAAGTTTGCCCATAAAATCGGTTGCCCACCATCTATTGTGTTTTCCGTCGGGGGAGCACCAGGTGCAAAGTTCGCCGCAAGCGTAGTTCGAATGACGTTTGGCATAAAGCACCGCGCCGAAATCGAAGGATTGAAGGGCGATGTTGCCTTTGTATCCGACTTCGTCGAGCACTTTTATTGCTTCGCGCACGATGCGATGATCGAAGGGATTGATGCCTTTTATCTCGCACAAAATACCGACTTTGCCGTCTACGAGCGCAAGAAATTCCTTGAAAGTGGGGATAACGTACTCGCTGTTTGCAAGCGGATATGATTTAAGCTCCTTCACAGTGCAATCTTTGACGAGTTTGTCAACGCCGCACACTCTTTTGAGGTTGTCGTCGTGGAAAACCACCACTTCGCCGTCTTTTGAAACGTGAACGTCGATTTCGATGTTGAAATTGTGCGCGATCGCTTGCTCGTAAGCGGGCATGCTGTTTTCGGGATACTGTTCGTCGTGCAAACCGCGGTGCGCGATAGGTCTATCGAAAAGCCATTGAAAATTCATGCTTGAAACCCCCGTATTTGTCATTTTATTTTGTTGATAAAATTTTATTATTCAATTATAATAAAGTCAACAGTTTTCAAAATTTATTGCGATTTTTTATATATTTGTAAGAAATCGCAAAATACGAGGGCAAATTGAGCAAGAAACATATACGCAATTTTTCCATAATCGCGCACATCGACCACGGCAAGAGTACGCTTGCCGACAGACTCATCGAAAAGACGGGTACGGTTTCCGCGCGCGAAATGAGCGAGCAATTGCTCGACAATATGGAAATCGAAAAAGAGAGAGGCATCACCATAAAACTGCAAACGTGCAGATTGTATTATCAGTACAAGGGTGAGGAGTACATTTTCAATCTAATCGACACTCCCGGTCACGTTGACTTTACCTACGAGGTATCTCGCTCTCTTGCCGCTTGCGAGGGCGCATTGCTTGTCGTCGACGCAACGCAGGGCGTAGAGGCGCAAACGCTCTCAAACGTCTATCTTGCTCTTGAAAACGACCTTGAAATATTGCCTGTTATCAACAAAATCGACCTTGCTTCCGCCGACGTTGACGGAGTGAAACTCGAAGTTGAGGACATAATAGGGCTTGACACCGACGGTTGTCCGCTGGTTTCTGCAAAAGAGGGCATAGGCATTGACAATCTTATCGAGCAAATAATCGAAAAATTGCCTGCTCCGCAAGGCGACGACGACGCTCCTCTCAAAGCGCTAATTTTCGATAGTTTTTACGACAATTATCGCGGCGCAATTTCTATGGTGCGCATAATGGACGGCACTGTAAAAGTCGGCGATACGATAAAAATGATGTCGTCGGGCAAGACGTTCGAGGTTGTCGAAGTCGGTTATTTTTCACCGGGTATGCGTCCTTGCGACGTGCTTTCCTCGGGTGAAGTCGGCTATATCGCGGCAAGCATAAAGAACGTCAGCGACACCGCTGTGGGCGATACGATCACCAATGCTCAAAACCCGGCAAAAGAAGCTCTTCCCGGCTACAAAAAGGCAACTCCGATGGTTTATACGGGCGTTTTTCCTGCGGACGGCGCAAGATACGACGATCTCAAAGAAGCTCTTTTGAAATTGCAACTCAACGACGCGTCTTTGAGCTTCGATCCCGAAGTTTCAACCGCTCTCGGTTTTGGATTCCGTTGCGGATTTTTGGGACTTTTGCACATGGAAATCATCGAGGAAAGACTTGAAAGAGAGTTCGATCTCGATCTTATCACCACCGCGCCCAGCGTTTCGTATATCGTAACAAAAACCAACGGCGAAAAGTTGACCATCGACAATCCTACGGCTTTGCCAAATCCCAGCGAAATCGCAAGCATCGAAGAGCCTATCGTCAAAGCAACGCTTTATACTCCGCCCGAGTACGTCGGACCTATTATGGAGCTTTGCCAAGGCAAGAGGGGAGTTTTCATCGATATGAGCTATATCGATCCCACGCGCGTGCAAATTATCTATCGTATGCCGCTCAACGAAATAATCTACGACTTTTTCGACAGTTTAAAGTCAAGGACGCGCGGTTATGCGTCCCTCGACTACGAGATGGACGGATACGAAAAGAGCGATCTTGTACGTCTTGATATGATGATAAACGGCGATATGTGCGACGCGCTTTCCATTATAGTGCACAAAGATAACGCATACGCAAGGGGCAGAGGTATTGCCGAAAAACTTAAAGACGTCATTCCCAGACAGCTTTTCGAAATCCCAATTCAAGCAACCGTAGGTGGCAAAATCATTGCAAGAGAAACAGTGAAAGCAATGCGCAAAGACGTGCTTGCAAAGTGCTACGGCGGCGATATAACGAGAAAGAAAAAACTGCTTGAAAAGCAAAAAGAAGGAAAGAAACGTATGCGCAAAGTGGGCAGCGTAGAAGTGCCGAGCGAGGCGTTTATTTCCATACTCAAAGTCGATCCCAACAAATAAAAAATCGCCCCGAAAACGTCAAAATTTTCGGGGTTTTCAATAAAAAACATGCAACTTTACATCCACGTTCCGTTTTGCAAATCAAAATGTCGCTACTGCGATTTCAACTCTTACGCTTGCCATGATAAACAAGCGATTTTCGAGTATCTAAACGTGTTAGACGATGAAATCAGGCTTGCAAGCGAGCAATACGGAAAAGAGAAAACAGACACGATTTACGTTGGCGGTGGCACGCCGAGTTTGATTGAAGGAAGTCTTATGTGGTCGCTTCTCAACAATCTTGCCTGCAGGTTCGATTTATCCCACCTTAAAGAGTGGACGATAGAGTGCAATCCCGAAAGCATAAACGAGCAAAAACTCGAACTTTACAAAGACGTCGGCGTAAACAGAATCAGCATCGGTGTTCAAAGCCTTTTCGACGACAATTTGAAAGCAATCGGCAGGCTTCACGACGCAAAAACCGCAATAGAAAAAATCAAACTTGCAAGGCGTTATTTCGACAACGTGTCCGCCGACCTTATAATCGGACTGCCGTTCGACACGAACGAGCGAATAAAAGCCGAAGTCGAAACGCTTGCGCCGCTTGTGAAACACTTGTCGATGTACGAATTGAGCGTCGAAGAGGGCACTGCGCTTGATAGAATGGTCAAACAAGGCAAAATTGTCTTGCCCGACGACGATAAAACGCAGGATTTGTTCGATTGTGCTTACGATTGCGCAAACGCAAGCGGATTTGAAAGATACGAAGTGTCCAACTTTGCAAAGGACGGCAAGATTTCCTTGCACAATTTCGGCTATTGGCAAAGGGAAGAATATCTCGGCTTCGGCGCAGGCGCACATTCTTTTTTGAAAAAATCGAAGATAAACGTCAATACGACGAAAGATTTTTCCGGGCAGGTCAGGTATGCGAATTTCCGCTCGTTAAGCGACTATAAAAATGCTGTGGAAAGCGCAAATACATATGACGAAATTTGCCGTGATTTTTGCGAATATCTTACGGGAAAAGACGTGAAAGAAGAGGAAATTATGCTTGCTTTGCGCACGAATAAAGGCATAAAAGAAGAGCTTTTGCCACTTGTTCCGCAAAATCTGGAAAAGTATTTTGAAAGAAAAAACGGCTATGCGTCTTTGACGAGAGAGGGTATGGCTGTTATGAATTCGATATTGGTAGAAATTCTGGATATTTGAGGATAGGCAAAACCTATATGAATTTGCTTAAAACACAAAAACGAATACGTTGACGCGGTTTTTTTCAATGGGGGGGGTAAATGCCGACAAAAAAGCATTAAAAAAATGCGAAAAAAATGCGAAAAAAGCATAAAAATCTCGAATAAAAAATATTATTTTTTTGTTTGGCAATAATGATTGTCAATCCAAAATTTATTTGTTATACTTTGCTTGAAAACAACGGAGGCACAAATGACACCGGATTTATCTATTTACGGAGAGACGCCCAGTGCGCCCATCGCCATCATCGCCACTCCCGGCGCTGAAGAACTTGCTCAACTTATAGACAAACGACTCATCACACTGTTCAGCGAATCGCACCTCGGCAACAAACTCCACAACGGAACGTTTATTCTTAAATCCGACTGCCCGCGCTTCACAAACGGCGACGCAAAGGGAATCATCTGCGAAACCGTTCGCGGCAAAGACTTGTACATCATTTGCGATCCGGGCAATCACGGTGTGACCTATCCTTTCTTCGGAAAAGAGATTCCGCTCACACCCGACGAGCATTTTCAAAACCTCAAACGCATAATATGTTCATGCATGGGCAAGCCCGAGCGTATCACGGTCATTATGCCGATGCTCTACGGCGGCAGACAGCACAGACGCAGCGCAAGAGAATCGCTTGACTGCGCTCAAATGCTTCTCGAACTTCAAAATATGGGCGTTGCTGACATCATCACGTTCGATGCTCACGACCCGAGAGTGCAAAACGCAGTGCCGCTTATGGGATTTGACAACTATTTTGCACACTATCAAATCCTCAAATGCCTCACAAGACGTTTTCCCGACGTCAAACTCAAAAAAGACAGCCTCATGGTCATTTCTCCCGACGAAGGCGCAATGACGAGAAACGTATTTTACGCTTCCGTGCTCGGACTAGACCTCGGTATGTTCTACAAAAGACGCGATTATTCAACAATCATCAACGGCCGCAATCCCATCGTTGCGCACGAGTATATCGGCGCGTCGGTCGAGGGTATGAACGTCTTTGTTGCAGACGATATGATTGCAACGGGCGATTCCATCCTCAAACTTGCAAAAGAGATAAAAGAGAAGGGCGCAAAAAAAGTTTTCCTTGCTGCAACGTTCTCGCTCTTCACCGAAGGTGTGGACAAATTTAACAAAGCATATCAGGACGGCGTGTTTGACGCAGTGCTTTCGACAAACCTCACGTATCGTATTCCAGAACTCAAAGAGTGCGAATGGTTTGTGGAAGCGGATTTGTCAAAATATATTTCTTATATCATCGCCGCCGCAAACGTCAACGAATCCGTTGCGAATCTTCTCGATCCCTCGCAAAAAATCCGCGAGCTTGTGGACAGACTCAACGGTTGACACAAAAGGAGTAAAAGATGAAAATCACATGGCTTGGTCATTCCTCGTTTTTGCTTGAAGAGAGCACTGGAACGAAGATTGTCACCGATCCTTATCATTCATACGTAGGCTATGAGATGCCCGACGTCGATGCAGACATCGTCACGGTTTCTCACGCACACAACGATCATTGCTGCGTTTCGAAAGTAGGCGGCGATCCCACAGTGCTCAACAGAGTGGGCGCATACGAAATCGGCGGCGTACATATCCTTGCTCAACGCTCGTATCACGATGATAAAAAGGGCAGTCTGAGAGGGGAAAATATCATTTTCAAATATCGTATGGACGGTGTTGACGTGTGCCATATGGGCGACATCGGCGAGGAGTGCAACGCAATTTTGGTTGAATCTCTTATGCCCGTAAACGTGTTGCTCGTTCCTGTCGGAGGCAACTATACGATAGATGCGCAACAAGCAAAAGAATACGTCGATCGCATCATGCCCGATGTCGTGATCCCCATGCACTACAAGACCAAAGATTGCGAGTTTGACATCGACAAAGTCAATGAGTTTTTGTCCCTTTTCGACGACGAAAACATCGTTTACGCAGACTCTTGCACGGTTGAATTCGACAGAGCCGATTTTGACGGCGAAGAAACAAAAGTTTTGGTGCTTGACAAACTTTCAAAATAATTTATTTACGCTTTTTAAGCCGTTGCCGACTTCTGTCGGCAACGGACGATATACTCCATGACGCATAACACCAAAATACGCCGTTTGGCATTAAAAAAGTAATATAAATTTTTTTCGGACGCTAAGTTCGAATATAGGTGAAAATGATGCAAAAATTCTCGAAATCAGAATTAGAGGCAAAAAGCATTTTCGAAATGCGCGCCCTTGCAAAAGAAGTCGGCATAAGCGCGCCAACGAAAATGAACAAGGCAGAACTTGTCGATATGGTCTTTAAAATCACCAACGGTGAAATAGAGCCGCCGCAAGCTCCGAGACGCGGTCGCCCTAAAAAGTATGGCGATGCAACCGAACAAACGACAAGCGAAAAACCGCAAATTGCTCAAAACCTTGCTCAACCCGAGCAAATTCTCACGCCGTCTCCCGCAAAAGTTGAGGTCATAGGCGAAATTTCGCTTCCTAAGGGATTTGAAAGACCAAAATATCAGCCGACGCGCCAATTCGCTCAACAAAATCAAAAACAATATTCCAACAACGGCTTCAATCAAAACAATTACGGTCAAAAACAAAACAATTTCCGCAATCAAAACCAAAATCAAGTGCAACGCGACAACGTTATCGCAGAACGCAAAGATGATGAAGAAACCGAACAAATCCGTGAAGGATATCTTGAAATCAACCCCGACGGATACGGCTTTTTGCGCGTAAAAAACGGTGAATTTAACGAAATGGACGCTTACGTGTCCGCAATGAAAATTAAACAATACGGATTGCGTAGAGGCGACTACGTGACTTCTCTTTGCAAAAAGGTGCAAGAGGGCAGACCGTCCGCAGTCGTGAGCGTAACAACGATCAACGGCATCGAATCCGACAAAGTGGGCAAACGTCCCAATTTCGACGATCTCGTGCCAATTTATCCCGACGAGCGTATTCGCCTCGAAGTTGCGCCCAGAGAGTTTGCAACTCGCTGCATCGACCTCGTATCGCCTATCGGAAAAGGTCAAAGAGGCATCATCGTTTCACCTCCGAAAGCCGGTAAGACGACGCTTCTGAAAATGATTGCAAGCTCCATCGCAACCAACTATCCCGACATCGAACTCAAAGTGCTTCTCATCGACGAACGCCCCGAGGAAGTCACGGATATGCAACGCTCCATAAAGGGCGAAGTGGTGTATTCGACGTTTGACGAACTTCCCGAGCATCACACAAAGACTGCCGAAATGTTGCTCGAACGCGCAAAACGTCTTGTCGAAATGGGCAAAGACGTCGTGATTTTGCTCGACTCGCTCACAAGACTTGCAAGAGCGTACAACCTCACGATTCCGCCTACGGGCAGAACGCTCTCCGGCGGTATCGATCCGGGCGCATTGCATAGTCCCAAACGCTTTTTCGGCTCGGCAAGAAACATCGAAAACGGCGGATCGCTCACCATCATCGCAACCGCGCTTGTTGACACGGGAAGTCGTATGGACGACGTCATTTTCGAAGAGTTTAAAGGCACGGGCAATATGGAAATTCATCTCGACCGCAGACTCAGCGAAAAGAGAATTTTCCCCGCAATCGACCTTGCAAAGAGCGGTACGAGAAAGGAAGAATTGCTCCTTACGCCCAGCGAACTCGAAGGCACGTGGGGTATCCGCAAACTTTTGTCGAACGCGGACAACGCCGAAGCAACCGAAAACCTTATCAATATGATTGTCAAAACTTCTTCCAACAAAGAGTTTATCGACCAACTCAACCTTCAATTGCGTGTGCTTGCAAAAGAGGGCTACACCGTGAGAAGTTTGAAATAATTTCGAGTATCTAACGCGTTATAATATCGTAAACAATTTTATAGAAGGTGAACTATGAGCGAATTTAAAGATTTGCGTATCGTGGACAACTTTTATCAAACGTCTTCGTTTTTCCCCATGCCCGTCGTGCTTGCCTCGACGGTGTCGGAAAGCGGACAAACCAACATCGGCTCGTATTCTCTTTGCTTCCCGTATTACATTGCAGGCAAAGACTATTACGCAATGATTTTGGAGGTCAGAAACTCGTCTAATACCGCTCAAAACATTTTGCGCACGGGCAAAGTTGCGCTCAACTTTATCCCCGACAACAAAAAGTTCTTTAAAGAAGCGGTGAGATTGGGGTTCCCCGGCGACACGACCGAGCAAAAAATGAAAGATTGCATCTTCACGTTGCGTGACAGCGTGCTCGGCGGCGACCGTCCGCAAATCGTCGAAGAAGCATTTCAAGTGTTTGAGTGTACGTGGGACAGTTCTTTGGAAGACGCATATCTCGATAAGCCAGGTTGCCTTGAAGGCTACGAACCGCCGTATCGCAATTTCAACGGAATTACAAGTAAGTTCGGCGCGCACTTTATCCTCAAAATCGACAAAATCTGGATGAAAGAGGAGTATTACGATTCAATCATCAACGGCGTTTCAAGATACAATTATCCGCCTGTGCCCGTCGATTATGGCTATCGCGATAGCACAAACTTCTGGTGCTCTCGTTTCAAAAAGCCTTATCCCGAAAAGATTCAGGCAAAGGAAGGGGACGTCAACTCCGTCAAATATGCGGCGTCGAGAATCGATCCGCAAGTCAAATTTACCGACGAGGCATGCGCAAAACTGACAAAGATCCCCAGAGTGTTCCTCAAAGCAGCTCTCACGCAAATGGTTGAAATCGCAAAGAGCGAAGGTATATCCCTTATCGACGAAAAAGCTCTTGCAATCATCAACGATAAGCGCAGGGAAGAGAAAAAGAAATGAGTTAAATCGTATATTCGATTTTGTTTGATAAGGACGGAATTTCCGTCCTTTTCGCTTGTAAAAATAGCCCGTAAATAAAAAGGCGTACGAATTTTTAATCAAAAAATAGAAAGCCACCTAAGCGGTGGCTTTCCTCTGAATTTTGAAAATCTAAGTTTCGTTTGCAACGCTAAATTGCAATAAATCAGTCTTTTTGTTCCTCTTTTTCGTGTTTGTCAAAGAGTTTGAACTTTTGCTCTTGTTCATCCTCTTCCTCTTTTTGAGGATTGATCCTGACCTTGATTTCGATGATCTTGCGTGCAGTGAGTTTATTGACCACGATCGTGAGATTTTTGAAATCGAAAGATTGCGACTTTTTTGGAATTTCTCCGAATTGCTCGATGACCCAACCGCTGACGGTTTGAGAGTCGAAATTTTCCGTTTCGTTTTCGTCGATATTAAATTCTTTGAAGAAATCATCGAGTTCCGCACGACCGTCTACGAGATAATTTTCATCGTCGATTTTGGTGAAATAGTTGACAACTTCGTCGTGTTCGTCCCAAATCTCGCCTACGAGTTCTTCAAGGATGTCTTCGAGGGTGACTATACCCAGCGTTCCGCCGTACTCGTCAACGACAACAGCCATATGCACTTTTTGGCGTTGCATGCTTTTGAGCAATGCGGATATCTTCATATGCTCGGTTGCTACCGCAACCGGCGTTATGTAATTTTTTATGTTCTTCTCGCCTTTTTCAAGAGCAGTGAAGAAGTCGATGTTGTGGATCATGCCAACGATTTGATTGATGGAATCCTTGTAGACGGGCAATCTCGAATAGTTGTATTCGAGGAAAATCGCCTTGATTTTGTCCATCGCCATATTGGTCGGCACGGCAATGACGTTGACTCTCGGAACGAGAATGTCTTGCACTTCGCAGTCGTCAAATTCTATTGCGCTCGAAATAAGCTCGCGCTCTTGTGAGTCGAGAGAGCCGTCCTCTTGCGCTTCTTCGACCATTGAAAGCAATTCTTCTTCTGTGATTTTGTCGTCGTCGCGAGATTTGAAAATCTTGTTCAAAACGAATTTCAACCCCGTAAAGATAATCGTAATCGGATAGAGTATGATTTGAATTGCGCGGATGGGGTAGCCGAACGCCATGCAGATACGCTCGGAATTTTCCTTTGCAATCATTTTGGGGGTGATTTCGCCAAACGTCAAAACGATCACGGTGGACACGGCGACCGAAACGATGCCGCTTACCGCCGGATCGGGAATCACGCTTTCGAAAATATTGTTGAAAAGTACTGAAAGAGTGATGTTGACAAGGTTGTTTCCCACAAGGATGGTTGAGAGAAGTTTGTCGAATTTGTCAAGAAGTTTTAAAGCGTTTTGCGCAGATTTGTTGCCGCCTTGCGCTTTAATTTTGAGTTTCGTTCTGTTGACAGAGCTGAATGCGGTTTCCGTTGCCGAGAAAAATCCCGAAAACAGCACCAAAACAACGATAAAAATAGACGATAATATCGTACTGAGTGGGTCAGGGTCAGCGGCTGCGCCAAGTAAGTTGCCCATATAATCTCCTAAAATTTTGATATTTCGATGATAACATGCAATGTAGATTTTGTAAATAATATAGTTAAAACGTATGCGAATGTGTGTTCGAAAAACACGGAAAACGCTGCAAATCAGACAATTTTGCTTTGGAAAGCATCGTGTAAGCGAGTTTTTCGTTTGTCTCGGACAAGAAGTGGAACAAGTTTACGGCACGTCTTAAAGCGTGTACAGATCGTCGCAAAAAGCGTCGTAAATCATTTTTACAAAATCGTCTACGTCCGCAACGCTTTCGTATTCTTTCACAACGTGCCAGTCGTCAAGTGAAAAGCCGTGTTCCGCCGCCAATTCGCAAAGCTGATTTTCGGTCAATTTTTCGCCAATTCCGTTTGCCGTATCCGCGCAATCGCTGAGATAGAGTTTGCCTTGCATATCTATGAGATATAGGGATATCCCTTCGCCACCGCGAGTAAAATATCCCGTCGGAATTTCGTAAAAATCGTCTGCGATACGTTGCACGGGATATTTGTTTTCAATTTGTTTTACGGCAGTCAAAACGTTCATGCGGTTCAATCCTCGTCGATTTTTGCAAGTTTAAACAACGCTTCGTTGAATTTGGCAACGTTGTCTTGAAGTTTGCTTACGTCGTAGGGGAAAGCGGATATAAAATTGCCGTCCGCAAAACTCAATCCGTATTCGCTTTCGATTTTACATATCTTTTCTTTGTGCAAGCGCATATCTACGTCCATAATCTCCCAATAATCGGTAACCGAGCGGTTGTCGGAGATTTCTACGCTGTTGCCGACTTTTTCCAAAACGTTGCAAACGCCCTCGTCGTATCCCGGCAAAAACGTGTCGATAGCAACGATAACTCTGTTTTCGAAAGTACGCGTGAAAACCTTGCAAGCGTAGCAACTTGCAACGATTTTCGCAAACTCGTCAACAGAGAGTTCGTTTGTATTTTCAAATTTGATATTCGCATCGTTTTTCATATCGTTTTAAATATAACATATTTGCTAAATTTTTGCCAGACGTAGTTATATAATTTGTTTATGAATATCGAAAAACTATCTTCAAAATATCAAGTTCGCCACCTTGAAAAGTGCGATGCTCAAACGGTTTTGGACTTGTATGAGTCAAATCCGCTTTATTTCGAGCATTGTCCGCCACCGCCCACGATTCAGTCTGTTGAATACGATATGTGCGCGCTTCCCGACGGAAAAAGCATCGCCGACAAACACTTCGTTGGTTTTTTCGACGGCAATAATCTAGTTGCAGTGCTCGATTTGATTGAAAAATATCCCGACAAACAAACCGTTTTTATAGGTCTATTTATGGTTGCGGCGGCATATCAGGGCAGGGGCGTCGGAAGCAAAATAGTTTCGTTTTGTTTCAAGCAACTTGCTGCCGAGGGCTATACGCACGTTAGACTCGGCTATGTTAAAACAAATCCGCAAGCAAAATCATTTTGGCAAAAACTAGGTCTTGTGCCGACGGGAATCGAGTGCGAACAAGAGTATTACACCGTTGTCGTAACGGACAGAATAATATAAATGCGAGATGCGATGTTGCATATGTGTATTGCAATGAGTTTTTGCATGTGTTATGATTAGAAAAAAGGAGATTGGCATACCTTGCTATAATATGCCGTTGCAACTTAATATCCACTTCAAAAACCGATTGAAAGTCTGAAAACGCCTATGTCGTTTTTTTTTGATTGGCGGAGAATAAGACGTAAGTTGTTGCTGGCAACGGTCGTTCAGGCGTCATTGCTGTTATGGCAATTGTCTTTAATATTGTTTCGAAAAGTGTAACAACGAGCGTAACCCTTAAAATGTAATGGTAACATTTTTGACGATTGCCTAAAACCGCATTAGCCCTCACTCCTACTACCGCGCAACCACTTTTCTCTCTCAAAATAAGATGAACAAAAATTCAAACCGCAATTCCGAGTAAGTGCTTGCTTGGTTGTTGCACTGCGTGCGAAAGTTCTATCTTAAAATAGCGCGAAACCCTACTGTTTAGTAGGGTTTCAGGTGTTGGCGGAGAAGAAGAGATTCGCCCAACAGCGAAGCGAGCGAAACGGATTTCGCAAAGCGAAACGTGCAACGGTCGTTCGGGCGTCATTGCTGTTATGGCAATTGTCTTTAATATTGTTTCGAAAAGTGTAACAACGAGCGTAACCCTTAAAATGTAATGGTAACATTTTTGACGATTGCCTAAAACCGCATTAGCCCTCACTTCTACTACCGCGCAACCACTTTTCTCTCTCAAAATAAGATGAACAAAGAATCAAACCGCAATTCCGAGTAAGTGCTTGCTTGGTTGTTGCACTGCGTACGAAAGTTCTACCTTAAAATAGCAGAAAACCCTACCAAACAGTAGGGTTTCAGGTGTTGGCGGAGAAGAAGAGATTCGAACTCTTGAACCGCTTTTGACGGTTACGCGATTTCCAGTCGCGCGCCCTCGACCAAACTAGGCGACTTCTCCAAGAGATATTGCGGGGAAGAGCGTGTTTGGTACGCAGTACCAAGTAAACACGACTTCTCCAAGAGATAGTATGAAATTTTTACAAGTGGGTGGCAGTTGGAAGCCAATGGAAAACAAAACCATTTCCTCCAACTGTTCACGGGGGACTGTCCCCTCAAACCCAACGATATGGATTATATATCAAAAAAGAGTTTTTGACAAGCGGTTGAAAAGATAATTTTTTTCATTTTGCGGATAAAAATCTTGGTTTGTTACGTTTATCAATTCTGACAGCAGATTGACCTATTGAAATTTTCGTTTCTTCGTGCTAAAATATTTTTAAGAGGGAGATTATGACTTATTCAAAATCCAGACCGAAGATTCTGTCGTCCGGGATTATGGACGCATTGAGTTCGTTTGCATATTTTGTGCTTGCGATATTGTTTTTTATATTCGGAGCGGTGCTGCTAAACACTGACGTATCAGGCGGTGAGGACAACATGTCGGGCGCAATCCAAGAGATTGGCGGAGCGTTTGCCACAGGCATTTTGGGCGTTTTGTCGATTGTCGTGGGAATTATTTGCTTGATTGCCATGCTTATATCCCTTGTCGGGACGGTGATTACGCTACGATCCGTCAACAAAGACTTTTCGGCACTGAAAAACAGACTTAACATGCTTAAAATCGCCGCAGGATTTAACTATGCGGCAATGGGTATTTTCTTTGTCGGTGCGATATACGATTTCACGCAGTGCGGAAACGATGCGACGCTCGTTGCGGGAGCGTGCGTGTTGCTTGCAGTTTCGATTTTCAGAGGAGTAAGCGCGGTTTTCAAAACGCTTGCAATCAAGGAGATAAGCGTTGAGCAAGTAGAGAATAGCGAGCTATCTGACCAAGGCGCAAACACTAACGATATTGAAGAATAAATCAACGTCGGATTTTTTGCAAAAGACCTCTGTTTCGGAGGTCTTTTGCATTTGTTTTTAACTTGTAACGAACAAGATTAGATTTCTTTGCGGTATCGCAAAAACTATTCGGTGACGTCCGGGAGAGTTATGACGAAGTGTGCCGCGCAAGTTCCGGCGTTCTTTGCTGTTTGATAATGCCATTCATTTTGGTCGGGTATTATTATTGAAAATCGACATAGAAAAAGGACGATAGTCGTCCTTTTTCTACAAGCAGTTTATCAAATTTTCGGTAAAATTTACCAAAGGTTGTCGTTTCTCACGATTGCGCAACCCTTGCTTGCTCTTGCAACTGCGGCAATGCCGTTCTTTGCGCCGCTGATGTCCGCATAACCGTCGTTGGTGGTTGCGATGAGGCTGCCGTTGGTTGCGTACAAACGAAGACGATATTCGCCTTTTTTGTCGAGATAAATTTCCCATTTGGGGAATTTGAGGGTTTCGTAATTTTTGAGCGTTTGGTTTTCGACGGGGGCTTTTTCTGCGTTGTTGATGATGCTTTGTACGCCGATTTTAGCTGCGCCGAGAGTGGTGTAGGCTTGTGCGCCGATTGCCACGACTCTATAGTTGGAGGAGAAAAGCTTAAACACAAAGTTGCCTTTGTCCGTCTTTTTGATGACGTATTTGCCGTGTACTTTGCCTTCTCCTTCAACGAGGACGGTTTCCTCATCCTTTTCGACGGTTTTCGTTGCTTTGGGAGCTTTATCTTCTTTGACGGGAGATTCTTTTACAGCCGTTTCTTTGACGGGAGTTTCTTTTTGAGCTTTTGCAGTCTTGGTTGCTTTCACGGGTTTTTCTTCTTGAACCGGTTTGGTTGTTTTGTCCGTTGCTTTTGCCACTTTCTTTTCCTCCGTAGGTGTTTTTGTATTTTCAACTTTTGTTGACTTTTTGGATGCGGTCTTTTTGGTGGCAACTTGTGCATCGTCGGACTGCTTTTGCGCTTTGGGCGCGGACTTTGAAGATTTGTTTGCAGACTTGACTTCCGTTTTTTCTTCGGCGGTTGCGATCTCTTTCTTGGGCTTTACGACTGTAGCGACAGCCCACAAATCCTCTGCTTTTTCCTGTTTCTTCTTTGTGGATACAACCTTTGTTTTTGCAGGTTTCTCGACTTCGAAATTCGTGTCGAACAACTCATCGTTGACGGATTTTCCGCTCTCGAGGTTGAGAGCCGTTTTGTGAGCTTCGTCATTGACGACGGGAGCAGGCTCGGCAACTTTCTTTTGGGCGGGTTTTCTTTTCTTAACGGGCTTGGGAGTAGTATCGATGACCGGTTCGGCAGTTTCGGTTGCTTCTTCTTGCATGTTTTGGTCTGCAACAGGAGCCTGTTCGTTCTGCTCGACGGCGTCTTGCACGACTTCGGCAACGGGTTCTTCGACAGATTGAACGGGTTGAGCGTCTTGTGCATTCTCGTCGACAGTCGGCTCGGCTGTGTTTTCAAGCGAATCGTTTTCTTCGGAATCGGAGATTTCAATATCTTGCGGAGTTTCGACAACCGGCAAATTCTCGTTTTCGGGTTCCGCTTTCAACTCCTCAACAGGCGTTTCGTCAACGGGCGTTACGACATCTTCGTCGACAATTTGCTCCGATGCGTCTTCGACTTGATCGTGTTGATCGTCTTGCAAGTCTGTTGTCGTGACGTCGAGAGCGTCAGCCGATTCGGTCTTGTCGGTGTCGGAGGGAAGTTCATCGGATTTTTCTTGTATATCGTCGGTTGAACCTGCGGTTTTGTCCGTCGACTCGAGCGAATTGTACGAAAGGGCGGATTGTGTTTCGGGTTTGATTTCTTCTACTTTGCCGTCATCGGTGATATGTATCAAAGTGCCGACAGGGGCATTGTCATCGTCATCGACGATTTCACTTTCCAAAAAATCGATTTCATCAAAATTTACCATAAAAATAAATTCCTCCGCACGGAAAACAGAAGAATTTTTTGCATGAAAAAACTCCTCTATAATCCAAGATATGAATATAATATCATATTTGTTTGTTTAAATCAATATTCCGACAAACTTTTTTTGTCAAAAATCGCGCTATTTTCAATTATAAATTGATAAACGCCACAAGATGTGGTATATTAGACGTAGTTCGTTGCGACGAAAACGTCGCATAAAAGGTTGTATGATTACACTATGAACAACTTCAATCTCAATCCACAGCAACTTGCCGCCGTCAATGACACCGAAGGCGCGGTTTTGGTTATTGCGGGCGCGGGGAGCGGAAAAACTCGCGTGCTTACCGCAAGGGTTTGCCATCTCATCGAGACTGGCGTCGACCCTTATAACATTTTGGCAATCACTTTCACAAACAAAGCCGCCAACGAGATGAAAGAGCGTATCGAAAGATACATCGGCTCACAAAGCGTCTGGACGAGCACGTTCCACTCGATGTGCGCTCGCATGCTCAGATACGATGCGGACAGAATCGGATATTCCACCGATTTTACCATTTATACCGACCTTGAAAGCGAAAGAGTAGTCAAGCGCGTATTGCAAGATTATCCGCAAGCCGATCCCAAAAACAAAGGCGATTATTTGTGGCATATTTCACGTGCCAAAACGCTTGCTTTGTCGCCCGACGCCTATTACGACGCAATCAAAAACGACGACAACGACGCATACAATATATATCAGGTCTACGCACGTTACGAAGAGGAACTCAAAAAGTGCAACTGCATGGATTTTGACGATCTCCTCCTCAAAACTGTACAACTTTTCTCGGAGTGTCCCGACGTTCTCGAAAAGTATCAAAGACGATTCCAATACATTTGCGTAGACGAGTTTCAGGACACCAACAAATTGCAATACGACATTGTAAAAATGCTCTCGAAAAAGAGCGGAAATTTGTTTGTAGTTGGCGACGAGGACCAATCCATTTACAGTTGGCGCGGCGCGGAAATCCGCAATATTTTGGATTTCCCGAAGGATTTTCCCGGCGCAAAGGTTTATAAGCTCGAACAGAATTATCGCAGCACGACGTCCATTCTGAAAGCCGCAAACAACGTCATAAAAAACAACTCCAACCGCAACGAAAAGAACCTTTGGAGTGAAATTAAAGACGACAACAGCATCGAATATTATGAGGCGTACAACGATCGAGACGAAGCGACGCAGGTTGCGCGAACCATAAACACATTGCACAGAAACGGCGAAAAATACAGCGATATGGCGGTTTTGGTGCGTGCAAACTCGGTCACCAGACAATTTGAAGAAGAGTTTAATTTGCACGGAATACCGTACAAGGTTTTCGGTGGGTTCAGATTTTACGAACGCAAGGAAATCAAAGACGCTTTGGCATACGTTCGTCTTGCGATAAATCCTAGCGACAACGACAGCATTTTGCGTGTCGTCAACTATCCAAAGCGCGGCATCGGCAACACGGCGGTGCAAGAGTTGCAAGAGGTTGCAAAGGCGCACGATACGACGCTTTTCAGCGTGCTTGTCAATCCCGAATGGCTCACGCCGAACACCGCAAAAAAACTTGCTCCTTTCTCGCAAATCGCAACGGATTTGGTGCAATTTTCAAAACAAATGCAGACGGTTGAGTTTATGCAATACGTCATTAGGCGCAGCGGACTCGAAAGCGCACTGTCGCAAAGTCAAGAGCCGGACGACGCAAACAGACTGGAAAATATCGAAGAACTCGTTTCCGCCGTGCAACAATTCGAACAAGACAACGACGGAGCAGGCATATCCGACTTTATGCAATCCGTCGCGCTCGTGTCAGACACCGACGAAATGAACAGTGAAGATTACGTTACGATTGCAACCATACACGCAGTGAAAGGTCTTGAATTCGACGACGTGTTTTTGGTTGCGCTCGAGGACGGGATTTTCCCGACTCAAAGAGCGATTACCGCAGGGGACGTGGAAGAAGAGCGCAGACTTATGTACGTTGCTATAACGCGCGCACGCAAAAAGTTGTTTGTGCTCAACGCTCGCCAACGCTATCGTTTCGGAAGAACGGAATACTTGCCAAAGAGCAGATTCGTAGGCGAAATGAGCGGATTTAAGTCGTCTATGAGATACACCAACTCATCATATTCACAACCGACTTTCGACACGTCCGATCGCATAAAACTCGGCGTAAACAATCCTCAAACGTCGGCGTTCAAAAAGAATCTGTCGAACGGTTTTTCGAAATCGACTCTCGAAACGCCGAAAAAATCTTCGAATATCGACTATTCTCAATTCAAAAAAGATACCGTAGTCGAACATACGAAGTTCGGAAGAGGCATTATAATTCAAACGAGCGGCGACGGCGAGGATAAGATTGCGGCAATTGCGTTTAAGGGCTTGGGCGTAAAAAGATTTTCGCTTGCCATCGCAGCGGCAAGTCTCAAAGTCATCGGCAAAAACGACGAAGAATATAACAATCAAGTGCGTTAGATGTTCGAAAAGCGCATTTGTAGAAAAATGTATATTGACACGAACGCCGATTTGATATAACTTGAAAATGAGGTTTGACCTTAAAATATTGGGACAAAATCGAGATATGGACAAACTTGCAAGAATGAAGGAACTCGTGTCCACTCTCAACGAGTGGGCAAGGCTGTATTACGAAGAGGACGCTCCCGTCGTTGCCGACGCGGAGTATGATCGTCTTTACGACGAATTGCGCACGCTCGAAGCAGAAGAAGGCTATTCTTTGCCCGACAGTCCCACGCACAGAGTTGGCGGCGCTCCTAAGGGTAAGTTTGAACAATCCAAGCATCTTTTGCGACTTTACAGCCTTGACAAGTGCCAATCGAAAGAGGAGTTTTTCGAATGGTGCAATCACATCGTGAAAACGGTGGGATATTTGCCTACGCTCACTTGCGAGTATAAATTCGACGGACTTACCCTCAATATTTTGTATGAAAACGGCAAAATCGTCAAAGCGTCCACAAGGGGCAACGGTGAAGTCGGCGAGGTCGTAACGGCGCAAGTCAACACCATAAAAAAACTGCCCAAAACCATTGAATATAAGGGAAAAATCGAAATTCAAGGCGAAGGCATCTTGCGACTTTCCGCACTCAACGCATACAATCAAATCGCATCCGAACCTCTTAAAAACGCAAGAAACGGCGCTGCCGGCGCAATCAGAAACCTCAATCCCGAAGTTACCGCTCAAAGAGGTCTTTCCTTTTTTGCCTACAACATCGGTTACAGTGACAAAACTTTCGAAACACAAACGCAAATGCGCGATTTTCTGAAAAAACAGGGCTTCGAAACCGAAGGCGATTTCGAAAGAGTAAACGACGCGCAAGCGGCAATGCAATATGCCGACAATACAGGCGAAAAGCGTGAAAAACTCGACTATCTCATCGACGGCGTAGTTTTCAAAGTTGACGACGTAAGATTGAGAGAAGAGATCGGCTTCACCGAAAAATTTCCAAAATGGGCGGTTGCGTACAAGTTTAAGGCGGACGAGATGACAACCACGCTTTCTGGCGTGGAGTGGCAAGTGTCAAGAAGCGCAAAACTCAATCCGATTGCGATTTTAGACCCCGTGGACATCGGGGGAGTGACCGTGTCGAGAGCAACACTCAACAACTACGGAGATATTCTAAAAAAGAAAGTTAAAATCGGTGATAAAGTGTTCGTGCGTCGCTCTAACGACGTAATTCCCGAAATTATGGGCGTAGCAATCGAAAATCCCGACGCAAAAGCCATTGAAAAGCCGACGGAATGTCCCGTTTGCCATGCTCCCGTCAAAGAAGTCGGTGCGTTTTTGTACTGCACTGGGGATAACTGCGCCCCGCAAATCATATCGAAACTCGACCATTTCGCATCCAAAGACGCAATGGATATCGACGGATTCAGCGAAAAGACCGCCGAACTTTTGTACAACGAAACGCACGTCGAAAATGCGGTCGATTTGATGAATATCACCGCAATTGACTTGTTCGGTCTTGAAGGTTTCGGTGATAAAAAGATTGACAATTTGCTCGGCGCGATTGAAAAATCCAAGCATACCACGCTCGACAGATTTTTGTTCGCATTGGGCATCGAAGGCATAGGCAAAAAGACCGCAAAAGATTTGGTTAAGCGGTTTAGAACTCTTGAAAACCTCAAAAACGCATCGCTTGCGGAGCTTGGAGCGGTTGACGGCATAGGCGAAATCCTTGCAAACAACATTTTCACATATTTCCGTGATTCTAACAATGCGGATTTTGTGCAAAGGCTTCTTGACTGCGGCATAGAATTCGAGGAAAAAGAAGAGAAACAAGGCGTGTTTTCGGGTATGAAAATAGTCCTGACGGGCTCGCTTCCGACCTATAAGCGCGGCGAGGCAACCAAACTCATCGAGGACAACGGCGGGGAAGTTGCTTCATCCGTTTCGAAATCCGTCAATCTCGTGCTTGCAGGGGACGATGCGGGTTCTAAACTCGAAAAAGCTCAAAAACTCGGCATCGAAATCATTGACGAGGAAGAATTTAAGCGGCGTCTTGGCATTTGAGCCTATGCGGTGTGCAACAAAATTTACAATTAATTTGCGATTTTCAATTTAAAAGGCACTAGTGCCTTTTTATTTTTGTCACAAAGTTTGCACAAGTTGTTGCGATGATGTATCGTTTGTGATATAATATCTAAAAATTATTAGGCGGACGCACGCATATGCACAGTATGACAGGCTATGGCAAAGGTGTTTCCAAACGCGACGGAAAGACCATAACCATAGAGATTAAAACCGTAAATCACAGATTTTTGGATTGCAATATCAAGCTCCCTCGCAACTTTCTTTTTGTCGAGGACAGAGTGAAAAAAGCCGTTTCGTCGGCAATTTCGAGAGGACACGTAGATCTCTATCTTACTTACGAGCAGAGCTCGACCGACGAAGGCGCGTACACTGTCGATTTGGAGCTTGCAAACAACTATCTTACGGCGGTAAGACAACTTGAAAACGGCACGGGGCTTGCAAACGACGTCACTCTTTCAACGCTTTTGCGCGTCGGGGATATCGTGACAAGACAACAATCCGTCGAGGACGAGGATTTGCTTGCGGAAATGACGCTCGAAGCGGCCAGCGAAGCACTTGTCAATCTCAAAGTTATGCGTGAAAAGGAAGGTCAATCTCAAAAAGCGGACATTGCAAGCAAACTCGGCACGATCGAGGCGTGTCTTGACCGCATAAAAGAGTTTGCGCCCAAAGTCGTCGAAGATTACAGGGCGTTGCTCAACGCAAGGATTGCCGAAGTTGTCGAGCCGTCGCTCGTTGACAAGCAACGTCTTGCAACCGAAGTTGCTCTTTTTGCCGATCACTGCGCAATCGACGAAGAAATCACAAGGCTTTCAACTCACATCTCGAACATGCGTTCGCTGCTTGAAGCAACCGAGCCTGTGGGAAGAAAAATGGATTTCCTCGTGCAAGAGTTCAACAGAGAAACCAACACGATCGGATCGAAAGCAAACGATATGCGCATCACCAAAGAAGTGCTTGCCATAAAGAACGAAATTGAAAAAATGCGCGAACAAGCCGCCAACATCGAATGAGGAAATCTTGACTATGCAAATGGAAAACGGTATGCAAAATCGAGGATTGCTCATCGTCGTGTCGGGATTCAGCGGAGTGGGCAAAAGCACGGTTATATCAAAGATGTTTCAAAAGATGCCGAATTTGAGATTTTCGGTGTCCTGCACTTCGAGAAAACCAAGGAAAGGAGAGCAAGAGGGCGTTGACTACTACTTCGTCACAGAGGACGAGTTTGTGAAAAAAGTCGACAGCGACGAATTTGTGGAGTACACGCGCACTTTTACAAACTGCTACGGCACCTTGAAATGCGAAGTGGAAAACAAACGCAATCAAGGCTACGACGTGCTTTTGGACATCAACAGCGTGGGGGCGATGAACATCAAGAAGGTCTATCCCGATTGCGTGACGATTTTCATCAATCCACCCTCCCTCGAAGAGCTGAAAAAACGCCTTATCGGCAGAGGAAGCGAAACGCCCGATTCCCTCAAAAAACGTCTTGACGAAATCGAATTCGAAAGAAAAAGCATACCGTATTACGACTTTGTGGTGATAAACGACGTTGCGGAGGATTGCGCGGACAAAATCGTGAACTATCTCGAACAAAGAAGATCGCAAATCAAATAAGGGCGGATTCATCGCAGTAAGCGCGAAATCAAGCGAAAAGCACCAATTAACAAGCGCAAATCACTCAAAAGCTTGAGGAAACAAGCGCAAAGAACATAAGAGAACAAGCGTAAAAAACATATGAAAAACGCCGAAAGGCGAAAACGATAAAAACGAATTTATATATCTTCGGAGGAAACAACTATGATGATCGATCCCCCAATCGACAAACTCATCAAACATGCAGAGTGCAGATACGCACTTACCGTCGCCGTTGCAAAACGCGCTCGCGAACTTGCTACGACCGAAAGCAACTACCTTGAAAAGAGCGGTTTGAAACCCATCTCGCTTGCTTGCAAGGAAATCTACGACGACAAAATCAAAATCGTTCACGACTAATCGAATTTTTGACGATTATCTCCGTTCTCGATTGAAAGCGAGGTTATTATGCTTTACGGAAAAAACGTGGTTTTGGGTGTAAGCGGCGGAATTGCCGTGTACAAAGCGTGCGAAATCGTATCGAGGCTCAAAAAACTCGGAGCGAACGTTGATGTTATTATGACCGACAACGCTCGTGAATTCGTCACGCCTTTGACGTTTCAGACGCTTGCAAAATCCGCAGTGATAACAAACGCTTTCGAACCTGTCAAAGAGTTTGACATCAACCATATATCCCTTGCAAAAAAAGCGGATATTTTGGTTGTCGCGCCGGCAACCGCAAATGTCATTGCAAAATTTGCGGAGGGCATTGCCGACGATATGCTCACAACCACGTATCTTGCATCGAACGCGCAAAAACTTATTTGCCCCGCGATGAACTGCAATATGTACGAGGATGAAGCAACGCAAAAGAATATGCGCACTTTGCGCGAGCGAGGCGCAATGTTTTGCGACAGTGCGATTGGGCTTTTGGCTTGCGGCGACGTCGGAAAAGGACGTATGGCAGAGCCGATCGAAATCGTAGAGAAGATCGTCGATTGTCTCACTCCCGTGCAAGATTTTGCCGATAAACGCGTGCTTATCACGGCAGGCGGTACTGAAGAAAAGATCGACGGCGTAAGGGTGATTGCAAATCATTCCAGCGGAAAGATGGGCAAAGCTCTTGCGGAGGCGGTTGCACAGAGAGGCGGAAGCGTGGTGTACGTCTACGGCAACATCAAAGTCGACGTTCCGAAATGCGTCGAAAAGGCGATTCACGTCACGTCAACGCAAGATATGCTCGATGCGTGCGTAAAGGAATTTGACGATTGCGACGTTGCGATTATGGCTGCCGCGCCTTCCGATTACAAAGTCAAAAACGTCTTTGAAAACAAGGTTAAGAGCGAAACGCTTACCCTCGAACTCGTCAAAAACCCCGATATCGCAAAGACGCTCGGAGAAAAGAAAGAGGGAAGAAAACTCGTGATTTTCTCCGCCGAAACCGAAAATCTTTTGGAAAACGCAAAAGGTAAACTTGTCAAAAAACACGCAGACCTCGTCGTTGCCAACGACGTAACCGTCGAGGGTGCGGGCTTTGACGTTGATACGAACGTTGCAACCGTTATCGATAATGACGGTCAATGCGCCGAAAGCGGAAAAGTGAGCAAGAGAGAACTTGCCGACATCATTCTCGACAAGGTGATTGCTTTATGATACTCGAAGTCATCGTCAATATATCCAACAGCGACGTGGACAGAACTTTCGACTACGAGGGCGACGACGTTCCCATCGGAAGCAGAGTTGTCGTTGAATTCGGAAAAAAAAGGCTTATCGGCTTCGTTATAGGCAAAAAAGAAAAATCGGAATTTTCCGACCTTAAAAGAGCGCAATACCTCGATTCGCCCATAAGTCCCGAACAGCTGGGACTTATGAACTTTATGCGCAAGACGTACAATCTGCGCTATATCGACGTGTTGCGTTTGTTTGTTCCTCAACAACTCAGAGAAGAAAAAGACCCCGAATATACGAGAAAATTTCTCACCGTAGATGATTCTAAAACACTTGAAAAGCTCAAAGAAATCGTCGGCAAACGTGCGGAAAAACAACAACAGGCTCTCGATTATATAGCTTCCAACGGCGGACAGTTTTTGAGCTTTTTGAACGCAAAATTCGGCGTTAGCGCAATAAACGGGTTGCGCGAAAAAAACGTCGTTGTCGAAAGCGACATACACGAGCGTTCCACTCCGCTTAAAACTTTGCAAAAAGAGCGCAAACACGTCGTTTTGACGCCGAAACAGGCAAGTGCTGTTGACACGTTTTGCTCGGCAAAAGGCACGTATCTTCTTCACGGCGTGACGGGAAGCGGAAAGACCGAAGTGTACGAGTGCGTCATAGAGCGCATGATAGAAAAAGGAAAAACCGCAATAATGCTCGTGCCCGAAATTTCGCTTACTCCGCAAATGCTTGGGCTGTTCAGAGCTAGATTCGGCAACGACGTTGCCATACTTCACAGCGGACTCAACGCAAGCGAACGCTACGACGAGTGGAAACGCCTTAAAACAGGCAAAGCGCATATTGCAATCGGCGCAAGGTCGGCAATATTCGCGCCGCTTGAAAACATCGGCGTAATCATCATCGACGAGGAGCATGACACCAGCTATTTGTCCGAATCCAATCCTCGCTACGACACCAAAACCGTGGCGGAATATAGGGCAAAGGCAAACGACGGGTTGTTGATTTTGGGCTCTGCCACTCCCGATATGGAAACATATCTCAAAGCCACAAACGGCGAATACGGGCTTGTTACGCTGCCCGAAAGAATATCCAAACACAAACTTCCCGAAATGGAAATCGTGGATATGACGCAAGAGTTTAGACAAGGCAATCGCAGTTTGTTTTCTCTTGCTCTGCAAGAGGCATTGAAAGATACCGTATCGAAAGGCGAACAGGCGATGCTTTTTCTCAATCGCAGGGGGTTTGCCTCTTTCATCCGTTGCAAAGAGTGCGGATATATTGCAAAGTGCGAAGATTGCGATATTTCGCTGACCTATCACAAAGAGGACAACGAACTGAAATGCCACTATTGCGGAAGAAGATACCACGCTCTAACCAAGTGCCCAAATTGCGGAAGCCACGAGATAAAACAGGGCAGAATAGGCACCGAAAAAGTGGTTGAAGAGCTGAAAAACCTTATTCCCGGCGTGCGAGTGTTGCGTATGGACAACGATACTACGGTGAGAAAGGACAGCTATTTCAAAATCTTGTCGGCGTTCGGCAATAAGGAAGCGGACGTGCTTGTGGGTACGCAAATGATTGCGAAAGGACACGATTTCGGAAACGTTACTCTCGTCGGTATTCTGGAAGCCGATGCCGCGCTTTATTTCAGCGATTATCGTTCGAGCGAACGCACCTTCCAGCTTATAACGCAGGTTGCGGGAAGAGCAGGAAGAGCGGAAAAAGAGGGCAGAGTTATCCTTCAAACCTACGCACCTAAACATTACGTTTTCCGTTTCGGAAAAACCTACGATTATATCGGTTTTTGGAAAAAGGAAATCAACACGCGTATGGTGACGAAATTTCCGCCGTTTACAAAGGTCGTGCGCGTCCTTATGTCGTCCGTAAACGAACAAGACGTCGTGGACGTTGCAAGAAACGTTTACAAGGGTATGCAGGCACTGCAACAGGACAGCGGCAAATTCGTGTATCTGGGCGCAAGCAAATCCCCGGTGACGAGAATGAACGGGCTTTGTAGATATCAGGTTATGGCAAGGATAGAGCCGAAACAATTTGAGCAAATAATCGGCGATATATATAATATTGCCGATACGTATAAATCGAAAAAATGCAACGTGTTTGTCGAAATCAATCCGCAGAGTTTGATTTGAACACGGGAGGATACTATGGCAAAAAGAATAATCGTAAAAGTGCCCGATCCCATTTTGGCAAAAAAGTGTAGAGAAGTGGATAAGTTCGACGAAAGACTTTGGACTCTTCTGGACGATATGAAAGACACCGTGAAAGCGGCAAACGGCGCAGGTCTTGCCGCTCCGCAAGTGGCGGTGCTCAAAAGAGTGTGCGTTGTCGACACCGACGACGGATATTTCGAACTTATCAATCCCGTTATCACCTCGCAAAGCGGAGAACAAACGGGGCTTGAAGGGTGCTTGTCCGTGCCGAAAAAGTACGGCGAGGTCACTCGTCCCATGAAAGTGAAAGTCACTGCGCTTGACAGATTCGGCAAAGAACAAAAATATAAAGTAGAAGGTTTTACCGCTCGTGCGTTCTGCCATGAAATCGACCATTTGGACGGCATCGTGTACACGTCGAAGTGTAAAGAGCTTTTGGACGAAGAGGACTAACCGACGACCAATCGAGTTCGTTCTTAAATCACCAAGGGAAACAGCAATCGAAATTACGGAAATTTTAGATATGAAAATAGTGTTTATGGGCACGCCCGACTTCTCGGCAATCGTGCTTGAAAAACTTAATTCGGTATATCCTGTATCTTGCGTCGTAACGGGGCTTGACAAGCCCACCGGGCGCGGATATCAACTCAAACCCTCTCCGCTCAAAGTCAAGGCGCAAGAGCTGGGTATTCCCGTCCTGCAATACGAAAAAGTTTCAAGAGAAGGGATTGACGATATGCGAAATCTCAATCCCGACGTCGTCGTAACGGCGGCGTTCGGTCAGATATTGAGCGAGAGCTTTTTGGCAATTCCGAAATTTGGAGTGCTCAACGTTCACGCATCGTTGTTGCCGAAATACAGAGGTTCATCTCCGATTCAGTGGTCGATAATCAACGGCGACGAAGAGAGCGGAATCTCCGTTATGCGCACCGTAAAAGCGGTGGACGCAGGCGACGTGCTGCTTGAAAAGGCAACGCCTATAGGCAAAAAAGAAACCGCAGGCGAGCTTTTTGACAGACTTGCGATTCTCGGCGGCGAAGCTATCGTGGAAGCAATCGGATTGTTGGAGAGCGGGAAAGCGACGTTCACTCCGCAAGACGAAAGCAAAGTGTCGCACTGCTCGATGATTTCAAAAGAGGACGGAAACGTCGATTTTGCAAAAACCGCGCATCAAATCGACTGTTTTGTCAGAGGTATGACGCCGTGGCCGTCGGCATATACGCACGTTTTTGGCAAGACGCTCAAAATTTTCGACGTGGAAAAAACCGATTGCGAGTGCGATATCGACGGATACGACTGCGGACAAGTGGTTAAAGCGAACGCAAAAGAGGGACTTTTCGTCAAAGTTTCCGACGGCGTTGTCAGACTTAAAGAAATTCAACTCGAAGGCGCAAAACGCATGTGCGACACTGCGTTTTTGCTTGGAAGGAGCGTTGAAATCGGCACAAAATTTGAATAAAAATCGTAGAAAATAACCGCAATATATTGCGAAAAGACAAACTAACCGAAAATGAGAAAACATATCGACAGCGCATACAAAATACTTTCAAAAGTCTACCAAGACGGGACGTACAGCAATATGGCGTTCCTCGGCGAGCGCGTGAGCGATATGTCTACGAGGTTGGTTTACGGCACACTCGAAGAGAACGTAAAAATCGATTATATTCTTTCGCAACTCATCGAGAAAAAACCGCAAAAATCCGTGCTTACTTTGCTTAAAATCGGTACTTACGCACTGTTAAATTTGAGTGACGTGCCGAAATTTGCAATCGTAAGCGAGTGCGTGGAAGTTGCAAAATCAAACGGTAAAGGCGGTGCGAGCGGATTTATTAACGCCGTACTCAAAAAGGTTGCGGACGGAAAGTATTCGCTTCCGAAAGAGAGCGACGAAAACTATTTGTCCGTCACGTATTCCAAACCGCAATGGTTTTGCGACAAACTTGAAAAACAATACGGAAAAGAGGTTGCACGCATCATTTTATCCGCAAAATCGACTACGCTCGAACATATCCGAATAAACAGCCGTATGGCAACGGAAAGCGACGTCGAATTTTTGTTGAAAAAGAATAAAACCGACTTCAAAAAGAGCGACGTAGGCGGTTATATCGTCAAGGCAAACGACACCGTGCGACATATGTTCGACAAAGGATTGGTGACGTTTCAGTCACCGTCGAGCATTCTTGCCGTCAAGGCTTTGGGGGTTACCGACGTAGCACAAATCCTCGATATTTGCTCCGCTCCCGGCGGAAAGGCAGTGTATATGAGCGAACTTTGTCCGCACGGCAAAGTGGTGGCTTGCGACCTTTATCCGCATAGAGTTGCACTCATACAAAAATATAAAAATCGCATGCATACGCCGAACGTAAAAGCCGTTCAAGCCGACGCTTGCGTGCTTAACGAGGAGTGGAAAGACGCTTTCGACTTCGTACTTTGCGACGCTCCTTGCTCGTGCCTAGGGACGTTTAAAAAGCATCCCGACGTGTTTTTGAATAAGGACGAGAGCTGTATAAGCGAGCTTGCCGCAACTCAAAGGCAAATTCTCGAAAACGCGGCGAAATATCTTAAAGTCGGCGGCGCAATGGTCTATTCGACATGTACGCTGTTTGAAGAAGAAAACGAGAACGTCGTGCACGATTTTCTCGAAAAAAACGTCGATTTCGTGCTTGAACACATAAGCGGACTAGAAAAAATCGACGGCGGAAAATATCTCGACAATAAGGGCATGATTCAAATTTTGCCACACGACGAGTACGACGGCTTCTTCATTGCAAAGATACGGAGAGTAAAATGAGCGATATTAAGGAAAAACAAGTGCTTTTGGGACTTTCGAAAGAGGAAATATCCTCTTTGCTTCCCGATTGTCCGAAATATACGGCGGCGCAAATTTACTCTTTTTTGCAAGACGGAAAAGATTTTGACGAGATGACTTCGCTGAAAAAAGACTTGCGCGAGAAGTTAAAAAACAACTTTATCGCAAATCCCGTCGGTATTTTGGAAGTGTTTACGGGCAAATCCGGCACGAAAAAATATCTGTTTAAACTCTGCGACAACAATCTCATCGAGGGCGTTTATATGCCGCACGACTATGGCGATACGCTGTGTTTGTCAACTCAAATCGGTTGCAGAATGGGATGTACGTTCTGCGCGTCGACGCTCGACGGACTTGTGCGCAATCTCACTCCCGCCGAGATGCTCGGACAAGTGATTTGCGTAAATCGCGACAACGGTGGCAGCGCAAAAAACAGGGCGATAACCAATCTCGTTCTGATGGGTAGCGGCGAACCGTTCGACAATTACGACAATATGCTCGAATTCCTGGACAAAGTGAGTGAAGAGGGCGGTATAAACATTTCCGAGCGCAATATTTCACTGTCGACTTCGGGACTTTGCGACAAAATTCGCAAATTTGCGACAAGCGGCCATAAAGTTACGCTTTCCATAAGTTTGCACGCACCTTTCGACGAACTCCGCAGCGCGCTTATGCCCGTAAACAAAGCATATTGCGTAAAAGAACTCGTTGACAGCGCAAAATTCTATTTTGAAAACACGGGGCGCAGGGTTATTTTCGAATACACGCTCATAAAGGGCGAAAACGACTCCGACGCTTGCGCAAAAGAGCTTGCAAGGCTACTTAAAGGCTTTCCCGCGCACGTCAATCTAATACGACTCAACGAGGTGAAAGAGCGCAATCACGTTGCCCCCAGCGTCGACGCAACAGAAGAGTTTTTGCACAAACTCGAAAAACTCGGCGTGTCGGCAACTATCCGCAGAAGCCTTGGAAACGACATCGAAGGCGCGTGCGGACAATTGAGGCGGCGATATATCGAAAATATCGACAAACCGAATCTGGAATAAAACGTATGTAACGGTGTTCTAATCGGATAAATTTTGCACAAAGAAAAACCCGACATAACCGCAACGGTACGAGAATAAACAAAATCAAGCTATTATGAAAACATACAAAGGCAGAGTTATAAAAGCCGTCGCTTCAAAATTTTTCGTTGACACCGACGAGGGCGTCAAGGTTTGCTTTGCGAGAAAACGGCTTAAAAACGACGGTTTGATTTACGTCGGAGATTACGTCGAGATTGCAAAGGATCGCGACAGTTTCGTCATTGAAAACGTTGCTCCGCGCAAAAATCGTCTTATTCGCCCGTACGTTTCTAACGTTGACGTCTGTTTTATCGTCATCGCTCCCGAACCCGAACCCGATTTCTTGCTCGTCGACAAAATCATCGTAAACTGCCTTGTGGAAGGAATTGAGCCGATTTTGGTCAAAAACAAAGCCGACGTAAAACATATCGATACGGCAGAATACGACGGCGTCGTCAAGCAAATCGAGTGCAGTGCACAAACGGGAGAAAACGTAAAAAAAATCGTTGAAATCGCAAAGGGTAAAACCGCTTGTTTTGCAGGGCAATCGGCAGTCGGAAAAAGCTCGCTTTTGAACAATATTCTCGATTGCGATTTGCTTGAAGTAGGCGAACTCGCAAAAAAGATAAAACGCGGCAAAAACACCACTCGCAAGACGGAAATTTTCCATATCGGCGAGGGAACGTATTTTGTCGACACGTGCGGATTTTCCATGCTTGAAACCGTCGACGTCGCGCCCGAAAATCTACGCCTTTATTTCGATGATTTGGAGGCGTTCAGAAAGGATTGCCGCTTCAATATGTGTACGCATACGGACGAGCCCGATTGCGCTGTAAAAGCGCACGTAGGCAAGGAAATAGGCGTCGGCAGATACGAAAGATACAAAACCATTTATCAAGAACTCGTAAAGCGCAAAGAAGAAAAATACGACTGACTTTTGCGCTGAACTTTTAAACGGAGGGCGTTATGCTTGTTGCACCGTCAATGCTTGCCGCCGATTTCGGCAATATGGCAAGCGAGGTAAAAAACATAGAAATATGGGGCGCGGATATCGTGCATTGCGACGTTATGGACGGCGTGTACGTGCCTAATATCACGTTCGGCATGCCAATGGTCAAGGCGTTCAGACGCAATACGAATTTGCCTATCGACGCGCATCTTATGATCACCGAACCCGAAAAGTACGTCGGTCAGTTTTGCGATGCCGGTGCGGATATTGTTACCTTCCATCCAGATGCGTCCAAAGACGTTCAAGGCGCAATCGATACCGTCAAATCCAAAGGCAAAAAGTGTGGAATCGTAGTCAATGCCGACGTTGATTTCGATATCGCAAAGCCGTATCTCGATCAAATCGATATGCTGGTGATTATGACAGTTCAGGCAGGGTTCGGAGGGCAGAGCTTCAAACCCGAATGTCTTGAAAAAGCAAGGCTCGGAGCAATCGAGAGAGAAAAACACGGATATAACTACCTCATAGAAGTCGACGGCGGTGTGGGCGAGAGCAATATTATGCTTTTAAAAGACGCGGGAGTTGATGTTGCGGTTGCAGGAAGTTCCGTATTTAAGTCGCCCGATCCGCAAAGAAGCATAGCCGCATTGCACGTATAAGCGTTTACGTCGATATGTAAAATAGCCGTAAATAATCAACGAGTAAATATTAAAAAACAAATCGAGCTCTTTTCCGTCGAAAAGGGTTCTTTTTTGTAACGAAAATCGAGGACGGCTCATATTTTGATAAAAAACGAGGTGAATATGAACAAAATTATCTGCATCAATCCGCCCAAATTTATAAAAGCCATTCTCAAACTTTTCGCAAGAAAGGACAAAAAATCAGACTGACGGCAAAATTTTGAAATCGCCAAAGAGAATGGGATAAACCTAAAAAACAAAACAAAAAAACGCCCTCCACTCGGAAGGGCTAACATTGATTGCTACATTATTCAGAACAAATTACGCACGGTCAACTTTGCCGGAACGAAGACAACGTGTGCAAACGTAAGTATCTTCAACTCCGCCGGTCGGTGTATTGACTTTGACTTTTTGGACGTTGGGAGCCCAACTGCGTCTGGTCTTTCTGTTGCTGTGGCTGACTGCGTTGCCGCTCATTCTGCCTTTTCCGCATACACTACAAACTCTGGACATATACTGTACCTCCTAATTTGAACGATTGCTATTCTAACAAATAATAATAGGTTTTGCAACTGATTTGCATAAAATTTGTCATTTAGTTGCAAAAATTTATCTTATATAGTAATATTTTAGAAAAGGAAAAGGTATGTCGCTTTCAACTTCAAACAAATTCGGCAAAATTTCCATAAGCGAAGAGGCTATGCAAACCGTTGCTAGCCATGCGGCTCAGGATTGCTACGGCGTGGTGGACTTGGTCTCACGTCGTTTCAGCGATAACATAAGCCAGCTGCTCGGAAAAAATCAACTCGGCAAAGGCGCGCTCGTTCAGACGGTGGACGATCTCATCTACGTCGAGCTTTTTGTCGTGTTGAAATTGGGCGTCAATATAGAAGCGGTTAAAAAGTCCCTTGCGGATGCGGTCAAGTTTTCGCTTGAAACGTTTACGGGTATGCGCGTAAAACGCGTTCACGTCAACGTCGTGGGTATCCGCGTGTGATAGGTATATACAAAGATGATAAGAATTGACGGATTGAAATTCAAAGAGATGCTCCAAGGCGGTGCAAAAGCTCTTGAAATGAACAGGGCTATCGTTGACGAACTCAACGTTTTCCCCGTTCCCGACGGAGATACGGGCACGAATATGTCCATGACGCTTGCATCTGCCGTGAGAGAAGCCAACGCTTGCGAATCGTTGCTCATAGACGAAATCGCGCTCGCTTTCTCAAAGGGCGCTTTGCGCGGCGCAAGAGGCAACTCGGGCGTTATCTCTTCGCAAATTTTCAGAGGCTTTGCCGTTGCTCTCGAAGGAAAGGCGGACCTCAATGCAAAGACTTTTGCCGAATGCCTGAAAAAAGGCACGGAGATTGCGTACAGCGCAGTTACAAAGCCCAAAGAAGGCACTATTTTGACCGTTGTAAGAGCAATGGCAGAGGAGGCTCAAAGCGCGTCGAGAGGCAAGAAGGTTGAATTTGAATCCTTCCTCAAAAAAGTTATCGACGCCGGCGAGGATATCTTGCAAAAGACCCCCGAAATGTTGCCCGTTCTCAAAAAAGCAGGCGTTGTCGACGCAGGCGGAAGAGGTTTGGTGACGGTTTTCGACGGAATGTATCGCACGCTCGTTGGTGAAGAACTTACGCTTATCAGCGGCGGAAAAATCGCTCCCGAGCAAAGCGAACCCATCGCAACGGGGCAAGAGGAATTCGATCCTCTTGAAAACGACTACGAGCATATCACTTTCCAATATTGCACGGAATTTTTTATAACTCACCTCAAAAACGAGGTTACGACCGCCGCAATCAACAAATTCAGGGATTATCTTATGACAATCGGCGATTGCGTGCTCGTCATAGGCGATACGGACCTCTTAAAAACACACGTACATACAAATCATCCCGACAGAGCTCTTAAATCGGCTCTCGGACTCGGCGAACTCGACGGCGTAAAAATCGAGAATATGCTCGAACAAAACCGCAAACTCCACGAAAACGACAAGCCCGAAGAGGAAGAAGAACTCAAAGATTACGCAATGATATCCATTTGCTCGGGCGAGGGTATGGCAAACATCTTCAAAGACTTGATGGTGGACATAGTTGTAGAAGGCGGTCAAACGATGAATCCGAGCGTCGACGACATCCTTAAAGCCGTCAACGACGCAAAAGCGGAAAACGTGTTCGTGCTTCCCAACAACTCGAATATAATCCTTGCCGCAAATCAGGCGAAAGAGCTGGCAAAGTCAAAAGTTTTCGTTATTCCTACGACGAATATGCCCGAGGGAATTTCTGCGTCGCTTGCTTTCGATGCGGACTCTACGCCCGATGAAAACTTTGAAAATATGTGCGAAGCGATAAAAGGCGTAACTTGTGCGGAAATCACTCATGCCGTACGTTCGACTCGTATGAACAGATATTCCGTCAAAGAGGGCGATATTATCGGCATTTGCGAGAAGAAAATCGTCGCAAAGAGCCAAAACGTAGCCGACGCAACGTTGGATACCATACGAAAAATCGCAAAAGACAAGGATATGCTGACTCTTTATTACGGAAAAGACGTGTCCGACGAAGACGCAAACGCACTCATCCAAAAAGTCACGGAAGAGTTCGATTGGCTTGAAACGGCATGTTATCCGGGCGGACAACCGCATTATTATTACATAATTTCCGCTGAATAATATGCTTACGTTGCGCGATGTCAAAGGCGTCGGTGACGCAACGATAAAAAAGCTTCATGACCTTGATATACATTCGGTATTCGAGGTCTTTTCTTTTTTGCCCCGAAAATATATTGATTTGAAAGAACCGGTTAAGGTCATGGACGCCGAACCCAACCAACTCTGTTTGCTGGAAGGGAGAGTAGAAAACGTATCATCGGTTACAAAATCTAAAACCAGATCGTTTTTTGTTATATTCAGCGACAACCTTGCAAACAACAAAGTATTTTTCAAAGCGATGTTCTACAATATGCCGTTCTTGCACGACGGATTTGAAAAAGGGCAGGAATACAGGCTTCTGACAAGGCTTACAAACGATTTGGGTTCGCTAACCGTTGTCAATCCCTCAATAGAAAAAGTCGAAAGAATATCCAAACTTGACGGTATCTATACTTTGTATCCGCTCGGCAGCGTTATGGGACAAAACGCTTTTAAGAATATCGTTTATTCCGCTCTCGACAGCGTGAAAGGTTTGACCTATGAGGGTAGTCTTGCAAAGATAAACAAAGATTTGAGTTCATGTTTCGAGGCGGCGCACAGACCTTCAAGCGTAAATATCGCTCAAAGGGCTATAGATTCGCTTGCGTCGATTGATTTGGCAATCGTTTTGTCAATTTACAGAAAACTTCGCAGAAGCACTCAAAAATCGAGGAAAGTATTTTATAATTTTGAGAATTTTAGAATACATGATTATGTTTCGACGCTAAATTTTGAACCGACCGACAGTCAGTTTCAGGCTTTTGAGGATATTTTTTCCGACATGAACGGTGACAAATACATGTCGAGAATTGTCAGCGGCGACGTCGGAAGCGGAAAAACTGCAGTCGCATTTTTTGCAATGTACGCAGCTGTTAAGGGCGGCAAACAAGCGGCTCTTATGGTTCCCACGGAAATTCTTGCCAAGCAGCATGCAAAGAAGTTTGCTCAAATCGCAAGCGACACGGGAATAAGATTTGCCTTGCTTACGAGTTCGCTGTCTCAAACAGAAAGACGAAAAGTGCTTGCGGGACTGAAAAACGGCTATTATCAATGCGTAATCGGCACAAATTCGCTTGTGTCCGACGACGTCGAATATCAAAATCTTGCGCTTGCCGTCATTGACGAACAGCATAGATTCGGCGTAAACGACAGAGCAAAGCTCGAACAAAAGGGTGCGGTCGACGTATTGAGCCTGACGGCAACCCCGATACCTCGCTCTATGGCGTTGACATTTTATGAGGACATTGCTATTTCGCATATAAAAAAGAGGGAAGAAGCTGAAACAAACGTTTCTACAAAAGTATACGACGATTTACATTCTGCCGTCGACTTTGTCATCGACAAATTGAAGAGGGGTAAACAAGCGTTTATTGTTTGTCCGTCCATTGTTGACGCAGAGGGCAACAATTTGATGTCGATTGAAAGTTTTTTGAGAGATTTCGGCAATCTATTCAGTGATTTTTCAATTTGCGTGATGCACGGAAAACTGAAAAACGATGAAAAAGAACGGGCGATGGCAGACTTTTCGAGCGGAAAAACTCAACTTTTGATTGCAACAACCGTCATAGAAGTCGGAATCGATACAAAAGCAAGCGAGATTTTGATTTTGAACGCTGATAGATTCGGGCTTGCTTCTTTGCACCAGTTGAGAGGGCGTGTAGGACGTGACGGAAGTGAAGCTCATTGTTTGTTGCACTCGTCAAATAAGGGCGAAAGGGCAATTCAACGTCTTGAAACTCTTGAAAAATCAAACGACGGACAATATCTTGCCGAAATGGATTTTGCCATGCGTGGCGCGGGGGATTTTCTCGGAGTCAAGCAAAGCGGCCGTTCGCTTACGCCGATTTTTTCATTGCAAATCAATGCGCAAATCCTCTCAAACGCAAAAGAATACGCAGAGAAAAACCTTTCAAACTTGTCATTAAGCGAACTTTTGGCTCTTACCAGAACTTCAAAATCCGGAATAGACGATTTTCTTGCCGAACTCGGGGCCGTTACGCTCAACAGCTGACAAGACGCATAATGTATTTTGAATATTTATCAAACAATTTATTATTTGTGTTTGTTCAACATAATACGCCCGTTTGACATATTCTTGAAATGTGATATAATATTTATAAATGGTGGTGCAGTATTCTAGTCAGATTCCACCGACTCGGAGGCGGGGGTAAAATATCGCCGAAGGGCATATCGATGAAGTTTCTGGTGATGGCTTCTTTTGCCCAAATTGGGGCTGTTGCTGGGAGTTAAGGTTTTTGGGCGGCTTGCAACGGCATGCAAACCCCGACCCAATTTCCGTGGAGACCCGATTCGGTAGACGAGGTAACATTCGCTTACTGACCGGGGTTAAACCTGATATGCGGTGCATCTGCGCTGTGTACAGTGTAGCCTGCTTTGAGTGATTTGGAGGGATCAAGGAACCACGCTTCTCGGCGTTGCGCAACAACGAGTGGCGATCGCCTTGTGAAATCCTCTTTGCAAAAAAAGATAAGGGCGGGCGGAATCTGTCAAGGAAATCTTCTAGACTGTTCATGCGAGGCGGCTCGGGGATTATAGTGTGCTCTAAGTGGCGATTCGGTTTCTCTTTGAGATGACTCATGCAATAGGAAACTTCTCGGACGGCGACGACGAGTTTTGAGTCAGGGAAAACCTACCGAACCTATGGCGCAAGGTTTACCCGAGGCGTTGCCACCATTACATAGACTTTTTTGAGGTGTATATGCAACCGTCAAACAACAATATTGATGAAAATCCTTCGTTTGAAAACGACAAGGCTGATGTTCCCATTGCAAACGAAGAGCAAAAAACCTCATTAGATATTCAAAATAACAGCATTTCTAATACTCCGACCCTCACAAACGAAAATTTGCCGTCCGACAAAAATCCGGACACGGTAACATGTTCGACGTTCACGCAAAAAGAAGATAAAAAGAGCGAAAACCACGATTCGAAACACTGCGATAAATCTCAAAAGGACGACAAAAAGAAAAAATCGTCCAAGAAAAAGCGCAACGTTTGGTGGATCAAGGCAACCGTTATATCCCTCGTTTTGTCTGCTTTTTTCTCGTATTTGAGCGAAATCGTTTCGAATGCCGAACAAATCGTCGTGGTTATCGTTTTGCTTGCGTTCCTCATTTTGTCGGGTATATTGTTCGATGCAATCGGCGTTGCGGTGACTTCTTGCGACACAACGCCGATAATTTCCATGGCATCGCGCAAGGTTTACGGTGCAAAAACGGCTCTTTTGCTCACGAAAAACAGCGATACCGTATCCAGCGTTTGCAACGATATCGTCGGCGATATTTTCAGCATTATTTCGGGCGCGTGTTCGGCGGCTTTGGTTGTCAAAATCACAATGAGCCTTAAGCAAACGTGGCAAATCGTGTTGTCAATCGCCGTGTCGGCAATAGTTTCGGCAATGACGATAGGCGGCAAGGCGTTTATGAAAAAAATCGCAATATCCAACTCCAAAGACTTTGTGATGTTTGTTGCAAGAGTGCTTGCAATCTTCAATAAGGACGAAAGGAAAATCCGCAAAAAACAAAAGGAAGCAAAGACGCAAGAGCACAAAGACGAACTCAAAGAGGACAAAAAATCGAAATAACGCTTTGTAAACACCAATAGTTGATTGCAATCGATAGATTTTTGTTGAGCATATGAGGATAGACAAATACATTCAAGACAAATTTAATCTCAAATCTCGCACCTATGCCGAAAATTTGATAAAAACCGGCAGTGTGCTTTTGAGAGGAAAAGTCGTGACGAAATCCTCTTTGGACGTCGGCGAAAACGACGATATAGAAATCGTCAACGACGAAAACTATGCCTCGCAAGGCGCGTATAAACTCGAAAAAGCATTCGATGATTTTTCACTTGACATAAACAGCAAAAATTGCGCAGATATAGGATGCTCAAACGGCGGCTTTACCGATTGTTTGCTCAGACACGGAGCAAAGCACGTGCTTGCGGTTGACGTTGCCGATTGCGCGCTCGACTCAAAGTTGCTCGAAAGCGGTAAAGTCGATTTTTTGAAGGCAAACGCAAGAGAATTGCCAAAAAACCTTGAAAAAGTCGATTTTTTATGCAGCGACGTAAGTTTTATTTCGTTGAAATATGTATTGCAATCAATGTTCGACTTGCTCAAAAACGGCGGCGAAGCGGTGGTGCTTGTCAAACCTCAATTCGAGCTCGACAAGTCGGCGTTGACCAAAAGCGGTATAGTAACCGATGAAAAATTGCGTAAGAGAGCGGTGGAGAGCGTAAAAAGCTATGCGATATCCGTCGGGTTCAAGATACTCGACCTTTCGATTTCGCCCATACGATACGAAAACAAAAACGTTGAATATCTCCTTTATTTGAAAAAACCATTTTGCTGTTAAAAATTGCGAGGAATAACAAAATCAACGTTCGATTATCGGAAAAATAATTGTAAACCGTCGTTTATTTTCAAAATGTCACGTGATATATAATTTGTAACCAAGCGAAAAGACTTAATAAAAAAACACGCGCTTTGCGTGTCTTTTATTTATTTTCGGATGTATTTTGATTGTCGTTTTGTTCCTTTGAGTTAGCCTCGGTTGCATCTTCGACCTTATCTTTGCCGTCGATTTTGTCTTGCTTGTCCACTTTGGATTTTTTAGATTTCTTCGTCGCTTTTTCTTCCTCGACAGGTTGCTCTTTTGCTTTTCGTTTGAGCTCTTCTGGGTTGATATCTTTCGGTTTTTTGTTTTTTGCACCGACGACAAGCCCCAAAATCAACGCGCCGAAAACGACGCCGGAAAGTCCTGCGACGAGTTTGGTTGCAAATTCCGAAATGGCAAGAATGGTTTGAATCATATTTTTATTATACAAAACAATGCGAATATGTCAATCGATACGCCGAAATTGAGTTTTGGGGTAGATACGAAACCGGTCGGAAAATTTCTGTATATTTTCAATAAATGTGATAAAAACTGATAACATATCGCTTGATATGATTTGATTGTGCTGCCTAAAATTTTTTGCATATTGTATAGAAACGTATGATTTATACAATTTTTTAATAAAAATTGTGTTTATACTTGAATAAACCTTGCGTATGTTGTATAATTCATATAATTATGAAAACCAAAATTGCTATTCTTACAAAAGCTGAATCTTCACCCGAAAAGGATATGTTCGTTGCCGCTATAAAGCAAAGCGACGATTTTGGCGTATGCATAGTAAACAGCGGAAAAGACGTGCATCAAGATTGCAAAAATCTCATAGTTTTCGGTGGGGACGGCACCGTTTTGGAGGCCGTGAAAAACGTCGGGGACGACGTTATCGTAACAGGAATAAACGGTGGCAATCTCGGCTTTTTGACTCAATTTGAAAAAGATTGCGCAATCGAAGATATACTCAATGCGATAAAAGACGGTAAATTCGACAAGAGAATGACGCTCGAAGTAAACTGTGACGATTTGCACGATACGGCTCTGAACGAAATCGTGCTTAAAAGCGCAACTTCTCGCCCGGTGTTTATCGACGTGTACGTTGACGGAAAGTTTGTCGACTCCTATCACAGCGACGGCGCAATCGTGTCATCTCCGACGGGGTCGACTGCATACTCGCTTTCGGCGGGGGGACCGGTGCTCGCTCCCGACGTTGACGCTATCGTCATAATTCCCATTTGCGCACACTCGCTTCATTCTCGTCCGCTTGTCGTAAATTCAAATTCGAAAATCCGACTGCAACTTGCAAAGAGCGAAATCGCAACACTATGCGCAGACGGTGAAAATATTGCAAATATATCGGGCGATAAATGCATTACTATTGGAAAATCCGCCAAATACATCAAATTTTTGGCAGTGAAAGAGGACAATTTCTACAAAAAACTCCTCAATAAAATGAACAGATGGGGATCGGTTGATCCCAGAGGATAAGGTAAAAACTATGGCAAGAGCAAACAGACAACTCAAAATTTTGGACATCATTTCCAAGCACGACGTCGACACGCAAGAAGAACTTGTGGATTATCTCCGCAGTGAAGGTTTTGCGGTTACGCAAGCAACCGTGTCGCGCGACATCAAGGAAATGGGCATTATAAAAATCCTTTCAAGCGACGGCAGACATTATAAATACGCCGCTCAACAAACCAAAGAAGCAACCGCTGCGGACAAATTTTTGAGCATGTTCAAAAACACCGTCATCTCGATAAAGAGTTCGGGCAACCTCATCGTGCTCAAAACGGAAGCGGGTAGCGCAGGGCCTGCGGCGGAACTTATCGACAAACTTTCTTATGACGAAGTTTTGGGTGTTATCGCGGGTGACAACACGATTTTCGTTGCGGTGGACGGACTTGATCACGTGGACACCATCCGCAGACGTCTTGAAGATTTGCTTGAAGCAAACAGACTTTTCAACTGAAATTTATAGTGCTTTTTGATACTTTGTATCAAAGGCGGTGAAATATGCTTTGTCAACTTTCAATCGAAAACATTGCGCTCATTGACAAACTGTCGCTCGAACTCAAAGACGGTTTGAACATTTTGAGCGGTGAAACGGGCGCGGGCAAGTCTATCATCATAGACTCGCTCAATTTCGTTTTGGGCGAGCGCGCGGACAAATCTCTCATCCGCTTCGGCACCGACAAGGCAAGCGTTGAAGCTGTTTTTGAAGATTACGACACACCGGCGGTTGACGCATATCTCGAAGATTTGGGCATCGAGCGCGAAGACGTGCTGGTGCTCCGCCGAAAAATGAGCGTTGACGGCAAAAACGAGTGCAGAATAAACGGTAGAATTTCCACGCTTTCGACGCTCAAAGGTCTTACGGAATTGCTTGTCGATATTCACGGTCAGCACGAGCATCAGTCGCTTTTGAAGAGCGCAAATCACGTGACGCTTCTCGATAAATTGGGCGAAAAGAAAATTGCAACGCTCAAAGAGGACGTCGAAAACGATTATAAGCAATATACGTCTTTGAAAAGGGAGTTTGCCCGTTTCGGCAACAGCGACGAGAGAGAAAGAAAACTGGATATTTTGAATTTTCAAATCGGCGAAATCGAAAAAGCGGACGTAAAAGACGGTGAAGAGGACGAGCTTTTGACCGCACGCAAGCGTATTCGCAACATGGAAAAAATCATATCCGCACTCGAAGGCGCAAAAAATTTGCTTGACGGATACGATTCGCAAAGCGTGAGTGCGTCGATTAAGAATTCCGTTGCGTTGCTCAATACGATTTCTTCGTACGACGAAAGCATTGAACCCATTGCGGACAGACTGGATTCGTGCAAAGTCGAGATTACCGACATAAGCGAAACGCTGTCGGATATGCTTCAAAAACTCGATTTCGATTCGCGTTCGGCAGATAAAATCGAAGAAAGACTTGAAGTTGTGCGCAATATTTTGCGCAAATACGGCGGAAGTTTCGAGAGTTTACAACGTTTTTACGAAGAAGCGGTGAATGAAGCTCAAATGCTTTCAAACGCAACCGAACGCGTCGAAGAGCTTGAAAAAGAGATTGAAAAAGCGGCAAAAGATTTGCTTGTCAGTGCAAAAAAACTGTCCGAGGAAAGACGAAAAGTTGCGGATAAGTTTGAAAAAGACATCACGAAAGAACTTTGCGACTTGGGTATGGGCGGTTCGACTTTCAAAGTTGACATACAAAAATCCGAGGACGTGGACGATATATCCGCAAACGGTATGGATAGCGTTGAATTTATGATTTCGCCAAATGTCGGGGAACCGTTGAAACCGCTTGCAAAGATAATTTCAGGCGGTGAAATGTCAAGATTTATGCTTGCATTCAAAAATATTCTCGCAGGCGTCGACGACATCGGCACTATGGTGTTCGACGAGATAGACACCGGAATTTCGGGCAATATATCGCAAGTCGTGTCAGAAAAAATGTGCAATATTTCGCGCGCAAGACAAGTTATTGCAGTCACGCATATGCCGTCGCTTGCAGCAATGGCGGACAATCACTATCTTATCTCCAAATCCACTCAAAACGGCAAAACGCTCACGCACGTGGACTTGCTTCAAGACGACACGGACGAAGTTGCGCGCCTCATCGGCGGAAACGATTATTCGATTTACGCAGTGCCGCACGCAAAGGAAATGAAAGCAAACGCGCAAAGATACAAAGATTCGTTGATAAAATAATTTCTCGTTGTCATCTTGCTTTTGAACAAATTTCCCGTCAATTTTGCAATATAATTAACGTTTTATAGAAAAAGGAAGGCTCTTGCGCCTTCCTTTTTCATATGCGAGATTAGTCTGTAAGCCGAGTTCTGTCTTGAACGGTCATCTATCTAGGACGTACATTTCTGCACGCCTCAAGCGATGTGGGGAGCTTTGCGGGCCGCTTTTTATGCTCCCGATCTTGCATCGAGTGGGGTTTACATCGCGCATTGTTGCCAAATTGCGGGTGAGCTCTTACCTCGCCTTTCCATCCTTACCGCAAATGCGGCGGTTTTTTTCTGTTGCACTGTCCTTGAAGTCGCCTTCACCGGGAGTTACCCGGCACCCATGCCCTGTGATGCTCGGACTTTCCTCAAATATTTCATGCGACCGTCCGGCTAACTCGCGTTTAAATTAAATCACAATCGGCAAAATTATGCAATCGTTTTTTCAAATTAGTGCGCACAATTACTTATTTAGATACTAAATTTCGCGCTTTTGGCAATAATTCCGATATGGCGTACGCACTGACGATAATCGTTGTTTCGGCATTTTTGATAGTATATTTCATCGTCAAAAAAAAGCCGAAAGAGGAGTGGCAGGCAACACTCGACGAAAAGAGATACCTTGAAAAATGCAAGGCGTTCGTTTTGGATACGCCGATTCCAAAAAAAACAAGTCAAATAAACGACAAATTTTTCAAAAGGCACATAAAAACGAATATTTTTCTCTTAAAACAAAAAAAGTACAAGGGAATATTTACCGATTTTTGCGAGGATAAACAAGCAATCGAACAGCTTTGCAAAATAGATTTTTCTTGCCTTTGCGACGCACCGTCGATAAATCAAACTCCGCGCTCGGTTTTGCTTGCAAAACTTTGTTTGTCGTCGAGCGGATGGATATTTACCGAGGACAGATTCAGAATCGTTGTCAACGAACAGAACAAGCGTAAAACGCTCAATTACGTTGAAATTTTGACGATGAAAGAAGCGTTTTTGTACGCAATACTTGAAAAAACGTACTATATTTTTGAAAATTTAAAGACTATTGCAAAAGTTTGTAAAATAGCAAAAAAGTACGTCGAGGACAGTTTCTCGCTGCAAAACAGCAAAAAAATCAAAAGTTTCGTAAAGTCTAAATTGTTTCTGGAACTTTGCATGATAGAGGCAAACTATACAAAAACGAACAAGGGAACTCTCGATGGCGTAATAGACGGACTTTACACCACGTATGCAAGAGTGATCGACAGCATACGGAGTGTTTTGTGTTTCGACTTTTCAAGATACTATTCGCCGCTTGAAATATACGACAAGTTCTCATCTTTTTCAAATGCGACGGAAAATCAAAAATCGGCGTTTTTGAGTGTTGCGAGCGAATTGAGCGACAACGAAAACCTCGACGAGTTTATGTATGCCATCAGAGTCGAAAAATATATGCAAAGTGCGTCGGCAGGGCATAGCAAAGTGAAAAAGGTCGATTTGTTCGATAAAGAGCTTTGCATAATCTCGCATAAAAAAGATATTGCGATGCTTGCCGCCGCGTTGAATTCCGATTTTTTTATGAGAGTGTTTTTCAGTGATAAAAAAAACAAATCAAACAAAAGTATTTCAAAAATTATTGATTTTGAGAATAGTTTTGAACCGATATACAAATTTGAAAACCTAAATTTCGGCATTTCGACTACAAACGAAGTTTTGCGTATTTGTCCGCATTTGCCGAAAAACATTCTTAAAGCCGACGTCGTTTTTGAAAACGCAGGCACAACGCACACAATGCATATAATGCGCGGTGATGATACGAAAATCTATCTAGGAAACACCAAAGTCGAAGGGACAAAGTTTATAAGGCTGGCAAAGAAACCTCTTGACGTAACCGTGATTGTCAAAGACTGAACGTCGTAGAAGTCCGTCATATGCCTATGCAAAAATTTGCTTAAATCTTGCAAAAATGCTGCCGAAAACCGCATTTTTTGCTCTTTTTGCGACGTTTTGGCACAATTTGTTGACTTATCGATATTATGTTGATATTATTTTAAGGATAATTATCGCACGCGTATATACGCATGCGTGCATTTTTAGGAGTTTTTATGAAAGAAAAAATGGACGCTATCAAAAACGCCGCTCTTGAAATGATCGAGAAAGCTCAAACGTCGCAAGATCTCAACGACGTAAGAGTCAAATATCTCGGCAAAAGCGGTGAAATCTCTCTTCTTATGAGAGATATGGCAAACGTACCGAAGGAAGAACGCCCCTTTATGGGCAAACTCGTCAATGAATTGCGCTCGGCAGTCGAATCGGTGCTGAACACCAAGACGCAGGTTGTCGAAGAACAAGAAAAACTTGCTCGTCTGAAAGCGGAAGAAATCGACGTTACTTTGCCCTCGAATCGTGAAAATCTCGGCACTTTGCATCCGCTCACGCTCATCACACGAGAACTTGTGGATATCTTTTCGGGTATGGGATTTTCGGTTGTCGAAGGCCCTGAAATAGAAAGCGACCTTTATAACTTTCAACTTCTCAACGTGCCGAAAGACCATCCGGCAAGAGACATGCAAGACACGTTTTATATCAATGACAATATCGTGCTTCGCACGCAAACCTCCGCAGTTCAGGCGCGCGTTATGCAAGCGGGCGCACCGCCTATCCGCATAATCTCGCCCGGCAAAGTGTACAGAAGCGACGACGACGCATCACACAGCCCGATTTTCAATCAATTCGAAGGACTTGCGATCGACAAACACATCACGATGGGCGACTTGCAAGGCTGCTTGCAAACATTTGCGGAAAAACTTTTCTCCAAAGATACGAAAGTCAGACTTCGTCCGTCCTATTTCCCGTTTACGGAGCCGTCCGTCGAAGTGGACGTAACGTGCTCGATGTGCCACGGCAAAGGTTGCAGAGTGTGCAAGGGTACGGGCTGGGTTGAAATCCTCGGAGCAGGCATCGTAAATCCGCACGTTTTGGATATGTGCGGCATCGACAGCAAGGAATACAGCGGTTTTGCTTTCGGATTCGGCATCGACCGTATAGCAATGATAAAATACGGTATTCCCAACATCAAAATGCTCTACGAAAACGACGTGCGTTTTCTCAAGCAATTCAATTAAGGAGGCGTCGATATGTTAGTTCCTATTTCATGGCTTAAAGACTACGTGGACATCAACGTTTCGATCCCGACTCTCGCAAAAAAACTCGTGGGAATCGGCTTTGAAGTGGAAGATATTATTTATCAGGAAAATCAAGCGACAAACGTCGTCGTGGGCAAAATCGTCAAGGTTGAAAAACATCCCAACGCAGATCGTTTGCGCGTAACTCAAATCGACGTCGGCACAAAAACCATTCAAGTGGTTACCAACGTTCCCGTCGAGGGCGGCGAAACTATTGCCGTTGCTCTTGACGGAGCGCATCTTGCAGACGGTCACGACATAAAAAGAGGAGAACTTCGCGGAGTTTTGAGCGAAGGTATGCTTTGCGGCCTCGAAGAAGTCGGCGTGACGGAAGACGACGTTCAAAATCAAAAAACCGGCGATATTATCCGCTTTGCAGAGGGTACGGCTCTCGGTCAAAACGCACTCAAAGCCCTGGGCTACGACGACGTTATTCTCGACGTCAGCGTCACCGCAAACCGTCCCGATTGCAACAGCATTTACAAAATGGCAAAAGAAGTTGCGGTCGCACTCAACACCGATTGCAGAGAACCGGTCATCGACTATAAGGTCACTTTGCCCGGCGTAAACGTTTCGGATATGGTGAGCGTAGACGTTCGGAATCAAGAACTTTGCCCCAGATATATGGCGGCAGGCGTGAAAAATATCAAGATTTTCCCGTCCTCGCAAAAAATCAAATCGAGATTGAGAGCGGTGGGGATTCGACCGATAAACAACATCGTGGACATCACAAACTACGTGCTTATCGAAATCGGTCAACCGATGCACTCTTTCGATAAGAGAGAACTCACCGGCGGCGAAATCGTTGTGAGAAACGCAAAAGACGGCGAAACCATCGTCACTTTGGACGGAAAAGAGAACAAACTCAACGAAAGTATGCTCGTCATTTGCGACAGCGACAGCCCCGTTGCGGTTGCAGGTATCATGGGCGGCGCAAACAGCGGTATTCAAGACGATACGAACGAAGTCGTATTCGAAGCCGCAAAATTTGCAAGAGATAACGTACGTCGCACTTCTCGCACGCTCAATTTGCGTTCGGACAGTTCGGCAAGATTTGAAAAGGGCATTGATTTCGCATCGCAAGAGTACGGCATAAAACGCGCTTTGACGCTTGTGTATCAAAGCGGTTCGGGTGATATCGTCGACGGACTTATCGACGTCAAAGTGGATTATCAATCATTGCGCGAAATCCCGTTTACGACAAAGAAAATCCAAGAAATTCTCGGTTGCAAAGTGCCTAAAAACACGCTTATTTCCATTCTTGCAAGACTTGGTATTCAAGTCAAACAAGACGGCAAGCAACTCGTCGCGCTCGTGAAAGAAGACAGAGAAGATATCGTCGGCGTCAACGACATCGCGGAGGAATTTATCCGCGTGTACGGCTACTCCCACATCAAACCCACGCTCTTCGAATTTGCAGGGCTTGCAGAGGGCGGTCTTCCCGACAAAAACAAGTTCATCAACGTCGTAAAAGACACTCTTATGGCTTGCGGACTTATGGAAAGCGTGACGTATTCTTTCACCTCTCCGAAGTTTGCGTCACTTTTGAACCTCGATGAAAACGACAAAGCAAGAGACGCTATCCGCCTCAAAAATCCGCTCGGCGAGGCTTTGAGCGTGATGCGCACTACGCTTGTGCACAGCATGATCGAAACGCTTGTTTACAACGTCACGCACTTCAACAAGAGCGCAAGGCTTTTCGAGGTTGCAAACGTTTATTTGCCAAAGAGCTTGCCGCTTGAAGAGTTGCCCGACGAAGAGTGCAGACTTTGCATCGGCGAATACGGCGACGGTGCGGATTATTTCGAACTTAAAGGCGCAATAGAGCAAGTGTTCAGAGCCCTGCATATCGACGCAAAATACGCTCGCGCAAACAAGACGTTCCTGCATCCCGGCAGAAGCGCGGAAATTTTTGTTGACGGCAAGAGCGTCGGCTTCCTCGGCGAAGTGCATCCCGACGTTCAAAAGAATTACGGCATCGACAACACTCGCATTTACGTTGCGGAAATCTCAATCGACGCAATCTTCAACAAGAATTGCCTTGAAAAGAGCAAGTGCGAAGCGTTCGGAAAATTCCCGAATATCGACAGAGACCTTGCGGTCGTCGTAGCGGACGACACTCTTGCGCAAGATATCGTAGACGCGGTTAAGGGCGCAAAAATCAAATACCTCAAAGACGTAAAAGTGTTTGACGAATACAAGAGCGAACAAATCGGCAAAAACAAGAAGAGCGTTGCAATGAACTTTACCTTCTCATCGCTCGAACGCACGCTTACCGACGACGAAATCGCAACCGAAATGGCAAAGATTTTGTCTGCGCTCAAACGCAAAGTCGGAGCAAAAATAAGATAAATCATCACGCCATAAGGCAAACGGTGAGTTTGCCTTATAGCAAAAAAACATCGGAAAATCGATAGATTGGTTGAAAAAAACATTTCAACGGCGTTTTCGATTCTGACGATAAAAGGGAAAGATGTTTGATCAAAAGAGTTTAACCACGCTCGAATATCCGAAAATTCTCGATCGACTTGCCACTTTTGCGCAATCACAAGGCGGAAAGAAAAAAGCAAGCGAACTTGTCCCGTACGAGAAAATCTCCGACGCTTTGCACGCTCTGAACGAAACGGCGGAAGCAGACAGGGTGCTTTTCGAATACTCGCTTTCACCGTCGTTTGCTGTTGACGATATAGGTGATGTTCTCGTCAAAGCCAAAAAGGGCGCAACTCTCGCAATCCCCGATATTATGAAAGTCGGAAGGTCTTTGCGAGTTTCAAGACGGCTCAAATATACCATCGACAAAGTGAAAGATTGTCCTTTGCTTGCCGATATGGCAATGGGACTTTTTGAAAACGAAACTCTTGAAAAAAAGATTTTCGACGCTTTTTTGAGCGAAACGGAAGTTGCCGACAACGCATCGAACGAGCTTCGAGCAATCCGCATACGCATACGCAAGCTCAACGACAACGTGCGCAGTAAATTGCAACTTTTCATCACTTCGCCTAAGTACTCGAAATATCTTCAAGACAACATCATCACCGTCAGGGGCGACAGATACGTAATTCCCGTAAAAAGCGACTGCAAAGGCACTATCCCCGGACTTGTGCACGATCAATCCGCATCGGGATCTACGCTTTTTGTCGAGCCTATGCAAATCGTAGAACTCAACAACGAACTCAAAGTCGAGCTTGTCAACGAGCAACTTGAAATCGAAAAGATTTTGCGCAATTTTTCCAATCAAATCGAAGGGTGCGCGGACGGAATAACGTACAGCTACAACACCGTTGTCGATATGGATATGGTGTTTGCAAAAGCACAACTTGCAAGAGAGTATAAAGCCACCAAACCCGAACTCAACGAGGACGGCGTTATCGATATAAGAGCCGGCAGACATCCGCTTATCGACCAAAAGAAAGTCGTTCCCGTGTCGCTTGCACTTAAAAAAGACGAGAAAATGTTGCTTATTACAGGTCCGAATACGGGCGGCAAAACCGTTACGCTCAAACTTGTGGGATTGTTTACGCTTATGGCTATGAGCGGATTGTTTATCCCGGCAAAAAGTGCGAATTTGTCCATATTCGACGGTGTTTACAGCGACATAGGCGACGAACAAAGCATAGAACAAAGCCTTTCGACCTTCTCGTCGCATATTAAAAACACAATCGGAATACTCGACGTCATAACAGACAAATCGTTGGTGCTTTTCGACGAGCTCGGCGCAGGTACAGACCCCGGTGAAGGCGCGGCACTTGCAGTGAGCATTGCGGAGTATCTTTTGAGAGTGGGCGCAAAGTCCTTTATTACGTCGCACTTTAACGACCTCAAAGAGTTTTCGCTTGTAACCAAAGGCGTTGTCGCTGCGTCCATGGAGTTTGACAGCAACACGTTCTGTCCCACCTACAAGCTGGTTATGGGAGCTATCGGCTCGTCAAACGCACTTGCAATCGCAAAAAAACTCGGACTTTCAGACGAAATCATCGAAAACGCAAAGAGCAAAATTTCCGTTGAAAAACGTCAATTCGACAACGTACTGACCGCTGCGGAAAAAACTCGCATGAAAGCGGCAGAGCTTGTCAGCGAGGCGTCAATCGATAGAGAAAACGCCGCAAAAGCACTCAAAGACGCCGAAATCGAGAAGAAACGCATCGAAGAAAAGCGCGAAAAACTCGACGAAAGCATACGAAAAGAAACCAAACGTCTTATCGAAAACAGCGTTGAAGAGGCAAACGACATACTCGAACAAATAAAAGAAATTCTCAACAAACCACAGGTTGAGGACAAGGATTTGTTCGAGGCAAGAAAGTTGAAAAAACAACTTGAAAATATGACAGCCGACTATGAAAAAGAAGCGGTTGTCGAGGATGTAAAGGACGATTCTCCGCTCAAAATCGGCGATAATGTCTTTGTGAAATCCTTGCAAAAGAAAGGGAAACTTACGTCTATAAATCAAAGGGGAGAGGCAGTGGTCGCATTTGGAAAACTTACTACAAAAGTCAAAAAAGACGACTACTACAAGGTGAAATAAATGACCGATCAATACGTGCAATCAATCGACGTGGAAGTTGGAAAGGCGGCAAAGTATATGCAGTGGGCAGGCATCGCGCTTATACTCGCTTCGCTCGGGTTTATACTGTTGTCTGCATTTTACAGCTGGTGGTTCACATTCGGTTTCGTCGCACTTATGGCAGCGGGCGGCGTTTTTTTGCATTTCTACAATAAAACCGCAAAAGAGTACACGTACGAGTTTTCTAGATCAAGACTTCGTATCATCGCGAAAGACGTCGTAAACAGACAAAGAGTTTATCTCGACCTTTTGTGGAAAGACGTAAAAAGCTTTGAGATTATGACGGGTGCGTACGACGTAAAGAGAGATTTGCTTTGCGCAAACAAATCCTACGACGTAGGCGTGTGCCAAATTGTATTTAGGGCGGGCAATCAAACTCGCAGATTGCTTTTTATGCCCGACGAATATATGAGCGCACTTGTAAAAGAAACGCTGAAAGAGCAATCAAAAGATTGATGAGAATAAAATAACCTCGGTAGAATACCGAAAAAACGAATTATGGAAAAGTTGATATATCTTGACAATGCGGCAACGACGAGAATTTATCCGGAAGTTGCAAAAACCATACAAAGAGAAAGTGAGGAAGATTTTTTCAATCCGTCCGCACTCTACAAACCGTCGGTCGCATTATCCGTTAAGATTAAAAACGCAAGAGAAAGCATAAAATCCGCACTGAAAGCCCCCGATGGCGAACTTTACTTTTTGTCGGGCGGAACGGAAGCGGACAATACCGCACTCTTTTGCACGAGAAAAGCAAAAGGAAGTCGAATCATCGTTGGACAAGGTGAACACGACGCAATTATTAGCGGAGCAAATCAACTTGCTGCGCAAGGTTTCGACGTGCAATTTGCTCCGATAAATCACGACGGTTCCGTAAACGTCGAGGAATTTGAAAAACTGCTCAACGAAAACGTTTCGCTTGTTTCGATTATGCACGTAAGCAACGAGACTGGAGCGGTGAACGATATACAAAAACTTGTCAAACTAACAAGAAAACACGCACCGAAAGCGATTTTTCACTCGGACGGGGTACAAGCGTTCGGAAAAATTAAAGTGAATTTGCGAGCACTCGACGTCGATTTGTACACGATATCGGCACACAAAATTCACGGTCCGAAGGGAATCGGTGCGTTGTTTGTCAAAAAAGGCGTGTCGATAAAACCGCTTATTTACGGCGGAGGACAAGAAAAAGGATTTAGATCGGGCACGGAAAACGCTCCCTCGATTTTGGGATTTGAACAAGCAGTGAAGATATGTTTTGACAATTTTGACAACGACTATTCTCAAAAACTTGATTTTAGAGAACAGTTGGCTACAAAATTGACACAAAGCATTGAAGATTTGGTGGTATTGTCGCCTAGTGAAAATTTTGCACCTAACATTTTAACCGTCGCGTTTAAGGACGTTCGAGGGGAAGTTTTGTTGCACGATATAGAGGATTGCGGCATACTTGTCGGCATTGGTTCGGCTTGCTCGTCACATCGCGAATCGAGATTCAAAGGTCTGTTGGGACTTGACGAAAGTCATAAAGACGGGATCATCAGGTTCAGCACGTCGTATGAAAATAAAGTCGAGGATATTGATTTTGTCGTGGATACGATAAAAACGAGCCTTGAAAAACTGACAAACTACAAGAGAGTTTAAATAAAAGAACACCATAAATTAAGCAACACGGACGTACACATGGAAAAAGTTATCATCATCAGATACGGGGAAATATTCCTCAAAGGCAAAAATCGCGATTATTTTGAAAGTTTGCTCATAAAAAATATCAAGCAAGCTCTTTCGGGATTGAAATTTGACTTTACACGCTCGCAAGGCAGATATTTTATTGAAAATTTCGACATTGACGACGAACCGGAATTTGTCGACAGACTGAAAAAAATCTTCGGAATTTATTCGTTTTCCATTGCGTACAAAGTCGAAACCAAAGCGAACGAAGATTTTTGCGACGTGAGAGATTGTATAAAAGCGCTTGCACTCAAAACGCAGGAAGAAACTTTGCTCAAAGCGCCGAAATTCAGAGTTACGGTAAAAAGGGCGGACAAGCGTATTCCGCTTGCATCGTACGAGATTGCCGCAAAACTCGGCGGAGTGGTGCTTGCAAACACGTCTTTTACCGTCGATTTGAAGGATTTTGACTACGATTTCCTCGTTGATATGCGCGAAAGCGGTTATTCGTTCGTGTACAGCGACGTAATTCAAGGTGCAGGCGGTCTTCCGGTTGGCTGCTCGAGCAAGGGACTTATGCTGCTTTCGGGCGGAATCGACTCACCCGTTGCGGCGTATATGATGGCAAAACGCGGCATGAAACTTTGCGCAATTCATTTTTGTTCACCGCCGTACACGTCCGAAAAGGCAAAGGAAAAAGTTGTCGAACTTCGCAATATCGTCGAAAAATACGCAACCGACGTAAAACTCTATATAGTGCCGTTCACCGAAATTCAAATGGAAATCCATAGGGTTTGTCCTGCGGAGTTTATGATTACAATCATGCGCAGATTTATGATGCGTATTGCGTCGATTGTCGCAAAACAAGCGGAGTGCAAAGCTCTTATCACCGGTGAAAGCCTCGGACAAGTCGCATCGCAAACCGTTGAAAGCATGACTTCGACGGAAGATTGCGCCGAGCTTCCAGTTTTCAGACCGCTTATTGCCTTTGACAAGGAAGAGACAATGAATCTTGCGCGCAAAATAGGCACGTATGAAACTTCTATCGAGCCGTTTGAGGATTGCTGCACGATTTTCTTACCGAAAAATCCCGTTATTCATCCGAAACTCGAAAAGGTGAGAGAGGCGGAAAAAGCGATGGATATCGAAGCACTCGTCAAAAAAGCAGTTGAAAACATCGAAATTATTTAAATAAATTTAATTTATATGGTAAGGAAAAGCGGGAATATCCCGCTTTTTTTTTTCAAAATTCGATTAAGTTTTAGTTGCTTCATTTGATGTTCGGTTTTAATACTACGTTTGATAATTATGTTTGGAGAATAAGCCAAAACTTCAAGTAAAATATCCGTCGACATAGACTTCTTTTTCAATCGTTCGGCATACTTGCGGATTTGACGTTATAAAACACACGATTTCGTATTTTACGATACTGTCGAATGCCAACGGTTTATCCGATATTGACGTAATTTCTACGGTTTTTGCGTCAAAAACCGCAATTTGCTCTCGACCGAGCGCGTCAATGCGATATATCCGATAGGAGTAAATTTCTTTTGTGTTCAGCGTAAGCGTAATTTCTTTTCCGTTTTTTGCAATATCAACATCCGACTCATTAAAGTCAACACTGTCGAAACACGACGACATCTGATATTGATTATCTATTGAAAAAATCTCTGATTTTCTGTATTCTAACGGGGTGCTTTCGCTTGCAATCGTAACACTTTTGTTTTGTTTTGTAGCATATAAATCAACGTCCAACACAATGCTGAATTCGCTTGTCGTCAGCTTTTTTGCAATAGGTTGTTTATTTTCGATATAACGCCAAGTTTTTTGACATTGTCTTGTTGCAAATCCTCCGCCTTTTTCATCCATACCGCTGTCCGAGCCGTGCCAAACGACAACCGTATAATCGTTGTTGTAGCTTGCGCACCATGCGTCGGAGTTCATTTTATCCGCGCGCTGTGCCGTTCCCGTTTTTGCGCAAACCTCGAAATCGAGGGCGGAAAGCGCGATTGCCGTGCCGTCTTGCACTGTGTCCGATAAAGCGGAATTGAGTTGATCGCAAGTGGACGACTTGAATACCTTTTTAGGCAAGTTTTCGTCCGAAGATAATATTTTTCTGTCGTTTTTGACAACGTATCTGACAAAATCCGCCTTTTTAAAATACCCGTCGTTTGCAAACGTCGCGTAAGCGTCGGCAATTTCTTTTACGGCAACTCCGTTTGTCAACGCCCCGAGGGATAAGGCATAATTTTTGTCGGCATCCTCGGTTTGTATGCCGAGATTTGCAAGCGTACCGACGGCAGCATCAACGCCGATATAACTTAAAGTTTTGACGGAAATGCTGTTCATGGATTTTTTTATTGCCTGCCTTATCGTCGTATCGCCGTAATATATTCCGCCGAAGTTCGACGGTGAAAAATCGCCGTACACAACTTTTTCGTCGGTTATGGGAGTTGCAAGCGTTACCTCGTTTCTATCGATGGCGGGAGCGTAAACGGCAAGAGGTTTTAGACTCGATCCCGGCTGCCTTTTGACGTTGTAGGGAAGATTCGACCAATATGCCGATACGGCGTGATTTTTGTTGTCAATCGCTATGATTGCCCCGTTTACGCTATCGGTTGAATACATACTTTTGTCTTGCCCCGAAGCCGCGATTTGTTTTTGCAAGTTCGCGTCGAGATTCAAGTGGATTTCAAGGTCTGAATTCGACAATTCATACTTTGTCATATCCAACTTTTCACAAACCTCATCGATTGCGTTTTTGATATATAAATAATAAATTTGACTGTTTAGATTGCCGTTTTTCCGTTCGTGTTTTGTCGAGTTTAGCGGCGATGAAATCGTATTCGAATACGTTTGTTCGTCGATATATCCCTCGTTTTTCATAACCGTCAAAACGAGATTTCTTCGTGATATACAATCGGTTTCGTTTGAAAAAGGCGAGTATTTTTTCGGGTTTTTCACGATTCCTGCAAGCGTTGCGCACTCGGACAAATCGAGCTCCGTTACGTTTTTGTCAAAATACAATCTTGCGGCTTGTTTCACTCCGTACGCGCCGTTGCCGAAGTAAATGACCGACAAATACATTGCAAGTATTTCGTCTTTTGAATACTCTCTTTCGAGATTCGAAGCGATTGCGATTTCTTTCAACTTGCGGCTTACCGTCTTTTCATGGCTCAAATGCGTGTTTTTGACAAGCTGTTGAGTTATCGTAGACGCGCCTTCTTTCAGAGAACCAGCTTTTATATTGCTCAAAAGCGCACCCGCCATACGCACGGGATCGTATCCTTTGTGTGAATAAAACCTCTTGTCTTCAAGCGCAACGAAAGCGTTTTTGAGGGCGGCAGGAACGTCGGAGGGATTTATATAATTGTCGTCGGCATATTCCAGCTCGTTGCCGTTTATATCGAAAAAGGTTGGGGACGCGGTTGCGGTCGGAAGCAAATCCGCATTAGGTTTTTGATTGCTTGCCCATATCGCGAACGCGCCTATCGCGACGGATACACAAACAATCGGCGTAAGAATGACGGAGGATAATACTATAGCTAGTTTACGCTTTTTGCGTTTTTTCTCTTCGGAAGTAAGAATTTTTGAGGTTTTGGATTTTTTCATCGAATTTATTATTGTTTTATCCCTCAAAATTATGTATAATATTTTTTTGATAATAAGATGTGCATGTATGCACGTGCGCACATACGCATATAAGAATAGTTTTTTCCGTTGAAAATCGAATGCGGAAAAGAAAGGACACAAATGACAAAGTATTACAAAATCAACACGTACGGTTGCCAAATGAACGTACACGAAAGCGAAAAAATCGCAGGAATACTCGAAAAGATGGGGTACGTCGATTGTCCCGACGATTGCAACGCCGACGTAATCGTGTTCAACACTTGCTGTATTCGCGACACCGCAGAACGTCGCGCGCTCGGAAATATCGGCGTGACGAAAGCGGAGAAAAAACGCAATCCGAACCTCGTTTTGGCAGTCGTGGGCTGCATGCCTCAACAAGACGGCGTGAAAGAAAATATTAAAGAAAGATTTCCGTACGTGGACATAGTTTTGGGTACGCGCAATATTTCCGCACTTGAAAACGAAATAAAAAAGGTTGTCGAAGGTAGAGAAAAAATCAAAAAACGCAGCGACAAAAAGTATCGTTGCTTCGACGTCGAGCAGCCTGCGGATTATCTCGATATAGACGAAAACACGCCCCAAACGCGCACGAGTTTTCCGAACGCATGGGTAAATATTATCTACGGATGCAACAACTTTTGCACGTATTGCATAGTGCCTTACGTCAGAGGCAGAGAGGTTTCGCGCGATATGCAAAACGTGCTCGACGAAGTCAAAAAGTGCATTGACGAGGGATATAAAGAAATCACTTTGCTCGGTCAAAACGTCAATTCATACGGCAACGACGTTGACGACGACAAGGTGACCTTTGCAAATCTTTTGCGCGAAATAGACAAAATCGACGGGGACTTCCGCATACGTTTTATGACGTCGCACCCCAAGGATTTGAACGATGACATAATCGATGCTATGGCGGAATCTAAGCACGTTTGTCACAATCTGCATTTGCCGATTCAGGCAGGCTCGGACAAAGTGCTCGCAAATATGAACAGACGCTACGACAGCGCGCATTATCTCGAAATCATCGACAAACTCCGCAAGCGCATGCCCGACATCGGCATTACGACGGATATTATGGTCGGATTTCCGACTGAAACCGAAGAAGATTTTGAAGATACGCTGAAAATCGTGGAAAAAGTGCGCTATTCAAACGCCTTTACTTTCATATATTCGCCGAGAAAAGGCACTCCCGCGGCGAAGATGGAGCAAATTCCGTACGCAATTAAACAAGCGCGTATCGCAAGGCTCATAAAACTTCAAAATTCCATCACCAAAGAGATTTCAAAAACCTACATCGGCGGCGTGTACAGAGTGCTTTGCGAGGACGTCGCGCCCAAACTGGACGGCATGGTTTGCGGCAGAGAGGACGGCGGCCGTTTGGTGACTTTCGAAGGTAGCAAAGAGGATATAGGCAAGTTCTTCGACGTAAGAATTACCGAATCGAAATCCGCATCGCTTTTCGGGCATAAGGAGGAAAAATGAATATCGACAAAGACAAACTCTCTCCGATGATGAAGAGATATTTTCAGATAAAAGATAATTATCCCGATTGTCTGCTTTTCTTCCGCCTCGGCGACTTTTACGAGATGTTTTTCGACGATGCCGTCACTGCTTCGAGAGTGCTCGATTTGACGCTTACAGGCAGAGATTGCGGACTCGAAGAACGTGCTCCTATGTGCGGCGTGCCGTATCACGCGGTCGACAACTACATAAGAAGACTTATCGAAAACGGATACCGAGTTGCCATTTGCGAACAACTCAGCGATCCTGCAACGTCCAAAGGGCTTGTCGACAGGGACGTCGTGAGAGTCGTATCCAGCGGCACTGTCATGGAAGAGGACATCCTCGACGAAAAAAAATCCAACTATCTCTGCTCGATTTTTTCAAACGCAAACTCGTTCGGTATCGCATGGACTGACATTTCCACAGGCGAATTCGACGTTTACGAATACACGGGCGAGGACTATCTCGAACGCTTGTCGAACATACTCGGCAGCATTGCTCCGAGCGAAATCATTTGCAACGAAAATTTCCTTTCTAAGTATCAGAAAGTAAGGTATTTCGTGACCAACGAAAAGCGTGCGCATTGCTATCACGACTTTGCATATAACGTTTCGACCGCAACGAGAAAGATTTTGTCCGCGTTCAAGGTGAACTCCTTGGAAGTGTTTGAACTTCAAGACAAAAACAGTGCGATTTGCGCAGCCGGCGGACTTTTGGAATACCTTGCGCAAACACAAAAAAGAAGCCTCGGACAGCTCACGAAGATATCCTTTTTGCACGACAAATCTTTTATGATGCTCGACAACGCAACAAGGAGAAATCTCGAACTGACTCAACGCGCGCGCGACGGCAAACGTCAAGGTTCGTTGTTGTCCGTTCTTGACAAAACCGCAACCGCTATGGGCGCAAGAACGCTCAAACGCTGGATAGAACAACCGCTTCAAGACGCAGATTCAATCAACAAACGCCTTGATGCAGTGGAAGATTTGATGAGCTCCAAAGCCCTGCGCGAAAGACTCGGCGAAGCGTTTTATTCCGTGCGCGATCTCGAAAGATTGAACGGCAGACTTGCATACGGCAACGCATCGCCGAAAGATTTGCTTTCGATAAGTGACACTTTGGAAGCGATTCCGCAAATCAAACAGCTTCTTTCGGGCGCAACGAGCCAACTCGTAAAAGGCATCAACAAGGCTTTGAACTCGCTTGAAACCGTATGCGCGACTCTTCAGAGTGCGCTGGACAGAGAGGGCGTAAACAGCTACAAAAACGGCGGATACGTCAAAAAGGGCTACGACGAAACTCTCGACCAAATGCGCGATATCAAAAACTCCGCAAAAGAATGGCTCGCAAACCTCGAAGCGAGAGAAAGGGAAGAAACGGGTATCCGCACGCTCAAAGTCGGATACAATAAGGTTTTTGGATACTATATCGAAGTGTCCAAATCCTTTGCGGACAAAGTGCCTTATCGCTACGAGCGCAAGCAAACTCTTGTAAACGGCGAAAGATACATTACTGACGAGCTTAAACAACTCGAAGAGAAAATACTTTCGGCAGAATCCAACGCTTTTGCGCTCGAAGACAGGATTTTTGCGGAACTCAAATCGATGTGTTGCGACAATCTTGCAAAACTTCAATCGAACGCACAAGCATTGAGTGCGCTCGACTGTTTGGTGTCCCTTGCAAACGTTTCGGTGGCAAACAAGTACGTAAAACCCGAAATCAACAAAAAAATCAAGTGTATAGACATAGAAGAGGGCAGACATCCCGTTGTCGAAACGTTGCTCGACAGAGGAGCATACGTGCCAAACGACACGCTGCTTGACGACTCAGACAATCGAACGATGATTATAACGGGGCCGAATATGGCGGGCAAATCCACATATATGCGACAGGTTGCAATCATCACGCTTATGGCGCACATCGGATGTTTCGTGCCTGCAAAATCCGCAAAAATCGCTTTGACGGACCGCATTTTTACGAGAATCGGCGCAAGCGACGATTTGAGCGGCGGTCAAAGTACGTTTATGGTTGAAATGATAGAAGTTGCAACCATACTCAACTACGCAACGTCATCCAGCTTGCTCGTGCTTGACGAAATCGGCAGAGGAACGTCAACGTTCGACGGCTTGTCGATTGCGTGGGCGGTGCTCGAATACATCACCAAAAACATCAAAGCAAAGACGCTCTTTGCAACGCACTTCCACGAGCTTACCGAGCTTGAAGACCTCGAAGGCGTCAAAAACTATCGCGTTCTCGTGAGCAGGGCAAACGACACAATCGTGTTCTTGCACAAAATAGTAAGGGGAGGCGCGTCACAAAGTTTCGGTATCGAAGTCGCATCGCTTGCAGGCGTAACGAAATCCGTCATCGACCACGCAAAAAGCATAATGCACTCTCTTGAAGAAGATTCGAAAAATCGCGATACGAACGAAATGTTGTTGAGCTCGGCAAAGAAAAACGTAACGGCGCAAGTAAGTTTGTTCGACAACGAAGCAAGCAAAATCGAACAACAAATCAAGGATATAGACGTAAACAATCTTACACCGCTTCAAGCATTGACCGTGCTTTGCGACCTAAAAAAGCAACTTGAAGAATAAACTTTTACAAAAAACCGACAAATTTAGAGTTGTTTTGGAGAATATATGGGCAAAATTAACGTTCTTGAACCAAATGTTTTCAATATGATATCGGCAGGCGAAGTCGTTGAAAGACCTTCGTCCGTCGTCAAAGAACTTGTTGAAAACTCAATAGACGCAGGCGCAACCGACGTGTCGATATACGTCGAGAACGGTGGAATCCGCAAAATTCAAGTCAGCGACAACGGCATCGGAATCGAAAAAGACGACGTGCGCAAGGCGTTTTTACCGCATGCAACGAGCAAACTAAAAAACATCGTCGATTTGGACAGCCTTGCCACACTCGGTTTCAGAGGCGAGGCTCTTGCAAGCATATCGTCGGTGAGCGAAGTTACTCTTTCGTCAAAAAGCAAAAATCAGGACGTAGCGTCAAAAATTGCACTTTCTGGCGGCAAAGTTACATTCGAGGGTGAAGATTCAAGAGCGCAAGGCACCGTTATAACCCTTGGAAACCTGTTTTTCAACACGCCGGCAAGACTTAAATTCCTCAAAAAAGGCGCAAGCGAACTGAATTATATAAAAGATACGGTTAGAATGCTGATTTTGGCAAATCCGACCATCAGAATAACCTTATCGGACGAAGAGGGTATAGTGATTTCAAACGATGGCGGCGAACTTATCGATGCAATTTACTCGGTTTACGGAGCAAAAACCGCCGACAATCTCGTCGAAATCGTTGACAATTCGTACGGAAACATCAGAGTTTCCGGCTACACGTCAAAGGTTGATTTTACCAAATCAAACAGAACTTACCAAACGATTATCGTCAACGGAAGAGCGGTTGAGGATCAAACCATACAAACGGCGGTCGAAAAGGCGTATGCAGAGTATTTAATGAAAAGAAATTATCCGATGTTCGTGCTTGACGTTTTGATGCCGTTCGACGACGTTGACGTCAACGTGCATCCGTCAAAAACCGAGGTTCGTTTCAGAGATAAACACGCGGTTTTCAGTGCGGTATATCATGCAATCCAAAACACGATAAACGCAAGTTTACAAAACGTATCGTTTGGTTTTGACATGTCGCAAAGTGCATCTCAAAACGTCCAAAATGTCACTGAACAGCCGGATTTCGGCAAAAAAATCGAACAAAACGACGGCAAAGCGACAAAGCCGAAATTTACTCAAGCAAGCATTGACACGTCAAAACTTTTCAGCGGAAAAACTACGCCGAAAAACTATTTCAGATTTGAATTTCAAGGTGAGAAATCTTCAAATTCCGAGCTAAAAGAATCTCGTTTTTCAACGCCGTTCGATTTTGATTTTACGCATAGTTCAAAAAGCGATGTTCAACGTATAGAAGAAAACCGAGCAGAAAATGGAAACACGGAGCAATCAAGCGATTCACAAGATTATTCGGTTTTCGACGGCAAAATCGTGGGGCAAATCTTCGACACGTACATCATATGCGAACGCGGCGATCTTGTTTATCTCATCGACCAGCACGCCGCACACGAGCGCATTTTGTACGACAGAATCATTGAAAATTTCACTGTCGAACACAAACAGTCGTTGCTTATCCCGTTCAAACTTAACATGACCGGCGAAGAGTGCGAATACTTCGAGCGGATTTTGCCGAATCTCGAAAATCTCGGATTTGAAATCGGCAAAAGCGGAAGCGCATATCTTATAAACGCTGTGCCGGAACCCGTCGCGCAAGTCAATTTTTCAAAATTTTTCTCGGATTTGTTTGCAAATATGCAAAGCGAAAACGAGTTGACGCTTGAAAATCTTTTGAAAGACAAGCTCTGTCAGCAGGCATGCAAGGCGGCAATAAAAGGCGGCCAGTCGCTATCGCGCGCACAAATCGAACGAGTCATCAAATATTACGTGGACGAAAACGGCAATCTTCCCACAAAATGCCCGCACGGACGCCCGGCAGTTGTTGCGTTCACGGCAAAAGATGTTGAAAAGCTGTTCAAGCGCATTGTTTGAGCCGCTATATATAAGGATTAATATTATTATATATAAATAGTAACAAAATAAAATAAGTACCAATACTGCGTGACGTTTCGCATTTCGCATAATGCGCAAAAATAGCAACATGAGTAAAATTCTTCCACCAATCTATATCGCAGGCCCGACGGCATCGGGAAAATCCGCACTGGCCGTCAAACTTGCGTCAAAATTTGACAGCGTGATCATATCTGCCGACAGTATGCAGATTTATCGCACGCTGGATATCGGCACGGCAAAAGAGGATATTTCGATACGCGAAAAAATTCCGCATAAGCTCATAGACGTTGTCGATCCGAACGAAGAATTTTCCGTTGCCGAGTTTGCACGCCTTGCGAAAACCGAAATCGAAAATGCGCAAAACAGCGGAAAACTGCCGATAATCGTCGGCGGAACAGGGCTGTATTTCGAAGCATTGCTTTATCCTATGAGCTTTGCAAACACCAACAAAAACGACGTTTTGCGTGAAAGCTTACAGCAAGAGCTTCAAAATTTCGGTGCGCACGCAATGCATCAAAAACTCCAATCTCTTGATCCGCAAGCGGCAAATCGTCTTCACGAAAACGATACGAAACGAGTTATCCGTGCGCTCGAAATCGTTTTGAGCACGGGCAAAACGCTCGAACAAAACCAGGACGAACGCCAAAAGCCTGACGTCATTATGGTTGCGCTAAACACGGATCGCGACGTTTTGTACGAGCGCATCAATAAACGAGTCGATAAAATGTTTGACGAAGGACTTGTGCAAGAGGTTTTGAGCGTCGGCGATTTTTCTTATCAATCAATGCAAGCCATCGGCTACAAGGAGTTTGCAAACTGCAATTTCAGCCTAAAAAACGACAAATACGTCGTCGGCGATGCCGAACTTGACCAAATCAAAGACAAAATCAAACAGCACTCGCGCAATTACGCAAAACGGCAACTGACGTGGTTTAGAAAATACGATTTCGTCAAATGGTTCGATATAAACGACGTCGACGGCGCAATCGAATATATTTCTCAAAAAATAGCCGAAAAAACCGCATTGCAGTAACGATAAAACCAAATACATAACCGCATAAACGCATATTTTGGCACAAATTTAAACCAAAATATCAATCGAAATAAACAAAAATTCTCATAAAAAAGGCATAAAAATGGACAAAATTTCTGCAAAAAATCTAGTATCCGAGTGCGAAATCGAGCTTAAAGACCAATACGCGCGTCTTGACGACATTGCCCTTTACAATCAAAAAAAGGTTCTTGACGCATACAAAAATCAATCGATTCAAGCACGCCATATGTTCGGCACAACAGGCTACGGCTACGACGACATCGGCCGCGATACGCTTTGCAAGCTTTATGCCGACATTTTCCACGCCGAAAGCGCGATTGTTTCTCCGAATATCGTATCGGGAACACATGCTTTGACGCTCATGCTTTTCGGAGTTTTGCGCCCGGGCGACAAACTTTTGGCGGTTTCCGGCATGCCTTACGACACTCTTACAGACGTAATTTTGGCCGAAAACAAAGGTTCTTTGAGAGATTTTGGCGTCAAATTCGACAAAATCGACCTCAAAACGAACCCGGATTTGACGCCCGAATTTGACTATGACGCCATTGAAAACGCACTGAAATCCGAAAAAATCAAGGCTGTTTTTGCCGCAAGAAGCCGCGGATACAGTCTTAGACAAGCAATCAGCGTCGAAAACGTCGAAAACCTCATCAAATTCGTCAAAAAAATCAGCCCCGAAACGCTCGTTTTAATCGATAATTGCTACGGCGAATTCGTCGAAAAAATCGAGCCTACGGACGTCGGCGCAGACCTCATCGCAGGCTCGCTTATAAAGAATATCGGAGGCGGAATTGCACCGACAGGCGGCTATATCGCAGGAAAATCCACACTTGTCGAGCAAGTTTCCTACCGTTTGACAGCTCCGTCGCTCGGCATGGAAGAAGGCTCGTATGCCTATGGTTATTTACCGTATTATCAAGGTCTGTTTTTGGCTCCGTCGGCGGTCAAAAACGCGCTCAAAGGCTCGCTTTTGTTTGCAAAAACCTACTCAAAACTCGGTTTTGAAACGCTGCCGCGTGACGATATGAAACCTTATGACATCGTTACGAGCATAAAACTCGGTTCTGAGGACAAACTTATCGATTTTTGCGGCGCAATTCAAGAGATTTCGCCAATTGACAGCAACGTAAAGCCGCTTCCGTGGGATATGCCCGGATATCAAAATCAAGTCATTATGGCGGCCGGAGCGTTCGTTCAGGGCTCGTCAATCGAGCTGAGCGCGGATTCGCCGATCAAAGAACCGTATATCGTGTACGTTCAAGGCGGTTTGACCTATGAACACGCATATTTGGCGGTTCTGCACACGCTCGAAACGCTGAATTTTGACAAATGAAATTGCCGATTGATTTCAAAACGTAGCCATAAAACTCCACCGAATCTTCGGAAAATCAATCGATAAAACGAGCATGAAATTCACAGCAAAATCACTAGCGTTTTGGCAGATTAACCGTAATAACAAGTGAATAATCGGTAGGAAACGCATCAAAAAAAAATAATGGTGAAACTAACCGAAGAATCGGCAGTATAATCAAACGCGATATCAGCCGAAATAACAGCGTTGAAACAACCAACAAGTTCTGCAAAAACTAAAACCGCGCGAGCAAATCCGTCGATAATCGAGTCGGAAAACCAGCATAAAAACCAAATCAAAATTCATGTAAAATACGCAATAAGAATATGAAACCTAAATTTTACAAAATTTTTAAAATGATTGTAAAACCCTCTATTTAGTGCTATTTTTATCACTTTCTTTGCGTAAAGCTCGTGTTTTACGAATAGTTTTAAAACCGTTTAAATATTATAAAACGCATATTCTCTTCCTTGTCAAACAAAAATTTCTTAACAATTTTTAAACAGCATATTTTGAAAATGAAATGCAGACCACACACAATATGCAGTCTGCACCACCTATATAAATTAATATTGACACATGTTCTCGAAAAATAGAATTAATTTTGCATCATACTTTCGTACTTCTCTTTCATGTAGAGCGAGTCGAACATTTGAGTTCCGGCGGATTCGCTCAAAACGTGAGGCGTTAGATTGTTTTTGACAATCACTTCGCAAAACGGTTCAAATTCAGGTCCGTAAATGTTGTCGGCAAACGTCAAATGTTTGATTTCCCCTTTTGCACCGTACATAATCTTGCTGAAATGCACGTGCATATTTTTTGTTTTTTCTTCGCCGATGCCGTCAAACATATCGTCGATTATGCGTTGGAAATCGTCAGCCGTCTTCAATGCGCCGCCCCACAAACTGTTGACGTGCCCGAAATCGACGCACGGATAAACGTTCGGAGCGAGTTTACAAAGCTCTATAACCTCCTTCACCGTCCCGATTTGCGCCTGTTTACCCATTGTTTCGGGACAAACGATGAGATCGTCGTCACCGTTTTCTTTTATGACGTCAAGAGCGCGCGAAAAGTTGTCGAGCGTACGCGCAAATGCTTCGTTTCTAGGTTGTTTGCCCTCTGCGCCCGGATGAAAAACACATCTTTGACCGTGAAAATGACGAAGTGCTTTGAGCGAGCTTGTCAGATAGTTGATGGAATTGTCGGCTTTTTCTTGCTCAACGGACGCAAAATTGATGAAATACGGCGCATGAACGCTGATTTCAATGCCGTACTTGTCGGACTCATCCCCTATCGCTTCCGCAGTTGCATCGCTGATTCTAACGCCTTTGCCGAAAGAATATTCAAACAAATCCAAGCCCTTTTCGCTGAGCCATTTGGGCATTTGAAGCGTTGCGCTCAAACCGTCTTTTGCAAATTGTTCGTCGTGCCCGGAAGGCCCGAACAGTGCCGTTTGGTGATTTTTTATCATTTTTACCTCGGTATAAGTTCTTACAAACTTTTCTTCGATGCCGATGAAGCGTCGAGAATGCTTTTTGCTTCGTTTTCGTCCTTGTCAAGCTGACGTTTTAAGTCGTTCGGAGAGGCGAATTTGACAATATCGCGCATTTTTTTGATGAAATATACGGTTATATTCTTGCCGTAAACGTCATCCGAAAAATCCATAATATAAGTCTCGATCGACACCGAATTATCCGAAAAAGTAGGTTTCGTGCCGACGTTCGTCATTGACTTGAAAATTTTGTCGTCAACCTTGCAAAACGTCGCATATATTCCGTTTGCAAGCGCAAGTCTTGACGAATCAGGTGCAATATTAGTGGTCGGAAATCCGATCGAAGTGCCCTTATGGCGTGCATGTACGACTTTTCCGCTCATAAAATACGGCATTGCAAGATGTTCGTTCAACATATCGACTTGCCCGCTTTTTACGTAGGATTTAAGCGTAGAAGTCGATAGTTTTTTGCCGTCGACGGTTTCAAAAGGCAAAACGTGAAGCTCGATGCCGTGCGCTCTGCAATAAACGTCTAACATGTCCACGTTTCCTTTCGCAAACTTTCCGAACGTGTAATCCGAGCCGACAAATATTGCTTTTACATTGAAATTTGCACTCAACGTATCCAAAAACTCGGTTGGCAACATATCGGCAAAATTACTGTCAAAAACCGCACCGATAACAACGTCTAGTCCGCATTTTTTAAGCACTTTAACTCTGTCGTCAAATGAAAAAATCTGTTTATCTTTTCCCAAAGCAATGTTCGGATCGTTGACAAAAGTCAAAAGTGCGCTCTTTGTCCCGTTACTTCTTGAAAAATCTATCGCGCCGTCGACAAGTTTCTTGTGTCCGTTATGAATACAATCGAAAAAACCGAGAGCGACCGCAATCGGCGCATCGAATTTTTTATTGAAATCTACAATTTGCAATTTTAACGCCTCCTTACAGTCTGGTTTTCAATCTCAAAATTCCGTCCGAAACGTGCCCTATCGCAAGCGTTTCAACGCCGTCGTCAACGACGTAATCGCCGTCGGAAAGTTCGTCCGTTTTAATTGCCACGCCGTTGAGTGCTTTGGACTTTTGTTTCTCGTCAAGCGTAATTCTACCATAAGATTTCAATGCAAAGTCCACAGATTTAAGATATCTAAACGGTTCTTTTTCAAAATCGGCCAACGTTACCGCATCTTGAATTTCAAAATCTCCGCTCTTTATGCGATGAATCGAAGACATATAAGCAACAGTGCCGAGTGCGCCTGCAAGATCGCGTGCAATCGAACGAATATACGTTCCGCTCGAACATGCAATCTCAAAAGCATATTCGTTTTTATCGAGTTTGTAAGGAGTGCCGTCAAGATCGCAATCAACGGTCTTTATATAGTAAATTGTTATTCTTTTCGGCTTCAAATCGACTTCGATGCCCTTTCTTGCAAAGTCATATGCCCTCACCCCGTCCACCGATTTTGCCGAATATTGCGGCGGAATTTGGTCGATTTCACCGTGAATTGCGCTAACGGCGACATCGATTTGCTCTCTTGTCGGGAAAGCGTCGCTCTCACCCGTAATCTTGCCCGTAATGTCAAGCGTATCGGTCGTCTGTCCGAAAACGAAAGTCGCACGATACACCTTGACTTTTTCTTGCATATAATCAAAAAGCCTTGTCGCACTCCCCACGGCAATCGGCAAAACTCCCGTCCCGATTGGGTCGAGCGTGCCGAGATGTCCGACTTTTTGCTTTTCGCCGCTCGCTCTGCGCAAGATTCCGCGCACTTTTACGACGACGTCGCTCGAAGTCATCCCCGAAGGTTTATTGATGTTGACAAAGCCTTTCATGTTTGTTATTGATTTAAAAAGAATCGTCAGATTCTGTCTTTTGCAAGTTTCACAAGTTTCTCTTCGATGTCTTCTAGATAGCCGTTCACCCTGCAACCCGCGGCGTTCTTATGTCCGCCACCGCCGAAAGTCATTGCTATATCGCAAGCGTCGACGGGATCTTTTGTGCGGATGCTCATCTTGAAATTTCTCTCGCCGACTTGTGAGAGTGCATATGCAACTTTGACTCGATCCACGTCTATAAGTTCGGAAACGATCCCTTCGGTGTCGTCGCAAGTCGTATTTGTTGCCGAAAAGTCATCCGCCATAAATCGCATAACGGCAATCTGATTGTTTTCAAAAAACTTAACGTTTGCCAACGCTCTGCGTTTAAGGTTGAATTTGTCGAGCGAAATACTGCGATAAACGTCATAAATCGTTCCGCTTGCGTCAAAATCGTATTTCAACAACTCGCAAGCGATTTCGTGAGTTCGTTTCGTGACGTTGGAATACGAGAAACAACCGCTATCCGTTACGATACCGCAAAACAGCAGTTTTGCAACGTTTTCGTCAATTGCTTTCATTCCCTTCAAAAGCTCGAAAACAATCTCCGCACAAGCACTCGCGTTGCCGTCGACGTAACATAGCGACGCAAATCTTTCAAATGATTTGTGATGATCGATTGCAATTTGCGCCTTTGCCGACAAAAACGACTTCATACATTGTCCGAGCCTGTCGATAGAGCTTGAATCGATGCCGATTGCAAGCTCGTGCACTCTCTTTTGCGGAAACGTTATTTCCTCGCTCTTGTAGAGGCACTTATATTTGTCCGGCACGGTCGAATCGCAATACGCAGCGACGTTTTTACCTTTGTTTTTCAGCGCAACGTAAAGTGCTAGCATACTGCCAAGCGCGTCGCCGTCGGGCTTTGTGTGACAATATAGCGCAATATCGTTTGCGCGATTTATCCTTTTTGCGATTTCTTGAAGGATATCGTTGTTCATCACTCGTTTTCGTCGTCGCTCGGTTGCTCTTGCACCGCTCTTTGCTCGTCTTGCTTCTTAATTTTGTTGAGGATTTCGTCGATTTTTATGCTGTAATCCACGCTATCGTCGATTATAAAATTAAGTTCGGGCAAAAGTCTGATTTGCACGCTGTCTTTGAGCATGTTGCGAATGAACGTTTTGGAACGGCAAACGGTGTAATATGCCTCTTGCCTTTCCTCCTCGCTCGACGCATATATTGACAAATACACCTTGGCATACTTCAAATCGGGCGTCGTATAGAGTTTCGTAACCCCGATAATAGCATTGTGAAGACGCGGATCTTTCACGTCTTCGGCAATGATTTTGGTGATTTGTCTGGCGAGTTCGGAATTGACTCGCTCCATTTTAATTTTCATCTGTTCTCTCCATAGTGAACGCTTCGATGACGTCGTCGACTTTCACATCTTGGAAGTTTGAAAGCATTATGCCGCAATCGAAGTTCTTTGCCATTTCCTTGACGTCGTCTTTGCCGTGGCGCAGAGATGCGATTTCGCCGGTATATTCGACTTTGCCGTTGCGGATAAGTCTTGCTTGTGCGCCGCGCACGACTTTGCCGTCGATGACGTGGCAGCCTGCAATAGTGCCGACGCCGCTGATTTTGAAGAGTTCACGCACTTCCGCTGAGCCGAGCACAACTTCTCTGAATTTGGGATCGAGCATACCTTTGACAGCCTTTTCGATGTCCTCGATGGCATTGTAGATGATGTTGTAGAATCTGATATCGATCTTCTTTTGCGCGGCAAGTTGTTTTGCGTTGCTGTCGGGACGGACGTTAAATCCGATGATAATTGCGCCCGACGTTTCCGCAAGCAACACGTCGCTTTCTTTGATACCGCCGACTGCGGCGTGGATGATATCGATATTGACTTCTTCGTTTCCGAGTTTTGCAAGCGATTGTTTGACAGCTTCAACCGAGCCTTGAACGTCCGCCTTGATGATGAGTTTGACGGATTTAAGTTCGCCCTTGGAAATCTTGTCGAACAAATCGTTGAGGGACACGGAAGTAGATTCCGTTTGATTTGCCGCAAGTTTGAGTTTTCTCTCTTCGGCAAGTTCTCTTGCAAACTTCTCGTCCGCAACGACGTCGATTCTGTCGCCTGCTTCGGGGACGTCGTCCCAGCCGGTGACGGACACGGGCATGGAAGGACCTGCCTTCTTGACTTTTCTGCCCTTGTCGTCGATCATGGCGCGGATCTTGCCCGTGCAAGTGCCTGCCACAACATTGTCGCCCACGTGCAACGTACCCGTTTGAACGAGGATAGTCGCGATTTTGCCGAGGCCTTTGTCGAGTTTTGCCTCGATAATAGTACCTCTTGCGCTTCTGTCGGGATTTGCGCGCAATTCTTCGACTTCTGCGCGAACGAGGATTTGTTCGAGCAAATCCTCAACGCCCATACCTGTCTTTGCGGACACTCTGACAACGGGAGTATCGCCGCCCCATTCTTCGGGAGTTACGCCGTTTTCTGCAAGTTGCGAGAGCACTCTGTCGGGATTTGCGCCGGCTCTGTCCATCTTGTTCATAGCAACGATGATAGGCACGTTTGCTTGTTTTGCGTGGCTGATAGCTTCGAGAGTTTGAGGCATAACGCCGTCGTCGGCAGCAACCACGAGGATAGCAATATCCGTAACTTGTGCGCCGCGAGCACGCATAGACGTAAATGCTTCGTGTCCCGGCGTATCGAGGAACGTGATGGGATTGCCTTTGAGCGACACGGTGTAAGCACCGATATGTTGCGTAATACCGCCCGCTTCGCCGCCCGTAACGTTGGACTTTCTGATGTAGTCGAGAAGTGACGTTTTGCCGTGGTCGACGTGTCCCATAATAGTGACGATAGGAGGACGCGGAACAAGATTTTCGAGTTCTTCGACGTCGTCGACTTCGAGTTGCGCAGTGAGCGTATCTTCGAGCGTTACGTCGGGTTTGTATTCGAGTTTGATTCCGAATTCGTCGGCAACGAGTTCCGCAGTGGCAAAATCGATGCTGTCGTTTATGGTTTTCATAATACCGAGCACGAAAAGCGTCTTGACGATTTCCGCTGCGGATTTACCGATTTTTTCGCTCAAAGTCTTGATAGAAACGGGGTCGGTTGTGATAACGGCGTTTTCTATGATAACGGTTGCGCTGTTTCCACCGCCTCTGTTCTTGTTGACTTTGTAGTTGCGTACGATTGCCTCGCCGTCCTCGTCGTAAGTGATTCTGTCGTCGACAAGATAGCCTCTCTTCATGAGAGTGCGCTTGTTCATAGTCGACTTATCGTCAAACTTGCTTGAACCGGAGTTGGAGTTTTGCTTGCCGCCCTTGCCCTTTTGCGCAGCCGGTTTAGGAGGAAATTGCTGCGCGGCGTTTGCGACGCTTTGAGAAGAAGTCGGACGTCTTTGACCGTTGTTTTGACCTTGTTGGCCTTGCGGTCTTTGACCTTGATATCCGCCTTGACCTTGCGGTTTCGGACCTCTTTGTTGTTGATAACCGCCTTGTCCGAAAACTCTCGTTTGCACCTTCGGCTTCGGCGTTGGCGGAACGTAAATTCTGCGCACCTCGCCGTTGGGCAAAATTTCGGGATTCTCTTGAGCAAGCTCGAACGGAGTTTTGGGCACGACAGTGATATGCGGTTTCTTTGCCTCCTCTTTCTTTTCTTCGACTTTTTGAGGAGCACTCTTAACTTCCGTCTTGACTTCGGCTTTCACTTCCTGTTTGGGTTGTGCTTTCACCTCTTCTTTTTTGACTTCGACGGTAGGCTCAACCTTGACTTCTTTAACTTCTTTTTTAAGCTCGACTTCCTTTTCCTGTTTAGCTTCGGGCTTAACTTCGGTTATTTTTTCAGATTCCTTTTTAGCTTCGCTCTCGACTTTTTCGATTGTCACCTGCTCTGTCGCTTTGGCTTCTTCTTTGGCTTTTTCGGCTTGCACTGCTTTTTGAGCGAGTTCGTCGCGTTTTGCCTTGATAGACGCCATAAGGACGGCTGCTCTCGATTTTTGGCGAGAGATGTTTTCGGAAAGTTCGACAAGTTTTGTCGCCTTATACTCTCCGAGCATTTTTACGGAATCGACGTTTGCTTCTTTTTTGATTTCGGGCATATTCACCTCAATACACCGACAACCGCTTTTGCAAGATTGTCGTTCGTTATTGCGATAGCGTTGACACCCTCACGGTGCAAAGCCTCGCAAAGACCGTCCACGATAAACACGGGACAATCCCCCATCTTCTTCAATATCCTTTCTTTATACTTATCCGTTGCGGACGAGGACACAAGCACGACTTTTACGAGATTTTTCTTTTCGCAAATAATATCTTCGCCGTACAGCACCGAACCCGAGCGTTGCGCAAGTCCGACGTATGCGCTTATTTTACTCATGTATCTCTCCGTAGATCTCGTCGCCGACGTTGCATTTAAATGCGGCGTTGAGAGTTTTCTTTTTGATAAGTTTTTGTATGCAGTCCTCGCAATTATGCACCCAAACGCCTCTGCCGTCCGCTTTTTGCGAGCGGTCAAGCACCACTTTTCCATCGGCGTTTTTCACAAAACGTATGAGCTCCGACTTGTCGGCGTGTTGCTTACACACGATGCATTTTCGGGTGTTTTTCGGGTTGGACATATCATTCACCTTGCGTTTCTTGCTCGTCCATTTTGAGCGTAGAATACGGTTTGACGTCTATCTTCCAGCCGGTAAGTTTTGCCGCAAGACGAGCGTTTTGACCGCTTCTGCCGATAGCAAGCGAAAGTTTTTCGTCGGGAACGATAACTTTTGCGTTCTTCTCTTCTTCGTTGATGGACACCATAAGCACTTGTGCCGGTGAAAGCGCGCGTGCGATATATTCGATAGGATCGTCGCAGTATTCGATGACGTCGATCTTTTCGCCGCCGAGTTCGGCAACCACAGCGTTGACTCTCACGCCCTTATTTCCGATGCAGCTTCCCACTGCGTCCACGTTGGGATCTTCGCTCGAAACAGCAAGTTTGGTGCGGAATCCTGCTTCACGCACGATGCTGTTGATTTTAACAAGACCTGCTTTGATTTCGGGCACTTCGAGTTCGAAAAGTCTGCGAACGAAACCTGCGGAGCTTCTGGACACAACGACTTGTGCGCCGTGCAAACCGTCGCGGATTTTCTTGACATAAACTTTGATGACGTCGTTGACGTTGTAAGTTTCGGTGGGCACTTGGTCTTGTTGCATCATCACGCCTTCCATTTGCGTGCCGGTGATTTCAACATAGACGGTGTTGCCTTCCTTGCGTCTGACGATTGCGCTGAGGATTTCTCCCGTGCGCTCGCTCATTTCGTTGAGCACGAGTTCTTTTTTATAGTCGTTGATGCGTTGCAAAATGACTTGTTTTGCGGTCTGCGCGGCAATACGAGAAAAGTCCTTTGGCGTAATGTCTTCGATGACGACGTCGCCGATTTTGTACTTTTTGTCGATGTCTTGCGCGTCTTCAAGGGAGATTTGAGATTCTTCGTCTTCAACCTCTTCCACGACGAGTTTGTGCGCATACACTTTGTAAGTCATTTTTTCTTCGTTCAAACGAACGGAAATCTGACTTGCAAAGCCGTATTCTTTCTTGTACGCAGACACAAGACCTGCCTCGATGGATTCAATCATTGACTCTTTGGGAATGCGTTGTTCCTTTTCAAGATCGTCCAATGCTTGAAAGAACTCTTTGTTAATCATTGTTATGTCCTCCTAAAACCTGACGTACGGTTGTACTTTGGTCAATAAATTTCTTTGTATTTTTGTTTCCTTGGGGTTTTTTCCGTCGGTTTTTATCACTATATTTTCGTCGTCGAAACTCAAAAGCGTTCCGTGCAACTTCTTTTTGTTTGCGTCGAACAATTCGATTTCGGTGTCGAGCGCGCGTCTGAAATCGTCGTCGGTGACGATTTTTCGGTCAAGTCCTTGCGACGACACGTTCAAAACGTAGTCGTCATCGAATTCGTCGTCTATCGTATCCAGCTTTGCAGACAGCACATTGTGCACTTTTTCGCAATCGTTGAGATCGATGCCGCTTTTCTTCCACAACAGAGCCTCAACCGTGAGTTTTCCGTATTGTTTGAAAAACGCAACGTCCACAAGTTCGATTTCGTCGTCGGCTTCTTTCACTGCTTCGAGCGCGAAATTTTTGACTTTTTCACGCAATTCGAGCGAAATTTCATTTGCCATAAGCACCTCATTAAGCGATTTTTGTCGAATCGCCCCTTCTAAAACAAAGAGTGAGCCGTCGCTCACTCTAGTAAGGTTTTACTATAGTATCTAAATATTAACATACAATAATATACTTTGCAAGCGTTTTATGCCGATATTGCAAAATATATTTATATATTTTCAAATTTTAAACCAAAATCTTCCGCAACCGCTGTTTAAATGATTAAATGCAATTTCCCCCTTCCTCACGTGTTTGGACTTCGGCGTTTGCAAAGCAATCCGCCTCGTTCGCTTTGGCTACAACACATTCACAGAGTGTGTTGCTTAACGCGTCGCCCCATACCTCCGTTCATTCTAATCGGGTGTGGGTGCCCCACCCATATTGTCATTCTGTCAATGTCAAGTGAGGCAACTTGCTTGCAAGGGAACGCAGATATTAACGTAGCAACCGCCTTTTTTAAAGGCGAAAACCGTAGGTTTCTATGCACAAGCATAGTTGTTGCGAGTAACGTAGTGAAGAATCCAGCGTAGCGAAATGCGGCTTACGCCTAGATTCCTCGGCGTTGCTCGGAATGACGAGGGGAAGAATGTAATTCAATCGGGTGTGGGTGTCTCGTCGCCTTGCGACTCCAATTCCGTCTTGGAACAAGGAACGTACTAAATCGTACGTGACTTGTGAATGAGCGTCCTGACGACGCTATTTGCTCAATAGCGCATTTTTACCACTTGTTTTCGCAGTATTCGCAGAACGCGTACATATCCCTCACCTCAACCTTTGTGCCGTCATCGAGGATTGCGGTGCCGTTCCAGATGCCGTGGACTTGATGACAGTGCATGCGCAAAAGATTGAGAACGTTGAGATCGCCGTGATGGTCGTAAAACGGAGTCATGGTGAAATCAAATCTGCCGTCTTGCGAAACAAAGTGCCACGGCTCTTCGAACTTGTCGGGTTTGGGGAAAACTTCGATGTCGACGGGGCCGAACTTATGCGCTTTGCCGTCCCAGAAAATTGCCGTTTCGGTTGCGTTGGACTCGTCGCCGATGCCCCACGTGATTTCAAAACCGAACATGTGGTCTTTGCCGTCGGGACCTTGCACCACTTTCGAGCCGTTGCCCCAGTACCAAACCATTTTGTAGGGAGTGTTGACTCTGCCCCAGTCAAGAAACGCGAATGTGTCTTTCTTGTCGAAATTCCACACTTGCTCGCCCCAGCGGAACGTGCCGGCACAAGGCATGCAGTTTTGCTTGGTGGTCATAAAATATCTTGTGGGTTTGTTTGCAAAAGGAAGAACGGTGGTGATGTTTTCAAGCCCGTCCATGATATCCATTGTGAAGTTTGCCTCGACCTCTTTGCCTTTAAACTTGCCCTTGAAATAAAGAGTGCGCACTCTCTTTTCGGTTACGGCTTTGAATTGCGTGCCCGAAACGGTGAAATCCACGACGTTAGGCTCGTCGCCCTTGGGTGGAAGAATATATTTTTTGCCGCCGAGGAAAAGCGCGGTGGATTCGAGAATAGTGCCCGAATGAATTTTGCTCTTTTGGTGAGCGTTGTGCAAATCCGTGATGGACGCTTGCGCATATCCGCCGATTGATATGTTTGCAAAACTTATTTGCACCATAAATTCGCCGTTGGAAATCTGATAAAAATCCCATTCTTTTTTGCGCCAAGCGGGCTTTGCGTTGTCGCGCTCGTAGTCGAACACGTTGTGTCTTGCCCAACCGGGCGAAAGCAATTTGCCGTCAGCGGCAAGAAGTTTGGTCGGCTTGGTGTACTCCGTTTGTTTGCTTGTGAGTTGACCTTCCAACCAACTCGGATAAGTTCTCTTCATAATTTCCCTCCGCTTATATCTAAAAGATATAATGATTATACGAAAAGTATAAAACAAAAATGCGCTCATTTCAAGAGCGATTTTTTACAAAAGTACGATATTTCGATTTTTAGCGTAACAAAAATAATCGCCGAATTGTCGTAAATATCTATGAAAAACGTAAAAAACGTGCTATGATTTCTTCGGAGTCAATTATGGAAATCAAACCGATCGCACACATTTTTACACCTTTCAAAGAAAAGTTCGGCATCCCTCGCCAATGCGGAAAAGTCGCAACGGTGGGAAGAATCGTCTTTGAAAAAGAATATCGCAACCCCGACGCGATAAGAGGCATCGAGGGATTTTCGCATTTGTGGTTGGTGTTCGATTTTTCAAAAGCGCATCGCAAAGACTTTTGTCCGACCGTGCGACCGCCGCGTCTTGGCGGAAACGAGAAGGCGGGTGTTTTTGCGACAAGGTCGCCTTTCCGCCCCAACTCTCTCGGATTGAGCTGTGTGAAACTTGTAAAAGCGGAAGATACGGAAAACGGCAAAGTTCTCGTTGTCGAGGGTGCGGATTTGCTTGACGGTACGCCGATATACGATATAAAACCGTATCTAAAATCCGATTGTATCCCCGACGCGATTTGCGGATTTGCAGACGAGTGCTCGGGACATGTTTTGAAGGTTGAAAATATCGGGATTTTGAAAGATCTTCCCGATTGCGAAAAGCAAAACATCGTCGATTGCATTGCGCAAGACCCACGTCCGTCATATCAGAACGACGGCAGAATTTACGGTATGATATACGGCAATCACAACATTAAATTTACCGTTTCAAACGGTGTTGCAACACTTGCCGATTGCGTTGAAATTTGATTTAAACTGACAAAAATCGCACTTTACAATGCAAAAACGCACACGTCATGTGTGCGTTTTTGATGTTTTGAAAAATCAGTCGATGAAATATTTGCTGTAATTGGGCTTCAACATCGTATGCGGAATACTGATTTGCGCAAGGAATACGGCAAGCAATACGATGATACATCCGACAAACTCCTTTGTCGAATAACTTTCGTGCAAAAACGCAACGCCGCCAATAAACGCAATGACGGATTCAAGCGACATGATGAGGGTTGCAAGCTCGGGCGGAGCGTATCTTTGACCGATTGTCTGGAAGGTAAATCCGACGCCTGCCGACATGATGCCGACATACAGAATCGGCATAATGTTTGCTTGAATCGCGCTCACCGGCGGAAAGCCCTCGATTGCCATTGCCGGCAAACTCAGAAGGCTCGCCACCACAAATTGTATAAATGTTATTTTGAGAGGATCGACTTCATCTACAAATATGTCTATAAACATAATTTGAAGAGAAAACATTATTGCGCAAAGCAGCAACAATGCGTCCGCATAAGTAAGCCCGGAATCGCCGTTGATGCACATTATATAAAAGCCAAGCACCGCCAGTACGATTGCAAATTTGCCGTTTGTGGGGATACGCCTTCTCAAAAGAAGATTCAGAAGAGGCACAATCACAATATAGAGTGCCGTTATAAATCCCGTTTTGCCGACCGTAGTATGCGCGATTCCGTATTGCTGCAAATTGTTTGCCACAAACAAACTCAAACCGCACAATGCACCGCCTACAAACGTCGCCTTGTTCCATCCGATACGCGTTGTGCCTTTCTTTTTGTCGATGAGCATGTTTATGAGGATAAATATGCCTATCACTCCCACCGCAAGAGAAAATCTCAAAGCGTTAAACGTAAAAGTCGGCACGTCGGACGACGCTTTTTGTTGAGCGATAAATGCAAAGCCCCACACAAGCGCACACAGCGAGCAAAATAGAATTCCGGTTAAGTTGTGAGATTTTTGTTTGATCATACAGTCTTTTATTTTATGCGTGTTTCAAGCGTTTTTGTCAGTTTTTTGTAGTCGTCAAGCGAGAGCGCTTCCCCCCTGACCATAGGAGAAAAGCCTGCTTCTTCTATAAGTTTGCCAGCCTCTTGTTTGTCGATTTGAAACGCAACCGACAAGTTGTTTGCAAGCGTTTTTCTGCGCATTGCAAATGACGAACGCACGAGTTTGTGCAAAAGAGGCGCGTTTTCACCGTCGAGTTTCGTGCGGTCTATATCTATGCGCACCACCGCACTGTCAACGTTGGGCGATGGGAAAAACATATTTCTAGACACGTTTCTGGTGATTTGCGCATTGCCTGCCATCTCGATTGCCAAAGTGATTGCGGAATAATCCGCCGTATTCGGTTTTGCAACGAAACGGAGCGCAACTTCTTTTTGCACCATAATCGTAACGGATTTGACGTCGAGCGAACTTTCGATAAAACGCATAGCAAGCGGCGTGGTGATGTAGTACGGCAAATTTGCAACCACTTTGAAACTATCGCCCACAACGGACTTAAGCTCGTCGTCTTTCATTTTGAGAACGTCGCGGAAAATAACTTCCGCATTGTCTACGCCTTGAAGGGAGAGTGCAAGCACGGGCTGCAAATTCCTGTCCACCTCGAAAGAATAAACCTTTTTTGCGACCTTTGCTATCGCGCGCGTGAGCGTACCCGCTCCGGTGCCGATTTCCACAACCGTATCGTCACCGTTTATTCCGCTGTCTGCAACGATTGCGTCAAGCAAGTTGGCGTCGGTGATAAAGTTTTGTCCGAGAGCCTTGTTGAAGTGAAAATCAACTCCGCGTATAATGTCTTTGATGCCGTTGTTTTCCATTTATTACCTTTAAAAACGGCGTATATACCGCCGATTCGTTCACACACTACATACGTACCAAAGATAAAACGCCAAATCACAAAAGACGAAATATCCAAAGTACAAAAGATAAAAACAGGAGTCAAAATCGGACTGCTGTTTTTTCTTAATATTCGGTTTCTTCCCTTATGGTTTCGCGCACCTTGAAATGTGCGCCGACGCTTTTTGCAAGCTCGCCGCAAGCCTTCACTTCGTCCTCGCCTATGAAATCCACAACCGACATGGTGGTGTCGATGCCGGCATCCACGCAATCCTTGGTGAATTTGAGCATTGCGTCGAATGCCGCCTCACCGTACTTGCTTCTGCAAATCTCCTGATAGGTTTCCTTTGTGGACGCATTGAGGGATACGGACACACTGTCGATATACGGCGCGATAAGTTTTGCAACGTCGTCTCGGTTGTTGATGAGATTGCCCAGTCCGTTGGTGTTTATGCGGATTTTGCATCCCTTCTTTTTGAGGTACGGTGCGATTTGCGAAATCATGGACAAATTGCACATAGGCTCGCCGAATCCGCAAAAAACTATCTCTTTGTATTTTGACAAATCGTACAAAGCGATGTCGTCCGCAAGCTCTTGAAAAGTCGGCTCTTTGAGCAGCCACAAATCGTTTCCGCTCACGCCGTCCTTGATGTTGCGTATGCAAAACTCGCAGTTGTTGGGGCAACGATTTGTGATGTTGAGATACAAACTGTCGCCAAATTCATAAACGTAGTTGTTGGTCATATATATTCTCTAAAAACTATTATATCTTTTTCTTTTATGCAAAACCTAGGTTTTATCCGCTCATTTCAAGCGTGTAAACAATCGTTTTGCGTTTTGTGTCGTTGTGGTTTCGATTTCTTCAAGCGTGACGCCAAGCACCTCGGCGGCTTTTTTTGCAACAAGCGAGACGTATTTCGGCTCGTTGATTTTGCCCCTGTACGGCACGGGAGTCATATACGGGCAGTCGGTTTCCAAAAGAAGCCTGTCTTTTGGAACGCTCGCAAGCGATTGGATATTATGCTTTGCGTTTTTGAATGTTATTGCGCCCCCGAAAGCATAGTATGCGTCGAGCTTGTCAAAAATTTTGACATACTCGCAAGAGCCCGAATAGCAGTGCAAAAGCAAACCGTTGCGAATATATTTTTGCATATCGAAAAGGATTTGTCTTGTATCCTCGTATGCGTCCCGAACGTGCAGAACTATGGGCAATTCCGCTTCGTTTGCAAGCTCGATTTGTCTTGCAAATGCGCTTCTTTGCACCTCTCTTTCGCTCAAATCGTAATAGTAATCAAGCCCTATTTCGCCGATTGCGACAACTTTTCCGTGTTTTGCAAGTTCAAGTATTCTTTGGCAATCTTCATCTCTCAAAGTGTCCGCATCGTGCGGATGTACTCCGACTGCGGCATACACCCTGTCATACTTTTCGCAAATTGAAACCGCAAGCTCCGACGAGGGCATATCGTACCCCACGCAAATCGCGCTCTCGATCCTGTCCTTGTCGAAGTCGCCTACGATTCTGTCAACGTCGCAAAGCAGTTTTTCGTCGTTTAGGTGGCAGTGTGTGTCTATAAGCATATTGCGATTATCTCACCACGCTGCCGCTGTCGACAGGCTTTTCGGGGGACACAAGCACGACTTGTTCGTTGCCGTCTGCGTCGGTGTAGCAAGCGCAAAGGAGCATGCCTTGACTTTCTATTCCGCGAAGTTTTGCAGGCTTTAAGTTGTACACGACAACAACGTTTTTGCCGAGCATTTCTTCGGGCGTATAGTATTTTGCAATTCCGCTCACGATTGTGCGCACGTCACCGCCTATTTGCACGGAGAATTTGAGGAGCTTGTCCGCTTTTTCAACCTTTTCCGCAGTGAGAATTTTGCCCACGCGAAGTTGAATTTTTGCAAAATCGTCAATGGTAATTTCGCTTATATCAACGATATTTTCCGCTTTTTCGTCCTCTTTTTTCTCTTCTTTTTTAGCTTGTTTTTGCTCTTTTTTCTCCTCTTCTTCGGCGTCCTCTTTCACCAAGCCCTTTGCAAGAAGCTCTTTTTTCACCTTGTCGGCGTCTATTCTTGCAAACAAATGCGCGGGGTTTTCCGCAACTTTAGTGCCGTTTGCCAAAAGTCCGAATTTGTCGAGATCGTCAAACGAGCGAATTGTCGTCCCGCATTGTTCGACCACTTTTTGAGAGGTGGACGGCATAAACGGAGAAAGCAGACTTGCGCAAATCACGATGGTTTCGGTGAGGTTGTAAAGCACGGTTGCCAATCTGTCTTTTTGGCTTTCGTCCTTTGCAAGCACCCACGGCATAGTTTCGTCGATATACTTGTTTGCTCTTCTAAGCACGGTGAATATATCCGAAAGCGCGTCTGCCGAGCGATATGCGTCTATATTTGCAAACACCTTGTCTCTTGCCGCTTTTGCAAGCGATTTAAGCTCGTCGTCAACGGGTTCGTTTGCTCCATTGTCGCAAACGATGCCGCCGAAATACTTGTTGCTCATGGCGATTGTTCGTTGCACGAGGTTGCCGTACACGTTGACAAGCTCGCTGTTGATGGTATCGATAACCAGATCCCAGCTGATAATGCCGTCGTTGTCGAAAGGCATTTGCGAAAGCAGATAATATCTTACGCTGTCAACGCCGAAAAAGTCCACGAGATCGTCGGCATAAATGACGTTGCCTTTGGACTTTGACATCTTGCCGCCGTCTTGCAACAGCCACGGGTGTCCGAAAATTTGTTTGGGAAGAGGCTCGCCGAGTGCCATGAGGAATATCGGCCAATAAATCGAGTGGAAACGCACGATGTCCTTGCCGATGATATGCACGTCTGCCGGCCATTCCTTTTTGTAGAGGTCGCTTGAATTGCCGTCGGCGTCGTAGCCTACGCCCGTAATATAGTTGGTGAGCGCGTCAAGCCACACGTAAACGACGTGGCGTTTGTCAAAACTCACGGGAATACCCCAGTTGAACGACGTTCTCGAAACGCAAAGGTCTTGCAAACCGGGTTTCAAGAAGTTGTTGACCATCTCGTTTTTGCGCGATTGCGGAACGATGAAATCGGGATGTTCGTCATAGTATTTCATAAGGCGGTCGGCATATTTGCTCATATTGAAGAAGTATGCCTCCTCCTCTGCCATTTCGACTTTGCCTCCGCAGTCGGGGCATTTGCCGTCGACAAGTTGGCTCTCCGTCCAGAAAGATTCGCACGGAGTGCAATACCAGCCCTTGTACGAGCCTTTGTATATATCGCCTTGTTTATAGAACTTTTCAAATATTTTTTGGACTTGTTCCTCGTGAACTGCGTCGGTTGTGCGTATAAACTTGTCGTAGGTCGTGTCCATCAAATCCCAAATGCGTTTGATATCCGCAACTCTTTGGTCGACGTATTGCTTGGGCGTCAGACCTGCGGCTTGCGCTTTGAGCTCGATCTTTTCGCCGTGCTCGTCCGAACCTGTTTGAAAAAACACGTCGTAACCTTCCATGCGCTTCGCTCTTGCGATAAGGTCGGAAAAAACGATTTCGTATGTGTTGCCGATGTGCGGCTTGCCCGATGCGTAGGCAATTGCCGTAGTCATATAAAATTTCTTTTTTTCTTGCATGATGCCACCTCTTTGGCAGGCTAATGGTGCCGCCTTTTGAATTGAGTTTATACATTATACAACTTTTATTTATAAAAGTAAATAAGAAGTGCATACGCACGCAAAATGAAAAATACAATATCGTATGAACGTCGCATTTTTGATAATAAGCGCAATATCCGTCGTCTTGATGATTGCCCGCGCGCCCGAAGCCGCCTTCCCGACAATGATTGACGGAGTTACGCACGCAATCGAATTGTCAATCAAACTTTGCGCGATATATGCGGTGTGGCTGTCCGTTTTGAAAATGGTCGAAGCGACTTCGCTTGACAAAAAACTCTCCAAACTTCTCCGCCCGATCGTGCGCAAAATTTTCAAAAACGAAAGCGACGAAGCGTACGATTATATCTCGATAAATCTTGCGGCAAACATGTTCGGTATGGGCGGAGTCGCAACGCCTGCCGGCATAAAAGCGATGAGCGCAATGAGCGACGGTAGCGATAGAGCAAGCGACAACATGATTATGCTTTTGGTGATAAACGCAACGTCGATCCAACTTATTCCCGCAACCGTCATAGCAATGCGCGCGGGTGCAAATTCTCAAAGTCCGTCGGACATAATTTTGCCCACTCTGATATCCAGCGGTATAGCAACGCTCGTCGGCGCAATAATGTGCAAGGTGCTCTCGTTGAAAAAAAGTGATTTTAACAAAACCAACAAAACAAGCACTTTATTTACAACAAAAGAGAGGATAAAACCCTCTTTTTGCGGTTATAGTAAAAAATCTCGTCGAGGTGCAAAATGAACGTAAGCACGTACGTATTGCCGGTTTTGCTCATTGCGCTTATCGTCGTCTGCATTGTCAAAAAGGTGAAAGTGTACGACTGCTTTTTGCTCGGCGCGAAGGACGGATTGAACCTTGTTATAGATGTGTTTCCGTATATCGCGTCCATATTCGTGTGTATCGAACTGTTTAAGGCAAGCGGACTTTCAAGCACGATTTCCGCTTGGCTTGCAAAGCCGCTTTCGTATATCGGCATACCGAGCGAAGTGACGGAAATCATACTTCTCGTTCCCCTTTCGGGCAACGGCACGATTGCCCTTTTGGACGGCATATTTCAAAAATACGGCGCGGATTCGTATATAGCGAGATGCGCCGCCGTGATTGCAGGGGGAAGCGAAACGATATTTTATATTTGCGCGGTGTACTTTTCCGCTTGTAAGGTGAAAAAACTGCGTTACGCTATCCCCGTGTCTCTTTTTTGCACGCTGCTGGGAGCTTTGATTGCTTGCGCACTCTGCCGTTTTATGTAAAAAAGAACGCCTTTTGCAAGGCGTTCTTTTTGTTGTGCACTAAATTATTTTGCGATGACTGCGTTGAGCTTTTCAACGAGTTCGTCAACGTTGATGCCGTGCACCGCAGCTGCCTCTTCGAGAGTTTCGCCGTGCGCGAGCATGCAATGCAAGCAGTGCATACCACTCTCTTGCAACACTTCTGCGAGTTTATCGGGATCGCCTTGTGCGAGTACGTCGATGATGAGCATGTCTTTTGTTACCATGGTTGTTACCTCCTGAAAGATATGTAAATTTTGATTATTCGAATTGTCCGCTCAGCCAGGCCCACACAAGCAGAGCGATTACGCCGAGCGCAAGAAGCACCGCAATCGCAACTCTGATCGGCGACACGGGGGATTTGCCCGTGGATTTGCCTGTTCTTCCGTTGATGATAAAGCGGTAACCCTTTTTGCGATACATATACGCGCAAACCCAAAGAGGCAGAAGCATATAATGGAATTGTGTGCCGGAATAGGTGGTGTTTACGTTTAGATACTCCACGACATCCGCACAATAGCTATCGATAATGCGTTTGCGAATCGTATCGTCCATTTGCCCTTTCGCAACACCGAATCCGTCCTGCAAGGAGGTGTCGTACCTCTCTGCCACAAAGCCTGCGATGTAGTCTTTGTTGTATGATTCGAGATTGTCGGTGTCGTATGGCAAAATCTTGTTTAGTTCTTTTTGGTTGAGTTGAGTGCTTGCTTCGACGGCGACGTTTTCAAAAGAGTTTTGCGTATTGCCGTTAATGTTGTACCATTCTATGTACGTTTCCACGCGGCGATCTTTTCCGCTGCCCACCGTTCTTGTGCGTCTTTTGCCGACTCTTCCGTCATAAGTGGAAAAAGCATCTGTCGAAAAAGCGTAAGACGGGATGTAAACGCCTTTGAAATTTTCAACCTTGAAACTTTTTTTGAGATTCCACGGCGCAAAAAGTTTCTTTTTTATCCACTTTTTGCCTGCGGTTGACGCCTGCTGTTGCGAGAGCGCAAACGGAAGGATGCTGTCCGGTTTCAAACCTTTCATGTCATCTATCTCAACAACATTCGTCCCTCCGCAATACGGACACTTGATTGCCGTATCAAACGACGAAAGTTTGACTTCTGCGCCGCAGTTCGGACATTTGTATGTCGAATCGTCAAACTTCACTTCCCCGTCCTTGACAGACGCGAGATAATCGCGTTTGAAACTTATCTTTTTATCGATCGAACGAGTTGCATCGCAATATGAACAATGAAGTGCGCCCCTTTCGGGATCATATGTCATATCCGCGCCGCAGTTTGTACATTTGACGACCGCCGTATTGTTGTAGTTGAAAACGTCTGCCATATAATAAACACTCTTGATTGTCTATCAGTCTATTTTTGCTCCGCATTCGGGACAGAATTTCATGCCCGATTTGACTTTGACTCCGCATTTGGGGCATGTTGCACTCATGGGCTGTCCGCATTCGGGACAGAATTTCGAATTTTGAGGAACTTCGGCACCGCACTTCGAGCATTTGCAAGTGGCTTCGCCGCCCACTTTCGCTCCGCATTCGGGACAGAATTTCGCTCCTGCTTTGACGCTTGCGCCGCATTTTGCACATTTGATTTTTGCGCTTTGCGCTTCGTCGAGATTTTGAGCGAACTGATTGCCCACTCTTGCACCCATTCCGAGACCGATGCCTGCTGCGCCGAACATACCGCCCATACCGGGGTTCTTTGCCGCGTCGCGCATTGCCTGTACGGATTCGTATTGAGCGTACTCTCCCATTTTCCCGTCAAACACACCGAGCGTTGTGCGTTTGTCCATTGCCTTTTCGACCGCTTCGGGCAGTTTGAAATTGCGCACAAGCACGGAATCGATGTCAAGACCGAGCTCGTTGAATCTTGGCTTTGCTTGAGTGCAAACGGTGTCGCCGATTTCAAGATAGTTTGCCGCAAGTTCGAGCGCGGGGATTTCGCACTCGCCGAGCATGTCGGTAAGTTGCGCAAGCACGATTGATTTGAGATGTTCCTCGATGTCCTCTGTCTTGAACGAATGAATCGTGCCAAAGCACTCTTTCATGAACAATTCGGGGTTCATGACGTGGAAGGAATATTCGCCGTGGCCTGCGATACGAATCATTCCGAAATCCTTGTCGCGCATCATAACGGGATTTGGCGTACCCCACTTCATTTGCGTGAATCTGCGCAAATTGACGTAATATACGTCGATTTGTTTGGGGTTTTCAAACGCATACTTCCAGTTTGCGATTGCGGTCAGCACGGGGGTTGAACCTTCGTCGAGTTTCCAGCTGCCCTCGGTGAACACGTCGCATACGCTTCCGCGATACACGAAAATCGCCGCTTGCGAAGGACGGACGATAAGTTCCGACCCTTTCATGATCGCATATCTGTCGTCGTACTCAAATTTTTTCACTATAGTATTTTGAGAACTGTCTTCCCATTGAATGACTTTGAGGAGTTGTCTTTTGATAAGTCCCATAGGGCCCTCCGATTTTTGTTTTATTATATGTATTATATCACAAGCGATGATTTTTTCAATAAAAATTTATTATAACTATGCTCCTTGAAAAAACACACCCGAAATCATTGTGATTTTCGGCAATTTTGCAAATGATTTTTGCTTAGCGACAAACTTTGCCGCAATCGTCCGCTTTCCGATTTAACGAAAAAGCCCCGCTTTTGCGAGGCTTTTTGCGATTGAGGCTTAAATCAGCCGTTGATTGTAATTGTCGCGAGGCTTGACACAACTTGCGCATCGGGAACAAGCTGTCCTTCCTTGACGATTGTGCCGTCAGCAAAGGATTCGCCTGCTTTTGCCGTTCTTGTCGTAAGAAGCGTACCGTTGCTGTCCACAACCGTTCCGATTGCCGCATAGAGTTTATAAACAATCTTGCGAGCCGAAGACGTCGGGAGTGCAAACACTTCTTCCGCTGACGAGAACGTAACCGAATATCTTGCAACCAATGTCGTCTTACTGCTTGACGAATACACTTCCGCGACACCGAACCACACAACGTTCACTTTTTGACTGTTAACCATTGTGGTCATGTTGAGCGTTTTTGCGCTATCGTTGTACAAACCGGAAACGTTTGGCGTATATGCCGTTGCGTCAACCTTTGCCGCTTGCTCAATCGGGACGGAAACGCGTTCCTGATCCGCAAACTGAACGATTGCGCTCTTGCCATCGGCATTTGTCGTAATACCGCTTGATTTCACGGTGTAAGACGTGTCTGCAGGCATTGAAACGATTGCATAGAAGAATTCAAGCGTTTCCGGATCGGTTAAGACATTGTATTTGTCTCTCACAATCGTTTTGCCGTCGGCATCGACCGTTTCCGTCTTAATCTTGCCGGTTGAGGTGTCATACTCCGGTGTCGAAACAGTGAACGTCACGATGTAAGCAAACGGCATAGTCAGTCTTGTGGGATCGTTGGGATCGATGCTGAATGCTGTTTTTGCAACGCTGTTTTCGACTGCCGAATTGTAGACGCTCGTTGTCGTAAGGACGGTCTTTCCGCTGCTGTTCTTTGTCGTCTTTGCGGAAGTCATGTTGTTTGCCAACATTCTCTTGACGAGGAACGGAATCTTGTAGGATTGTACGTTTCCGTCCACGCCGATGAGTTTTGCGGTGACGTAGATCAATCCGCCGTTGTAAGAAGGTCTGAACTCGTCAAAGCTCCAAACAAGCAAGTGGTTTGCGTCTTTCGTCGTGTAGGTTACGACTTGCGTTGCGTCGCCGTTGCCGGTGCGCTCGTTGAATTTGAGCTCGGTGGGCATTGTGGGTTTGACGTATTCGTACGGATTGACGTATTGTTCAACGCCGCTGTTTGTGCCGTTTGCATAGCCGACGAGGGCTTTGAGCGCACTCTCGTCCGCAATGCTCACAACGCTTCTGTCAAGCACTCTGACGGTGAATCTGATGCGTTGCGTACCTACTTCGTTGGTGCCGTAGTTGTACTCGCCACCGTAGTTGACGATTGCGTATGCGGTGTATTCTCCGCCCGCATAAGTGACGTTGACGCCGCTGAAGTCCCACGTTACCGGCAACTCAATCGTTGCGCCGTTTGCAAGCGTAACGTTGAGTTTTGTCGGGAAGTTGACGTAATCTCTGTCGAGTTCCGCCGCCGTCATTGCGACGTATTCGCCGTTCACAAGCTTGTACGTGCCGTCAAGGTTGTTCTTGACGTATCCGCCGATTGCCGTGCTCGATTTCTCGTAGCGATCTCCGCTATATCCGCTCTTTCTTGCAAACACGTTTGCATTTAAGTACGGATCGATGACAAATTCTCCGTTCTTGAAGAGAGCGTCTCCGTTGCCCGTTACGAGCGTTGCGCTTTCCGTTCTGCTGTTGTTGATGTGAACGGTTACGTCAACCTTTGCGCTTGCGTCGTTGTCCTTAACTCCGCCGGTGAGCGTTGCTTCAACCGCAACGTTGCCGCCTCTGAACGTGTATTTAACATCTTGTGCGTTCCAGGACACGTTGAGAGTTTGCGTCGTCACGTAGACGAGCAAGTAGAGGTCTTTGCCGTCCGAAGTCTTGAAGTTTTCGCCGATAGTGCTTACGTCACCGTCGAACAAGGCATAGTTCTTGGTGTCTTGGTTGTAGACGTAGAACTTGACGCCTGCGTAATCCTTCTCGTTTTCGAATCCGCCGTACACTTTGTAGATGCCGGGATAAGTCGTTCCGTCGGTATCCGTGAAGCCGTGGCGTTTCTTGTAGGTGGTGTTGTAATCGTATTGATTTGCGCCAATTGCTTCCTTGCCCTCGTTCCACCACGCATATGCTGTTACGAATTGTGCGCCGACGTAGAAGGTTGCCGTCTTGTCGTAGTTCGCCGTGTTGTAGACGGAGTTTTCACTGTCGGTGTACACGTCCTTGTTGTACTTGTACGAACCGACGGACATATCGTTGTAAGCAAGGTCACTGTTGGTGAGCATAACCTTGGATACGCGAATCTTGATCGTCATCTCGAAGGAAGGCATGACTTCGAAGTTCTTTTCTTCGCTGTCCCACACGTGGACGGTCATCTTTCTGTCGAGCGTTGCGCTGAGGTTTGCAAGATCTCTTGCCGTGGGCGCGTTCTCGTACGAAATGAAGTAGTTGCCCTTGTCGCCGTTTGCAAACGTGAGCGTCATTCTGGACGGGAGTCTGTCTGCGCCTGCGTATGCAAAGTGGTTGTAATAGACGTATTCTTCGGGCATACCGGTCGCCTTGGTGTAGACGATGTCGATATACCTGCCGTCCGCCACGCCGCCGTTCATGCCGACGAGCGTATCCGTGACGGTCGAATACTTGCTTTCCGTGTACAAGTATTCGAGTCCCGTTCCGTCGAGCATGAGCTCTGCGTCAACGATCGTACGATCGAGCACCGTGACGGGTACGTTGACGCGTTGTTTTGCGAGCATATATCTTGCTTCGTCCGTCAACTTGAAGTCTTTGTTGTCTCGTTTCATGAAGTCAACGTAGTCCTCGATGGTGACGTAGGATTGGATACCGCTGCCGGTGATGTCAGCCTTGACGTAGCCGCCGTCCGCTCTTTCGATGCCGATGACTGCCGTTGCCATGTATGCGGTGTTGCTCGTGCCGCTCTTGATGAGCTTGTCAACGTCTGACCAGTCGAAGAAAGCATCGAACGTGTCGCCGTTGACGGTTGTGATTCTCATCACGTTTGCAAGGTAAGACGCGTCTTTGTGGAGGAACGTGTCAACCACGATGGAGCGGTTCTCATAATCGGACATGTACATGATCGTTCTGTCGACGACGTACACTTCGATTTCGCCGGTTTCGGTTTGCTCGTGCGCGCCCGCGTTGTATCTGTAAGTTACGGCAACTTTATATTTCTTGCCGAAATACTTGGAGATATTTGCGTAGAATTCTTCGTTGTCGAAGTTGTATTCCACTCTGACGTCTTGCAAAACTTCGCTGCCTGCGACTTTGACCTTTTGTACGCTGCCGTTTGCAAAGAGCGTGCTTGCTTTCGCATACGGATCGAGTCTGTAAGATTGACCGTTTGCAAGTCCTTCGATGCCTGTCATCGCAACGGTGACGTTTGCAACCACGTTGCTTGAAAGTGCGACTTTGTCGCCGTCCATGCTGGTGATTGTGAGCGTCATCTCGCCGTTGTAGCCGCTTTGAGCCGTGTAATCGTTGCTCCAAGCAAGCGTGACGGGGATTTCCTTTCCGTTGACGCGGAGCGTCGTGGATTTGAGCAAGCCCTTATAGAAGTTGTCCGCCGTCAAGTCTGTCGCGAAGCCTTCCTTATAGCTTCCGCTTATACCGTCGAGCGTGAAGTCGTTGTTGATCGTGACGGTGTAGTCAAACGTGATGTCGTTGCCTGCAACGTAGTTGCCGAGCACGTACGCCTTGCGTGTGAACGAACCATTCTTGATCTCTTCTGCCGTCGGCATGCTTGTGTCGAGCCAATGAAGCGGTACTTTGTGATAAGTCGTGCCGTCCACCGTGACGGTTGCCGTCGTTGCGAACGTGAACTTGTCGAACACGTCGTATTCGTTGCTCATACCGTCGGGCACTATATCCGCCGCTGCGTTGAAGCCGTCGAGATAAATTCTTGCAGTGAAGCCGTCGGCTTGCGGATAGCGGATTGCAAGTCCGTCGAAGAAGAAGTACTTGCGTTCGACGTAAGAGCCGCTTTCGTCGGTGACGATTTCGTCTTTGCTAGGTGCCGCATAATCGATCCACTTGATTGCAACGTCGATTGCGCCCTTGCCTTCCGCAGTCTGTACGTTTGCGGATGCAGGCAACTTCCACTCGTCGTAGACGTTGTAGCCGAGGCTCAAAACTTCTGCGCCTTCGCCTGCCACTCTGCCGCCGAGGGTCGTAAGTTTGCTTTCTCTGTCGGTAAGCTTGCCGCCCGTAAACGCATAAGACGGGATATTGACGTTGATTGCAACCTTGTTGTTGCCGATCAATGCGTAGATCGTTTGCGAGATGCCGTTGTAGTTTGCATCGGACACGACGGATTCAAACGCTCTGACGTATGCGATATAGCTGTCGCCTTTGACGAGGTTGACAAGCACCGGAGTGCCGTTTGCAACGTCGCCCCAATCGCTCGTCTTGAAGTAGTCGGAACGATTTTGTGCAAAGTTGATAGGATCGATACCGAACGCTTCGCCGTCAATGACGTGCGTTTGTTGATATACGCTGCCGGTGTAGTTGTTCTTGTCGGCAAGTTTGGCTTTAAGCTCTGCCGTCATGCCGTTCGCTCTGATGTACGAAGCAAGGTCGCCGATTGATTCGTCATAGAAGAAGTTGACGCTCTTGACGGTTTGTTGTTCGACACTCAAACGGAGCGTGATCTTTTGAGCTTCGTAAATCGCATTGCCGTTTTCGTCCGTTTTGCCGGTGTTGACAAGTGCGAGATCTTTGCCGTCCGCATCCTTGACTCTTGCTTCGACTTGTGCGTAAATCGTGCCGCCGTCAAAGATATTTTGCTCTGCTTTCACCTTCGTACATGCCGCGTTGGTGTAGTACGTCACCGTGCTCCAATCGGGGTACATGGTGTGCGTTGCCGAACCGAAAGACACTTGATATCTCTCGTGCTCTTCACTCTCTACCCAAGTCGGGTTGAGCGTATCTTCGTGCGACACCGTCACGTTGAGCGTGGACGGAGAGAGCGCGTTGACCGCAAGCGGCACGTAAACTTCTTGCTTGCCGCTGAACTCTGTGCCTATCGTGAGTTTGACGTAGAGCGGATAGCTTCTGGAATTGCTGTATCCGTTGAACGTGATTTCGTCGGACGTAAGTTTGTGCACGCCGTTGTTGTACGCGTCGTAGTAGGTTTCGCCCGCCTTGATGAACGGAGCTTCAACTTGAAGCGCACTGCCGACGCTCAAAGTCTTTGCGACTTTGTTGCCGCTTGCGTCTTTGACGTAAATCTGATAACTGTTGCCGAGAGATTCTGCCGTTATCGTCGAGTATTGATATTGATCGAAGGTCACTTCGCTGACCATGGAATCGAACACGAAGGGTTTGACGACGATTCTGACATTGACTTCCTGTGCAAACTTGCCGACATAAGTTTCGCTCTTGCCGATAAATCCGACTTTGTCTGTCGTTGTGAGATTCTTTGTCACCGACGTGAAGATGCTGAATCTTTCGCCGCCGACTTTTGCCTTGACGGTGACGTCAATGCCCTTGTAGAAGTTGACTTTTCCATCTTGCTTAATCGCATCGATTGCCTTTGCAAGTTCGGTGGTATCCCACTCGACGTCGTAGCCCGTCATCGAGCTTTCGGTGACAAACTTACCGTTGACAAACTTGAACGAACCGAGATACGCGACAAGGTCTTGCGTGCTTGCGTTGATGGACATGGAATCGAGTTCGAGAATTGTCGTATAGTTGCCGTCTTTGTCGCGTTCGCTCTTGAATGGCACAGTCGTTGCGTCTTTTGACGTCGTCGTCATCATCGAGGTAAGTCTCGAAATCTTGTAGTTCTTTGCAGTGAGCGCAATAGTGTCCTCAACAGCCTTTCCGAGACCCCATTGATACGTGAAGCCGACTTTGACGACGTTGCTTTCGTCACCGCTCTTCCAAGACGTCGAACCTTGCCAATCGTACTTGAAGTCGTCGGTGTTCCACTCGATCGTGCCTGCCGGGAATTGTCTGCCGGTGGGCAACTTGCTGCGGTCGAGCACGTAATACGTTGCGTCGCCGACGGTGATCGTCTTGTAGACGTCTTTGCCATCCTTGCTTTCGGTCACAAGACCTGCGATATACGCCGGATAGAGCACGTACTTGTTGCCGTCTTTGTTGAGGTTTGCTGTCGCACCTTTGTCGATCTCCGCTTGCGTGGGTTGAGTGAGAATCTGATATCCGTTCTCGCTCGGAGCGCCGCTTATCGGGTTGATAACCGCATATGCCATGTTGCCCAAGCTGTCCGTCATGTAGGTGCCGAACGTGTACTTGCCGCTGGAGAAGGCAATTCTCACAAGGTCGGGAAGCTCTGCCATATACTTGGAGCTTTCCGTGTCGATATCCACGCCGAGAGCCTTTTCGCTGTACGAACCGTCGTTGTTTCTATAGAATCCTTTGACGGTTTGCAATTCCTTGTCGTTGGTGACGTAGACGGGGATTGCGTAGAGCACCGTGTTGAGCGCATAGCCGTACACGTAGCCTGCAAGACGTCTGCCGTTTTCGTCCGCCGTTTCGGAATTTGCCGCCGTCAAATCGACGGACGCCGCATCCCAAACGATATAAGTACCCGTTGCGTCCTGATATTGACTACCCGCGTTGTAGGACGTCATTTGTCTGTCCTCAATCCAAATCGGGAAGTTTACGGTTGCTTTTTGCGGGAAGAGCGTTGCGTCAAAGAAGAAACTGTCTCTGAGTTCAAAGTCTTTTCTTGCGCCACCGGATACCGCATATCCCTTTCTGGTTGCAGGATCTTCGATAACGATTTCCGTCGGAGGCTCAACGCCGATGTTTGCCGCACTTTCGGAGTCGTCGAATTGCAACATGCCCGACGTGAACGAACTTTCATTGAAGCTGTACGGCGTGATGCGAATCATGAAGAAGTCCCATGCCTCGTTGATGTCGGTCGTAGTGCTGTTAGAGCTGCCTGCCGCAACTGCACCGCCACCGCCTGCAACGGTCTTCATGTTGTTCTTGTCGGTGGTCTTGGCTCGGTTGTACTTCATTGCCGTGCCGATACCGTTCTTTTCGCCGTTGACCTTGATTTCAATCGCTTGAATACCGGGTTTTACGGTTTTGTCGCTTGACAAACCGTACTCGCTTGCCGTCGGATTGAGATCGATGTAGATGTTGATGGACGGATCGATTTCACCGCTTGCGAACGGAATCGGAAGGATACCGCCGATGAGTTTGTTGAGGTCTTGGACGATTTCACTTGCAAGGGTTTGGATCGTTCCCCACGGGAGCGACACTTTTGCCGCGTCGAGAGCGAACATTAGCGCCCACTTGGTCAACGTTAACGGAAGCGAACGCATAAACGGTTCAACGTAGTTGACTTTTTGTTGTGTCGAAGCGTTTGCTTGCACAAGTGCGTCGAGTCCGTTATAGAACTTGGTGATTTCGTCCGTGTCGCCGATGCCGTCGATGAGATATTTGCTCAAACCGCTGCCGCCACTGCCGACTTTGTTGATATCTCCGAAATAAGGCTCGCCGTCATCGCCGTCGATCTTGTCTTTCATCAATCCCATAAGGATGCAGCTTACCATAATCATAAGTTCGTTGTAAGCGTCCTTATTGAGTTTAACTTTTAGAGAAATCTTGCCTGCGCCGCTCGAAACTGCCGTTGCACCGTTGAAGTACGGCCAGTATTCGTGATCGTTGAACAAGTTGACGTCAACGCTCTTGATGAGGTTGTCGAGTTTGACGGGATACGAATACGAGGTCTTGTCCGCATTCCAACCGCTTGCTACTTGCGTTGAGGTATCTGCCGCAGTCTTTGCGGACGGATATTCATAGGTTGAATCATCGCCATCCGTTCCGCTGACGAGTTTGAGGAGCGGCGAGCTTCCCATCATACCACCTAGATCGAGGCAGTTGAGTGCGGAAATCAATGGGACAATCGCACCGACCAAACCGCCCGTCGGGAGCGAAAGGTTGGTGACAAAGATGTTGTTGCCGCCCACTATCGCCGAAAGACCCGTTTGAGCATTGTTGCTCTTCAAGTCAAGACGAATGTTGTAGTTTCTATCGCTGTCCGTATATTCTTTAAGGTTGGTTGCCGTGAGAACCTTTCTGCCGTTAAGCGTGATGGTCGAATGATCGTATGCCGTTGATACGTTTCTTGCTTGACGCAATTGCCACACTTTGTTTTGAATTTCGATATTCAAGCCCGGCTTCAGGTTGTCGATGGCGTTTTGGACAAGGGACATCAAGCCCGACGTCTTGGAGAACGTCAAGCCTGCATAACCCGTCTTGACGGAGTTGATGAGTTTTTCGCTGTCAACCTTGCTTTCGCCGAAGCCGAGGGACACGTTCTTGATTGCAACGTTAGCACCCGTGCCGACGCTGTCGAGCTGAGCGTTGAGGTTGATGGATTCAAATCCGCTTTCACCGAGATTGATATCGAGTTTGACGGACTTGATTGGCGGAAGCGTTATGTTGCCGAGATCAATGCCGAGCATGCCGATGAGCGTTGAGATAAACGCACTGTCGAAGGACATGCCGAGACGTCCGTTTTCGATGTCGACTTGCAAATACAAGGCATTGCCTGCCGCCGCTTTTGCTTCCGCACTTGCGTCTGCGTCCGAAGTCGTTGCGTCGGAGCTTACGCTTGCGCCGGATGCGATTGCCGCATCATAGCTCGGAGTTGCGCCGAGCAATCCCGCAATGCCTTGGAACTTGATCTTTCCGAGTCCCAAGCCGGTTGCGTCGATGTAGATTGCATCCGAATAGATTTCATTCTCTGTGTAAACGGGGCTTGTTGCCGCGCCGAGTTCCCATCTGCCGTCCGATTGCTTCATAAGTCTTGAAGAACCGAGATAGTAGAGGCTGAGAATGGTTGAGTTGATAGGATCGCCTTCCTTGATGTCGACTGCGATGTCACTGAACAAGATGCCGCCGATGCCGTATGCGAGGATAGGCGCAAGATTGATGTTCGCCGCAATGTCGATTGTTAAGTTTATGGCTTCGCTTGCCATCGTGATGTTGATATCCGCAAGCGTGTACTTATAGTACGTCGTAGATGCCGAATAGGTCGTGCCCGTGTAAAGCTCGTATGCGTCGCCGTTCTTGACGTAGACTTTGCCATCGTATTGAGTTCCGCCGTCGTAGAGCGCGCCGTTGCTGAGCGTAAGCGCGGTGAACTTGCCGAACATGGATTGTCCGCCGAGGAGGTTTTCAAACAAGGAGATAACCCAGCCTGCAAGCGAATCCGAATAGCCTTCGTCACCGGGTTTGAGGTTCTTTGAAGTCATTGTGAGTTCCAAAGAAGCACTAAGACCGATTGTGGGCAGCTTGAGAGACGAGATGTCAAACGTACCCGTACCGCCGATCAGGCTGTTGAGGTCGAGCGACAAGATTTCGATGTAGCCTTGCGGTACGTTTGCGGTCTTTGCAAGTTTGTAGTAAGTCTTGCTCGAATCGACCGCCGCCGTGTCCACAACATAGTTGCCGCTTGCGTCTTTGACGTATTTGTCACCCGTGAACGATGCAAGTTCGTCGGAAGTGAGTGCCTTGTAGAAGTTCTTTCTCTCTGTCGAAAGGTTGAAGGTTTCCGCAATGCCCTTGCTTATATCTTTGGTGATTTGCGCCGCAGGTATATCGAGGCAGAAGTACAAGCCATCGCTCAATCTCAGATTGAGGCTGAACTCCGTCTTTCCGCCGAGCGAATCCATTCTGAAGAGCAAGTCACCAATGTCGGGGAGCAAATCTTTTTGTTCGAGACCGCGGATTTGCATTATCTTCTTGTAGATTGCGTTGATAAGGTCTGCGTTGAGTTGCATCAAGAGTTTTTGAGGAGTTACGTTGATCATGAAGTATGCGTAATCTCTCAAATGATCTTTGTTGTTTTCAATCGTCTTGATGTCGGAGCTGTTTGCAACGCTTGCGCCCGTGGCACCGCTCTCTTCACTGCCGTTCAGGAACTTGCCGAGAACGCCTTCGAGCAATCCGTCGAGATTGAGGTCGGTCACCGCAATCTTCGCAGTGTTGCCGAGGATGCCGCTGAGGTCAACGTACACGGAGTTTTCGATGAGATAAACGCCGAGCAACGTCTTCTTCGCAGACGTGCCGTCCGTGCCCTTTGCGTTCTTGTTGAGTTGCAAGCCGAGTTCGACTTTGAAGTTTTCGACATCGATGTTCGCAACAAGGTCGAGCGTGAGGAACGCACCGAGATCGTTGCCGAATTCGTTGACGATGTTGAGTTTGAGTGTAGATCCGCTGATTGCGCTGTCGGGGCTGATAAGTCCCATAATCATATCGAGGATTTCGCTCAAATCGATAATGTTTGCGTCGCCTGCTTTGCCGCTGCCGTACAACGATACGTCAATGGACATTTCAAGATGTGCGGTTGCGTTTTGCAATCTCACGTAATTCGAATATGATGCGGCATAATGAGTCAAATCTTTGTCCGCTTCGGTTGCAAGACGATAGATTTCGCCGTCCTTGACGTACTTTCCGGTTGCAGATTCGACGTATTTGATTGTTCCGTCCGCATTCTTGTCGGCAAACTTGCTGTCTTTGTCAACCGAGAAGTCTTTGTTGACGGTTGCGTAGAGTTTGCCCAGAGAAATCGCGATTGCAAAGTCGCCCTGTTTGAGGTATGCGCCCTTGCCTGCGCCTTCGTGTTTGACAAACGTGTTGCTTGCCGCAACGTAGTCGTAGGTGTCGCCTTCCCATGCGGGATATGCGTATGCTACAAGTGCGTAATCGTCGGTGGACATAAGCACGAATGTCTTGTTATTGTCTGCGTCACTGCCGACAGTGTAGTTGCCGTTGCTGTCTTTCGTGAACGTCGTGCCCGACCAGTTGCTTCCCTTGAAGTACTTGCCCTTTTCGCCGTACATGGCGTTGAAGTTTGCGACGGTTTCATACACAAGCGTGCCGACTTTGAAACCGAGATTTATGTCGACGCTGGGCGAGTTGCCATAGAAGTTGATTGTGATGCCGCTGGTGTCTTTGGTGTCTGTTGTGCGCAACTTGGGCAAGAATTCGCCTATGCCTTGCAGAACCGCGCTGTCGCTGTCGGCAAGCATACCGATGAGGTCTGCGATGAGAGTTTCGTTGAGGCCGACGGTGATGAAGTCGTTTGCGATGAGCAATCTGCCAAGCACGACATTGAGAACGCTCCAGATGTTTGCGGGAATCATGCCCGTGTTGACTTCCTCGTCTGCCGCCATTGCCGCAACGGACGCTTGTGCGGAAGCGGTCGTCGCACTCGAACCGAGAATGCTTGAAAGATCGAGTCCCTCTATAACGCCGTAGGAGAAGAAGTCGCCCCAGCCCACGATGTCGCCGATTTCGCTTGCGTCGAGGTTGAGATAGAGCTTGCCGTCCTTAATTTCAATCCACAACAACGCTTTGGGTTGCGCGTCGCCGTGGAAGTTGGTCACGTAGGTCAATTCGAGATAAATCTTTGCGCCTTCGAGAGCTTGCAAAATGCCGACGCTCTTGTCGCCCGCAATCATCTTGACGAGATTTGCCAGTTTGAGATACGCCTTGAGATCGACGTTCAAGCCGATAAAGCTCTCGAATTCCTTGTTGTTTTTAAGTGACGTCGCAACAAAGTAGAGGTACTCTGCAATCTGGTCGCTGCCAATGAATTTGGTGAATTGATACGTCCAGTTGATAACGTCGTCGAGCGTCATCTTGATGTTGAGGTTTGCACCGAGTTCAACGCTGTCAAGCCCCGCAAGGACGCTTGTCACGTCAAACTCACCGCCGCCGAGCAAATCGCCGAGATTGAGCGAAAGTGCCTTGGTGTAGTTGGTGAAATCGGTGACTTTCTTGTACACCGTGCCGGTGTAAGTGTCGGCCTCTTCCATATCGGTGTAGCCGTTGCCGTTTGCGTCGATTGCTTCGTATGTGCCGTCCGCAAGCTTCTTGTATTGCAAATTGCCCTCGCCCGTGAAGCCTTGCAAATTGTCCTTTGTGGTCTTGACGTAGTTGCTGTTGCTGTCAACGATGTAGAGCGTGCCGGTGAACGTTGTAAATTGATTGGTCTTGACAAGTTCTCTGTAACTGCTGTTCTTGACGTTATTGTTGCCCGCGATATCGTTGAGTCTTTCGTGGACGGGCATATAGATGCCGTCAACGTCAGTGTAAACGATGCCGTCGTATGCGTATTGTCTTGCTTTTACGACTTCGCTATACACGGGCGCAGCCAACATATATCTGTCTTCCGGACCCGCAATCGAGCCGTCGTTGCTCTTGTAGATTGCATATTTGCCGCTTGCGTTTTCCGTTGCGGTGTACGTGCCGTCGCCGTTGTCGGACAAATCGTATCCGCCGTTTTCTTTTGCGTAATACTCGTTGCCGTCAACGCCTTTGTAAAGACGCACGTAATCTTTGTTTTGGAAATTCTTTCCGTAGTAGTTGGTGTAATCGTTGTTGTCGTTATCGCGATAGAAGCTTGCATAGTAGAAGATTGCGTTCGAGCCTTGTTGCATTGCCAAAATGTCTTCTTTTCTGCCGAAGTCTATGGATGACGACTCACCTGCAACGCCGTTCAAACCTTGGATGTTGAGACCGAGGTCGAACATGGGGACGTCGCCCTTCTCGTTGAAGAGAATTGCACCGATCGTAATGTCGTACGGATTGAGATTTTGTTTGATATAAACCTTGAGGTTGGGCAACATATCCGCAATGCTTGCACTGTCGGGCAAAAGTTCTGCAAGCAAAACTTTCGCAAATCCGGACGTAACGTTTATTGCGATTGCGTTTGTGAATATGTTGAGGAACAAACTCGTGGATGCCGAGCTTTGCTTGTCGGGGTTCTTGTCCGTCACTTCGTCGGATGCCACGGATGCGTCGGACGCATCGCCTTGGATGGCTTTGCCGACAATTCCCGTCAGCACGTCTTCAAGAGGATACTCGCTCATATCCACGAAGAGTTTTGCGTCTTTGCCGAGCAACGCTTCCGCATCGATATAAAGACCTGCTTTGCTTGTGTCTTTGTCGTTGTCGTAGTAGATGCCGAGAATGTGCGGTTTGGTTCCGTCAAGCAACTTGCCTTCATAGTTGTTTGCGTCTCTGTTTGCACTCGTGACGTAGTTGCCGTTTTCGAGCAAATCGTTTTGTTCGCCCCAAACGTCGATTGCGACGTCGAGGTCACGCACGTCGATGCTGAACGACGGAAGAATGTAGAGCTTGAAGCCGAGGTTCAGACGAATCGAGAAGTAGATGTTGAACGTCATATCTTCCGCAATCTGGAATTTGCCCTTCATTGCGCCGAGAATGTTGCCCAACACATCGCCGAGTGCCTCGTTGACTCCGTTGTATTTGTCGTCGAGAGTGCTGTTTACCCACACATACAAACCGCCGTTTGCTTTGAGGGTTGATATATTATCCGTAGCCGCCAACTTGACGTAGTCGCCTTGGAATTTCTTGTATGCAATGCTCTTGATGACATCTTCGGTGGGTGCAACTCCGCCGTGCAAGCTCTTGTAAAGCTCCTCGTACACGTCGTACGGGAGATAAATCTTGCCCGCTTCGAGGAAGAGTCTTCCGCTGAGCGTGAGCGAGATGTAGTAGAGGTTGTCGGTGTCAACGTACTCTTTGTATTGATAATCGGAGTACTTGGCGTCGCTGAAATCGGGTTGTTTGACAGAGCTTTCTTGTTGAACCTTGACGAAGTATTGATCATCGTCTTTGACGTCGTCGTGCGCAAGAAGCACTTTCTTTTCGGTGTTGTAGGTGTACTTCTTGTAAATGAACGTTCTTTGGATGCGCACGTATGCGGTGCCCGTCCACACGTAGTACTCTGCATTGCCCTTTTCCATCTCGCCGATGTAGTCGGGAAGTTCGGCTGCGCTTGCCGCCGCCTTTTGATACTTGCCAGCCGCGTCTTTGACGAACAAAGTGTCCTCGTCGATTGGGACGTATTTCGATTTATACTCGTAATAACGCGGAGAAGCTGCGTATTTTGCGGTGTCGAACGTGCCTGCGGTGTAATAATCGAACACCCAGTTGTCAGTGCCGTCGGTCGCTTTGTCAACGCTCGTGTAGATGTCCTCGTTCGTGTTGACGTAGCGTGCGCCGGACGCGATGTTGGAAATGTCGTGATTTCTCATTGCGTCTTCGCCCGTGACGTAATTGAACTTGGTCACGCCGACCTTGGGTGCGTTGATAGCAAGCGAAACCTTGTGATTCCACAAATAGAGGTTGATAGAGATAAACTCGTTGCGCGATTTGAGCGGTGTGACAAGCCAGTATGTGAAATTGACCGCTTCGTATTCGCCGCTTGCGTTCTTGAAGTAGAGTTTGGGCACTCTGATCAAGTAATCGTTTTTGAGTTCTTCAACCTTTTCGCAGTTGTTGATTTGAGTTTGAGTTGCGTCCGCATAGAGAACGTATGCGCCGCCGTTTTGCAGTTTGACGAAAACTTCGACTTTCTTTATGTCGTAATAGCTTGCCGTGCCTGCAACGACTTTCTTGTCGTATGCTTCGCGCTCGACTTGGGACATTTCGGACTTTTGCACGTATGCGCCGTCCGCATCCTTATAATACACGCCCTTGTTTTGCGCGCCGACGCCGCTGTACTCGGTGATGTCGAACAAGTACTTGGACTTGGTGAGCGTGTTTTTGAGATCTTTTGCGAGTTTCTTGTATTCCGCAGAAGATTTGTCAAGTCCCGCTACACTGCTCTTGAACTCGTCCACGACCACGTTTGCCTGTGCATAGGAGTATCTCGTGTTGTCGGTGTAAAGCGTAACGTTGGATTGATTCTTGAATTCGTCCGCGTCGAATTGGATAGCGTTCTCGCCCATCACGAGTGAGAGAATGCTGTTGATATAGTCTGCTTGCGCAAGAACCTTGACGTACCTTGACGTGATTTGCAAACCGTATGCAAACGTTCTGATATAGCCGAGGATAGAATCGTCTTTGACGAGCGGGAAAGAAATCTTGTCTTTCTTGTCTTCTTCGCCGTTTCCGTTGTTATCGTCAGCCGCCGTCATCGCTTCTTGGGAAGTTGCCGCGAAGATGCTGCTCACGAGCTTGCGGATTTCGTTTGCATCAATGCGCAAAGACGGGATGTTGAAGTAGCTCAAATCCACGAACAAGCCGCCGTTTTCACGCTTGTAGTTACCCTTTTCGTTCTTGTAGCAATAGCTTGAATCGTAGGAGTATCTTGTGCCTGCAAACTCGCTTGCGCTGATGTATTTGTACGTGCCGTCCTCTGCAAGATAGTAGCTGCCGTTCTTGGTTTCGAAATAGTGATCGTATCTCTCGCTCGGATCGACGTAGTGTTCGCTGTAAACGTTGTTTCTCTCCTCGTCGGTAAGAAGCGTGAACGTGCCGCCGACCATGTAGATGCCGAGCATATCGTGATATTCGCTGTCGTTGCCGCCCTTGGTTTGCAATCTAACAGAGAGATTGACGTAACTTGCAATGTCTGCGATGAGGTTGACAAGTTCGGAAGACTTGATGTTTTCGATGACCTTTTTGAGCAATTCGAGGACGGTAAACAAATCCATGTCGCCGTCAAATTGGTCATCGTCGCCTGCGTACTTGACAAGCTCCGTGCGCATGTAGTTGAGCAGTGCCGCAATCTGAATATCCGCGTCAACGACGAGTTGGACGGAACGATTTACGTCGCCGCCATCGTCCGCTTGCGCCTTGATGACGAGAAGTTGCTCGTCGGTGAGGCTGGGCAGGAACGCTTTAAGCACTGCGCTCAAATCGATGTCGTTTTCTTTGCCGGCCTTGAATTGCGTGGTGATGTCGATGGTTTCGCTGAGCGTAAATCTATCGACGTCGTCCATATTGGTGTACTCTGCAAGCTCGTCGCCGCTAAGCACGTACGTACGGGAGTTGGTGAATGCGATATCGAGGTTCTTGATCGCAAGGCCGAGCGTAAGCGTCGTGTCGTATTTTGCGCCGTCCGAAACGAAGGATTTGTTTGCGAGTGCGCCCGAAACGAGCTTGTAGATATATTCTGCGTCGTCGCCCGAAACGATAACTTCTTCTTTCGTCGTGCCGAGAACTTCGCTGCCGTCGCCTTTGCCGTTGTCAACGACTTTCATCGCATAGGGTTTGTTTGCGGCTTCGTCGAGCATAACTCTGTATTTTGCATAGCGAGTTACGCCGTCAAGGCTCATGTCGGGAGTGATTGCACGCACATAGCTACCGTTGCTTTCTTTGACGTAGTAGCCGTTTTCGTCCGCTCTGAACACGTAGTACGCTGCGTTCGTATCTTTGAGCTTGCCGACAAGAGCTTCTTTGTCTTGTTCGGATGCCGTATAGACGGAATCTTTGTTGTATCTGTCGCCGTCGAGTCCGAGAGCCACGTCAACGGAGAGGTTGATGCTGTCGGACGTGTTGAGTTCGACTTGCACGCCGCCGTTGATTTCCTGATAGAACAAGTCTTTGATATCGAATCCGAGCAAATCTTCGGGGATGTATTCGAGGATCGTGTCGAAGAGTTGGTCTCCGAGCTTCAAGGTGAACAAGTCTTTGTTGATGAGCATTGAAAGCGCAAGTTCCTTGTCGCTGAGATTGATATCGCTCGTTTGTGCGTCGCTTGCGACAAACGCCTCGTCGGTGGACGCCGCTTGTGCGGAAGATCCTGCCGTGAAGAGAGCTTTTTCGGTGTCGAAGTCGATGATGTAATCTTTGAGAATTTCAGCGATATTAAGTCCGCCGATTGCAACCTTTTGGATGTTGAACGCATCTTCGAGGTTGAGGTAGATCGTGTTGTTGACGTAATATGCGCCGAGCCACAAACTTTCGTAACCGGTTTCGGTGACGTTGATAAGCTCGATTTTGAGTTCGGACTTGGTGAGGTCGTAGATATCCACCATGAGCGACACGTCAAGTCTGAAGTGTGCGGAAGAATAACCCTTCGTCGTAGAGGGCATTTCAACCACGATACCCGTGAGGTCGCCTATGATAGAACTCAAAATTCTGCCGAAATCGAGCATGCCTTCGGTGATGCCGAGTTCGAGTTCGACGGAGAAACCGACGGTGATGACGGTGTCGTAGAACATGTTGGTGGGCACGTCTTGATACGCCGCTTTTTCGTCATCGGTGAGTGCGTCGGTGTATTCGATTTCTCTGTTTGTGCCGTCGCCGTTATCAAAAAGGCGAGAGTGTTCTTTACCGTCGCGTATGTATGCTGGCAACAATTCGTTGCCTGCTCCGAATCCGATATTGATGCCGCCGAGTTTAAGTCCCATGTTGACGCAACCGATTGCTATGTCGAGACCGAGATAGTATTCGTTGATTGCAGAATAGAGGTTGACGGTGCGATAGTACTTGCCGTTTACGTCTTTGACGTAACCGAACTTGCGAGTTTGCACTTCTTCGATCGGACATTCGTTGCCGTTGTAGCGGATGTAAGTGTCGCCTTTGATATACGTATCGGTGACGAATTCGTTGCCGCTTGCGTCCTTTCTGTACATTCTGTAACTACGCAAGCTGATAGGTGTTTCGCTCGTGGCAATCTTCGCATAGTAGTTTGCGTTGGAGTGCACGTACTTGCCTTCCGCTTTGTTGGTGATGTTGTGATATTCGCCAAGAGAAAGCACCGCAAAGGTCTTGCCTTCAGTGAGGTTGCCGTTCTCGAATCTTTGCTTGTTGCCGTAGGACGTACCATCTTCACTTGCGATAACTTCGTAAACGTCGGTGGTGCTTGCCTCATAGTATTCGCCGTTTGCAACGTAGTAGACGTCGTTTGCGATGCCGTCGAATTTTTCGTTCTCGTAGTAGGTGTATCTGTCGTTCTTATACTCGTTGTCGAACTTCGCTTTTTCTGTTGCGTCCGTCAAGTCGTCGATCAACTTGTAGACGGGTTCGCCGAGGTCGATACCGAGCGAAATGTTGAACACGTCAAACACGTCTTCGAGCGAGCCGAGGTCGGGCATGAACGTTGCAAGCACGAATGCGATCAACGCTCTTGTGATTTGGATTTGGAATTGAGCGTCGCTGTAAGCCAAAAGGAGAACCGCGTCGCGTTCCGCAGAGCGTTGTACATCGTCGCTTGCGATTTGTGCGCCGTTCTTTTCTTTGTCGTCTTTCTTGCCGAACTTATCTGCAACTTTCTTTGCAAAGTCAACAAAGTTTTCGATCTTGGAATAGTTTTCCGCAGTGGATACGACTTTGGTGAGGTCGAGATAGAGCGTACCGCCGCTCAAATACAGACCGCCAAGCACCTTGTCGTTGCCGTCTTTCGTGCTTCTTGCCGTGTCGTATTTTGCAAAGTAACCGTCCGGGTTGACTTCGATAAATTCGATTGCGAGTTCTATCTTGCTCAAATCGCTGTTTGCGATAAAGCTGTCGATTGCGCCTCCCGCGGCGAGTCCTTGCAAATCAAGAGCCGCAAGGTCGATGTTTGCCGACACCTTCAAGCCGATGCCTGCGTTGAATGCGGACATCGTTTGCAAGTTGATTATCATATCGCGGAATACGCTGGGGAGCAATCCGCCCGCATTGACGACTTCCGCACTTGCGGAATTGAAGTAAATCAAACCGCGCACGCTCAACGAAACGTTTTGATCCTGATAGGTTTCTTGACCGCATCTTGCATAAAGTTTTACTTCGCTTGCAAGAGCGTTGCGCGTTGTGGTGTTGCCGTCCGCGTCGGTTTCCGTGATTGTGATATTGTCGTCAACTCTGGTGTAATACTCGGTGCTTATGGGAGCGTCCGCGTCGTTACGGTTGACGTAGAGATCTCTTGCGGAGTCGTAAACGTATTCGCCGTTGGGATCGAGGTCGTATCTGACGTAATATGCGTATTGCTTGCCGTCCTCGCCTGCTTTTACGGTTGCGAATGAGCGAGAATACATGCTGACGCCGCTCAAATCTTCTTTGGTGTAACGAACCGTGCCTTCGGGCAAGACTTCGCCGTCTGCGATAAGTCTGTATTCGCCAGTCGTTTCGTCAAACACGTACGCACCCTCTGCGTCGATATTGAAGTTCGGCTTGCGATACATGCCGGTTTTGAGCAAGTATTCGCCGTTTGCGTCCTCTTTGAAGGTGTAGTAAATGCCGTTGTTCTTCGGTTCGGTTTCTCTTTGATAGCTTTCGCCTCTGAATCCGCCTATGATTGCAACGATATTTGCGATGTAATCGTCAAGAGAGATAAATTCGAGTCTTTCGTCGTTGTCGAGAAGAGTTTGATACGTATCGACGCTTTCGAGATCGACTTTCGCATCAAGACCGAGGTTGAGATCGATGGTGTATTGTTTGTTCGTGCCGTCCTCGTTCTTTTTGATCGGATCTTTCTTGTTTGCATGAGCGAGTTTAAGTTGCAACGCAAGAGCGTCGTTCAATCCGCAGTATGCAAACTTATCCGTTTGCGGATAGAGGTAGAGGCCGCTTTGCGATTCGTCAACCACGACGTTTTGAGAATCGATGACTTGTTTGAGGAGCATCGAAAGCACGTCGTTGATGAAGTTGGCGCGCACGAATACGCCGAGATAATCTATTCTGTTGAGAGAGCCGCTTTCCCAGGGTTTTGCGGCAAGAACGAGCTTGGAAACGATTGCGCTCACGACTTTTGCGATATTCAAACTTTCGTCCTTTTCGTCCGCGGCCGTTTGAGCGTCGGAGCTAGAAGAAGAAAGTTCCACGCCGAATTTTTCAAGCACGTCGATAAGACCGATTTGAACGCGAGGCCCGCCCACACCGTTCATGTCGATGTAAACCGTGTCTTTGATGAGATAAATATTTATCTTGGTGTTGCTGCCCGGATGTTCGTAGTCGAAATCGATGCCGATGCTTGCTTCGATGCCGTTGAGCAACGTTTTGAGATTGAGTTTGCTCAGATCGAACTTTGACAGATCCTCCAATCCCATCTCTTGCAAGTTGAGTCTTGCCTTGACGTCGAGTTTGAAGCCGTCGTCCATCTTGTCCGAGAGCATAAGGTTGAGTCCCAGACGTTCGAGCAATTCGCCGACGCTGAACGCGTTTTTAATCACGTCAAAACCTATTTCCTCGTTGTCGGTGTTGATTCTGATTTGCGGAAGCATTGTTGCAAGCACGTCTTTCAAACCGTCCATGCCGAGAATGACGTTGAGCAATTCGTCAAATTCAAAACCTTCGCGGATATAATGTCCGTTGTCGTCTTGCACGAATCTGTTGTCATACAGGTTGAGAGAGTATCTGTCCTTGGGCGAGAACGCTTCGAGCGTCTTTGCGTCGTCAACGTACACGTAAGTGGAGCTTGCATAGTAGTCTACAATGAGGCTGAGGTCGAGCGAAACGATGTGCGCGTTGTTGAGTTCCCGATAATATCTTCTGAAATTGCCGTCCGCAGATTCGACGTACTTGCCGTCCACAAGACTGTATTTCTTGCCCGAGAAGGAAGAATCGGTGATTTCCACGAATTTGTCGATACCCTCTTTCGCTTTTGCATCGATGGTGTTGAAAGCGTTACTGCTCTTGCCCGTTGCGAGATCGATGTTGTCGATGCTCACGCCGAGAGAGAGGAGATTGCTGTCGATATCGACGTTGATTGCGATAGACGGATCGAGTTGCAAATCGACGCCGACGGAGATGTCGAGGTCGAGTTTTTCGATGATGGTTGCAATGTCGGTGCTGCCTTCGCCCTTTGAAGTGAGTGCGGCAATAAGTCCGACAAGCACGTTTTGCATGACGAGAACGCCGAGTTTGCCGTCGGCGATGTCAAGCACGAGTTGCATTTGCTCGTCTGCGCTCATAGCGTTTACGGTGTCCGAAGCGGTCGATGCGCCGGAATTCTTGCTTGCAGACGAATTGAGATCACCCAAAAGTTTGGTGATTGCGTCGCAAATGATCTCGCTGATGTTGGTTTGTTCGATGTAGAACGGATCGCTGCCGAGGTTTCCGAGGTCGACGTAGACGTCGCCGCCGTTGACGTAAATCGCTATTATATTCTTATTTGTTATTTTATTCTTTATTTCAAGAACAATATTGCTGTCGTTGGGTTCGTTGAGAGCGAGGTTTGCACCCACGCTGATTCCGATTTGATAATCGATGTTGTCAAACATATCCAAACCGAGTTTCAAACCGAGATCCGCAAGGAACAAATCGAGGTATTTTTCAAGGCGAACTTGCTCTTCTTGTCCTTTGAGTTGCAAGTCAAGTCCGAGTTCGACGTTGAGAGAAAGCGTATCGAGATTTTCGGCAGTCGTATAAATGGAGCTGTCGAAATCGTCGGGCATAACGCCGTCCTCTTTGCCGAGTCCGAGATTGATCTCAGAGATTTCCAAGCCGAGATACACGGGATCGATTTGGAGATTGAGAGCAAGATTGTACTTCCACGTAAGAGCAAGATAGCTTCTGTCGGGATTGAGCTTGATAAACTTGTCGGGATCGATTTTCTTTCCGGCAAGCATTTGTACAAGCGTTACGACAAGAGCTTCCGCAAAGTTGATTTGCACGCCCTTCGAGTCAATGCCGATATAACCGATAATTCCGCCGAGCACCGAGCCGAGCACGCCCATAAGATCGATGCCGCCGTCATCCGCCGTCATCGCTGTGCCGCCGTTGCCGCCGTCGCCTTTGCCTTTAAGCAAACCGCCGAGCAATGCGCCGATGTTGATATTGGCAAGAGCGATGTGGAAATCGTTGCTCAAATCGAGATATACCGTGCTGACTGCGTCGCCTTGTGCGTTTTCACCCGTGCTTTGCAAACGGAGAGCGAGGATGACGCTTTGCACTTTTTCCGCATTGGTCATCTTGTCTACGTCTTTGATGCTCTTGTTGTAAATTTCGATAGCGATATCGCTGTGAGAAGCGATGTATGCAATATCGAGGAGGCTTGCCGCTGTATAGAGTTTGTCGTTTTCAAACAACACGGAGTTTTCGTCCGTTACGTTGACTTTGACGTAGTTTTCACCGACGAGAACATATCCTTCGCCGCGATAATTCGATTTGGAAACTTCGCTCAGTGCAATTCCGCCTGCAACGTATTGTTTGACGTACACGTCGCCTTCGTAAGAAGTGCGCTCTTCGTCCGTAAGAAGCGTGTATTTTGTGCCGTTGAGTTTGTACACCTCGACGAATTTGGCAAGATTTGCCAGTTCGGATGCGGCGTATTTGACAAATACCGCATTTTGAGTGAAGTCAATGGGAACGTTCGGATTGAGATGTGCGTTGAGCGCGATACGGAATCCGATTTCGGCACCTGCTTCTACAGGCACCTTATAGGTGAGAAGAAGTTGTCTGATGAAGGAGTTGAGTTCGGGATTGCTGTCGTCGAGGAAGTTTGCAATCCACTCGCCCACCGTCCAGGATTTGTTGCCCGCTTCCGCACCGACGGTAAACGTGCCTTTGAGTTCGGCAAAGATCGACGGCAATGCGATGTCGCCGTAAGCGTTGAAGAGCGTCACGTCTTCGAACACGTCGCTTGTGTCGCCTTGCAAATAGGCTGCCATCGTTTGAGTTTCTTTGTTGTTGCGCACGATTTTAACGGGTTCTACGGAGTCGCCGCCAATCGTGATGTTGATGGGATTGAGAATAGAACCGTCCGCCGTTTTGACGGTCGTGCCGATATAAATTTCCGCTCCGCCGACAGATTGACCTGCGTCGTTGTTTGCGTCAACCGCAACTCTGACGGGTTTGTTATCGTATTTGTCTTTGACGTTTGCCCATGCGATTTGCGCCCATGCGGTGAGTTCGTTTGCGTCGAAACCGAGGAGTTGATAGATGATGTCCGTCAATCCCTTTGCGATTTGAAGTTTCAAATTGTCGGAAGAAAGCGTTGCGATAATGTCGAGAGCAAGGGCTTTTTTCGCCGCTTGATCGTTTGCGTCGCCTTCCTCGGCGGTCATTGCGTCCGCATTCGTGCCGCCGTTTACGATAACGGTGGAATCTTTTGCGAGCAATGCGAGAATGACCTCATAGAGGTCAACGTCGGTTTTTACTTTGTCAAGACCGAAATTCTTTGCGTCGATATAAAGCGAACCGCCGGTGTAGTAAACGCCGAGCAAAACTTTGCGTTCTTCGGCAAATTTCTTGCCGGTGAGTTCGACAAGCAATTCGCTTACGTTGCCTTTCGTATTGATTTGAGGCGCACCGAACAAATAGTCGATGATAGGCGACAAATCGAGTTGACCGGCAATGCGCAACTCATAGTTGAGCGACATCTTCTCGTCAAATGCGAGCGTTGCTTTGGTTATATTCTCTTCTTGGTAAGTACCGTTTGAATCTTTATAATAGAGCTTGCCCGTGTAGTCCGAGGGGACGGGATTCGAGTCGGTGATTTCAACGTATTTTCCGTCTTTGAGATAGTGTGTACCCTTGCCGAACACGAGTTCTTTTGCGCCTTGGTCCGCATTGAAGTCAAGACCGAGCGTAAGATCTATCCCAACGAACGGATATTCGAGGATTTCGGTGAAATCTTCGCTTTGACGTCCGTCGTTTGCAAGATAGTTTGTCGCCTTGTCGTTCAAACCGGCAGACAAACCGCTGAGTGCGACGTTGAGGTTGACGTTGTTGCCCAAAGACATGAACACGCCCAGTTGAAGTTCGGGCAAATTGAGTCCGTCGTTGAGAGCGATGCGTATACCGCCGTCGAAGTCGGTGCTTGCAAATTCGATTTTAACGCCGTCGATGTTGAGCAAATCGAGCACTTGTTCGAAGAGGTTGGACGCGAGCACGATTTCAAGAGCGTGATTGCCGAGATTGAAACCGTCGAGGATGCCCGCAACGAATCCGAGCACGGCGTTGATATCCATGCCGTCGCCCGTCGTATCGTCTGCGGTGAGAGCTTGTCCGCTTCCCGAGCCGCTTGCGCCCACGCCGAGAGCTGCAAGAAGCTCTCTTGCGTTAACTTTGCTTTCTTTGACATTTATGCAAAGGATGTCCGCTTTGAGATAAATCCAACCGCCTTGCAAATAGAGCGCAAGCACTTCTTCGTTGTTGGATTGCTTGGATATTGCAATCTTCGCGGAAGATTTGAGGATCATATCGAGGATTGCGTCCGCGTTAATTCCGCCGGTGAGGTCGATATCCGCGTTGATGTCGAGTTTGAGACCGCCGTCGATGTTTCCGAGTTCGATCAATGCGGTGAGCAAAACGCCCTTGAACATCGTTCCGATGTCTTGATTGGGCATGTCGACGGTGATCTTTGCAAGTTCGCCTTTGAGTGTATTGACGTCAACGGTAAGTCCCGTCGAAACGTTTACGTGGAGCAAATCGGTGTTAAATTTGCCGTTTTTGAGGATGGGCAAATATGCGTCGGGATTTGCTTCGAGTTCTTCTTCGAGTTTTTCGAACGTTGCGTTAAATCCGGGCAAATTGTTGATTTTACCAAAGGTAACTCCGACGCCGAGAGCAAGTCCGACGAGCGGTTCCGCATTTTCTACGCCGAGATTTGCGGACAACGTAAGAGTCTTCTCTTGTTGTGCGCCGAGATTCTTATAAACCAAAGACGCATCCTGAATCGGAATTTTCGCACCTGCGTTCTCGCCCTTGAACACCATACCGAAAATGGTGTCGAGCAAATCTTTGGTGAGTTGAACTTCGATGCCTCTGATATTGAAGATGTCGCCGTCCATATCGAGATTGATATGGTCGAGTATCATATTGATCAATGCCAAAACATCCACGCTGCCGTCGGAATCCGCCGCCGCAAACGCGCCGTGTTGAATGACGATTTCGCCGTTATCTACAAGGGTTTGTTGAATATTTTGAGTGGTTGCTCCGCCCTTGAGTCCGTCGAGTGCGCCCTTGATTGCGGCAAACGCCTTGTCTACAAGCTCGCCGAGCAGGTCATTGACGTTGATGTCGTCGATTTTAAACTTCGTTCCGTTCGAGCCGAGCAAACCGCTTGCGTCAAGATATACGCCTTCTCTTGCGCCCGTGTAGTATGCCGTGACGCGTTTTGCACCGTTTCTGCCGAGAATTTCAAGAGCGAGTCTTGTCTTTTTGGAATCTCTGGTGTTGATTTCGCCTTGGAGCTTGATCGTCAACTCAACCGTACCTTTTTCGAAGTTAATTTCCTTTGCAAAGAGCGGTTTGAGAGCTTCGAGCATCTCGGGTTTGAGATTTTTGGTGAGAAGATTTGATATGAGAGTGCCGAAAGAGCCGATTACGTTGTCAATCGACACTGTCTTTTTGTTGAAGTCGAGAGAAAGAGTTATCGCGCCGTCGAGAGTGAGGAAGGAATATTTGTTTTCGCTTTCCTTGACGGAATCGTAAAGGGACTTTTCACCGTCCTGAATGGCGGTGTTGTTTTCGTTGCGAGATTTCAAAAGCGCAACGACGTCGAGGTCGGGGGTACCTGCGAAGTCCGCTTTTGCGTGTCCGAGATCGATGCCGAATTCGGATTGGAAAGTGCCGTACTTTTCTTCGACGCCTTCAACTCCGTAAGAGTTGAGGTTGACGTCGATGTTGAAATTGACGCCTTTGAGCGCACCGTTCATGATGTCGGCTTCCAAATAAAGAGCCATACCCGCGAGTGCGCCGAGCTTGCCGAGATCGAGGCCGAGCACGTCTTTTACGAGATTGATGATGTTTTCGGGGATAAGACCTTGAACGAGCGGAATAATGCTGACGATAAGACCGAGATCGCAAGGCATACGCAACACTTGATGACCGTTGCCGTAGTCCACGATCGTGCTCTTGCTTGCGCCGAACAAAACGTTGACAAGCAATTGTTCAACCGTCAAATGAGCCAAATCGATTTTGATAAGGCTGTTGATGAGTCCGCCGATGTCATAACCCATAAGGGTGTCGTAAAGAACGGAAGAGAGATCGAGTTGATCGAGAGCGTCCGCAAATCTGGACACAAACTTCGTCATATCGATCGTATCGGTGTAAACAACGTGCACGCCGTCCCCTTTCTTTATTCCGCGCATGTCGGCAACCAGCTTGCCTTCATAGTAGTACGCGCCGAAAAGCAAAGTGCCTTCACCGTTTTTCGCCATCGTGCAGACGGTGTCTTTGTCGACGGTTCTGCCGTTGATTTCGGACGTGAGCTTGCGGAACTCGACGAGGATTTGGCTCTTGGAATCGTCTTGCGAATCGATCTTGCTTGCAAAGCGCGCCACGATGAGTGAATCGTAAGAGTCCTTGGAGAAACCGAGCACAAAAGCCGTGTCGACGTTTATGTATCGTTTGTCTTTCTCCGAGTGAGCCTCTGCAAGAGCCGCCTCTTTAAAGATATTCCACGCCTCTTGAGAGCCGAGATATTCCGAGTTGTCGATATCCGGATCGGGTGTGGGCGTAGGAATAACGGGGGTATCCGTGTTCCCGTTGTTTGTCGGATTGCATGCAACCATGCCGAAAAGCATAACGCTTACCAGCACGAGCAACAATACGAGCGATAACTTTCTCATTCTCATAATCTCCTCCGAAACGCATGCTTTACGCGTGTAACGCATACGTTTAGATTATTATACAGTTCAATTATACGTTTTTTTTGCCTTTTTGTCAATACTTATCTGTTTAGAATATCAATAACAATACCTTGTGGTGTGTTTGATTTCAAAGCACAATCTGTTGGGGGAAATGCCAATTTTCAGCCCTTTTCGCATCCGAAAATCGCAAAAATTTAACATTTTGCCATATTTTCCCGATTGCCGCTGATTTTATAGACAAATACCGTGTTTTTCGACATTCTAACCGTGTTTTTTACAAATTTTTCCAAAGTTTTTCAAAATGAGTTTATACGGATAGAATCCGCGAAAAAAGTTTTCGGAGCGGTTTTTCGCAACTTATTTTTCTTTCGACGTTTTCTGTCGTTTTTCAATCAATTTAGCGTATCTAATCTGTCGTTTTTCACAATCCGTCCTCACATGAAGGTCGTCGTTTGACATTGAAAAACAATAGTGCTATATTCATTTTATGCAAAAGAGCTTAGAAAAAAATCCGTTGATAAGCGAGGACGTTCGAATCACCCTCGCGCCGAGGCGCAAGCGCAACAGAATTTGGGAAATCGACTTCCTTCGCGGCGTGTGCGTCATCCTTATGATTCTCGACCATTTAGCAATCTTGCTGGGGTCGTATTTCGGCAATCAATGGTACGGCTTCGACTTCGTGCGCAGAGGCGTCGGCGATGCGTTTACGACGTTTTGCTACAACTGGATAAACGGCAGCGCAAGCGGTGTTCGAGATATAATACACCCCATAGTTTTGTTCGTATTTTTCTCGATATCGGGCATATCCTGCACTTTTTCGCGCAACAATGCAAAGCGCGGATTTCAACTGCTCGTCGTTGCATTGATTTACACGTTGGGCTCGTATATCGCACAAAACCAAATGGGAATAAGCGGCGTATTCGTTGCGTTCGGCGTGCTTGACTTCCTTGCCGTATCCATGCTCTTATACGCTTTGATTTCCTTTCTGACGCGCGACAATCGGCTTGCAATGATTATCGCAAGCATAGTGCTAATCGTGCTTACGCTGTGTCTGTATTTTTGCTACACACCGCCGGCGACGACACCGAAAATCTTTGCGATTATCTTCCCGCCTCACGATTTTTGGGGCAACCCGTCCTTATTCTACTCTCAATACGAGTTTTCACCCGGCGATTTGTTCACCATGATACCCTACACCGCTTTCTATTTTGCCGGCGTACTCATAGGCGAATTGTTTTATTACGAACGCCTTTCTCTCGTGCGTTTCGACCTGACGAAAGCTCTCTACAAAAAAACCTGCGACGCCCTTTACGCAAACGTCGAAGCGGAAAAGAAATCCCTGCGCGATTTTTCGATAGACGCCTTGAAGTTCATGCTCGGCGCAGGCAAGGTTACGACGGCAATCGCAAAAGCGATAGAAAAAGCGGTTTGTTTCTTCGGCAAGCACGCTCTCATCGTCTACGTCGTTCACGTGGTGATGCTGGCTGCGATTTTAAGCCTTATCAGCGGTCTGTTCATCACTCCCGGCAACTTCGGTTTTTAAGCATCCAACACTTATTCAAGGCGCACTTATTAACGGAATGTGCTTATTCGAAGTGCGAGCCGCATTGCTCAAACGGCATTGCGGTTATGACAATCGCCCCGAATGTCATTCCGAGGAGCAAAGCGACGTGGGT
>OMBQ01000066.1_pt1 | contig 125322 bp, 134 predicted proteins | sample 1674311 | NCBI WGS metagenome assembly OMBQ01 (sample SAMEA103958160, study PRJEB25191) | human gut metagenome | biome: human-associated habitat [ENVO:00009003]; feature: intestine environment [ENVO:2100002]; material: feces | place: Germany | collected 2013/2015 | reverse complement strand
GGGCGGCGGTGGCGGGGTTGCAGCTGACATACACCACCCGGCGGGGGGCCATGCGCACCACAGCGGAGAGAGTGGCTTCGTCGCAGCCCTTGCGGGGCGGGTCCAGCATCACGATGTCTGGGTGCAAGCCCTCGGCGGCCAGCTGGGTGGCAGCCTGTCCGGCATCGGCGCAGAAAAAGCGGCTTTTGGCTGCTACGGTCTCGCCCATGCGGGCAGCGTTGGCCTTGGCGCTCTCGATGGCCTCCGGCACGATCTCCACGCCGATCAGCTCCCGGCATTGATCGGCCATGGAAAGGCCAATGGTGCCCATGCCGCAATAGAGATCCAGCAGCGCGTCGTCCGGGGTCAGCTGCGCGTACTGCGCGGCAACGCCGTACAGCCGCTCGGCAGCCAGCGTGTTGACTTGATAGAAGGACAGCGGCCCCAACCGCACCGGTACGCCGCAAAGAGTGTCCTCGATGTAGCCCGGGCCGTACAGGATATGGTTCTCACTGCCCAGAATGACATTGGTGTTTTTGGCGTTGACGTTGAGCAGGATGGTGCTGATGGCAGGGAACTGCTCCCGCAGTGCGGTGCAAAGCTGCTCTGCGTGGGGGAGCTTTGCCCGGGTGCATACCAGACACACCATGATCTGCCCGCTGTGCGCACCGCGCCGCAGGAAGATGTGCCGTACCAGCCCCTTGCCGCTCTGCTCATCGTAAGGGCGGATGCCCTGCTGTGCAAAAAAGGCGCACAGCGCATTGCCGATCTCGTTCAGCACGCCGGGCTGCAGCTTGCAGTCCGGGCAGGGGACAATGCGGTGGGTGCGCCCGGCGTAGAAGCCGATGCAGGGTACGCCGTTCTTGTCCACGCCCACAGGGAACTGCACCTTGTTGCGGTAGCGGTCTACCTCCGGGGAGGGTAGGATATCCAGCACCGGAACCTCCAGCCCGCCGATGCGGCGGAAGGCGTCCAGCACGCTTTCCTGCTTGGCGCGCAGCTCGGCAGTGTAGGCCAGATGCCGCAGGCTGCACCCGCCGCAGGGACCTGCCACCGGGCAGTCCACCGGAATACGATCCGGCGAGGGAGTGAGCAGCTCGTCCAGAATGCCAAAGGCATACCGGCCGCAGTCCTTCACGATGCGCACCCGGGCTTCGTCCCCCGGGGCAGTGCCGGGCACGAATACGGCCTCGCCATCGGCACTGTGGGCAACGCCGCTGCCGTCGCTGGAAAGGCGCTCGATGCGCAGGGTCAGGATCTGGTTTTTCTGTAAAGGCATGGTTTCTCCTTGTGTGATGGGCTCAGGTTACAGTTGGGCAGGGTCTGCCGGGTCGGCGTCCTGCTGGGCGGCAAAATACTTGCTGGGCGGCACGCCTTTGGCGCGCTTGAACACCCGCGAGAAGTAGAACTGGTCGAAGAAGCCTACCGACACCGCTACCTCTGCAATGGAAAGACTGCCGGCGCGCAGCAGCTTGCAGGCTTCGTTGATGCGGTACTCGGTCAGGTAGTCAATGGGGCTTTTGCCCACGTTCAGCATGAACACCCGGTACAGATGACTGCGAGAAACACCCACGCTCTTGGCTACATCGTCAATGGAGATGTCGTGGGAGTAGTTGAACTGGATGTACTTGATGGCATTCAGCACATACTGGCTGGAGGAGGAGGCCGTGTGGGGCTTGCCTGCACTGGTCTCCCGCATCAGAGCGGCGATGAACAGGTACAGATACCCCACCATGGCGGCTTCGTCCTGCGGCTGCAGCCCGCGGGAGGAGTAGATGTTGTTCAGGGCTGCCCGCATCCCGTCCGGGTCGCTGGTGTGGTGCACAGGGGCATCGTCCGTAAAGGGCAGCTGCGCGGCAAGCTTGTGGGCACAGGCACCGTTGAAGCCTACCCAGCTGTACTCCCACGGCTGCTGCTCGTCGGCGGTATAGCGGATCAGCTGGCTGGGACGGGCGAAGAACAGATCGCCCTCGCTCACCTCCCAAGTACGGCCGCCCACCTCAAAGATGCCCTTGCCGGATACCACCAGATGGATCAGGTAGTGGTCACGGATGCCGGGACCCCATGTCTGCCCCGGAGCGCACCGCTCCAGGCCGCAGTTGAAGATGGACAATTCAATGTTGTTGGTGTAATTCTGCTTAAAGGATTGCTTATAAACGTCTGGCATGGCAGCTTTACCTCCGTCCTGTCACATTCTGCACCCAGTATACCATAGAACACCCTGCAAATTCAACAAAAGTACATCTTATTCTTTGCGCCTGACGCCGAAATTTGGATTTTTAAGGCAAATAAATTGAAAAATCGCCCGAAATGCATTACAATAGGCAAAAAAGCAGAATCGTTCATTCTTGAGGGGAGGAGCTGTCATGGCCACCAGTGCACAACTCAGAAAACAGATCCTGCAGGGCAGCTGGGACGCCGCACTTGCTGCACTTTACGGGGCAGACCCGGCGGTACTGCAGCGGCAGCGCGGGCGTTATGCGGCAGCGCTGGAGCAGTTCGAGTTATATTTCGGCCCCGGACGGCAGGTGCAGGTGTACTCTGCACCCGGGCGGGCAGAGCTGGGCGGCAACCACACGGATCATCAGGGCGGCTGCGGTCTTGCGGCTGCGGTCACGCTGGATCTGGTGGCGGTGGCAGCCCGCAGCACGGATGGCTATGTGCGGGTCAAGTCCCGGGGCTTCAACAAGCTGGATGTCATTGATCTTGCCACCGCAGAGCCGCAGGCAGGGGAGAGCACCCACTCGGCCAGCCTGATCCGCGGCATTGCCGAGGGCTTCCGCGCGGTGGGCAGGCAGATCGGCGGCTTTGACGCCTATACCGCCAGCGATGTGCTGCGCGGCTCCGGGCTGTCCAGCTCGGCGGCATTTGAGATGGGCATGGCCTCCATCTGGAACGAGGAATACAGCACCGGGCTGACCCCGGCAGAGCTGGCCGGCATCTGCCAGTATGCGGAAAACACCTATTTCGGCAAGCCCAGCGGACTGCTGGATCAGCTGACCAGTGCGGTGGGCGGTATTATTTTTGCAGATTTTGCCGATCCGCGTGCCCCAAAGATCGAAAAGCTCCATGCGGACGGTCTGCTGCCGGAGGGGATGTTCCTCTGCGTCACCGATACCCGGGGCAGCCACAGCGAGCTGACCGGCGAGTTTGCAGCCATCCGGCAGGAGATGGAGCAGGTGGCTGCCTGCTTTGGCAAGCCGCTGCTGGGTCAGGTGGAAGAGAGTGCGTTCTGGGCGGCACTGCCTGCCCTGCGCAGCCGCTGCGGAGACCGTGCGGTGCTGCGGGCGATCCATTATTTTGAAGAGAACGCCCGTACACTGGCGCAGCGGGAGGCGCTTTATGCAAGGCGATTCCCGGTGTTTGCAGAGCTGGTCAAACAGAGCGGACAGGCTTCCTTTGCGCTGTGCCAGAACGTGTACTGCACAGCGGATGTGCGGCATCAGGGGCTGTCAGTGGCGCTGGCTCTGAGCCAGAGCATCCTGCAGGGCAGTGAGGGCGCATGGCGGATGCAGGGCGGCGGCTTTGCAGGTACCATTCAGGCTTATGTGCCCGGGCGGCTGCTCAAGCGGTACCATACAGCCATCGAGCAGGTGTTCGGGCAGGGCAGCTGCTATGTGCTGCGCCTGCGGGAACAGGGTGCAGTCCGGGTGATCTGAACATAAAAATAAGCCGTGCATGGCCGGAAAGCTCCGGGATGCACGGCTTTTTTATGGCTTACTGCTGCAGAGAAAAGGGCTGGGGGAGAGAGTTTGTAACGGGACGATCCTTTCTCTGCTGTTGGATACTGTCCAGATACTGGACGGTAGTGGTGGCGGCTTCGCTGGTCACACCAAGCAAACGGGCGAACTGCTGGTACAGCTTGATGCCGGTCTGTACGCCTACCTTGATCATGCGGAAAAACAGCATGGGCACAAAGGTGAAGGAGAACGAGAGCAGCCCGCCCTCCCAGAAGAAATCACCGAAGTGCAGGTTATCAAAAAAGCTGCCGACAGCATCGCCGAATTCGCTTCCGCCAAAGGCAGTGCGCTGCTCTTCTGGAGAAAGCGCTGCATAGGAAGCAGGCAGCTGAAGCTTTTTCATAAAGAGGAACACTCCTTTCAGGTACGATAAAAACTTAGCACAGGGCTACCAGCGTAGGCAGGCAGTTCTGCTGCTCGGTCTCCTGTGCAGCGTTCTTGTTGGCCTTATACTCGTCAATGGACTCCTTGATGGCAGTTACCAGATTCTTGACGGAGAGATAGATGCTGCGGGCCTGAATATAGGCGTAGTAGCCGCCCAGACCGGCCAGACCGATAGAAGCTACCTTGCTCCAGGTGTTCAGCTGACCCCAGTAGTGCCCCACGGCATCACCAACGTCCAAACCATCGTTCAAGGCATTCTGCATACCGGAGACAGCGCCTTGGAATGCATAACGGCCCATCATGCCCAGCAGATTTACAGTAACGGTCATGCCAAAGGCCATGACCTGCTGCGGGGTGATATTGATGGAAAGAGCACCGCCCTCGGTGTAGGTCATCTCCTCGGCAGAGAGCACAGCGTAGCCGGCAGGCAGCTGCAGAGGGCGCTGATATGTATGATCCATGATGGAAAACTCCTTTCGCACACAGAACTCCCCAAGGGGCAGTTCATCTAGTAACTGAATTGTAGCATATCTGCACAAAAATGACAAGAGAGCGCGGGTTTAAAAATCATGATACATTTGTGAATATATTGTGATGAGAATTTACAAAATAGACTGTGATACGATATAAATACAAAAAACAACCGTTTTTATCACAGTGAAAAAATGTTGTAGAGGAAAGCAGGACCGTAAAAATAAAAAACAACAAAGGCATCTGCCCGTGCCCGCTGCGCAGGATACAGCAGGGAAAGCAGATGCCTTGTGGCTTTGCAGGATAGAAAGCAAAAGGGGAGTGGGCGTTTAACGCTTTTCCGGCACACGCTCATACAGCGTGGTCAACGCAGCGATGTGCCCGGCCAATGCTGCGGGCAGGGGCTGCGTCAGCCGCCAGCGCCAGTTTGCACCCTGTGTGCTGGGGGTATTGATGCGGGCCTCGCTGCCCAGATGCAGCCAGTCTGCCAGCGGGATGATGGCGGTATCCGAAACGCTGGCAAGGCAGGCACAGATCATGCCTTCGGTCAGGGTCTCCGGTGTGCAGCGCAGGTACCGGCAGGCGTAGGCAACATCCTCGGCACTGGCGTTGCTGCGCCAGCCCTCGGTGGTCACGTTGTCGTGGGTGCCGGTGTACACCACACTGTTGCGGGGGTAGGTGTGGGGCAGATAATTGCCCGATTCCCGGCTGTCGAAGGCGAACTGCATGATCTTCATGCCCGGGTAACCGCTTTCGGTCAGCATATCCTTCACCTCCGGGGTCAGGTAGCCCAGATCCTCGGCGATGATATTGCCGCCGCCCAGCGTCTGCTGCATGGCGTGGATAAAGTTCCGGTCAGGGCCTTTTTCCCAGTGACCGCCCGCAGCCGTGGTGCTTCCGGCGGGGATGGAATAGTAGCTCTCAAAGCCGCGGAAGTGGTCGATGCGCACCACATCATAGATGGAGGTGGCGTGCTTCATGCGCTGCTTCCACCAGCCAAAGCCGGTGGCCTTGTGGGTGGGCCAGTCGTACAGCGGGTTGCCCCACAGCTGGCCGTCTGCCGCAAAGGCATCCGGCGGACAGCCGGCCACATGGGTCAGATGCATCTGTCCGTCAGTCTGGAACAGCTCCGGGTGGGTCCACAGGTCACTGGAATCCGGGCTGACGTAGATGGGGATATCGCCCACCAACAGGACACCCTTGCGGTTGGCATAGGCTTTCAGTGCGTTCCACTGAGTATAGAAGAAGAATTGCACTGCCTTGTGGTAGCTGATCTGGTCAGCCAGCCGTGCCTTTGCGGCGGCAATGGCTTCCGGCTCCCGGCAGCGCAGGGCGTCCGGCCAGTCGGCAAGGCCAGCCTGCCCCTGTTCGGCCTTTACCGCCATGAACAGGGCGTAGTCCTCCAGCCAGAAGCTCTGCGCTGCGCAGAAGGCTTCGTAAGCAGGGGAGGGAGCCGCCAACAGCCGGTCAACAGCCTTTTTCAGCAGCACCGGGCGCTGGTTGTACAGCGCACCGTAGTCGATGGTGTCCACCGGCTGCGCGGCGGGGAGCTCTTCGGCGGTCAGATAGCCGTCTGCCGCCAGTAAACGGAAATCGATAAAGTAGGGGTTTCCGGCAAAGGCGGAAAAGCTCTGGTAGGGGCTGTCACCGTAGCCGGTAGGGCCGATGGGCAAGATCTGCCAATAGGTCTGCTTTGCCTCGGCCAGAAAATCAACGAATGCGGTCGCTTCACTGCCCAGCGTACCGATGCCAAAAGGCCCCGGCAGGCTGAACACCGGCATCAGAATGCCGCTTGCACGCATACCGTGCACCTCCTTAGCCCTTTACAGCACCGGCCACGACACCCTCGATGATGTACTTCTGGCAGGTCATGTAGAGGATAATAATGGGGATGATCGCAATGATGATGCAGGCCATCATGGGAGCCAGCTCCACGCGGCCGTAGCCGCCGCGGAAGTACTGGATGGCCATGGGGATGGTGCGGTACTTCTTGATATCCAGCACCAGCGTGGGCAGCAGATAGTCGTTCCACACCCACATGGTCTCCAGAATAGCAGTGGAGATCATGGTAGGCTTCAGGATGGGGAACACGATCTTGAAGAAGATCTGGATGGGGTTGCAGCCGTCGATCATGGCGGCTTCCTCGATCTCCATGGGCACGCTCTTCATAAAGCCGGTGAACATGAACACGGCCAGACCGGCGCCGAAGCCCAGATAGATGATGCAGATGTTCCAAGGGGTGTTCAGCTTCAGCCGGTCAGCGGTCTTGGACAGGGTGAACATGACCATCTGGAAGGGGACGACCATGGAGAACACGATCAGCAGATTCATGAACTTGCTCAGCTTGTTGTTCACACGGGTCAGGTACCAACCAGTCATGGAGCAGCATAGCAGGATCAGCACCACGCTGGTGATAGTAATCAGAAGGCTGTAACCCATGCTGGAGAGAAAGTCCATCTTGGTCACGCCGTAAACGTAGTTGCGCAGTCCGGCAAAAGTTTCGGCGGTGGGCAGGCGGAACACCGTAGAGGTGGTAAAGCTGCCCTCGGTTTTCAAGCTGTTCAGCAGGATCAGCACGATGGGGTAGATCCACAGCAGGCAGAGAAGCACCATTACAACAGCAAGGATGACATCCCAAGTTCTTTTCTGTTTCGACATTACTGCTGCACCTCCTTAGAGCGGGTAAAGTGGAGCTGAATCAGCGAGATGACCACCACGATCAGGAAGAACACCACAGCCTTTGCCTGACCGATGCCCTTCCACTGCGCACCGGAGCGGCCGTAGAAGGTGTTGTAGATGTTCAGAGCCAGCATTTCACTTGCGTTGGCAGGCTCGCCTGCGGTCAGGGCGACGTTCTGGTCGAACAGCTTGAAGCTGTTGGTCAGGGTCAGGAAGGTGCAGATGGTCACGCTGGGCATGACCATGGGAATCTTGATCTTGAACAGGATCTCGCGATCGTTGGCACCGTCGATCTTAGCGGCCTCGATCAGGTCGCCGGGCACGCTCTGCAGTCCGGCCACATAGATGATCATCATGTAGCCGATCTGCTGCCAGCACATCAGGATGACCAGACCGACAAAACCGGCCTTGGCATCCAAAGCAAGCAGGGGCTTCTGCAGGTTTGCCAGCACACCGTTGAGCAGGATCTGCCAGATGTAGCCCAGCAGGATGCCGCCGATCAAGTTGGGCATAAAGAACACGGTACGGAAGATGTTGGTGCCCTTGATGCCGCGGGTCAGCACCAGTGCAATGGCAAAAGCACACACATTGATAAGTACAGTGCTTACCACGGTAAACGCCGCCGTAAAGCCAAAGGCGTGCAGAAAGGTGGAATCCTGAAATACCGAGAGGTAGTTCTGGATGCCCACAAAGGTGGTCTTGGAAACGGTAGTGAACCGCTGGAAGGACAGGTAAACGCCCCAGATAAAGGGCCAGATGAAGCCGATGATAAAGGCGACCAGAGTAGGAAGCACAAATATCGGCCAGTATTTACTAATGGCTTTTTGCATGATATACCTCCTCAGGGAGCTGTCTGATAAAAAAGAAAGGAGGCGGGCGAACTTTTCGCCCGCCTCCCGTTTTAGTTCTTAGGGAGATCTCAGGTCAAAGGTTTAGCCGTTGGCCAGCTTGTACTCCTTGGCCCAGCCATCCACAAATGCGGTGACAACATCGTCCCACTTGCCGGTGCCTGCTGCGTATGCAGTCAGAGCGCTGCCCACGCCGTTCTTCCACTCCTCGGAAGGCATGGTGGAGAAGCACCAGTCAACACTGGTCTTGCCGTCGGCCACATACTGGTTTGCAATGGTGATCAGGGGGTTGGTGGAGTCCTTGGCCTTCTTGAAGGGGATGACGAAGCCCATCTTGTCAGCCATCGCGCTGGTGCCGGCCTCAGAGGTGACACACCAGTACAGGAAGTCCAGAGTAGCCTGAATGTCAGCCTCGGAAGAGGTATTGTTGACACACCAGAAGTTCTCGGAACCGGTGCACAGACCCTGATTTTCCTCGCCGTCCACGCCGATGTAAATGGGCAGCATACCCAGATTGTCGTCGCCCAGATCCTTCACATCATTGTAAGCCCAAGTGCCGTTCTGATAGAACACGGCCTTCTTGCCCACAAACTCAGCCACAGCGTCGTTGCCGGTCTTGGAAGCCAGCAGCTTGGGGTCGCAGGTGGAATCGGTGATGTACAGATCCCAAATCTGCTTGTAGTTGTCCAGATAGGTGCCCTTGATGGCGTCGGTGGAGCCAATGCCGTCTGCCTTGTACTCGTAGTAGATGGGCAGGTTTGCCAGATGGGTCTTGAAGCGCCAGTCAGAAGAACCGTCCATGCCGGCAGAGGTGAAAGCACCGTCCACGCCCAGCTCAGCCTTACGGGCCTGAATGTCATCAGCGACCTTCTTCAGGTCGGCAAAGCCCTTGATGTCCTCCTGCTTGTAACCGGCAGCGGTCAGCAGTTCCTTGTTGTAGATGATGCCGTAGGTCTCGATGACGTATGCAATGCTGGTAACAGCGTCGCCATCCTTCAGTGCAAAGGAATCGCTGGTCAGCTCGCCGTACAGCTGGCTGCCGGACAGATCGTAGCAGTAATCCTTCCAGTTTGCCAGACCAACAGGGCCGTTCACCTGGAACAGGGTGGGAGCCTCGCTCTTCTCCATCTCGCTCATCAGGGTGGTCTCGTACTGGCCGGAAGCGGCGGTCACAACGGTCACAGGCACGCCGGTCTCCTTGGTGTACTCAGCGGCCAGATCCTGCCAATCCTGATCCTGCTCGGGCTTGAAGTTCAGGTAGTAGACCTTGCCGTCTGCCTTTGCAGCGGTGCTGGAAGCAGCGGTAGAACTGGCAGCAGAAGAAGCGGTGCTGCTGGAAGAGCCGCCGCAGGCAGCCAGACCCAGAGCAGCGGCAGAAACGCCAGCGGCCTTCAGGAAGTTACGACGAGTGATCATCTTTTTCATAATAAGTTCTCCTTCTTATTAAAATTACAGATCAACTATATACTCTCCGTCCTTCGACGGAGGGAATACAAAATTTAAATGGCCCTTACGCTTTCGCCCTGCTGCAATTCCGGCTGCAGGGTCACGGTCTGGGCAGGGGAGCCATGCTCGATCTGCCGTACCAGCAGCTCGATGCTTTGTAGCGCGATCTGCTCACTGGGCTGGACGATAGTGGTCATCACCGGCACGCAATAGCGGGACATTGTGATGCCGTCAAAGCCGATCACCGAAACATCTTCCGGCACCCGGAACCCGGCGCTCACCAGCGCCCGGATGGCACCAAAGGCGATGACGTCGCTCATGGCGAACAGGGCGGTGAAATCTGCCCGGCGGGCCAGCAGGCTGTTCATGGCGTGGTAGGCGGACTCGAAATCGTAGTTGGACAGGCCGTACAGCTTGTCGTTGAACAGGATGCCTGCATTCTCCATGGCTTCCTGTGCGCCCTTGCGGCGCATCAAGCTAGGGTAGCTGGTCACCGGACCGCCCAGAACGGCGATCTTGCGGTGTCCCTGCCGGATGAGGTAGTCCACGGCGGTATAGGCCGCTGCCTGATCATCCACACCCACCATGGAAAGGTTGGGAAAGTTCAGCTCATCTGTGACCAGCGTGGTGAGTACCGAAGGAACATTGATACTGTCAAAGCCCCGTTGGAAGTTGGCCACGCTGCCGCCCAGAAAGATGATGCCTTTGGGTTTGATCTCCCGTAGGATCTTTTCGGCGGCGTCGATCTCGTTGGCGTTCTCGTCCAGATAAGAGACGATGCCGTTGTACCCATACAGGGTGGCGGCGCGCTGGAGCTGCACCAGAAAATCGGAAAAGAAGATGTTCCGGGTGCCCTTTACCACAAACACAAGGCTGCGGGACTGCTGGATCTTCAGCTGTCGGGCGTTGGTGTTGGGCACGAACCCGGCCTCCCGCATCACTTTCAGAACATGCTCTTTGGTCTCCGGGCGAACATCCGGCCTGTCGTTGATCACACGGGAGATGGTGCTGACGGAGCAGCCACTGATCCGTGCGATATCCTTGATGGTCAGATTTGCCATGTCGGCGAGCCTCGCTTTCTGAAAGTGTTTCGGGAACGTTGTCGGGAACGTTTCCAGTGACATTAGTATGGCACATTCTGTATAAAAAATCAATAAGGTTAATTCAACTTTGTACAAGGTGTGCAATGAACTGCCCTGTGTTTGTGCAGTTTGATTTGCGGACAAAGCAGCAAAACTGAAAATACCGATAATTCCCGGTACAAGTCAGAAAAGACCGGAAATTATCGTACCGCTTTGTAACTTTTTGCACGACACTAGTAGAGAATTTGTAATTTGTATACAAGAACAAAGTAGCGGAAACGTTCCCGAAAAATGCTCCGGCACGGTATTCTGAACAGCTGTGGCGCGAGAACTGCTACCAAAAACGGGTGGAGCGAGCACCGCTTTGCGCCGATGGATAGAGCCAAGACGAGGGAGCAGGGGAGATGCTGTTCCCAAAACGCAGCAAAAAAGCGCTCTCACCTTGTCATCAGTGAGAGCGCTTTGCTGATTGCTGATTATTTTGATCGGGTTGGTTTTTTAAAGATTAGTCGCTGACGTAGGGCATCAGAGCAACGTGACGAGCACGCTTGATGGCGATGGTCAGTGCGCGCTGATGGTAAGCGCAGGTGCCGGTCACACGGCGGGGAATGATCTTAGCACGCTCAGAGACGTACTTACGCAGACGGGGCACGTCCTTGTAATCGATGGTGTCGATGCGATCGACACAGAAGCTGCAAACCTTCTTGCGGCCGCGACGCATGGGGCGTGCGGGGCGAGAGCCTTCGGTTCTTTCAAAAGCCATTGCTTATTACCTCCTATTGGATTTTTAACGGATGGACCGTTTCGTGTCAGAACGGCAGGTCGTCGCTGTCGTCGATGACGGCGAAGTCATCTGCATTGCCGGCGGAATAGCTGGGAGCTGCCTCCACAGCAGCCGGACGGGCAGGGGCTGCGTTCTGGTAGGACGGAGCAGCATTCTGATAGCTGCCGCCGCCCTGATTGCTGCCATTCGATTTGGAGCCAGCAAAGTTGACGTTGTTTGCCACGACCTCCACAGCGGTGCGGTTGTTTCCGTTCTTGTCCTGATACTGGCGGGTCTGGAGACTGCCTTCGATGGCGATCAGACTGCCCTTCTGGAAATACTTGGAGACGAACTCTGCCTGCTGGCGCCATGCGACGATGTCGATGAAATCGGCCTGACGCTGCTCGCCCTGACGGGCAAAGTTGCGGTCACACGCAATGCGGAAGCTGCACACATTGGTGCCGCTCTGGGTGGTGCGAAGCTCGGGATCCGCCACGAGACGGCCCATGATCGCTACAACATTCAACATAATACGGACTCCTTTTTCGTCACGAAAAGATTACTCCTCGTGGGCAACGATCAGGCTGCGCATAACGCCCTCAGTGATCTTGTACACACGGTCGAGCTCAGCGGGGAAGCTGGGGTCAGCAGTGAAGTTGATCACGGTGTAGACGCCTTCCTCCTCATCGTTGATGGGGTAGGCCAGACGGCGCTTGCCCCACTCATCGATGGAATCGATGGTACCGTTAGCCTCGATCAGGGACTTGAACTTACCGATGAGAGCGGAAGAAGCCTCCTCGTCGAGAGCAGCGCTGGTAATCAGCATGGTTTCGTACTTTGCCATTTTGTAGCACCTCCTTTTGGACTTAAGGGCCTCAAGAATATGAGGCCAAGGGTACACAGTCCGCGCGGCGTCGCGCGGACTGTGCGGCGTGTCTGTTCAGACAGCAATTTATTATAGCAAGCCCCGCAAAAATTGTCAAGCCCTCCCGCAGGATTTTTTTCGTATTTTTGAGCGCATGACAGCAAAATCTCCCTCATCATTCTTTTTATGCTTTTCCAGTATATCCGTCATATCTCTTTTATATGGCATCCTTCGTCATTTTCAAGCCAGTTTTCCTTTGCATTTCGCCGAAAGATGGACTATAATAAAAGATGTCCTTCTCCCCTTTTGTCTTCGTGCGCGGCGCATGGCAGGGCTTACGGGGGAGCAGGACGATTGCTAACGTTAAAGGAAGGATCGCATATGTATTCCATCTTTCGGAATCTCGCCCTCATCCTCATCAGCGCCAAGTTCTTCGCGCTGCTCGCCCGCAAATGCCGGGCGCCGCAGGTGGTGGGTGAGATCATCGCAGGTCTTGTCATCGGTCCCTGTCTGCTGAATCTCGTGCAGCCCAGCGACTCCATCGCCATTTTTGCTGAGATCGGCGTCGTGCTGCTGATGTTCACCACCGGCCTCGGCACCAACCTTCAGGAGCTGATGCGGGCCGGCCCCATCGCCACCCTCATCGCCTGCGTGGGCGTGGCCGTGCCTCTGGCGGGCGGCACCCTGCTCTACAGCCTGTTCTACGGCTTTTCGGCGCTGGGCAGCCCGGAGTTTTATCGGGCGCTCTTCATCGGCACCATCATGACGGCCACCAGCGTCTCCATCACCGTCGCCACCCTGCAGGAGCTGGGCAAGCTCAAGAGCTTCCTCGGCACCACCATCGTCAGCGCAGCCGTCATTGATGATGTCATCGGCATCGTGGTGCTCACCTGTGTGCTGGGTGCCAGCGGCGGCACAGACACCAGCCTCGTCGATGTGCTGATGGACACCGTCCTCTTCTTCATCGCAGCCATCGTCATCGGCCTCATCATCCACAAGGCCATGCTCTGGCTGGACCGCCGCAACCCCCACACCCAGCGCATCACCATCGTCAGCCTCGCCTTCTGCTTTGCCATGGCCTACATCGCGGAGCAGTACTTCGGCATCGCGGACATCACGGGTGCTTACATTGCCGGCATCGTGCTCTGCTCCCTCGAAGATGCGCCCTACATCGAGCGCCGTGTGGACATCAGCGGCTATATGCTGTTCTCCCCCGTCTTCTTCGTCAGTATCGGCCTGAAGACCGACATCAGCGGCCTGACACCCACCATCCTGCTGTTCAGCGCCTGCTTCGTGGCCGTCGCCCTGCTCACCAAGATCATCGGCTGCGGTCTGGCTGCGAAAGTCTGCCGCTTCAGCTGGCCGGACTCCCTCAAGGTAGGCGTCGGCATGATGACCCGCGGCGAAGTGGCCCTCATCGTGGCCCAGAAGGGCCTCGGGGCCGGTGTGGTGGACCCTGTTTACTTCACCGCCGTCATCCTGCTCATCGTCGTGTCCTCTATCGTGACGCCGCTGGCGCTGAAGGGGCTGTTTGCAAAAGGTTAAACCTTGAGCGAAAGCCTCTCCCTTTGGGAGAGGTGTCACCGAAGGTGACGGAGAGGGCAAGCTCGTCTCCCAAGAGCATCCACACAGCGATACGCACCGGCTTTTGTCAGAGCGATGCTATCGCTGTGTTTTTGTTTTCTCGTAGCAGCCTTGCCCTCTCAGGCGCTTCGCGCCAGCTCTCCCAGAGGGAGAGCCATTGGCAGACCGGGCCACTTTCCGCTGACCGCTGGAAGCTCAATATAACGTAAAAGATAGTGCCCTGCTACAGAGATTCACAGCAGCTTGACAAGGAATATTGTTCCGAAGCTGCTGCCCTCTATAGCAGGGCACTACTGTTTACGATAAAATCAAACTTTGCTTGTCCTGCGTGGGCCTGACCGGCACGCCAGTGCCTCTCCCTTTGGGAGAGGTGGCATTGCGAAGCAATGACGGAGAGGGCTACGCGCTAAAACTCAAACCACCTGAATGCGGCCTGCGCCATACGGATTCTCGTAGTTCAGCAGGTAGCCCGGATAGCTTGCCAGCGGGCTGTTGGCACTGCTCAGGACAGGCACATCGTTCACAGCGTCGAAGATCATGGCGTAGGTGGACATGACGAGGTAGTCCTCAGAGACATAGTCCTTGATGAGCTCTGCGCCGTCGAACATAGCGAAGCCATCGCCCAGATTGCGCAGGGTGTAGTTCATGCCGGCCAGCGCATAGGTGCGGTTCAGGTCCAGCGGCTCGTAAGCGCCGGTCTTCTTGTTGTAGATGCGCACGTTCTGGACACGGGGCGTGCCGGTGGCGCTGCCCATCCAGACATTCTTGTCGTCGGTGAGGACGGTGTTGGGGATGTCGGTGTGGATCTCGTAGGTCGCACCGGCAACATGCAGGAAACCGCCGTTCTCCTTGCCCTCCGGGCCGACGAAGCGGGCGCCGAACTCCAGAGCATCCTGGATCTGCTTGCCGGTAACAGACATCAGGCAGGCCACGTTGCCGAAGGGGCTGACCTGCTTGCAGGTCTTGAAGGTCCACTTGCCGGCGTCCACATCGGTGCGGATGCCGCCGCCGTTCATCATAGCGATGTCGCAGTCCAGCTGCTCGACCTCATTGAAGTAAGTATAGATGCCGTCGGCCACGAAGTCGCCGAGGTTGGTCTCGCCCGTACGGATGCGGCGCTTGCCGGAAGCGGGGTCGTTGATGTAGAATTTGATGTCCGTGGTGGCGATCTGCTCGCCCAGCATAGCGTCCACATCGTTGATCCAGGCTTCTGCGGTAGCGGCCACAGCGGCGTCGGAGACATCGGCGGTGGAGATGAGCTCGGTGGTGATCGCGCCGTCCTCGGCGATGGTCATCTTACCGACGTTTGCCAGATAAGAGCCGGTCTGAGTCAGGGTGACAGCCTTGCCGGCTGCATCGTAGACCTGCTTGTTCTCCATGACGGTGTGAGAGTGGCCGTCGATGAAGGCGTCAAAGCCGGTGGTGTTGGCAATGACTTCCTCACTGGTCCAGGGAGAAGAGGACGGGTCAACGCCCAGATGGCCCAGACCGATGATGATGTCTGCGCCCAGGGTCTTGGCCTTGTCGATGGCCTTCTGGACGGCGTCGTACAGCTTCCTTCCGTCGTCACCGCCCAGGATGTCGTAGATGTACTTGGTCTGCTTGGCGTTCATGAAGTAAGCAGGAGTGGACTTCGTGAAGGACTCGGGGGTGGTGATGCCCACGAATGCGATCCACTTGCCGCCTGCGGGGAACAGCTTGACAGCGGGCAGGACGCGCAGGCCGGTGCGCAGGTCCACCCAGTTGCAGGAGACATAGGGGAAGTCCGCTTCCTTGATGATGGCCTTTGCGCGGGCCATGCCGTAGTCAAACTCGTGGTTGCCCAGAGTAGCGATGTCGTAGCCAGCCTCGTTCATCAGCTCGATGATGGTAGCGCCGTCGTCCATGGAGCCGTAGGCAGTACCCTGAATATGGTCGCCTGCGTCCACCAGCAGGACGGGCTTGCCCTCATCCACGTAGCCCTGCTTCATGGCAGCGATAGCGGCATAGGTCAGTTTGGGAGACTTGTTGTCGATGTAGGTGTGGACGTCGTTGGTGTACAGGATGGTGACAGCGGCATCCTTGCCCGTCAGGAAACCGGCCGAAGCCTGAGGAACGGCAGCAGCCATGGCGGAGGCAGCGGCGGTGACACCGGCAGCCTTCAGGAAATTGCGGCGAGAAATAAAGTGTTTCACGAAAAAGAACCTCCTTTATGTTCCAGACCAATTTTTACGGCACAGCCTCTCTTCCGCTGTGCCGCATTCTTTGTTTTAAGCTTACCACAGAACCGCCGAAAGAGCAAGCGCAAAGATGGTCATTCTGCATAATAGTTTTCTTTATAAGTACGACTTTTTATGAAATCTCGCGCAAATCAGCACAAAAGACCGGGCCGCTGCTTCCTGCCTCAGGCTTGCAGCGACCCGGTCTTCCGGTTATGGAGGGATCAAAAATGGAGTGTTATTGTCAGATAGCGTTATACTGGCGCAGGAACTTCTCGAGGTCGGTGCCTTCGATCTTCTTCAGCGCCTCCTTCAGGGCGATGCGGCCCATAAGGGGCAGCTCCATGTCCGTGAGCTTCCGGCCGTCCCGCAGCTTCACCGAGGCATCCACCAGCGCCCGGACGTCATAGGTGCTGCCCCAGACCTCCGGCACGCCCCGGTCGATGTTCAGCAGCCGGTACACCGCCTCCATGCCGGTGCGCATGGAGTATTCGGTGGTGAAGATGGTGTCCCGGCCGGTCTCGGCGAACTGGCCGAGGAAGGCAAAGTTCACCGCATCCTTCGGCACGATGTCGGGGCGGTCGCCCTTCGCGCGGGGCATGAAGAAGGCGTCGATATAGGGCATCATGACCGGCACGGTGTTGGCGCTGTGCTCGGCAAGCTCTGCGATGTCCTCCACCGGCACGCCCAGATGGTAGAGCCACTCCATGCAGATCTCCCGGCCCGTGCAGTCCCGCATGGGCTTTTTGACGTAATCGCCGGGCTTATCGCTGAACAGGCCGTACACCCAGACGCAGAGCTGGTCTTTGGGCTGTGCCCGGAACTGCTGCTGCCGGTTCAGGGTCCAGCTCATGAGCCACTTAGAGTCCTTCACGGTGACGATGCCGCCGGTGACGGTGCGGCCGCTGAAGGGGTCCCGCTTGCAGATCTTCTGGATATACCGGGGGATCTTCTCATCCAGCGTCGTGATGGTGGCGCTTTCCCAGTTGCTCAGCTCCGGCTGGCTGCAGAACTTTTCCGGGTGGCCGAAGGAGTCGTCCAGCGCGGCGATGCGCTTCCAGAGGTCCCAGCCGTTGCCCGGCTTGATGGCGGGGTCGAAGCCCGCGGCCTTGTTCTGTGCGCCGACGGTGCAGCTCTCCACGCAGCCGCCGTTGGTGATAAAGAGCAGGTCATCCTCGGTCAAATCAATGGTCTCCACCGCGCCCTTGTGGTCTACCGTGATGCCCGCCGCCTGCTTTTTGCCCGGCTCGAGGCTGAACTGGACGTCCACGACCTTTGTGTCGTAGTAGAACTGGACGCCGTGGTCTTTCAGGTAGGTGACCATGGGCAGGATGATGGACTCGTACTGGTTATACCGGGTGAAGCGGAGGGCCGTGAAGTCGGGCAGACCGCCGATGTGGTGGATATACCGCTTGAGGTAGAGCTTCATCTCCAGGGCGCTGTGCCAGTTCTCGAAAGCGAACATGGTGCGCCAGTAGAGCCAGAAGTTGGAGTTGAGCACCTCATCGTCAAAAAAGTCGGTGATCTTTTTGTCCTCAAGCTGCTCGTCGGGGGTGAAGAAGAGCTTCATGATCTCCATGGCTCCCTTATCCGACAGGCCGAACTTGCCGTCGGTGTGGGCGTCCTCGCCCCGGTTCACGGTAGCGCGGCAGAGGGAATAGTTGGGGTCGGCCTTGTTCAGCCAGTAATACTCGTCCAGCACACTGGCCCCCTCGGTTTCCAGCGAAGGGATGGAGCGGAGCAGATCCCACATGACCTCGAAGTGGTTGTCCATCTCACGGCCGCCCCGCATCACATAGCCCACGTCGTACTTGTAGCCGTCGCAGGCGCCGCCGGGCAGGGGGTCTTTTTCAAAAACGTGTACCCTCTCCCCCTTCATCTGACCGTCGCGCACCAGATAGCAGGCTGCCGTCAGGGCCGCCAGACCACTGCCGATGATATAAGCCGATTTGCGATCCACGCCTTCGGGCTTGCGGGGCCTCGCAAAGGCTTCGTAATTGCCACTGGAATAATACATAGACGTGACCTCCATTTTGTTCTGTACCGGCAGCACGTTCGGCCCCGGTTTGTTTGGTTCTGGCATCAGTATACCCCGCCGCTTCCCGCCCTACAACAAACAAAACCGCCCAACTGCCGCAATTTTTGGCAAATGGGCAGGTTTGCATAAAAAATCCGCCCCCGGCGTACCGGAGACGGATAAAAAGTTTTATGATGACTCAGAATGTCAGCCGCATCTGATGCCAGACCACATCGCCGTGGGTGGAGACGGAGACGCCCTCATCCACGAAGCCGAACTGCGCATAAAAGCCGATGAGCCGTTCCTTGCAGGTGAGCACGATGCCCTTGCGCCCGGCGGCTTTCGCGTCGGCGCAGACCTGACGCAGAACACGGGAGGCGCAGCCCTCGTGCCGATGGGCCGGAGCGGTGACGACGCTGAATATCATCTGCCACCCACCCTTCGGCGTGTGGAGATGGGGGTCATCGTACATCTCATCGGTGAGGTCGGGCATATCGGTGACGAAGCCGTTGACGAAAGCTTTCACCTCGCCGCCCTCGTCCAGCAGCCAGAAACAGTCCGGGTAGACAGCCACACGCCCGGCGATGCTCTGCCGGGATGCCCCCTCAGCGGGCGGGTAGGACGCAGCTTCGATTTCGGCCAGTGTGTCCACATCAGCGGGCAGTGCATGACGGATGCTCATGCTCTCCCCTCCTCAGGCTTTGGCGGCGGGAGCCACTTCAAAGTCGATCTTGCCCAGATTGACGTCGGCGCGGACGATGGTGATCATCATCTTGTCGCCGAGGCTCCAGGTCTTGCCGGAAGCGGGGTCGGTCAGGCGGACGCCCTCGGTCAGGCTGGTGCCGGAGGGAGTCAGGCTGGAAGCAGGCACGAAGCCCTCCACGCCGTTGTCCAGCTCGATGAAGAGGCCGCGCTGGGTCACGCCGGAGATGGTACCCTCGTAGCACTCGCCCAGATGGCGGCGGGCATACTCGGCCTTGTAGCAGTCCTCGGCCTTCCGCTCGATCTGCATGGCGATGACCTCGCGCTCGCTGGACTGCTTGGAGGCGCGCTCTGCGAAATCGGTGTAGCGGAGGATCATGGTCTCCTTCTCGGTACCCTTGAGCAGATCGGTCATGATGCGATGGATGGCCAGATCGGGGTAACGGCGGATGGGGCTGGTGAAGTGGGCGTAATCCTTCAGCACCAGACCGTAGTGGCCCTTGGGCTTCTCTTCGTAGAGAGCCTTGGACATGCAGCGGAGCATACCGGTGTTGATGATCTGCTCATAGGGGGTGCCGCGCACACCCTCGAGGATGGCGCTCAGCTCCTTGGGAGCGGGAACATCCTTGGCGAAGTGGTCGTTGATGCCGCAGGCCTGCAGCAGAGTGTGCAGACGCTCCAGCTTCTCGGCGTTGGGCTCTTCATGGACGCGGTAGACGAAGGGGATCTGCTTGACGCGGGCAAAGTGGGCGGCACACTGGTTGGCCAGCAGCATGAACTCCTCGATCATGCTCTCGCTCTCGCCGGAAGTGCGCTTCTTGACGTCGATACAACGGCCATTCTCGTCGAGGATGAGCTTGACTTCGCCGCTCTCGATGTCCATGCAGCCGCGCTCCTTGCGCAGGCGGGCGCGGTGGCCGTACAGCTCCTTCATGGCGGGCAGCTGGTCGATGACGTCGGCATACTTTGCCTTGATCTCGGCGTCGGCAGTACCGGCCAGCAGGGCGTTGATCTCGGAGTAGACACCCTTGACGCGGCTGCGGATGATGGACTTGACAAAGCGGTAATCCGTCAGATTACCCTCCTTGTCCAGACGCATCAGGCAGGAGAACGCCAGACGCAGCTCGTTCTCGTTCAGGCTGCAGATGCCGTTGGACAGGGCCTTGGGCAGCATCGGAACGACCTGATCTGCATAATAGACGCTGGTGGCGCGGCTGAACGCCTCGTTGTCCAGCTCAGTGCCGGGCTTGACGTAGTTGGAGACGTCGGCGATGTGGACGCCCAGCTCAAAGCCGCCGTCAGAGGTGCGGGTCAGGCTGACAGCGTCGTCGATGTCCTTGGTCTCGGCGCTGTCGATGGTGAAGATGGGCAGGGTGCGCAGGTCCATGCGGCCCTCGCAGTCCTTCTCGGAGACCTCTGCGCCCTCGAACTTCTTGGCCTCATCCCGCACTTTATCCGGGAAGCGGGTGCGGATGTCCTTTGCGTAGAGCAGAGCCTTGGCGCAGCGCTTGGCCTCGTCGGAGCTGCCGAAGCGCATGGCGACGCCCACGCGGTGGTCTTCCTGACGGTTGCCGCGGTTCAGGATCTCGACGGCTACCTTGTCGCCGTCCTTTGCGCCGCCCTCGCAGTCGCGGGCCAGCGGCATGGTGATGGCCGGGCAGTCGTCCGGCACGAAGCGCAGACGGCCCTCGACCCGGCGCACAGTGCCGACCAGGTCGTTTTTCTCGGTCAGGATGGCGAGGATGGCGCCCTCGTCGCTGCCCTCCACACGGGGATGCTCGAATTTCTCCACCAGCACGTCGTCGCCGGGCATTGCGCCCTTGGTGAAGCGGCCGGGGATGAAGATGTCGCTGGTACCGTCCTCCAGCATGACGAAGGCAAAGTTCTTGCCCAGCTTGACCACCTTGCACAGCAGAGCCTTGTCGGCACGGCCAGAGCGGACGGTAAAGAACACGCCCTGACGCTGGCAGACGACAGCCTCTCGCACCAGTTCGTCCAGAGCTTCCATCACCTTGCGGTCTGCGCCGCGCTCGCCGCCGAACTTCTGCTTCAGCTCTTTGACGGTGCAGGGCTGGTTCTGGATGGCATGTTCGATTTTATCGCGCATTGACATAAATTTTCTTTCTCCTTAACTACCATAGCCCGCCCTCCACCGGGGCGCGGCTTCTTCCCTCTTATCTCTTTTATAACAACGTATAGACACAAAAACAGCCCCGCTTTCATCACGGGGCTGCGGGCGCATACTCAGGCCAGACGGCTTGCGAACACGCAGGCCAGGATGGCCACCACAAAGAAGATGATACCGGCGATGCGGGTCACCTTTGCCAGCATCTGGTCCGCAGGGGTCAGACGGGCGTTGTTTGCGCCGTAAGCGCTGCCGTTGATGACACCAGCCAGGCCCTGACCGTGGGTATGCTGCATCAGGGTGAGGGCAAAGATGACCACCGAGACGACGAGCAGAATGACGCCGCCGACGATTTCAATGACTGCCATGGATGAAAACGCTCCTTTTATTGTTAAATTTGGATAACAAACATACAAATACAAGTATATAGTAACATACCTCGGCCCAAAAAGCAAGCAGAAAAGCAAAACCATTCACTCCCCAGCGCTCAGTGCGTCGCACAGGCGGGCAAAGACGGCTGCGCTGGACACCTCCGGCTCTGTCTGGGCGTCCTGCATCACCACGATGGTCCAGCGGGGCTTTTCTGCCGGGTAAAAACCGGCGAACCAGTAGTTTTTCAGCTCTTCGCCGTCCCGGAACTGGCCGGTCTGGGCGGTGCCGGTCTTTCCGGCGGCAGTCCCCTCGGAGGGGGCGGCCTGTCGGCCCGTTCCCTCTGCCACGACGCCCGCCAGCAGCTCCTGCAGTTTTTCCGCCGTCTGCTCCGCGAACACCCGCCGGGACGAACGATGTGCCAGCGGCGTGAGCTCTTCGCCCGTCGTCTCGTCCACGGTACACTCCACGAAAAGCGGGGTGTGATAGACGCCGCCCGCCGCAATGGTGTTCATCATCCCGGCCACCTGCAAAGGCGTCGCCAGAAGCTCCCCCTGTCCGAAGCAGAAGTTGGCAAACTGCCCCTCGTTTTCGAGCGTCTCTGCTTCGGGCAGAACACCGGAAGCCGATCGGAGGCCGCCTGCAATGTCCTGTCCCTTCCCGAAGCCCAGCGCTGCCGCCATCTGCCGGACACGCTCCGGCCCCAATTCCCGCCCCAGCTCGATAAAGTAGCCGTTGCAGCTCTTTTCCAGAGCGCCGTCCAGTCCCACGAGGCCGTGAGGCACGCTTCCGGCACAGCGGTAGACCTGGCCGTTCAGGGCGTCGTAGCCGGGACACTCCCGGATGAAGTCCCCTTCTCCGGCTTCCAGCGCCGCTGCGGCCAACACCGGTTTGAAGACCGAGCCCACCGCATAGGCCGAAAAAGCACGGTTCAGAAGCGGGCTGTTCGGGGCAGTCAGACTCTCGCCCACATTGGCCGCATCAAAACCCGGCAGGCTGACACAGGCCCGCACCTTGCCGCTGGTTGCATCTATAATAAGGATGCACCCGGTGGCCATGCTCTCCGCTGCCACCCCTTCTGCGGCCCTCTGGATGCTGCGGGAGAGGGTCAGCCGCACACCCTGCGGGGCAGAGTCTGCTTTCTCTAAAATCGGCTCACTGCCCCGCCGCAGCCGTCCCTGCGCTGTGACCGCACAGTGCAGGGTATCCCGCTCGCCGGTGTAAAGGACATCGTCCAGCGCAGCCTCAAGGCCCGCTGCGCCGTGGCCCTCGCTGTCCAGGTAGCCGATGAGCTGTTCTGCCAGCGGGGCAGCGGCATACCGCCGGGGAACGGCATAGCACCGCACGCCCAGCCCGCTTACATCCTGCACCACGTCCAGCAGAAAGGGCCGGGAAGTATTCCGCTCCCGGTAAAGCCTGGCCTGCCCGTCGGCGTCCGCATAGGGGTAGAGCCGCGCGTAGCTGCTCTCACCCGGGAAGCAGAGGGCCAGCCAGCGCTGAGAGATGCCCGTCAGCGGCAGACCGCCGCAGTCATAAAAGTTTCCCCGTGCCGCAGGCAGGCGGAGGACCGCTTCGCTCTGCGCCGCCGCCCGCACGGCGTACTCCGTGTTCGAGCAGAGCCAGTATAACCGGCAGACCACCGCCGCAAACCCCAGCAGCAGCGCCCCGTACAGCGCAAGCACTCTCCGGCCCGACATAAAAAGCCCCCCTTCCCTGCCCGGTAGTATGGGCAGAAAAGAGGGACGGTACACAAAAGAGGCAGAGCCTCCGAAGAAGCTCTGCCCCAGATACTGAAACAGTATGCGCGTTTTAGGAAAGGCTGCGGCTTAGTACATGCCGCCCATACCGCCCATGTCACCGCCAGCGGCAGCAGGAGCAGCCGGGGGTTCGGGCAGGTCGGCCACGAGGCTCTCGGTAGTCAGCACCATCTCAGCGACGGATGCTGCGTTCTCCAGAGCGGAGCGAGTGACCTTGGTCGGGTCAACGATGCCGGCGGCGATCATATCCTCGACGTAGACTTCATTCTGAGCGTCGAAGCCGTAGTTGGGCTTGTTGGCAGAGATGATCTTGTCGATGATGACGCTGCCCTCGAGGCCGGCGTTCTTGGCGATCTGGCGCAGAGGAGCTTCCAGAGCCTTCAGGACGATCTTAGCGCCGGTGCGCTCGTCGCCTTCCAGCGTATCGCACAGCTCACGGACAGCGGGGATGGCGTTGATGGGAGCAGTGCCGCCGCCAGCAACGACGCCTTCCTGAACAGCAGCCTTGGTTGCATTCAGAGCATCCTCGATGCGGAGCTTCTTGTCCTTCATCTCGACCTCAGTAGCAGCGCCGACCTTGATGACAGCCACGCCGCCAGCCAGCTTTGCCAGACGCTCCTGCAGCTTCTCGCGGTCGAAGTCGCTGGTAGCGGCCTCGATCTGGTTGCGGATCTGACCGATGCGGGATGCGATAGCGTCCTTGTCGCCGGCGCCGCCCACGATGGTGGTGTTCTCCTTGGTGACCTTGACCTGACGGGCATGACCCAGCATGTCAACGGTAGCATCCTTCAGCTCGTAGCCGAGGTCTGCAGAGACGACCGTGCCGCCGGTCAGGGTAGCAATATCCTGCAGCATCTCCTTGCGGCGGTCGCCGAAGCCGGGAGCCTTGACAGCCACGACATTCAGGGTGCCGCGCAGACGGTTGACGATCAGGGTGGACAGAGCCTCGCCCTCGATATCCTCAGCTACGATCAGCAGCTTCATGCCGTTCTGCATCACCTGCTCCAGCAGGGGAACCAGATCCTGAATGACGCTGATCTTCTTATCGGTGATCAGAATTGCAGCGTTGTCCAGATCGGCCACCATCTTGTCGGTATCGGTGACCATATAGGGGGTCAGGTAGCCGCGGTCGAACTGCATACCTTCCACGATCTCGTTGTAGGTCTCGGCGGTGGTCTTGTTCTCCTCGATGGTGATGACACCGTCGGAGGTGACCTTCTCCATAGCCTCGGCGATCAAACGGCCGATCTCGGGGTCACCGGCAGAGATGGTGCCGACGCGGGCGATATCGTTGCTGTCCTTCACCTTCTGGCTGTGTGCCTTGATGGTCTCCACAGCGGTGGCAACGGCCTTGCTCATGCCGCGGCGGATATCCATGGGATTTGCACCGGCGGTAACGTTCTTCATGCCCTCATTGACCATAGCCTGTGCCAGCACGGTAGCGGTGGTAGTACCATCGCCTGCGGCATCGTTGGTCTTGGTTGCGACCTCACGCACCAGCTGTGCGCCCATGTTCTCGAATTCGTCCTTCAGCTCGATCTCTTTTGCGATGGTCACGCCATCGTTGGTGATGACCGGTGCGCCGAACTTTTTGCCCAGCACCACGTTGCGGCCCTTGGGGCCGAGGGTGATCTTAACGGTGTTAGCCAGGGTATCAATACCGGCACACAGTGCCTTGCGAGCGTCCTCGCCCTGCTTGATCTGCTTTGCCATAATACATCGCTCCTTTATAATACAAGCTCAATTGAAAAGGGAAAATTCAGTTTCAGTCTTCCACAACAGCCAGAATGTCGCTCTGGCGCACGATGGTGCACTCTTCGCCGTCCACCTTGACCTCGGTGCCGGAGTACTTGCTGGTGAGGACCTTGTCGCCGACCTTGACGGTCATCTTGACTTCCTTACCGTCCACGACACCGCCGGGGCCCACCGCGATGACCTGTGCGACCTGCGGCTTCTCTTTTGCGCTGCCGGTCAGGATCAGGCCGCCCTTGGTGGTCTCCTCAACTTCAACAGTCTTAATGACAACACGGTCTGCAAGAGGAATGATCTTCATAATTCTTGCCCTCCAATTATATTGAATTTATTTGAAACTTTGTTGCGTCCTGCGGGGGCTTCGTGTGTGCTCCGCAGTAGTTTAGCACTCCTTTTCTCTGAGTGCTAAGTGTATTGTACTCATCTTGTCCTAAAAAATCAAGGGGTTTTGCGATTTTTCTTTGTTAAGATTTTGTGACTTCCCATTTTTTCATCGCACCTGCGTTGTATTTAGTCAAATATGTACGAATAATGTACGTTCCGTCGACCTCTTTTTTCCCTTTAGCACTCCACTCATGCTAAAAATAAAAGTCCCTGTAATATTCGCTCACGCCCCTTCAAGGTGCCAAACGAAATATCACAGGGACTTTTTTCATCCGGTCACTTCATTTTGAATTTTCGACCTATCGGGTCCTCGATAAGCGCCAGATGAAACTATTTCAGGCGGTCAGAGAAAAACATTCAGTCAGGATATCACTCGCCTTTTTTCCTCCCGCCTCAAATACAATTACTTTCCGTTCTGCTTGCGCAGTCGGTCATACTCGGCGTCTGCCGCAATGGCCTCCTTGGTGAAGGAATTGTTCTTCCACCATGCGATCAGTGCCGCAATGCTCGTGATGCCGGCAGTCACCAACTGTTCGACGGTAGCGCTCTCAATGGGCAGCGGGCTTTTGCCCATGGCGCTCAGCAGCTGATTGGTCAGTGCCAGCAGCAGAACAGCAGTTCGTGCAATGGTACCCGCAGTGATGTTGAAGTTCATAGTGTTAGCTCCTTTCGTGTTCGTATGTTTCGATATCAGACACCCGATGATTAAGCACCTGAATGTCTCTTTGGATCACAGGAATCTTCTCCGCAAAGCCGTTGTGCTTGCGTACTTCGCGGGTCAATTCCTCGATCTTGTACTCCATGACCGCATTGGATTTTGAATTTGCGATCAATACGCCGATCAGCGTCACCGCTCCGGCAATGATGGCAGAAAGGATAGTCTCCATTGGCATCACCCCCTCCACCGGCTCTTTTCTTTGCGCACGTCCACGTGCACCCAGCCGTTTGCCCTTCCAAGGCCGGGAGGATAGATGCCTACACCTCCCCTGCCCTCCAGCAACTTGTCCACGTAAGCATAAACCTGCTCCACGCTGATGCCCTGTACCCGGATATCCGCTGCTTTGCCGTAGAGATGTTGGCTGTACCTTGCCGCATTCTTCTGCTGCGCGTTCCAGCTCGCCGTGCGGAAGCCGCTCGTAATGGTCACAGGCTTGTTGAAGTGGACGCGGATTTTCTCAAGGGTCTCCACCAGCTCCGTGTCAATGAATACCGGGTCAGACCCGTCCCTGCAAAAAAACTCCCGGACCTTGAAGTGTTCCGAGAGTTTGTGGTTGCCATTTTTCAAAATGGAGTAAGCTTCCAGCATTTTGTCTCCTTTCTTATGTAACGTTGATCGTACAGGTATAAACAGCGCCGCCGATGTGTGTCACAGTGATCGTTGCACTGCCCGGGCTCTTTGCGCGCACGATCAATGCCGTTCCGCTCGTGGATGCCGTGATGCTGTCGCCTGTGGCTTCCATTTTGAAGTCTTTCATCGTATTAGCACCCGCAGGTGTCAGAACAATCTCGCCCTTCAACTCACCACCTGCTGCGATAGTAAGCGGGCCAGCCCAGTTTACCCCGATTCCTGTTGCAGGAACACATTTGGAATCTTCTGTAAGGTTTACGCATCGGAATGCGATCAGCTTCGCCTCAAGACCGGGACAAAGCCCCGTGTTTGCAATGGTCACGGTGATGGGCTCGTGGGGCTTCATATTGCCTCCATTATAGATCCACTTTGTTATGTGGCCGTCCGTTCCGGTACCCACCCAGATCACATCGTCAAAGCCATACAGTCCTGTCACTTTTATGCCGACAGCTTTCGGATATTTACCGGCATATTCAGGCCATGCATGCTTTCCAAGATCCAGCGTAACTTCCAGATATGTGCATCGAGCAATGCGTACCAAATACTGGAGGTTATTCACGTAACAGGTAATGCTCCCTTTGATTCGGCTCTCATTGGAATAGATGTTCGGGAACATCTCCTCCAGCAATTTTGTCGGAAGTGCTTTGTTATACACCTTGCACTGGTACACCTTCCCGCGCATCTTGTACTTTTCGCTCTCGATGGGTTTCACCATGTTTTCGCCGATGTGCAGAGTGCCGTTAAAGGTGGCTGTCGCATCGTTGCCTGTCACTTCACCATACTTCTGCATATAGAAGTCATAGAATTTGAGCACCCCACCTTTTCGCATGATCAAAATGTTATAAACTTTATTCGGGTAAGAGCTGTAACTGTTCATGTCAATTGATGGGCATTGACTGTATCCCCAGTAATTTCGGGTTGTAATAAAACCACCAACCGGCTTTGTTTCTGCGCTTATGCCTTCTGCGAGTATAAGCCCAACGTCAAATCCGGGGCTTTTACCCCGATCATCTGAGTAGTTCATGGAACTGAGCACCGGAACAAAGCTGAAGTTCGGCATGCCAAGCCCGCGAAAGCTTTCCAGCTGGAAACTTGCAATGATAGTAAAGTCCTTATTCGTTGCAAACAGCTGTACTCCAGTGTCAATGCCGAAAGTACCGTCAAATATCACGGCGTTCTCTGCGGTATTATAGTGTGGGTCGGCCGAAATATCATAGACCGGCTCATTCGGAGTCGTATCTTCTTCTCCGCCACCGACATCATGTGCTTTCAAAAGCGCATATCCTCCGTCCATAACAGCCTGATCGTTATCCAGCCCTGCCTGTGCCGGATCGTATCGAGTAAAACGCGCTTCCGGGAAACGTTCCCGGCCTCGATTTGTGATGAGGTTGGCTTTTGAAAAGTCACACTGCCATACGCTCTGTATTTCATCAACAATAAAATCCCCGCACACGGTACAATTGTTGAAATAGGGGTAGATACCGTCATTGTTTTCAAACCGAAGACCCGCCTTGAAGTTACAATACAGGAAATGAGTATCAATAATGTGCGGCTGGCCGGTTCGCATAACGTTTCCGGTAAATATAAACGGAACGTTGTATGTACCTTTAAATTGAATATAGCTTTGTCGGGGCACGTGCGCAACGCCCATCGTATTGTTCATGAATACAATTGGATCATCGTCGTCATTTGGGAAAGTACCATCAGCATCCGCATAATAGTTCCGGTAGATAAAGTTGACCGAATCAATCGGACGAGGCTTAAGCTTATAATCCAGATGGTACTTTTCTTCCATCTTCCGGCAATTTTCTTCCGTCTGCGCAGCCCCCTGCCCAGTAATGCTATTCCCGATGCACGGATTCCATGTCGGTCCTTCAATGCTGCTTTCCACGCAGTCCTCAAAAACGTTATTCTCACATACAAAAGTCCACTTCTTCGGAGCAACCTGAGTTCCCGCGCCGCCCAGAAGTCCGGCACAGCCTTGCCCTAGCATATTATCCGGCAACGGGATCATGTCAAACCATTCTTGCGGCAGATATCCAAGTCCGCAGCCGATGAACTGGTTATTGCACACACGTCCCTTGACTTTAGGAAACTGCTGCTGCACGGCATACACGGCAACGCCGCCGTAAGCGTTCAGATAAAATGTATTGCCGGTGACCTCTGCGTACCCGTTCTTTTTCCAGCTGTTCCAGTGAATGCAGGCACTGCCCTTGTTTTGCGTAAAAAAATTATGCCTGATGTATAAATTGTGCACACTACGCGGCAAGATCGCAATTCCTGTAACGTCGCATGGTCTGCCATTGTTCACATACGGGTTGTACCAGATGTCCCGGAATATGCAGTTCTCGATCCAGATGTTTTCACACCAGATTTCGTTTCCTGCAGCGTCCACATGCTCCCGTAACCGGATACCACACGTCCATACGGTCTTGTCGTCATTGTTATAGATGCCATCCCAGACGCAATTCTCAAACCGGATGTTTTTGCAACCCGCAACTTCCAGCCGCTGTCCCTTCCAGAAGATAACGTTTCGAACCGTCACATTCTCCACGTTCTCCATCCAAAGTGACAAGTATTTGTACTTTCTGTTTCCGCCATCGATCACGCAGTTGCTGTGGTTCAGCGCCTTGTTCAGCGCATCCGTGTCATCCGTGATACCGTCTCCGGCAGCGTCCTCCAGCCCTATCGTCACGCTTCCTGCAACACCAGTCGTTCCAAGCTGAGCTATTTTGAGGTACGCATTTTGAAATTCCGCCCATACTGACTTGTTCTGGATCGCGTTCTCCGAATACCGGCTCAGACTCTGGTCAACCTTTGTTGCGGCACCCACTTTTTCTATCTTTTGATAAGCTTTCCGAAACTCCTCCCACACAGCCCCGTTTTGGATTGCATTGGTCGAGTTCTGCTTCAGGCTCGGGTCAACATCCTTCGTGTTGGCAAACAGGTAGGCAATGGCTTCCCTCACATCTTTTCCGTAGATGGCGTGCCGTACCTGTTCCAGTGCCTGCTCGTAGGTCATTACAGCATCCCTCCCCGGTATTCAACGGTGTAGTACCCTGTGCCTGAAAAGTTGAAGATATAAGTGGTGTACTCCACCCGTATCACTGTTTTCTGAGGGGCGGACAGGCTTGCACTATATACTGTTGTAAATGAATTGTCACCCATTTGCTTGAATGCATCTACCTTCAGCGTTCCGCTAACAATACTGATCTCCGCCCGGTTTGCCTGTTCGGTTCCGGGCACGATCAGCTGTGCAAAGCCATTCACATAGGTGTTCACATACTCCCGAATGATGTCCATGTCAAAGTTGAAGTTATCCCATAGCCATGGCTCTACCGAGGAATACCGTTCCTTCTTGTACGGGTTCAGCCGGTACTTCAGCGCAATGGTCGAGTGTCCCTTGTCGCTCTTCCACTTGTCCACCCAGACGGCGCCATAGTAGAAATGCGAGCGATCATCGTCCAAAATCACCATATGGCGTTTTCCGCCCAAAGCATTTTGAATCGTGGTGTAGGCTGTATTCCAGTCCCAGTAGTCGTTTTCTACGTAGAATTCCAGCGTGCCCTCCCGGTCATCGTATACCGGACGCTGCGCCACCGCCTGCGAGAGATCCCAGCTTCCGTCCATTCCCGCCACGGTCACAAGGTTCGTACGTTCGGTCGGCGGGTTGATCACGGGTCTGCTTACCGGGATCAGGTGCCAGTGCTTCCAGCTGTGGTAGTGACCTATGGTCACGCCATGCTCTTCGTTGTACATTTCAGGTCTCACCCCTTTCCATTTTGAATTTTACCGGTTGATGTAGCTCACCACGCTGCGCAGCGTTTCCACTGCCCGCTTTGCTGCACCGGTACCGGTCGCCTGCTGGCTGCTCAATGTCTCGCTTGCGCCGCCAAAAGTAAACTTTTTCTCATCCAGCTTTTCCAGCGGGATTGAAAGCTTCGTGCACAGCGCCAATTGGTTCAGCCCGTGCGGCCATGACAGGATCTGCGCCCGCTTCATAAAGCCCAGCCGATCCACGTCAACACCCGCGTCCCGCAGGTCCAGTGCACTGATCTCAAAGCTGTAATCCATTTTGAGTTTCAGCTCGTTCAGTTTTTCATTTGCAGCCTTCATCAGGCTTTCCTTTGTCGAGGCCGTGCCGTCCGCCACATAGCACCGTTCGATCGATCCATAGATCCGTACAGATTCTGAATCCTCTGCCGTCGCAGAGATCTTATTCGTGTGTGCAAAGATCCACCAGCCTTTTGTCTCGTACCCGTAATACGTCACCCGGTTCACAATGTCGTAAGCCTTTACGTAATAGTCCAGATCCAGCAGGTTTTTGCCAAACTCGATGCTCTGTGACGTGCATCCCAGTTCATTCTCACTCCAAAAATAGTCCAGATAACGGTCGTAGTGTCCGTCCAGTTCGTTCGGCAGCTTGCGGATGCGTAGTATTCCTCCTACGTTTCCCAGTAAAAGGCTGTTCAGTGCTTCCCAAACCGTGGTGTACTGCGTGCCGTATTTCCTCAGGTCTATCTTTACGTTCTTGAAATTTTCCGAGATCTTTCCCTGCATAAAAAGCTTCCATCCCGACACTGATGCAGCAATGGCAGCTTCCATGATCGCCACAAACAGCGCATAGGCGGTATATTCCTGCGCCTCCAGCACAAGGCTGATGTCCTGCAGAAATCCAAGCTCGCCCTCACAGTACACCTTCTTTTCCATCTGGAAATTCTTATTGATCTCCGTCACATACCCCATCCAGATCTCAACGCCGTCTTCCTCCACGCTCACTACTGTGCGCCGCGGGGTCAGGCTGTTGTAAAAGCGGCTCGATACCGGCATCGTGAACTCAAAAGACCCAAACTCATTTTTCTCCATTTCAAGCTGCGGGTCTATGATGATGTTATCCCGTTCGTCGTCCACACAAGTCGGGTCGTAGATACAGTAACGGGTTTCCCATTTGTACGAGTTCAGTCCGTGTGCGCCATTGTTTACTATACCATCCCGCTTTCCAGCCAGCGTACCTGCATATACGCGGTAGCCCTTCTGGTAGCTTTTGTAAAAGGTCTGCGTCCACTCGGCAGCCTTGGTACCGTCATATACCGTTATTTTGACAGTATGGTATTTTTCCGCCGCCAACTGCCCGAACACCCGCTCGTCCAGTGTATAAAGTATCTGCTGCCCGTTCTGTGCAGTAAATTGCTTCAGCTGTATCCCATCTACGTATTCGGTCACCGTCATCACATCGGCGTCCTCATCGTATACGGTATACAGGATGTCAAATCTTCTGCTGTAGGAGCCCATGTTCTCCTGGTCCGGGAGCCAGCAACTGATTTTCGGCGGATGGTTTTCTCTAAGGCTTCCTCCGCCTCCGGTACTTCCTCCACCACCGCCTGTGCTTCCTCCACCACCGCCTGTGCTTCCTCCACCACCGCCTGTGCTTCCTCCACCGCCTCCGGTGCCGTCATCCACACGCATCGTTCCCGGCACCGTTAAACATGGACGAATCGTTGCCGTACTATCATAATCGGCGTCAGGGAAGCCGCTTTCCTCAATCTCCCAGCCTTCTATGTCTTTATTTTCGGACCATGAGTGTTTACGATACTTCTTATACAGCGCTACTCGTGTGAACCACCAGTTCACCATGTCGTCGCCGTCTTCCTTGTGGGAATTCGGGTAAACGCTTCTGGTCCACCATGGGCTGCCTTCACCGCTTTCCAGCACACGGAGCACGGCGTCGTCCAGCTTTGTGCTGCCATCTTGATACTGTTTATCACTGCTCAGTTCAGCAGCAGAAAGCAGAAATACACTTCCCTCTGTCGGGTAATCTCTGCCGGCAGGGTCATTAGAATAATATTTTGTTTTACCGATGTTTCTGCGGATTTCTTCGTCCAGCCGCGCCGCATAGGTCTCCTCCAGCCAGGTTTTCAGGTCAGATCTGTCATCCCAGCGCAAGTCCGTAGTGCTGTCCACAGATCCCCATCTATGCTTGTCAGCCAGCGAGGTCTTTCTCACCAGCAGGGTTCGTCCTGCTCCGTTCAGTCCACTCTCGTAATCGTGGCGGGCAATAACAAACTCTGCTGCCGCACCGTTTTCATTCAGCGTGATCACGCTGCCCAGTGCCATGGAAGAAAGCGCTACACTTGCCATTGCTGCACCTCCTTATCTTCTCCGCTCGGCCCGCACGCCAAGCTGGCTGTCAATGTAGCCAACCGTTTTCCGTCCGTCCATTACTACCTTCATGCCGCGGATGCTCTCGCCTACAGCGTCCATATGGTCGCCAAGGCGGCTCACGGCATTCAGCAGCTCTGCATCCCGTCCGGTTTGTGCGTCAGTACCGCTTCCATTTTGATTTCCGTATGCGCGGTCTGCGTCCTTTGCAAGCCGCGCCGTCAGGCTGCTGTCCAGCTCCATGGGCTTTTCCCCGGCAAATGCGCTGTTCACGTCCTCTGCGCTGTCCCATACCTCGGTCATATCTACCACCGGCCGGATGGTCGGGGTGTAATCCCAGTCCTCGTTCAGCGCGTCCTCCATGCTCTGCGCAGCCGAAGCGGCAATGTCCACGGCGTTCTGGGTCATGGCGGTCACGGCATCGTCTACCTTGTCCTTCTTGGCGTTGATGCCCCATGCAAAGTTGATGTCAAGGTCCGCGCCGCTGTCCTTTTCCTTTTCAGCCAGTTCCTTGTCCACTTTGTCCACGCCGTTGTGCTTGTTTACCAGCGCCGCAATACCTCCCAGCAGAGCAACGATCGCCACTGCTGCCAGAATAAACGGCCAGAACTCTGCCACAAAACTTGCAACAGCCGTGCCAATGCTGCCAATACCGCCTGCTACTGCCTGCAGCACGGTGATCAGTCCGCCGCCCTCGGATGCAGCCACGGCCATCTCGCCGCCCATTTCGCCCATAGCCTGACCGATCTGTACTCCCTTGGCAGCCTTGCCCACATTGCTGAACAGTTCTGTGATCTTTGGCAATACCGTCGTCATCAGGTCTTGGCCCATTTTCGTATTAAGGAAATCGATCATGAAGTTCAGACCGCTCGCCAGTGCGTTTGCCCAGTCACCCTGCATCATGGCTACGATGGTGGAAACAAACTCCGTTCCCACCTCTATGCCGGTCTCGCTGAAGGCATCCCCAAAGGCATCCGTCAGCTTGTTCTTCAGTTCCGGGTTATTCGCAAAGGCCTTGTCCATGGCGGTATTAAAGCCTTCCTTGAGCGGCGTCCAGTTCTTCTGGATAGCCTTCGCCAGCTTCAGCGTTACCTGTTTGCCGCTGTCCCCAAGGTTCAGCGCCTCTGCAAGGTTCTCCGCAAAGCCAAGGAATGCGGTCTGCGATTCCAGCTTGTCCTGCTCGTACTGCTTGCGGTCTGCTTCTGAAATATCCGTTCTGTCCAGCTTCTTCTGAATCTCCTCGGTCTGCTGCATCTGGTAGTTCAGATTCTTCACAGCATCCACCGCAGCAAGGATCGAAGCCGTCGTACCCTGATACCGTGCCTTCCGTGCCTGCTCGCTGTCCTTGCCGTAGGTCTCCACGGCCTCCCGGTAGGCATCTGCGCGAGCACTCAGGTCGCCGTCATCGTACACCTTCTGCAGCATCTCCATCTGGCTGGAAGCACGCTTCTGTGCTGTTTCGATCTGGCTGATGCGCTCCTCGATCTCTGCCAGCTGCTGCTTTGCGATCTTGTTTTCCAGTTCTACCCGTTCGGTCTGTGCATCCAGCAGTTCGTTGTAGGCCTGAATGGTCAGCTGGTTGTCCTTGCCAAGTTTTTCTTTCAGTACGTCATACTGCTCTTGCGCATTGGCTTCCTGCTTCTGCCGTACGGCAAGTTCCTCGGTCATGTACTCGGTCTCACGCCGGATCTTGTCCATCTGGGTCGCGCCGTTTTCGTTTTCGGCACTCCACAGGTTGTACTGCTTTTCCAGCGTGTCGAGGTTCGTGTCATACCGCTTCGCTACTTCCTCAAACAGGTCGGTGTACTGCTCGGCCTTCAGCTCTGCAAGGCTTGTCTTTTCCTCCAGCAGCTCGTTGTAGGCGCTCTTTGTCTCAGCCTTCTCCGCACCCCATTTTGAAAACAGTGCATCGTACTTTGCCTGCGCAATGCTCACCCGCTCGGTCTGCACTGTAATGGTGTCTGCTGCGTGGGCAGCCTTCTTGGCCATCAGCTCGTCATCGCTGGCAGTGTACTGATTTTCAGCCTGCCACAGCGCGTACTCTCGGTCAACGATACTCTGTGCGGTCTTGTTGGCCTCCAGCCGGGTCTTGTACTTCTCCTCAATTTGCTCCGCAAGGGTCTTTTTGCTGCCTGCACTGCCTGAGGATTTGCCTTTTCCGCTTCCGCCGCCGGTCGGGTTTGTTGTCGGATCGGGTACTGCATCGGCAATGTCGGCAAGCAGGTCTTTCCAGCTTTCCCCACTGGTTCCGTCGTATTTTTTTGTTTCGTTACTGTACCAGGAATTAAACCATTTTTCTCGATCAGCAGCCGATCCGCTATGAACGTTGCTATGATTAGATGCACCACCTATTCCCGAAACAAAGCTTTCCATTCCACTTATATCGAAGCCAACGCCATTCAGGATATCCTTGAATTCTTTCGGCAGCCTAGATAAGAATCCGTTCACAAACCGGCTTGCTGCGCTCTTGCCGCCTTCCTCTGCGGTGTCACCGGCTTCATCCATGGTATTTTGAACAGCCGTGTCAGTATCGTCTGTCAGCTGCTCTTCTTTTCCTTCTATCGCATTCCCGGCTTTGTCCAGCACCTCGGTGCTCGCTGCTCCCGTTTCCGCACAGGCTTGCATAACCGCCGCCGTACCGCTCAGCTTTCCGGTCGTCCGCGCCGCAGCACCGCCAAGGTCAGCTACAGCCCCTGCAGTCTGCTCCGTGGCGGTCTTTCCGTCCATCAGCGCCTTGGCCTGCTCCACCGTCATGGTGTGTACTCTGCCGGTGTCATCTGCCACCTGGATCATGCCATCGGCCAGTTCCTTGCTGCTCTTGGCGCTCACCGCCATTGCCGTTGCGATCTTTTCCATGTTCGTGGCCGAAACGCCGGTGGCATCTGCCGCGTTCTTGGTGTTTTCGTCAGTCGTCTTTGTATCAGCATCATCTTTGTACACCACGTCAAAGCCAAGCAATTCGAGAATTGCACCCATGATTCGAGTGCCGTGTTTCTTATCAAAGTCATTGATAGCGTTCGCGGCATTCTCACCTGCCTTTGCTGAGCGTCCATTCATGTTTAAATCAAACATACCGAATGGATTCCAATTCGCAAACGCTGCTGATCCAGAGGATAGCCATGAACTAATCAAATCAAACAGCGAATGATTTGCAAACCAGTCATTTAAATCGACCCACATCTGGTCCAATCCACCTTGTAGGCTTAAATCGGCAGCTCCTGTCAACCATGCCAAGTAGAATATGATAACTTTAGTGAGTGTCACCGCCAATGCAAACATTGCTTTTCCAATCGGTTCGGCACAAGCAACAATTGCATTGCAAATACCAGATACGATTGTGATTAACGCCTTCTCGATGTCCGGTCCAGCTGTAATGATTGCCTGACAAAGCGGGTCGATCAAGGAAGAAAACAGCGCAAGGATTGCAAATGCCGCTGATAGCTTTAATGCACCACCTGCAAATGCGCTGAAGGCTTTTCCAAGGTTTATAAGGCAGGCCGAGACTATGATCATGCCGGCAGCAACCGGTGTGATGGCTCCGATTGTAAACAGACCAATCATCATTCCGATGATGCTGATTACGCCAGCCAGAGCTTCGCCTGCTGTCAATGTTGCCAAGCCTTTAAATGCGGGAGTCAGGATTAGCAGTGCACCAGCCAACATCAGGCACGACCCGGCTACGCTCAACAAACCGGGCGTTGCCGTAGGAAGCAGTGCCGCAGCGCCCACCAAACCAAATAGAGCGGCTCCCAACGCGATCAGGCCTTTTGCAAGGTCTGCAACACCGATTTCCGCGATCATGTTCAGCGCCTGCGCCAGTTCGATCAGCGCAAATCCCATTGCCGCCACTGCAGCAGCTGCGCCCATGTTCTCTATGGCGCTCTTACCCAGAATATAGATCGCACCTGCCATTACGATCAGCATGGTCGCCATGGATGCCATTCCGGCACCGCTTTCGTCCATCGCAATGGCTTCGTTCATCATCTTCAGCGCTTGCGCCAGAACCACCAGCGAAGTGCTTGCGATCAGCATCGCTTCGGCACCCTTACGCATCTTCTTGGCTTTTCCCCCAAGGCGGCTCAAAGCACCGATTACGCCCGCCATCACGACCAGCGAACCCATAGCAGCCCACATAGCCTCGTCCAGCTTCTCAATGCCCGCAAACATCTTCACGGCAACGGCCATTCCGGCAAGTGCCGCCACCACGACCAGCAGGCTGGAAATTCCGTTTGTGATCCCGTTCAGCTTATTCTTGCTTGCAGCCTGCAGTGTGTTGTTCCAATGGTTCAGTGCTGCAAAAACACCCACAACAATGCCCATCGCCACGCTGATGGCGATCATAGCACCGTAGCCGTCCTGCAGCTTCTTCTCGTCGATGGAAGAAAGCAGATACAGTGCCCCTGCCATCTCCACCATAGCGGTTGCCACAACAATGTAGGACGAAATGCCTTTAAACGCATCCATCATTTTGAGTTTGGACGATGCCCTCAGCTGGTTCGTCAGCAGGTTGAATCCGCCCACGACGCCTACCATGATGGACAATGCAGCTGCAATACTGAACAGCGCGCCCACCACATTGTTCATCTGCTTCGCATTGAAGTATTTGAACATCTTCATAGCGCTTGCCAGATTCTTCATCGTGGTGCCTAGCGCAAGCATACCAATGCTGATGGCTACCATACTGGCCATGATCTTTGCACTGTCCAGCCCGGAAACATCGCTTTTCGCCAGGGCCTTCATGGCAACCACTAGCCCGATCAGGGTCGCAACCACCATACCCAGCGCAACGGCTGCCTGCTTCGGGTCTTCAATTTTGCTCAGCATATAAATGGATGCACTGATGGCTCCGATTGCGATGCTGATGCCCTTTGCAATGTTTACAAAGTTGTTGGTCGTATGCTGCTTTGTCCATGTATCCACCGCATTCTTCATGCTGTTCAGCAAGTCTGTCACGGGGTTCGAAAGCAGCTTCGCTGTAGCATCCGTTACGCTCTTGATTGCTTTCTGCATTCCCTTCAGCGCGGTAGCTACTGCCCAGATCGCCAGTGCCAGCAAGCCCACGTCGATCAGCGCCAGAAGCCGGTAGATGTCCACATCATTAAGGTCAAAGAATTCCTTCACTGCCGAAAGACCTGCTTTGCAGGCGTCCGCCACGTTGTAAAACGAAGTCTGCACACTGCCTGCAAATTCCTTCATAGCCGCGCCCGCTTTCTCCGGCAGGCTCACCACGGTGTCCCGTACCTGTTCCAGCGTCTCAAGGTGCTTGTCCTTGAAGTCACCAACGTTCTTGCCCGCATCTTGAAATGCGCCGAATGTCTTGCCGATCAGCGCCCCCACGCCGTCAAAGGCCGCAAAGAATATGCCGCCCAGCAGCTTCACCGCGCTGCCCAGCGCTCCGCTGATGCTGATGCTTTTCAGTCCAAAGTTCTGGAATACGGCGCTCACCGCGTTCACAACGTTGCCAAATGTCTTGAACTGCCCCTTAGCTTCTTCCACTGTGCCGCCGTGGATCAGCGTCTGCAGCAGCCCGAAAATATCCTTCACCGGCTGCAAAAGTGTGCCAAAAGCCACCGCCAGCGCGTTGATCACGTCATCAATGCTCTCGGCATTGTCAAGGCTCTCGTTCAGGTTGGTAAAAACATCGCCAAAAGCAGCCCCTGCCTGCAGCAGCAGATCACCCAGCGGCTCCAGTGCATTCATCAGCTTGCCGATCACTGCAAGGGCAATGCGCCCCGTCACCCGGATGGCCTTTCCGCCCACGCTCAGCACGCTGAACAGCCCCTTGAACAACTTCGTCAGGCTTTCCATCGTGCCTTCGTTCAGTACCAGCTTGCTTGTCAGGTTGTCAAACCCCTCCAGCAAACTGTACAGCGGGCCGCCGTTCGTGTGGAACACTTCGTCAAATCCGTCCCTGATGGGCCCCAGCACGCTGTTGATGCCATTCAGGATGTTCAGGATGCCGTTGAAAAAGTGCTCCCGTCCGCTCATCTGCCCCATCTTGGCGGCATAGCTGTCAAGGCTCACTTCGCCATTTTGAATTGCCTCGGCCATTTTCCGGTAGGCTTCTATCGTCTTGTTCAGGGTCTCCCGGCTCACGCCCTCTGCGGCCAGTTCTTTGTCGCTCTTCTTCGCGAGCTCTTCGTATCCTGCAAGGCTGAGTTGCACCCGCTCGTACAGATCATCTGCGGTCACTCCTGCATTCTCCAGCGCCTTTTGAAAGCTGCCTGCGTCTTCGATCTGCTGCTCTGTCAGCTTGCCGCTTGCGATCAGGCTGCGCCGCAGCTGTTTCGTGAATGCATCGCCCACGTCTCCCAGTGCCGTATCGTCCAAAAGCTGGTCCATGCCACCATTAAAGGCCTTCTTCAGCCAGCTGTTGCGTCCGCCCATGCCGCCTGCAAAAATATCCCAGAACTGCTCTGCCAGGTCACTCCAGAAGGTCTTTGCCTCCTCGTAGTTGCCAAACAGAATGTCAAAGGTCTGCATCCAGCCGCTGCTCACGGCGTCCTTCGTGGCATCTACCGCTTCGGAAAAGCTCTTTGCCTCCTGCGCCGCCTTAAAGGCCTTCACGGTCACTTCGTCGTACTGGTCGGCAAGCGCTTCAATGGCATTTGAGGCCTGATAATTGTATTTTTCCGGGCGTGCCTTCATTTCGGCGTTCACCGCCTCGGCAAACTCGGCGTACTTGCCGAAAGCTTTTTCCATTACCTCACGGTCAGCCCACTTTTTCTGCAGTGTGCTGCCAAAGGTACCGGTGGTCACTTCGCCTTCCTTCAGCTTGCCCAGCTCCACCGCAGTGTCGATGATCAGCTGCTTCAGCTGCTGGCTGCCTGCGCCCGCCTGTTCCACACTCTTCCAGTCGATCAGCTGGATGGCACCAGTGCCGTAGCTCTGCGCCAGGTTATACACCACTCGCTGGAACTCCGCAGCACCTTTGCCTGCATAGGCGGTAGCGTTTGCCATGCCCATGATCATCGGGATCATCTTCTCAATGTCGCCACCCGCTGCGGTCAGGGTGGAAAGGGCACTGGTCATGTCTGTAAAGCCGTAGCTTGTCTCGTCAGAGAACCACATCAGCTTACTAAGGTAGCTGTTCACCTTGGTAATGCTCTTGCCCGTCGCGTTCATGATGGTCTGCACGCTGGCAGTCTTCTGGGCATACTTGTTCCAGCCGCTCATCACCTGATCGATGGAAAGACTCTTTGCAAGCTTTGTGCCTGTATCAATGGCCTTATCCGTGATCTTCACCAGCGCCGTCATGCCGATCACTTCCAGCGCCGAAAACTTTCCCGTCAGCGTTTCCAGTGCGGTTGTCATCCGGTCAAAGTCCACCTTTTCGCTGGCTTTCTCCACCTCGGCAAAGCCCTTTTCCGCGCCCTCAAATTTCAGGCTCTCGTTCAGCGCGTTCAGGCTGTTGATGCTCTGCTGGACATTCTTTTCAAACTTCGCGTTGTCAAACCGCATCTCTACAACGCGCTGGTCTACTTCCTGGCTCATGCCTTTCTTACCTCCCTCCACAGTTCTGCGGCAATTTCATCAAACAGCGGCTTCATCACCGGGTTTATGTAGTCCGTTCCCTCCACGTAACCGCCGTTCCGGGTGCCGTGCCCGTATTGCAGGATCACCGCAATGGGCACACCGTCCACGATGTTGGCGTTTTTCCAGCAGAGCGTTGCCCCGTTATCGTCCATTTTGATTTCATAGCTCCAGCTTGCCGCCGTCTTTCCCGTTGCCTTCGGGGTCGCGATTGCCAGTGCCTCTACGCCCCTCTGCCCGTATTTTTCCAGAATGCTGCGCACGTTCCGGCTGCGCACTCTGGTCATAAAGGTCAGGCTTTTCTTAAAGTCGCCGTGCTGTGCAAAGCTGATCACCCGGCTCATGCTGCTCACCCCTTCGTGTGGTACTTTGCCCTGCGGGCGTTATTCAGCGCATCCCGCTGCATCATCTCTTCCCGCTTCGTCATCTTCTGCTTCGGGCTGTTTTCCTCGCCGCATACCCGCAAAAGGGTCAAAAGCCGGTTCAAATGCCACTTTTCGCAGCTGAACGGGATGCCGTAGCTCGCCATTGCGCAGTAGAACAGCTCTGCGGTCTGCACCCGTCCGCGTCCGTGGCTCTTCTTTTTATCGTTGAACCAGGTCGCGGACATCGGGTCTTCCATATATGTTTTAATGTCAGCCATGTTCTGCCGTGTAAGCCGGGTGTATACCTTCGGGTCCACTCCTTGGGTCACGGTCATGCACCGGATGTAATCCAGCATCTCCTCCCGTGTTTTCGGCTTTCTCGTATCCAGCCATGGCTTGTGCCATTTGCTTTCCCATTTGGACAGGGAGAGCAGGCTGTGCTCCAGCCGCAGCAGGGTCGGCTTTTCGTATACGAACTCGTTTGTCCGCTCATCCCAGTCCTCTCTGCCCGGCACTATGATCTCCAGCATTCTTCTGCCCTCCCTGTATGTTTCAAATGTGTTCGTCTTATAACGAAAAAATAAAAGGCTACCCGTTTTTTACGCGGATAGCCTTTCTTTAAAAAGCTCCCTCTGGTGGGGAGCAGCGTTCTAGCACCGCCGCATCTTTCTTTGATGGGGCGGACGATTGACGCTAAGGGAGTTTTCTCCCTTGATCATCAGCCCAGCGTCAGTGCGGGGGCTGCGTTAGCGGTCGCTGCCATCTGCATGGCGGGGTTTGCCTTGGGCTGCACCTGCGGGATCACACCGTTCACAAAGTCTGCGGCGGCGTTCTCATCGGTAAACAGCTTCATGTACAGCTCATCGTACACCGGGCTTGCCTCAAACTCAGCGCGGATTTCGTCGTTCTTCATGAACAGGCGGCCGTCCGGGCTCTTCTTACCGTAGCTCTTCAGCAGGATCTCCTTGAACAGCTTCTCCAGTTCCGGCTGGCTCTTGGCCTTGATGATGCTGTTGATCTTCTCGTCCATGCCGCCCTCGGTGGTCAGATGCATCTCCATCAGCTCACTGCGGGTCAGGTTGAAGTAAAAGTCCTCGGTGCGCTCCACGCCATTGTAGTCGGTGTAGGTAACAGTTTTCTTCAGCATAATAGATCTCTCCTTTTTATTTTGAATTTATCGCTTAGCCCGCCTGCAGCAGAGTAATGAGCTCGTCCGGGGTGGGCAGAGTGGGGGTGCCGGTGGTGTCGTCACCGTACAGTTTTGCCTCCACCTTCTTCATCGTCTCTGCGCTCACAGCAGTGCTGTCGATCTCCATCACGGCAGAGGGCTTGTAGCCGGTCACGTTGGTGGGCACAGTGCCGCACTCCCAGCTGAAGGTCATAGCATCCGGGCTGTCGTTCACAGTTTCGTGGCTGCGCTCGCTGGGCTGTGCGGTGGCGTTCCACACAACATGGATCACATAGCCTGCATCCGGGTCCTGATCGTTGCCGATCTTGGTCTGCCAGCTGAAGCCAAAGGGAATGCGCTTCTGCTGGCCAATGGTCACGCCCTTCACCACCTCGGCAGAGCCGTCGCACTGCTTCCACTCGTCAGGGTAGTAATAGGCCTCTACGGTAAAGCCGTAGTCCTCGCCGGAGATCAGGCGGGCATACTTGCCGTTATCGGCCCACAGGTCGGTGGGTTCTGCGCCGCTGGGGCTCTCGGTCACGCCGGTCAGGCCGTTCCATGCCACGCCGGTGCCGTACTTGCCGCTCTCACCGTTCTTCGGGTAAAGCACGCCATTGGAAACGCCCATCGTAAACTTGCGGGCACCGTCTGCATCCCATACCAGTCTTGCCATAAGTTTCATCCTCCTTCATAAAGGTGTCAGTACCATACGCTGAATACGTCATGGTATAAGTTGTCGGAAACAAAATCGCGGTCATGGGCAGCTCGTTCCAGCATACTCATGGCCGCAGTCATTTCACTGTCCGGTTTCGTATCGATCACTGTCACAGTATAATGGAAGGTCTGTAGGTATACGCGGTTGTCAGCCTTCGGGCTGCGGATCTTTTCCCGCTTGTAGCAGATACAAGGGTATTTCAGCCGCAGGTTTGCAGGCGGCTGGTAGTACACGTTTTCGCTGCCGCACCGCTGTTTCACAATGCTGCGCAAAAAAGCATCCAGCCCGGAGCGTCTTTCGCTCAGTTCAGTTGCCATGCCATAACCCTCCCAGCGTCAGAACAAGTCGCGGATACTCCACGCTCACATCTGTCACCTTCCACTTTCCGCCGTAAAGCGTTGCGTACCGGATATCGCAAAAGTGCTCCTGAACATATGGGTCGGCAAGGACGCTCAGCGTGTTTGCAAGGGAAATATCATCGTTCACCTTGTCGCCGGACTGTAACCTGCGCGTGTTCCGCATAAGGTCGCCGTAACAGTCACGCTCTGTTACAACTTCCGAGTAAACACTCGGCTCTGTCTCCTGAGTTTCCACGAAACCCAGCTTTCCAAACCACTTGCTCATAGCGCTTTCACTCCATTTTGATTTTTGGGCGCTCACGCCAGTACATCTTCATCCAAGATGAACTTGTCCAGCGCAGCGTCTGCCCTTCATGCCGGGTCGCTGGCGGTCCACGCCTGGGTCTTCACAGTCTCGCCTGCGGTCACAGTCACAACGCCGGTGGTATCAAAGGCAACGGGCAGCAGGTAGTTTTCGCCCTCCACAACGATCAGGCGGCCCTTCTTAAAGGTGTCCTCGATCTCTTCCTTGGTCACAGTCTCCTTGAAAGCAGCATCGGCGTACAGCTTGTGGTCTGCAGTCTTGCCGTAGGCCACGTAGTTTGCAACGTGCAGGTCCTTGCCCTGCTCATAGAACTTGTGCAGCATTTTGTATCTCCTCCTTATCAGGCAACCTTATACTCGATGGCCATTGCGCCGAACGGGGTGGTCATGGCACCGGAGCAGCGGGTCTCGATCAGGTACTTCTGCTGGTTGTAGTCGATGTCGAAATCATCGAACATATTCACAGCGCCGCCCTTGTCTGCGCCAACGGTGTAGTCAGCCAGGTTCACGATCAGGCCAACGAACTCGCCGCCGTTCACGCCCTTCATGTTCTCCATCTGCGGCACAGTCACGATCTCCTTCACACGCAGTGCTTCGGCAACCTCTGCGTCGTTCTTGTACAGGCGGTGGCCGATCTTGTCTTTCATCAGACGCAGGTCGGTCAGAATGTCCTCAGTGGTGTAGAAGGTCGGGTTGCCTGCGCCCTTGTAGTTCTTGCGGGCCTTCAGTACAGCGGTCATCATCTTGTCCAGCTTCGTGGCAGTGTCGTCACCGGCAGCGGTCTCCACCTGCACCTTGATGGTAAACAGGTCATCGTCGTTGTAAATGGGACGGATGTTGCCCTCGTTGATCTTGTCATCGCTGGAGGAAAGGCGGCCGTCACCGATCAGGTAAGCACGGGCCAGTTCCTCATTCAGCTTCACGCGCATCTCCTGCTTCAGCCATGCGATCACGTCAAAGCCGGTAATGTCCGCCACATCGTCGCGGTCCATCTTCTGCTTCTTGTAAACGGTGGTGGGGGTAGTGGAGCGCTTCAGCAGGCTGAACACCTGCTCCTTCTTGAAGTTGCCCTTGATGTAACCCTTGGCGCGGGCATCCTCTTCGGTCAGGTCAGCGGCCATGCTCTTCACGCGGCTGAAGGGAATGTGGTGCACGCCGCTCATCACCTTGCTCACCCAGCTCTGATCACGGTCGATGATACGGGGCGGGGTGTCCAGCAGATGATCCTCAGGGAACAGCCACTCCACGTCCTCAATGCCGTGGGCGATAAATGCGTCCTTCATGCTGCCGCAGCTCTTACCGTCCGCAATGGCGGCATTGATCTCGTCCATGCTGTGGCGCAGCACGCCCTGCTCAGGGTCGTTGTCGAAAACGTTGTGCTTCATGTCGTCCTCCTCGTCTTCGTAGTCCTCATCGTCATCATAGTCGTCCTCGTCGTAGTCCCCATCGTCCTCGTCGAGTTCATCGTCATCCAGGCTGTCCTTCGCCATGCCAACCAGAGCATACAGTGCTTCCTTCTGTTCGTCGTTCATGGTGTCCACGACCTCCTGCAGCGTCTTACCGCCTGCTTTCGCCATATCGTCATCCTCCTCGTTCAAAGGGTTGTCGTCGGGGTCCAGCCCGTGCTTCAGGCTGATACCGCCATCGGTATAGATAAAGGCCTCGCCGCCTTCACCATCGTTGTCTGCGCCATGCGCCACGATCTCGTCGATCAGTGCCCCGGGGTTGCACCCGGCCAATACCAGGCTCAGCTCCCGGATCGCACCGTGCATCACTGTCTTCCCGGCCTTCCGCACGTTCGCAAAAATGGACATGGCATCAATGTCGCCGCAGCGCACCGCCTCCAGTGCCGTCTGGCCGCTGGGGGTGTCGTTCAGCTTGACGTATGCATATACGCCGTCCTTCCGGTTCTGCAGCAAAGCGTGCCCCAGCACATACTCCGGGCCGGAGTGGTTGTGGTTCCACACCACAGGTACCTTCTTGCCGTTGTCGCCCTTAAAGGCATTCGGCGCAATGGTCAGCCCGTCGTAGCACTTCGTGTTCGTCTTGGTCGCATAACCGGAAAAATCATAGTCAAAATTCAACGCCATTTTGATTTTCCCCTTATCCTTTCTTCTTCGCCAGCAGCCGGTCTACGGTTTCCTTTCCGCCAGCCATGGCGGTGTTCTGTATCTCGTCCGGGCTCTGGTTCAGGTTCTTATTGCTCAGCTCGTCCGCCCGCGGGTCTTTGCTCGGCTTCAGTCCGATCACCTGCCGGAACTCGTTGGAGCTCATGATCTCGTTGCGGGTAAACTTGTCCGCCATCTCAGCCACCGTGCCAATGGGTGCCAGCTTGAACGGATCACGGAAGAACAGGATGCTCTGCCCCTGACTGCGTGCAGTTCTGGTCAGAAATTTCCGTTTCATCTCGTCCGTGATCGCGCTTACAATGGGCTCCACGATGCGGTTGTAGTAGTTGGTCATCGCTGCCTCGTCTGCAGTACCATTCATGATCTCAAGGGTAATACCCAACTGACTGTAAAACATGTTCGTCAGGTATTCGATCTGCTTCAGAAGGTTGTTTTCAAGACTGCGGTTCAACTGCGTCACCCGCTCGGTGCCGTCAGTCCACGCAATTCCGTATTTCGAGTCACGGAGCTGTTCTTCTATCTCCCGTCTGCGCCGGTTGGCCTGTTCCCGCCGCGCCTCGCTCTTCACAACGTAGGGTAGTTGGATCAGCAGGTCAAGCTTTCCGGCACCCGCCTGCTCGTCCACCACGTCCAGCAGGCTCAGCTTTCGGATCAGGCGCTGCATCGTGCTGTTCGGCTCGTTCATGATGGCGTAAAACGGGTTTTCGATCAGTGCCACCGTCTTCTTCGGCAGCACCAGTTCCTCTTTCTGGCCGGTTTTGTCGTTGTAAAGCCGTACCCGCACGTGTTCCGGGTACCACTCCAGCACCTTTCCCACCCGCATGGAGTAAATGCGGTAGCTGCTGCTCATGCTCGGGTCGTAGTCGGTCTCCACCGGCACCACCGCCACAACGCCCTCGTCCAGCATACTCATCACAATGTCCTGCACGAGTCCCCGCCCCGTCTGGTCAAGGTTTGCTTCCAGATTCAGACAAGCATTAAGGCCCGAATCGATGACCGAATCAAACCGGCCATTGTCATCGAGCCTTACGTGTTGAATCGTAATTGCGCTACAATCCATGGAAATGCGGTTGTACACGCTGGTCACAAAGGTGCGTTCGTTGCCTCTCGTCAGCCGCACCCGGTCAGGACGGTAGCTGTAGCCGCCTGCATAACCGCCAAAGTTCCGGGGAGGGTCCCGGTTCAGAAAAGCGTTCCAGGCGTGCTTCAGCCGGGAACCAAGATCCATTTCCATTTTGATTTTTCCTCCCGCTGTCAGTCGTCCTTCTTCTTTTCTTCCTTGTCAAGGCTGCCCTTGCCCACCGCATTTGCCAGATCAGAGTTATTGAACAGTGTCTTCACGGTCTGTTTGCCCATGTAAAGCATTGCGCCGGTAGTCATCGTGGTCAAAGCCTTCTTGCCTGCATCACTCAGCACACTGCCCACAAAGGTCTGCCCGCTGTTGATCTCCTTCTTCAGGTTCTTCACGTCCCGCTGCAATTGCAGCCGCTCCCGTTGCAGCTTCAGTTCCTTGTTGGGGTCGTCCTCCCGCACGTTCGTCTGCCCGGCAAGATCCCGGTACTGCTTTTCCATCTGCATCCGGTTGATCTGGGCGCGCAGTTCGTCATCGGTATAGTCGCTGGCGTTCTTTTTCGGCGCTTTCGGGGCGTAATTGGGCTTTTCCTCCCCTTCGCCGCCCTCTGCGCTGTAGCGCTTTTTACCGGCCGGGGTCAGGCTGCCGTCCGGGTTCTGGAACCGGCGCACGCCCCACTTCATGCCCTTGATGCCCCAGTGGTAAAGTTCTTCGTCCCGTACCATGCCATCCCTCCTCGTTCTCAGCGGTCGTGCTTGATGGCGGGCTGGTAATACGGGCGCTGGCGGATGTTATCCATAATGCGCTTCTGCCCGGCGCGTTTCTGTTTCAGCATTTCACGCTTCTGGCGGCGGTAACGCTTTGCGTCCATCTTCACCTTCTGGGCACGGATGCTGGTGCGGATGCGATCGCGGTCCATCTTCTTTTTCAGCTCGTTCCGGGCGTCATTCTTTTCCTGCCGGCGCTGCTTGCGGTAGCGCTTTGCATCCATCGCCACCTTCTGGGCGCGGACACTCTCCTGTGCACGCTTGCGGCGGTAGGCCACGGCGTCCTTATGCACTTTCTCCCGGATGGCTTCCTGCACACGGGTGTTATGCTTGTCACCGCGGTTCTTTGTCTGCTCAGCCTTTTCGTTTCTCTTCCACCGCTCGCGGTCCATCGTATGCTGCTGCGCAATGCGGTTGGCCTTAATGTGCTCGCGCTGCCGCTTGCGGTAGCGCTTTGCGTCCATCTGCACCTTCTCGGCGCGGACGCTCGTGCGGGCGCGGTCTCTGTCCATGGCGCTCTTCTGCTCAGCAACGCTCTCCCGTGCCAGCTTGCGCTTGCGGGCAACGTCCATCTTGCGCTTCAGCTCGTGCCGTGCATCGTTTTTTTCATGCCGGCGCTGTTTGCGGTACGCTTTAGCGTCCATTTTGATTTTCTCTGCGCGGACGCTTGTACGGGCGCGATCACGGTCCATAGCGTTCTTCTGCTGCTCTACCGAGTTACGTGCCTCGGCAGCTTTACGCTTCCGGCTCGTGTTCTTCGGCCATACGATGGCGCTTCTGCTGGTGCCGGTCTCGGCATAAGTGCCCTTGCCGGGCGTACCCTTGTTCTGCTTGTAGGCAGAGTATTCATCGGCAGTATAGAAGTAACGGTATACGTTCTTACCGTTCTTGTTGCCGATCAGTTCGCGCGCATAGTACCGGTGTCCGCGCCGCTCGCTGCCCTGACTGTGTGCAAGGTATTCCCAGTAATCCATTCTTTCTACCCCTTTCTGCGTTTTACGCAATTTACTTTTTATTCCTGTGGTGCTATAATTTTCTGTGTACAAATCCCTCGTGAGGAAAGGAATTTTGTTATGGAAACGAATGCACAAAAAAGCCGTAAGCATCCGCTCAAAGTTTTTCTCGTTGTCTGTGTCGTCATTTTCGCTATATGGATTTCTTTTACCGCCTTTAAAACGTCATCTTTTGCGAAATCTTTCCGTGGACAGTTCATAACCGCCGCTTCTGATTTTTCTCAGGCCTATACCTATACGTCTGGAAACAATACTTATTACTTGCTTTTTGCATCAAACGTCAACGTTGTCTGCCTCACCTCATCCAAATCAGGCAATGCGGGTTTAGCATCCTATCAGGGAGCAAGTCTTGCAGACGGTCTTGATTCTGTCTTTTACTATTCTGGCGGAACCTGTCATCGAAATTTCAAATATCAGGATGCCGCAAACGATTCCGTTCTGCTTGTTACCGAAACTTCCGGTGGTAGCCTACCCGAAGTTCACCGTTTTGAGAAAACAGATTTGGAAGTCGCAAAAACTGCTCTCGATGAGATGCATGCCGTCTACGATGTTTCAAAGCCTTAATTTTGAAAGGAGCACTTTTATGACCCATGAAGAGAAATTCATGCTCCATATGCTCAAGATTGGCGAATACGATGGCGCTGTGGGAAAGCTATTCTACGATCAACGTGGGTATATTGTTGGATATTGGATAATGAACGGTATTCCCGGCAAATATGAGGCTAAGCCTTTTCAAACAACTTATCATGGCAAAAGGAACGAGATCACATACCATAAGCCATATCCGGTCAATGAGTACACTACAGATGACGAGAAGCTGTTATTTCTCAAGCAGTACGGTCATTATTTACGGGATTCCATGGTTCAGGAATACAGCAACACATCAGGCGCAGCCATTGATTTGCCCAAATCCTTCCCGAAACCGACATCGCTTCCTGAGGAACTGCCGTCTCCTAAAACTGAAACTGAAATCCATCTTCTTGAACGTCTTGCAAATGGCGAACTTGATGGTCCCGTCGGTCTTCCTTGTGACAATGGATGGGGTTCTATGATATGGTACTGGATTGAGGATGGTGCAATTAAAAGATTTAAGCAGGGACCTACAAAAAGATTTTTTAACGGTGATGAAAATGAGAAAATCATTCCTAACTGGAAGCCCGATTTAACTCTAAAAACCGAAGCTGAGCAGTTGAATTTTCTGCGAAGAAGCGGGCGGCACATGAAAGACCCCGAAGTCATTGCTTACAGTAATAAATATTGGGCCGATTACTGGAGCAACAAAAACCGCACGTAAGGATAATCACTCAAATGCATCCCTGTTCACCTTATAAGCTACATATGCATCCATCATAGCGGCAACCGCATCGATCTTCTGATCATACCTCTGTTTCAGAAGCTTGCGGTTGCCGTTTGTGTCTTCCAGCGTAATGCAGTTGCCCATGGCAAATTGCATCAGCTGCTCGTCAAACAGCAGCTTCCGCTGTTCGCTCAGCTTCTTCAGCTCGCCCAGCGGCACACTTTCGGTCTTAGCGCCCTGGATCACCTTTTCAATGCCGTAATCACCGTTTTCCCTCGCCCAGCGTTCTACAAAGTCCTTGGCGTTGTAAGGGTCATACCCAAAACAGCGGACGTCGTACCCCACGTTCTCGATAAAGCCGTCCAGATCGTCATACACTTCCATCATGTCCAGCACAGTGCCTTCCATCACGACCAGTGTCCCCTCCCGCATAAACTCGTCATACTTCTGCCGCATTGCCATCGGCAGTTTGGAAAGGGTGTAGCTGGTAATGTAGTCCCGGGTCTTTACACCAAAATATCCGTGCTCCAGCGGGAACAAAAAGGTAAACGCGCAAAAGTCGTCACCTTGGCTAAGGTCTGCTCCCAGCGCGCACGGCATCTGCCAGAAGCTCCGGTGCCGGTGCGGCAGCGTCTCTTCGTAGGGGAAGAAGTAGGTGTAACCCTCCATCGGTATGCCAAATCGCTTGGCAAGAATGTCGTTCCGGCTCGCCGGTGCCTTCTCGGCGCGCTCCACGTCCAGCTGGTAAGTCTCGTAGCTTACGGTGATGCCAAGGTTCGGGTTTGCCTTCAGCCACATAGAAGGGTCGTTCACCTCGTCTATGCTGTCCAGCTTGTAGTACCAAATGGAAACGTGCGGGTTCACGTACTCTCCACGCAGGATGCTCATCAGTTCCATTTTAATGGTATCACCGCATCCGTTGCGTACCGTGCCCTCGCTACTCGTGGCAATGATCAGGTAGTCGTTCACCTTGCTGGAGCCCTGCTCGATCGCGCCAATGGGGTCTTCCCGGATGTCGCAGCTCAGCCATTCGTCCACCGTGGCCACCTTGTCGCGCCGTCCCTGCAGCTTGTCAATGGTCATTGGGCGTATCTCTACCAGACTGTTGGTCAGAAAATTCTCAATGCCCTTCTTTGTGCTGGCAAGCTTCGTCCGCGCTGCCTTGGAGCCGGTGGTGTTCTGTAAGCTGCCTTCCGTCATAAAACGGTAAAGAGGTCCTCTCGCCCGTGCAATTGCTGTGCGCATGGGAGAAAGGACCTCTTCTGCTTGTTTCATGGTGGGTGCTGTGGTCAGCTGCTGGGTCGTTGCGGGGTCTACCGTCAGGAAAAACTGCTGTACGCAGCTGTCGTACATACTCTTAGCTGCACCACGCGCCACGATCAGGTACTGCTTTCGCACCAGCCTGTGCTTGATACGCTTTTGCACATAACGCCCGCCATGCCCGTCCGGATTCGGCTTGTATACCGTGCGTTCCTCAAAGTAGTACCAGCCGAATATCTCTTCTGCCCACAGCTTAAAGGTCTCCAGCAGCTTCAGGTCGCTGCCGTCGGTCAATGTCAGTTCCTTCTCGCAAAACTGTACAAAGCCATCCATCGCTTTGTCGTCATAGTAGATGCCCGGGTTTCGGATCAGGTCATCGATCCGGTTCATCTCCATGCTGATCTCTTTGCATACAGGGATTTCTCCCCGCATCACGGCCTCCCGGAACCGGCCGTAGTATTTCGGCGTGGCCGTGTTCGAAAGTGCCATTTTGATTTTTACTCCTCGTTACAGCCGCTTCAGCAGCGCTGCAATGGGCTCTACATAAAACCGCTCGTAGCCCGTTGTATTTGGGTGCGTGCCGTCGCTGGTATACTTGTCGCTCAGCCCGCTGATGCCGTGGCCACCCATGGGCGGGGTGCTCTCCGCAATGTCCACATAGGGCACGCCCCACTTTTTCAATGCTGCAAGAATGGCGGGCTTGTAGGTCTTGTGCCAGCTTTCGCTGCCGGAAAACAGTCCGCCGTGCGGGAACACATAGGCCACACGCTTATCACTGTGGTTCTTTGCCAGAAATTCCAGCATTTTTTCCAGTGCGCCGGTCATGGTCGTTTCGTCGTAGGCAGCAGCAAAGCCCTCGGTCAGGGTGCCCACAGGGGCGTTGTTCCACGCGTCATTCACGCCGCCCTCCAGCAGAATGTAATCTGCCTTCGCCAGCGCCGTGGAGCTTGTCACCACCGTGCTGATGCAGGCGCGGATACCGCCCTTCACGGCATCCTCAATGTTCGGAGCTAGCGTTGCACCGTCCACAGCCTCGTTTACAAGGGTCATTCCGTACTTTTGTGCTACTGCCTTTCCAAACCCGCCTGCGCTCCCGGTACCGTAAGCAATGCTGTCGCCTGCAACGTACAAAGTTTTTCCGGTCAGTGTGCCGACCGGCATACCGTTAATGTCGTAAACCATATCATGTCTCCTCGATAAACTTCTGTACCTTGGAATCGCTCAGCAAGCCTTTGTACACCTTGCACTGGTAGATGGTGCAGTCCAAATAACGGGTGTGCTCGCCCGTTGTGGTGTAGGCTGCGCCAAAGATAAGCGTTTCAGGCACATCCTTGACCATTGCGCCGGTGCTTTTCCATGCGCTCAGCGCACAATGGGTGCTGCCCACGCGGTATTGCTTGCCGTTCATCTGGATAGCATAGCGCGTTTTCGTTTTGGCATGAGCCAGTGTATCGCACAGGCGTACATCGCTATAAGAAAAATTGTAATAAGCAAATTCAATTGTGCCAGCGCTCGGATTCACACTACCATTAAAGCCCGGCATATTATTAAAATTGCCGGTCTCAGTCTGACAGTTCACAAGTGTAGGCCAGTTGCTTACGTCTGCAGTATCGGCTACCTTCGCCTCAAACAGGATCGTGTATATGGGCGTTTCCGTGGAGGCGTGCTCCAGCAGTTTCAGTCCAGTGTCAACGCATTTGCTTTCCGCGGCAGAAGCGGACGCTTCTGCTGGCAGAGCGTAGATCAGCTGTGATGTATCGGCTGCTTCCACCGTTACCTTGCAACTCGCACTCTTGCCGCCCGCTATGGCTGTAACCGTGCAATTGCCCACATTTTCGGCGGTCACCTTGCCGTTCACTACGGTAGCAAAACCTGCGGGAGAAACAGTCCACACAACACTGCTGGTGGCATTTGCGGGCAGCACTGTTGCCGTCAGGGTCTGGCTCTCACCCTCGCTCAGGGTCAGGGTGCTGCTGCTTAGACTCACGCTCTGCACGGGAGCATCCTGTGCGCTGCCGCCCCACTCAGTTCGCAATGCGTCCAAGCTCGTTTTCATGGCAACGTTGTTGTACGCTGCTGATTCAAAGAGCGCCAAGATCAGATGCTTGGCATTTTCTGTAAAGCCTTCGCCAGCAGGACCTGCCGGTCCTGTTTCACCCTTGTCGCCAACATCGCCCTTGGGACCCGCATCACCTTTTGCGCCAGTGTCACCCTTTGGCAAAACCAGATTCAGCTTGCCACCCACGATCTCTGCGCTGGCGGTCGTCCCGCTCGTCACGGTGCCAATGGTCAGGTCTGTGGTATCACCGCCGGTGCTACTTCCGCCACTCCCACTGCTGCCGGGGTCTCCTTTGTCGCCTTTTTCACCCTTGGGTAATGTCAGGTTCAGCACAGGTGCTTCCGCGGTGCCGGTAATGGTTGCCGCCGCGTCCGTACCGGTCGTCACAGTACCGATAGTCAGGTTCGGCGTTGCACCCGGGTCACCCTTCGGGCCCGCCTGTCCCTGCACACCATCTGCGCCTTTCGGACCGGTGTCGCCTTTTGCGCCCTTGGGCAGTGTCAGGTTCAGCACAGGTGCTTCCGCGGTGCCGGTAATGATAGCGTTTGCAGTATCACCGGTGGTCACGCTGCCGATGATAAGGTTTGGGGTAGCGCCTGTGTCACCCTTGTCGCCTTTTGCGCCCTTGGGCAGCACCAGATTCAGCATCGGTGTTTCGGCTGTACCGGCAATAATAGCGTTCGGGGTTTCGCCGCTGGTCACGCTACCGATGATAAGGTTCGGGGTAGCGCCAGTATCCCCCTTGTCGCCTTTTGCGCCTGCATCGCCCTTGGGACCCGTATCGCCCTTCTCACCCTTCTCGCCTTTCGGCAGCGTCAGGTTCAGCTTGCCGTCAGAAATCGTAGCGGCTGCCGTGCTCCCGGATGTTACAGTGCCAACGGTCAGGTTCAGCTTGCCGTCATTAGCGTTCGCGTGCTCCACCAGATCAGCAATTCCCTGATCGATTTCATTCATCATCTGCGATGTCAGCACTTGTTTGCTTTTAAAGTTGTGTTTGTTGTACTGCATATATCCTCCTCATCCCAGCACAGTTTCATCCAGGATCGCTTCATCCAGCACAGCGTATGCGTCCGTTACCTTGGTATCGTCCTCAGCAGTTTCCTCGTGGTTGCTCACAAGGCACTGCACCGTGGCGATCGTTGAGTTGAATTCCTTGATCACATCGTCGCCGTTCATCTGCCGCAGGCATACACTAAACGTCACACTTCCGTTTGCTTCCGCTGCCTTGTCACCGATCAGCCAGGAAAACGCAAGGGTCTTTCCGTCCTCGCATACCATATCAGTCGGCAGATAGAAATAGTGCTTTCCTGCAGCGTTCGTGTAGTTCACTCTGGGCGTAAAGCCGCCCATGTCTGTCCCGCGGTAATATCTGCTCATTTTGAACCAGATCCGGTTCACGTCCTTGTCGCCCTTTGCGCCAATCACGATCGCCTTGCTCGGTATCGTCACCACGCGCAGATCTTCGTCAATGACAAGGATCACTTTTTCTGCTTCTTCCGGCGTATCCATCGTCGCCAGAACTTCGTCCACATTTGCCATCTTTCGTCCTCTCCGTTCCGGCGTTTTCTGTTTACAGGGTCTGCTCTACCAGCACTGCATTGGTGGTCACCCGCATATCGCCTTTTGCACCGATCAGCCGCACCTTAAAGCTTTTGCCGCCGGTCACTTCGTCCGGCACATTGCACTCCAGTGCTTCGTCCACTGCAACTGCATATGCCTCATTGAACAGTGCAACCTTTTTGGCTCCGTGCCAATCGCTGCTGTCTACACCAAAGCAGCATTTCAGGTAACCCTTACTCCCGGCCGTAATGCCGGAAAAATCGCCCTGCTTTGCAAGGTGCTGCCCATCTACGCTAAACAGTAATCTCCGCATCACGCTTCCTCCTTATCGCACAGGGTATACAGCCGCCATTCCAGCTCGCTGATCTGGCTTTTGATTGCGTCCATCACGCTGCTGGACTGCGGCGGGTCAAACAGCAATCGCACCTTCAGCGCTGTATAACTTTTCACCGCCTCAATGTCTGTCCGTTCCCCACAGAACTCGCTCCATGTTGCGGTCGCATCGCTGATAGCAAAGGTCTTTTCCGGCCCCACACCCATCTGGTTCAGGATCATCAGCACACTGTTGATGTGCATGATAAGGTCGGCATCAAAGGCCGCATACCCCTCGGTCAATCCAAGGAGCTTCTTTACCGAGGTCAGGATACTGTCCATTTCTCATCACCTCAGTCCGGGATGCATTTGTTGTCCCACTTCTTGTAGGCATCCAGATAGGTCTCGTTCTTGTCGCCATTGTGGGTGAGCTCGTAGTACATCCCGTCAGATACAGTTGTGCTCACAAGTGCCTTCCAGTTCTGCAGGGTTTTGCTGAACCATACGATGAACACATCCTCCATCGTCAGCTTCTTGCCGTCAGTCACGTCCACATGGGCGTTAAAGTAGTCCACCACCAGCTGCTTTGCGCGGTTCATCATTGCTTCGTTGTTCATTTTGTTTTCCTCCTTTTTATTCCTCGTGGTCCGTTACACCCTCGGCTGCAATGGCTGCATTCGCCCAGAACAGTGCTTCGTCCAGCTTTGTCAGCGCCAGACTGCGCTCCCGGCTCGGTACAATGCACCGCACCATGTGTTCTGCCTCCCGCATCTTCAGCCGCAGGTTCGTACTGTATGCCGCTTCCGCAACATTAAACTTTCGTACCGGATACATCTTATTTCCTCCAAGGACAGGTATCGCCCGGTCGTCTTTCTGCAAATGCAGGCTTTAAGATCGTGTCATCTCCATAATGGACGGCCTTGTGGGTGCGGTCACTCACGCATACCACATTTTCCGGGTCCAGCAGCGCATCCGTGTGTCCCAGTACGTCTTCCTTCGTCAATGGGTTTAAGTGGTGGATAATAATGCGCGGCCGGATGGGCTTTCCGTTTCGTATCACCCAGTCCACGATCTCATGCTCCGGGTGTGCCAGATCACAGCCCATGTCCCGTACAATGATCTTATCCCGAAACTGCCGCCATTCTCTCGACTGGTAAAAATCCTGGTTCAGATACCGGTCAAAGCCGAACGTGTCCATCCCCACCGTTCCATGCAGCTTTACATAATGGAAGCGGTCTTCAAAGCTTGCCAGTCGTATCAGCTCGGAATATCGCTTAATATCCATCCTGCTCGTCCTCTCCATCATCAATGCCTTGGTATACCCGCATCATCTTGATGGCTTCACCATACAACTCCTCGGTGTTCTTCTGCGCCTGCAGCATCTCGGTCTTTGCGCGCAGCAGCTTGTTTTCCTCTTCCAGCTTCTCTTTTTCCAGTCGCGCCTTGCTGCCGGACAGCCGCAGATAATATGTTGTTTCGGCGCTGGATGCAGTTCCTTCGCGAAGCCGTTTTTCCACAAGGTCTACAGCCAACGATATCATTTGGTTTTCTCTCGCTTCAGGGGACAACGCCGGACGTAACCCGACATCATCACCAGACGAGGCTTTTCGGGTTTTCATACAGTTGTCATTCCTTTCACGTGAGTTTTTGGCTCTTTAAGCCGTGTTTTGTAAACTTCGGCGTTGCTTTTCGCCACATTCTGACCACTTTTGTGTCCTATTAGTTTTTGTAAGGGTTCATGAGAGCTGTTTTGGGGGATTATGTCTGTGCAAAAAGCCCGTCATTGAAAGGAGAGATCAATTATGGATCGGAGATTCCAGGAGGTGAATCATGAAAGTCAAGAGAACAAGGTTCAAACACTATCTCATGAACCCTTACAAAAACTCCCGATCCATCGTATCTCTACAACAGATCGGGAACACGCATGGGGTAAAACTAAAACAGGCCCTGGTCTACACCCCAAAGCCCAAATATCAATTTTACCCCCGGGGAAATATCAAAGACCGGCGCGATTTAGGGAGGGGGTGGATTTTTTGGACCCCCTCCCCCTGTCTAAACGTCAGTTTAAGCAGCGTTTGTGCCAGTTTCAGGGTCGGGAAGGATCTTTTTGACCTTCCGGTACAGGTTTAACGGATCAGCCATGACGATCTGATCGATTGCCTGCTCAATTTCGTAAGCATTTTCGTTATCAGACAGCTGATCGGACGTGTATGCGAGCCGCGCAAGGAGGCCGCAGGAATTGTAGCCATGGTCGCAGTCAAAACGATACCACTGATCGAACTGGTCATGCGGATCGTAAGGATTGTCAACCGTAGTAAGAAAACAACGAACCATATTTCTCGCTTCCTTTTGTTCTTATTTGTTCAATGTATCGTAAATTGTGCTCTTCGGAACGCCGCAGGCCTTTGCGATTTCTTCATAGCTGTATCCGCCAGCCAGCATTGCTTTAGCCTTTGCTTTTTTCGCAGAAGAAAGCGTTGCTGTTGCTTTCGGCATTGCGCGCTTAACGATTTCAGTCGAATCAGAACTGTTCAAAAACTTGGTAAGCATTGAATCAGAAATTGCATGATTCTGAATTGCTTCCCATTCGCGATCCGTAAAGACAATTTTTGTCCTACTACTGTTGGCTCCCACCTGATCACGGGCACGCTGCATCTCGACGGACGAGATCTTCTTGATCTCTTTCTTGTCATCCTTATCCTTATAATCAAGGCCGCGATTCTCGATAATAGCCTTGATTCTGGAGTTTGCAATGATCATTGCGCGGCGTTCTTTCGGCTTGTTTGCGAGGACCGCCTCGTATTTAGCCTTCAGAGATTCCACTTCCGGTGCATACTTCTTAGCGGCAACCGGGTCACGCTGGATGCCCTTCATGTTGGCGTAGTCCTTGCGCGCCTGGTTGGCCATATCCTTCAGATAGTTAGAGAAGTCCGCATACAGTTCTTCTTGCTTGGTGCCAGAAGAAAGCTCATGCACGTCCTTGATCAACGAGATGCGGCTCACTTCATCTTCGGCAATACGCTTTTTGCCCTTCTTATCCGTAAAGGTACGGCCACTCTCCTTATAGATGTACTCGCCAGTCTCCTTATCGATACGCACACTGCCACGGCGCTCGGGAATACGAACGGTCTGTTTGCGACGGGAGAGCAGGGTGGATGCGCCACCGTACTTCTCGTTACCGTCTTCGTCCACCCGGATCTGATACTTCTGCTTCAGCTCCTGGATGCCGTTCTCCTTCTCCGACCTCTTGTAGTCTAGCTTATGCTTTTCTGCATCGATAACCACCATCGAGTGCCGTACCGCACGCTCAAGATCTTCTGATGTTGCACCTCGCAGGGTCATATCGGTAATCAGGTTCGAGATGATGCCCATCTCTTTCTGCTTTTCATCCTTCTTCATCAGTCGGACGTTGCTAGGGTTACCTTCAGGAACCGCGTAAGAGGTCTTCGGGTCGAAGTTCTTCAGGCCGGGCAGCGGATCAGTAGAGTTGATGCGAACCTTATCAGACATAGGGATTGCCATGACAGTATCGCCGTCGAAGTCCGCACCAGACAGACGCTCAGCCACCTTAGAACTGATGCCGATTGCATCCTTGACATTGCCGAGATTGCTCTTGCCACTTGCATTCTTGTTGTTCACCGTGACAATGGGAATCTCAAACGTGCCTGCATGAGGGTAACGAATCAGCGCAAGCTGCGTGCCGTTCTCATACGTCGGGCAATACGCTTCGGTTTCCTTGATCTTGTCCAAGGGAAGAATAACCTTTGTGGACTGACCCGGAAACGCAGAAGCTTTGAGTGTCATGGCCGTTCCATCGCACTTTTCAGCAAAGTCCAACAGCATCTTTTTCTTGACTGTCGGATTAGTGTAATGCATGATCTCGTCGTACTCGGCTTTGTAATCAGCTCTCGTCAGTTCCAGCTGCTTTTTGATCAAAGGCAGCGGCTGCTTAGAAAGAAACTGGGATGAAACGCTCTTGGACATATCGTCCCAGTCACCTTCCCACTTCAACTTATTGACGGGAGAAAGGTGCTCTTTGCCATCTTTTCCGATGTAGGTGCTTTGGCCTTCCGCAGTAATGGCAGCGCCAAACGGATTGCCCGGATCGTTCTTGATCTCTTTGAACACCTTCATCTTAGGTGTGCCAGAAGGCTTGTTCGTGTTGAACACAATATCAACACCATCCGGCATATTGTCCGAATACATGGCCATGCCCTTCAGATAGTGGCTGTTGTCCACCATGATACGAACCTGTGCATAATGAGAGTTGCCCAGATCCAGATCTGCAACGCCGCGACGAATCTCCATAACGCCATCTTTTGCAAGACCGCCCTGATCGCCGTAGCGCACTGCTACACGGTCGGAGCTCAAGCTTGAAGGGGGCTGTAACTGGCGAAATGAACTGCCGCCATCGTCAGAATGGTAGTCCCCCAACGACTGAATATCACCCTGATGCTCATAAGCATAGCGCTGGTCGTATTCAGGTTTTGCCAAGACTGTGATGTTGGTCTGCTGCCGGAAATTGGTAGGCTGCTTGATGCCGACACCATAGCGCTTATAGCCATGTTCTGCTTCCAGAATATAAACAGCCTCGTCCAGCTTACCTTCCGACACGCCGAGGGTAAGATTCGTACCCTCGGAAATATCAATCATGCCCTTCTTGTCTACTTCCTTCTTTAAGGTTTCGGCAATCTTTTCTGCCTGATCCTTCTTTGTGCCGACACCGTTTTGGTACATAGACCGAACCGTAGACTCAGGCATGCCAAGCTTCTGTCCGATCTCAGTCCAACCCATATCAGGGTTTTCCTTCTTCAGCTTCTGAATATCTTCCCACTGAGAAGCTTTGCGGTCGTGACCTGCCTTGGTCTTTGCAACGCGGAACTCCGTTGCACCAAGCTTATACTCGGGCGGAAGTGTGTCGTTGATGGCTTCCAGAATCTCACCTTCGGACATCCCCTTAGCCTTGAACTTCTCAACACGGGACAGAAAGTCGCCGGAATGCTGGTACGGAGTCTCACCGCTTCCCCACGGATAGCGACCAGAATGGCGCTTGGTGCCATAATGCTCCAAAATATCATTCTCGCCGCCGTATTCAACGCCAAAGTAGTTTTTCAGGTCTTTCTCGATCGGATTCATATCAGCACACTCCCATTTTCATCTTTGCAATAATCGGATCAAACTCGCGGATCTTATCCATGATAGGTTCGATGTCTTCTGCTGCCGGATTGGCAATAAGAATATCATCGGACTGATAGATGCGGTTTTCGATCTGGATACTGCTCGGTTTAATTCGGTACTCAAGGCAGAACAGTGCATCATAAATGAGCAGCTGCTCCATGTGTGCCGGAATGATTCCGGTCTTGAGATCGTGGATGCGCAAAATATCATCCCGGAAGCAAATAGAATCTGCTGTTCCGAAACAGTTTTCAGAATAGCAGAGCACCTGCTCCGGTGTCATACGAAAGCCGATGGCATCGTTGACATAGCTGTTGAGCGTCTTTTTAGAACGCGGCAGCTTTTGGCCAAGTGCAATGCACCTTGCTGCAAATTCGTGCAGTTCGGTTCCCTTTTGCGCAGCCATAAAATTGGTATACGCTGTAGTAAGTTTATCAGCATCGTAGTTGATCCAGTGATACTTACTAGCGCCGAGGAAGGCGTGCTGCCCTATTAACCTCGAATGCTCGTTGAAGGTCATTCAGAATCTCCTCCTTGTTTTCCGGGCAAATGAACGCTGCAAAGCTCATCTTGTTCATCAGGTTCACATAGTAATCCTGATTCGGACGATGCGGCGCATCCATCGAGCGCTTGCCTTCCAATGCTGCCCATGTGCTCTCGTATAAAACTAAGAGATCCGGTATACCCTGAATCTCATTCGGATCGAGATGCACAACCATGCAGCCCGGAAAACGTTCTTTGATTTCATTTACCAGGTTGGTCTTAAATCGGTTCTCCAGCATAAAATCTCCTCCAAAAAATAAAGAGGAATGGTGCGTTTGGGACGCACTCTCTCCTCTTCATAAAAGAGGATGTTTTTTTCGCGTCTGTTTTGGCGCAAAAAAGAAAGAGCCACAGATTTCTCTGTAGCTCTCTCGCAAAAAAATATCATTCAGGTCGGTGCTCATAGAAGAACAGGTACCAGTCAGGAACACCTGCTTCCAGCATCCGACCGTCTTTGTAATGGAACTCGCCGTAGTCTTCGCTCAGTTCAAGGTTCGTGTAGCTTTCAGGATGTACCGGATGATTTATCTCATCGTCAGTTAGGGTTATGTCACAAGGACGACAAGTCCAGTATCCCTGCACTACTTCTGTCATGTTTCGCCCGCAACATTTGCAGACGGGAACTTTTGTATGCAGTTCTACAAACTCATTTGCATAGCATTTTACTTCGTTCCCTACAGCATCCGTTTCGGTCCATTCCTCAAAGCCATCCTCGTTGATAAAGCGGTTCATGTAAGCCATCTTTATTACCTCATAAGCATCTAATCGGTGTGTACAGCGGTTATAATAAATATACATCATCGGGTTGGGTTCTTACAAGTCGATACCTTGAACTTTTCGTGAATTTTGGCCTCTGCCCAAAAGCCCACTTTTTTCGCCTATCTATTATAATATTTTTTATTTTTTTATAGTGTAATTAAGAAAAAAAGTGGGCAAGTGGGCAGAACGGCATTTTTATGCAAAAATATAACGATAATACGCTATATTTTAGCTGTAAGCCGTGCCCACTTTTGATTTTAAAAGTGGGCAAAAAGTGGGCAAATGGCCAAAAATTATGAACTTTTTGTGAACAATCGGCCATATTTTCTAACCTAGAATAGAATTTTGCCGCCTTTTGCCTCCCTGCCCAAAACAGAAGTGGGCATAAAATATAAAAGTGGGCAAAAGAAAAAGACGCTGAATATCATGCAACGTCCTTTTCCAGCCACTTCCTAGCTGCTGTCAATGCCAATTTTCATCGCTATCCGCCTCCTTATTTTCCCGTCTGCTCATCCTTCGGCCAGTACGTGTAAATATCATCGAACACCACCGGAATCTTGCTCTGCAGTTCCTTCAGCAACGGGCACATCAGTTCTCTCATCTGAGGATGAGCTGCCACAGGAGTACGCAGTTTGAAGATATTGCGCCATTCACGGTAGTTGGCCGTCACAACAATCTCAGTCTTCAGACACAGGGGCAACACGCAGCGGGCTTGTTCAGGGCGCATACCGAGTGCTAACATACCATTATAATGAAGCTCCGCAGTACCGCAAGCATCGAGCCAGGCGACACCCGGAGTGTACTCTACACCGTTAAGGTTTTTATCAGCCTCGGTCAGCTCAATATAAAACGGCCGAATAAAGCTCAACTCCCCGCCAAACTTCTCCTTCGAGTAGTTGCAGTACCGGGTGCTCTCCTGTGCAAAGCTTGCAATGCGATGCCGCACCAGCTCATTGGCCACACCACGGTCGCACGTAAACAGCACGCTCAGCTGAGAATGCTCCAGCATAGCCTCATGCCCCTGCTTCACCAGAAAGCCCACCAGTTTCTTTGCTGACTCACCATCCGGCGTGATCTTGTCCTCGCTCTTGTAGCAGACCCGGGCAACGCGCTCGATCTGCTGCAGCTCCTTGATGCCGCCCTCAGAAATATCAGTGAGGATTTCGTACTTAGGTTCAGCGATTTTCATAATTAAATCTCCTTTTCATCAGTGAATCCACTATTTCGAGCTGACTGAAGCTCTTTCCGTTGCCCCTTTGTGGAACTATGTATCCGAGATGAGCCATTTGTTTATGGTCACAGGATTTCACTTTGGGACACTTCTGGCATTTTTGAGCAAGAATGGTAATCGCTCCAAAGTCTTCGTTCATAAACTATCCTCTCGCTTCAACTTACACTCCCAGTCGCCGCAGATATCTCCGCAAGCGAACTTCTTCGCAATCTTCATGCCTTTACGGATGGCCTCCTGCTTGTCGATTGCCCTGACTTCAAATGTCTGATGCCCACCGCCATTGTCCGTGCAGGAAAATATAAAGGTATACTTTCTCATGCTTCTTGCCTCTCAAAATTTAATGGATCATACACGTACCCCATTGGCCAGTCCAGGCGTTCCAGCCAGCACGGATAATAGCGAAACGGAAGCTCCAATCCGAACCAGTTTGCGTTCAGAATCATAGTTTCCTCTCTTACCAAAAGTATGAGATGGAACCTGAAATATTTTCTTGATGCAGATTCCACTCGGTAAAGTTCAAGTCCTGGAAAGCACATAAATAATCCTCCTAGTCCTCTAACACCATAACAATAAAGTCAATAATGCTGTTCAAAGCACCGACGATTTTAAACAAAATATCTTTCACGAGATTCTGTCGTTTTGGGGTTATTACAGGCGCTTCATACCTCCAAATATCTACGCTCGGGCTTTTAACGACGTATTCTATCGGCGCATTATTTGCATACAATGTTTCCACTTCTGTGTATTTGTTAATCAAGGCCATGTATTCTCGCATCTCATTTGCGCTCATGCCGCCGTAGCGAATGCTTTGAAGTACTTGATTATATAAGTATTTCTCCAATGCTTCTCACCTCACAGTAAAATCCGAAATAGCGTGAACCAGATCACCTTCAGCGTAACTGTAATGATAATCAGCCACGCGCAGATAACCATGGTCAACGCCAGCACATGTCCGAAGAATGTGCCAATCTTATCCCAAATATCATTCATCCTTATCAACCTTTTCGAGACCTGTGAAATATCCGATGCCAATATGACCACCATCGCAATGATGAATTGGGCGGAACGCCATCAGACCGGCCAGATTGTTCTTCGCATCTTCGGGATTACAGTAGGGATGCCCATCGTTAAATTCCTCCTCGCAAAATCGGCACTTGTAAGTCGGATAATAAAGCGTCTTCACCCCACACACCTCCTCACAGCGTCCACCCGGCACTCCGCAGCGTTCAGCTCGAAAATAGCAGCATCCACAAATTCCGGGTCGCAGTTCTCGAAGTGGTTCCGAGCCACCTCCAAATCCCGCAAAGCCTCCCACAGGGTGTTAACCGTCGTCGGAATCGGCTCTGTCCAGAATATTTCTTTGACGAAATCAACGATTTTGCGCAGCATTTCTACGCCTCCACATCTTCATAACCTGCCGAGCTGTGAGCCAGCCCTCGACATCATAATGATCAACAAGCGCTAACCCGCAGACCTCGATTAAATGAGGAAACCCGTAAGTATACCATCCGCATACAGCATCCCACAGATATGCGCCGGATTTATCTCGAACTGTAATCTGATATCCACCATCATGCAGTGCTCCAGGGCCGTAAACTTCAGGCTGGTTTTTATCGTTCTCTGGAAATCTTCTTTCCATTTCATGCGTGATGCCAGCTTTCGTAAGAAGATAATCCAGCTTCTGCATCTCGGTCATGTGATTCCAAACCCGGAGCTTCCAGGTTTTCTTAGACATGTTTCTCATTTCTGCATTTCCTTTCGTCAGCCTCTATGGCCTTTGTGATTTTATGCTGAATATAAAGCACACAGCCAGCCTGACTATCACACCCGAATGAAGCCAATAGTCCAGCAATAGCATTCAAAGAGTTCAAATCCTCTTCAGCAAATATCATTTAGCGTTCACCGTTCCTCCTGATACTCTACAATTTTGGTCACTTCACTCCGAACCCGGCGTAAGAAATCACACGCACCGCAGCAACCGCATTCCGCCAATGCCTCGGCGATATCGCTCAAAATATCTATATCGGTTCTTGTGAGATTAACTTGAGGAATAACTTCAATGTTCTCCTCTGTGATAAATGGGGTATAGTCCCCACAATGGCAGCATTTAACATTCATGCGTTGCATACAAGTATCTCCTTCAAATATAAAAATATAGATTTGAAATCAGTCGTATACCTTATATTCCATATTGCTCACATGGGCGATGGTATCGTAGTTATCACCCTCAAAGCGAAACCTTGCCATACCATTCGAGGTTAAATCAGAGAACTTTTCTAAATATCCGCTTCGTCCGGGCCAAGGGCGGATGATTTTCATGAAGACCTTATGGGTCGTGGCTTTTTCCTGAATCTCGTGCATTTGAATTGCTCCTATCGTTATACATCATAAAAATAAAGAGCCGCAGATTTCTCCACGGCTCGATTCTTCAGTTTTCCTTAATCAGTTCATCAAATTCTTCACGTGTGATACACTTATTGCCGAGAGCTTTAAACAGCCCATCAAAGCGGCCGGCAGTATGCCCGCTTTTGTATCCAATATCCCAAGCTTCACGCCATGACTCATCCTCGATTTTCTTAATCTTTGCACGAGTCATGTCATAAACCTCATAGATTATCAGCCCAAGAGCACCGCATACAAATGTCTCTTTGATGAGCACTTTCAATGCTTTTTTCATGATAAGTATCTCCTTTCAAATATGAGTTCACCTCATAAAGGAGCCTGTTATTTTCGCGTCTTCTCCTCGAACTTCACAGGTTTCTTGCTACCCTCCCGCGCACACTCCGTAAGACACTCGTTGCAAGGCTCGTCCGTCTCCAGCACCTTGAAGTTCTTGCACTTCGGGCAGTAGGTCGCATAGTCCACTTCGCGCATCCAGTCATTCATCGGTTTCACCTTTAAGCCTTTCATCCACAATATCTTTTATGGAGACGATCACCGCACGGTTGCAATAACAGCATTTCAACTTAATTTTTTCATTAGGAACGCACACTCGCCATGCTACGCCATCGCAAATCTGCCCATTCTCTTTAATGATCGTAGCCTCACAATTGGGGCAAAGGACTTGATAGTTCTTTTTCTTAACCTCCCCAACCTTCACAGCAAACCTATCATCCAACTCCGGGTAAGTCTCCCGCTGGTTCAATGCCCAGAGCAGGTTCCAGCAGGCTGCCCGCAGGTGGTCTTCATCGTCCATGCCGACCATGTACTTTGCCAGATGCCGAGAAGCACTGTCCAGCAGCGAATGCAGCGGGATACCCTTATCTACATTGTGCTCGCCATACTTCAGTGCACCTTCCTCACAGTGCTTGCTGACCTCCATGATGCCATACCAGGGCAGAAGGTCCATTCTACCCTTCCCTGCGTGCATATCACGCTTGGCACCGGTTTCAAATTCGGTGCGGTCTCCAGAGTCTTTAATCATAAACAAATCTCCTTTATCTGTTCCGGCGAAAGAATTGCAAAGTATTCGTAATTTCCTATTTTATCCAGTCTGCTCCCAAAGAAATAACCTTCTCGATACAGGAGCATTGCGTATTGGAATCCATCCTCTGTTGGTTTCCTGAATTTGTATAATTTCTGTTTTTGACCGTTGTTGAACTCTTGCTTTTCCTTGCACCTGCTTTCCAGCATCCGATCAATCTTCTTAATCGTCTTCTTCGACGGATTACACATCGTTCTTCATCCCCTTCTTCAGCAACGCCTCCACACGGTCGACCAGATCGCCGTACTCCGTGCCATAGATTCTTGCTGCGTTTTCGTTTTTGCGCCTATCATCTTCCTCGCTGCTGTCTGCACAAGGAATATCAATGTCCTTCTCATCCAACAGATCCTCGAAGACGTCCACGACATAGAACGCCAAGTCTCTTTCAGTGTTTTTCATAAATATCATGCTCCATAGAATTTCCTTTCATTGAACTTCTTTTTGTCGTTTAAGGCTCTCCCTATTGCCAGATCGATACCGCTCCTGCTCTTCAGGTGGTAGAAATATAAATCCGTGTACGGCGTGTTCAACCGGTCAATGCGCCCAGAAGCCTGCTCCATAACCTTATAGGAGTAGTTCTGGGAGTAAAATATAATGGTGTCCGTCTTAATGCAGTTCCATCCCTCTGCTCCAGCGTTGTACTGCACAAGATAGACCCATTTGTCTGTATCCGGTATCGGTTGATGCTTGTGTCCATTCCACTGAGCCACTTCTACACCGTTGTCATAAGGAAGATGCAGGAGAATATCCAGCTCATAATCGAAGTTATAGAAAATGATAACCCTTGGTCTGGTCATGCAAATATCCAGAACTTCCTGCTGCCTACTAGGGTCAGTGTTTACCAGCTTACGCAGCAGATAGCAAAACTCGCTGGCGTTCTCGATGGGCTTGTTCTCCCATGGATTCCAGCGAGTTCTATGAATATCTTTGTATTTTAGCCTATCAAAGTCCACATACACGGTTTCGTGATGCGGAATTGTCGGACGCTTAAAGTCCATGTCCACCAAAATTCGGTCTCGCAGTCGGACAAGCCTGCCGGTATTCAAATATCTGTCGATTTTTGGGAACTTGGAGAACCGACTATAGACCACGTGCTCATTATTGAACTGTGTCCGATTTTTATAGAACCCATTCGCAATGAACACTGGAATATAATCCGTCCAGCAGTCACCGGGTGTTGCACTCAGCAAAATCCAATCGTTCTCTTTCGCGATTTTCAGGAACGATTTGACCCACTGCCCGCTTCCAACAACGCGCTGCTCGTCGAACACAAAGAACGCCCCTTTTGCGCCAACGTACTTATGAACATTGTTCCACGAATCAACCACAACTTTGTGATGATACATAGTTGCTTTTTCATCCGTAGTCATCATAAACGGCAGCATTTCTTCCTCCCACTCAGCCGTATCGCGCTTACGAGCGGTCGTAATGATGTATAAGTCCTGCGGAGGGTCACGCATCTTGACATATCGCTTGGTGTTGACCTTACCGCCATTTTTAATGTAGTAATACGCCAGCCCGGTTCGACTTTTGCCACTGCCAACGCCGCCGCATAAGATGCAGCCATTTCGCATTCGGTCGACTGCATCCTGCTGGTAATCATACAGTGCTACTCCAGACACTTGGTTCGCCTCACTTCCTTATGCACATGAATAGATTCCGGTCTGCAATGATTCTCATACGCCAACAATGCAATGGTGGCTTCCTCTTCATCCTCGCTTTCGCCAAATAGCGTATAGGCAAAGAGTTCTTTTCCGTTATGCTCAAAGACCTTCCAAGTGCGCCATTTGTCTGCCATATCTGTGCCTCCTAAAAAGAAAGAGCCACAGATTTTTCTGTAGCTCTCGCCCTTGTTTTAAATATCCTTCCGAATCAAGAAAAGTTCGCCTTTTGACACAATCACGCGAACCATTGACCCGCAACGGACCCGATCGACTGCCTGCCGATAAGCAGCGCGTGCACTCTCACTCGTGCGGTAGTCATGTTCTACAAACATAACCTTTGCCCGAGATTCGATAAACACGCGAATCTTATCGCATGCATCAACGTATCCCCTGTCATAGTTCCTTTTGATTTTCTTTGTCATAATTATCTTTCCTTTCTGGATGACATTTAGTCCTTCCATAAAGCATCAAGTATTTTTCGCGTTGGTAGGTTTGTATTTCATTTTCAGCAACGTGAGTTCAGCAATCGTGTCAACGTCTTCGAGTTCTTCGTCAATCGTTTTGTTCCTATCTTTCATACCATCGCAAATAATCCGACGTTGAGTTTCTGAGAGTGCTTCATAGACTGTCATAAGAATACTCCTTTTCTTTAATTATCTGGCATTCTGCCATGGTGGGTCAGGCAGGATTTGAACCCGCGATCAAGCAGTTATGAGCTGCCGGCTTTAAACCTAGCTAAGCTACTGACCCAAAATAAAAGAGCCACAGATTTCTCTGTAGCTCTCTCGCTTAATACCAGTTCAATATGTGATCATCATAATTGTCATTCAAGTTTCTCACCATCTCTCGGAATTTGTATTTCTCACCATACTTATGGCGCATCTCCTCTTTAAATTTGCGCGCATCGCGTATGTCGGAAAATAGTTCTGTTCTGATGTACTTATCAACCGTCATGACATGTATTAAAATAATCGTCATATCGATCACCTCCGTAATAGAGGTCGAATATTTCGCGTTCAAAATATAAAACCGAGCCGTTTCCTCTGAGAACGCCATTTGCGACGTGGGCACTCACTGGCTGGACATTCAACCGAGGACTGACCTCGGCACTCGGAAATATCAATCAGACAAAGAGATTCAGACGCTTCTCAACAATATCCGGCGCAACGTAGGTGATGTTAACCAGATACTGCGGAACGCCGTAGGTCTTTGCCGTATAGTTTTCGACGATACAGCCATCGAACTCCTTATTTTCATCGTAGATTCCGATGAAGGCATCCGCATCGGCCATCTTCTTAATGGACTCGCCCAGATACCACAGACACTGGCTTGCACATTCGGGAGCATCCTCTTCGATATAAGTCTGGATAACCTCGAACTCCGTATCGAAAACCGCTTCCGCGATTTTGTGCATCTGTTCCATCGTTGCTTTGATTTCTGCATCCGAGCGACCGCGCATCGGGCAGCTGATAAACAGTTTTTCCATGTATCCTCCTTAGTACGGCAAATCGTTGGGCTCAGCCATATCTGCGTCGGGTGCAGCATCGCGGTGCGTATAGTGCTCTGCGTACGGATCGGCGTCCTCGTCCTGCTCCACGTACATCACGTCCGCATACAGCGTAAACTCGCCAGGAGCATTGCGTTTCTCCACGAGATTTGCCTGGCAGCAGACGTTCTTAACGCGGATAAAGTCCAGCTGGCCGATGGTCTCAGGCGTGCACAGCAGGCGCTTGCCCTGCAGAGTAATCCAGTAGACATGCGGCGGCCACTTGGAGTCCATGTTGACCGTAACCGGAACATAGAAGGTCGGCACGAACGGTTCCTCATAGGTGTAGTTCGGGTTGGGCTTGGTCTGCTTGACCTTGATGCCCATATCCATCATCTGCTGCGCCTGCTCCACCGTAGGAATCACGATGTTGACGCGACGCTTGTCTGAACCGAAACGGTCACGGGCAGGGTCACCCGAGAAATTGGTCTGGTAAATAAAACGGGTATCGTCAATATTGACTTTCTGACGCTTCTGGAACATAAATATCAATCTCCTTACCTTATTTATAATGCGTTGTAGTTATTGAACGGCGTAGAGTGCTTAACGTATTCGTCAATCAACCGGCAGCCAGACTTGACTCGGACTCCTCCGTCGGAATCTTTTGCTTCAGCCCGATATGCCATGCAACCTTGTTCACAGCAGTCCATAAACTGACCTTTTTCATGTGCCGAATACTCGCTCTCGTACTTCTGAAACGGACATTTCATCTTCACTCGCCTCGTTCAGCCTTTGCGGCAGCCATGTGGGCGAGTTCGTGTACGGTCTTGGTTGCGATGGCCGCAGCCTGATTCAGACCAGCCATCATGTCCGAGATCAAGCCAATAGAGCCAGGTTCCTTCTTTTTCTTCTTAGTGTACTGCTTGAAAACCTTATGGAAACTGTTATCATTGCCTGCCATCTTCTTGACAATGGCCATGGCAAGCCCTTTTTCCGTATCGAACTCGTCTTCAGGGCCACACTTTACCACAGTTTTGGTCCCGTCAGACCACAGGACGACCGTTGCCGGATCATTGAAGATGACTTTTCGGATGCTGACATTGCACATGCCGAACTTTACAATATCATTCTTCTTGGCACGTTCAGTGGACTGACGAGAACGTTTGCAAGGAACTTTTTCGTAGCTACCGTAGCGAATATGCCAGCCATACGGGTCATCCCGAATGATGTCGCCCGGAGCAAAATGCATCGTGTACCCATTGATAAGAACAATCTCAATGAGATTACCATTTAACACATCGAAAGAGTCGATGATGCCGATTTTATTGTTTTTCGCATCGTACAAAGTCGTCATTTATCTCACCTCATAATTTCTTGCAGCTTCATCCTGAATATCGCCCCACGGCAAATCAGGCTTCTGCCAGGGCGGTTCTCCGGCATCATCCGCCACAAACCACTCCAGATCGCCGTATTTTGCAATGGTATCAGCTGCATCGTCTACCATCTTGTCAAAGTAAGAGCGGTCTATGTCGTCTTCCATTTTGAGTTCGTATACCATCTCGCTTTCCAGCCAGCGATACCCCTTTGAGCCAGTTACGGCAGCGTACGTCTTTTCGCCGCCATCGGTTACACCGGACTCTCGCACCAGCAAAGCGCCGCCACATCCGGGTTTAATGGGGCAGAACTGACCAACGCGGCCGACGAAAATATAATTGTGCTTACCTTCCATCAGGTTCTCGTTCTTATCCAGATAGATGGCGCCCTTGGAAACTGTCTTTGTCTGGCAGAGATCGGTAAACACCACTGGCTCATGCGAGAAAAGCGTTTTGAACACATACGGAATCTGGAACTGCGTGCCTGTTGCCGTCCACTCCCTGCTGTGCTCCCCGTTCTTTTCCGGCACATAACCATACTGCGCCTGACACTGGTCTGCATCCAAATATCTGGCAATGTACACAGCATCGTTCACAAGGCACATTTTCTCGTATGTAGCCTCGTGCTCGAAGGTGTATCCGTATTTTTCAGCGAATTTCATACAGAAGTCGATGATCTCCGGGGTCGCATCGGGGATCTTGATCGAATCTGTCTTTATGTGCGCCACCTTAAAGCCACGCTGCTGCACCTCGTCCTGCAGAGTGCGCATAAACAAAGCGCCGCGCAGGGCGACAATGTTGTTCGTGTTCTTCGGATTACGGAACGGGTTATCAAAAGTCGCGCTGGTCAGACCATACACCGAGTTGATGGCAATTTTCAGAGCCTGCGACAGAGCCTTTGCCTGCTTGGGATCGTCCAGATACTTAGCCAGCTTGCCGTTAAAGAGCTGCTTTGCCTTGTCGTACTCCTTGTGCTTGACGTAGATACGAACCGCCATCAGATCGTTGAAGTTCTTGGTGTACTCGCCGAAGTAGTTCAGTGCCACAGCCGAATGCGGGTGCAGAGATGCCACATCCAGCAATGCCACATTGTAATACATGTTGGGTTCGGCATAGACGTAACCGCCCAGACCCAGATCCGTACCACGGAACATGTTGTGCATCCGGCCATCTTCGCCCCTGACCCACTCGTAACCCGGGAAAGCGTTGATGATGTTTGTATCGGTCAGAATATCAGGCTCAACCTCCACAATATCATCGGACTTGCCGGTAGCCAGATCCGTATACACCAGCCGAGGATGCTTTTCCTTGCCAAATATAATGCGGGTCGTCAGGCTATTAGTGGTGTCATTAACAGTCATGCCCGCAATATCTGCCAGAATCTCACGCGCGATAAAGTCTGCCTGCCGCGCGTCAAATACGGCTTCTGTCGCAATGACATCGTTGTCGCAGTATTCCGCAACCTGCTCCCACTTCTCTTCCGGCACTGGCTGATCCCAAGGAAGCCCGAGCTCCTGATGGTGGATGCCCAGGTCGATTTCAAACTTCTTTAGGCTCTGCTTTTTTGCGCTGAAGTCGTAAATATCCGTGTAGGAGAAGTTATACGCCTCACCGAAAAAGCCCGTATGTTCGTTGATGATCTGCTGAGACAGATTGTAGATTGCCTCAATCGACCACCCGATCATGCGGGCATAAAGGATATGGTTGTCGTACTTGCGGTTGTTGAAGCCGATCAGACGATACTGTGCGAGCATTGCAATATCATCTGCACTGGGGTTGATCATGCGATGAACCATCGACTTGTCGCTGCCCTGAAACTTCCAGTTGACAAGCAGCAGATTCGGGAACACTTCGCAGTCAAAGAATACGATAGGCGTTTCAAGAACAGGCACTGCCGGGAGTTCCTTGGACTTAAAGTGCATCTTCGACACGATCTTCAGGCATGCATCTGCCTGATTCGTGCTGGATGCAGCAAAGCCAAGGATACTGTTGCGCATGTCATCTACATCATAACGGAGGTCACTGTTGTAAGCATCCTCCAAAATCTTGTAGATGAAGTCGATAGACGGTTTAGTATAGGGATGAATCTCCTTGTTGAGATTGCGCATGATCAAAACTCTCAGCGCATTCTCGCTTTGGACGTGATCGACGTTTACCATTTTTTCTCCCTTCATTGGTAAACCGGAGCTGACGGGGGCTACCGGAATATCATTGCATTTTGAGAGTTTTCTCCGCAGGGAACTCTTGCCGGTGAACACCTTGATCTCAATGTGCTCATCGTAGATACGACTGAGTTTGGACGCATCGCCGGAGTAAATATAATGCAGATGGATGCCTGCACCAGACTTACTCAGCTCGGCATAGGTCTTTGGCCACTTGCTTGCCGCTTCCAGATTCTTCTCGAGGGACTTCTTGCCATCATCTCCGGGAATATCAAAGTCGATGACGATGTGATTCTCGGGCACCTTCAGGTAATGCAGTCTGCTTGTGTCCAGATCTGTCAGCTTTGTCTGCACATTCTCCCATTTTTGGGTCGGTGTGCCGTTCTCGTTGGCATACTGCGCAGGGCAGTCTTTGCAAATATCATCCAGAATCGATTTCTGCACCTTAAAATCGATCCATGACTCCTGCTTTTCCTGCACCTTAGCCCCAAAGTCCGATTGCTTCTCAAACTTGTCCGTCCGAAACCCACTGTAGTAGCTTCGGATGCGGTCGCCGTTCTCTGCGTTGACACGTTCTTTGTACTCGCGGAAGTAGTTCATCAACTCTTCCTTAAATACGCGTTTTGAACATGGGTACGGAATGTTCGAGTCGCTGCAATACGCCTTGTACATCTCCCACGCAACTTTCAGCGATACACCGTCTTCTTTCTTGAAAACATAGTAGCTGTCCTCCATGAAGTTGTAGAAGTCGTTAGATGCACCGAGCATCCGCTTCGGGATGTAATCGTCGTAGGCACGCTTGTTGTTTTCGTAAACGTTGCGGCAGTACCATGCGATGGCACCCAGTTCAAAGTCGATCTGCGACACCAGTTCCTCGTACTTCTTCCCGGGCACCTTGTTTCCGCTGGGCTCAACGTCGATCAGACGCCGAATAATGCCCGATTTTGCATTGGTAATGCGCACCGGATTGTTGGTACCAAGGATTAGAAAGCACTTGAAGCGGTTCTCATACGCAGATTTAAACTTCTCATTGACCATCATAGACTCGTGAGAAACCAACGAGTTGATGCGGGTATTGTCCTCGATGCGGCTCAGGTCGCCATCATGCTGAATCGCGATCAGCGGGTTCGACTTGAACGCCTCCAGTGCAAATGCATTGGAGGAAGATCCCAGCGCCTTAGAGTCAAAGGTCGAGTAATATCCAGTAAACAGCTTCTGAATAATGTTGATGACGGTCGATTTACCGGTACCCGGCGCGCCATACATCACGATGAACTTCTGGATCTTCTTGGAGTCCCCATTCACGATGGCCCCAATCGCCCATTCGATCTTCATACGCTCGTCCGGCGCATACAGAACACTCATCAGTTCGTTCCACGCCTTGATGCTCCCCTGCTCCAACGGATACGGAAGCCGCTTGGATGCGTAATCCTCCTTTTTCACGTCGGTGTTGGCAAATATCAATTTCTCATCCAGCATGACAAAGGAATCCCGCATCTGACGCTGGCAGTACCGATGCCAAATATCAATCATGCCGGATTCTGCGTCCCACATGTGGAGCACCCGGTAATTATCAAAGTCTGCCTTGTGCGCATCCGCATAATTATCAAGTTCCCGGTCGATAAGCTGCAGTGCGTCCTGCTCGTCCGTAGACCATAATCCACGCTCCTGTAACCAGATTGCATAGAAGTCCCCGCCTCGGATCATCAAGTCCTTGGAGTGCTTGATGATGAATTTGGGATAGATCTCGATCACCCCGTGTTTGCCCGTTCTGCGAGCAATGAAAAGGAAATCAATCATTTGCAATCAATTTCCTCCTTTCTTCGAGGTAAATATCAAGCGTTGAACAGCGTTGCGTGGCCGTCGCAGTAGACGGACTTGTTCTCATCGGCCTTCTTCATCCGGTTCAGCTCGTCCATAGCGCTGTCGTACTTCTCTGCCAGCTCATCGCGCTCCTTGCGGACGTCCTTATACTTGGTGCACTCGTTGACACTCGCCTTCCCCAAAATATAAACCACGCCGATCAGCCCCAGAATGGTCAGGTTCTTCTTGAACAGACGTGCCTTGCAGCGGTCGAGGGCGCATTCGGTCTGGGCGAGCTGATAGTAAATATTGTTTTCCATGGTAAGTCCTCCTCAAATATCATTTTCATTCAGGTACGCCATCATCTGGTACCAAATATCCAGCGTACGCATATCATCTTTCGGGTTCTGCAGTGTGAACAGGCTGCCCGCGCCATTAGGCTGGTAGTCCCTGCGGTGGAAGCGTTCGATCACGAACTCTGCGCGGCTCTGGTGGAACCGATTATCATCCATAGCAGCCAGACCGAGGCTGACGACCATGTTCCAAAACCACTGTCCGGTGCGGTTTCCGGCATCAGCATCTTCCATGATGGTTTCTTCGCACCGAAGTGCCAGCGCTACCATCATCTCCAGCATACTGCAGGGCTTTCGCAGAAAAGTCTCGGTCACAGCCCTCATATCCTTTGCCGAAATATCATTCTGCTGGTCGAGGAACCTGTCCCGCAGATTCTCGCCGTCCACTGCACGATTGCAGTCCATCTCGTTGTCGGGAACAAACTGCTTATCGTACAAAAACGCCAGCAGGCTGTGGAACGATAAGTTCCTCGGTTCCCACTTCCCGCAGACGATTTCATACAGCCAGTCGAAATATCTTGTTTCGATCTGGTTTTTCATCTCATCAGTCGCCATAATCCTCCTCTTCCCGCTCCCGATATACGTCTGCATAATTCTGGAGCGCCTTCACGACCTCATAGTCCTTGTGGTAGGTGTGGTTGCGCACATGGATGGTGTCAGGCATAAATTTCCCCATCGCATCCAGCGCCTTCTGCCCGACCACCGACTCAATATCATCCACCACAGAGCCATCACCGTCGTAGGCCAACACATCGTCTGCATAAAGCGTCAGAAAGCTGGTCTCATAGTCGTCATCGCAGCCAAACTCGTCCGGCTCGATGATCTCAATAGCTTCCAGCGGCTCCTTATCCGGTTTTTCCGGGTCTTCCACCTGGCGATACGGACCGGAGATCAGCTCCACAGCTTTCTTCTGTGCCTCAGACTCCACCAGCTTGTCCAGGTTCTTCTTGCTCACCTCGAAATGCTTGCGCACATCTTCGATCTGCTCGTCGGCAAACTTCTGGTACTCGTTGCGCATCCGAACGTGCATAAAATAAGCGCCAGCTGCAAAGCCAGCGCCCACCAGTAAAATGTCATGAATCCATGCTTTCATTGGAATCTCCTTCTTTGACGGTCATCATGGTGAACGCCAGCCCTCCAAAAAAGAGCGAAACGCTCATCAGTAAGCCGCCAACAATGTGACGTTTTCGTTGGGTATCGGTCAGGTAGTCCAGAAACAGAAACATGCTTTCCAAACTGCTCATGCAAATATCCCTCACTCAGAAAGGACAGCCAGACCAGAGAAGAAGCATACTCCGGCCATGGCAGCGAACACATAAGACAAAGTTCTTACAACTCTGGTCATAGCACATCCTCCAAATATCAATCAGATCTTATCGATAATCGGGCCATCGCAGTTGAAGTGCAGCACAACCGAGTGGTCGCCCTGCATTGCATCGATTCCCATATTCACGTAGTTTGCGCGGGTCTCATCGTTCGGGTCATAGAGCCAGCCCACGATCTGCCCAATGGGCTTGCGGATTTGTTCACCATTTGCGTATCCGCCGATCAGACGGTACACGTCGTTCAGGAACAAATATCCCTGTGCCCGCAGACGGCGGTTTGCTTCGGCCTGTACCTGACTCAGGAAGGTCTTGTTCAGCTGGTAATCCGGCTCCCAGCGGTCAACCATCTCATCAAACAGCAGGTCATACGGCGAGTGCACGCCGTCGGCCTCGTCCACGTAGGCCTTCACCAGCTCCTCAGTGCCGTCCTCGTGCACTTCCTTGTTCTCGATCTCCACGGCCTTCACACCATGCTCGATCTCATGCTGCACACGGTCACCAAAGCGCTCGGTAACACGCTCTTTGTACTCGGTAAAGGCCTTGTCCAGTGTGACATAGGCGGCAGTCAGCGCTGCATTGCGCTTTTGCAGGATGTGGTTCGAGCCGATCATGCAGCCGAGGGACAGACCACCCAGAATGACTGCAGGCGCGTACAGTTTCACCAGCTTGACACCGGTCTGCACATACACGGTGGTCAGGTCCTTCTTTGCATCCTCTTCGGTGTACTCGGCATCCTTCTTGATCTCCGCATTGCCGTTCTGCGCGTTGTGGATGGTCTCCACGTCAGACTGGTGCTCCTTCAGAATATCCTTGACCTTCAGGGTCGCCTTGCAGGCCATCACCGCGCTGGTCACTGCGCCAACAGCACCGCAGACCATCAGGATCTCCGGGCTGTGCTTGCCGATCTTGAACTTTGCCTTCGCAGCAAAGCGGCCGACATTCGTCATCATTTCGTTCATTTTCATAAATATCTATCCTTTCTTTTAGTTGAAGGCAACAGGTTCGGGTAAACTAATGTTATAGCCCTTATCCACAGGCTGAACATAAGCGCTCTTGAGATCGTACCAGCCACGCTGGCGGTCATCGTAGGTCGATGTAATGCCCACCAAGTCATATAAGTCCATAATAGAAGCCCGACAGTAATTTTTTATCAGATCAGTCATCTTGCTCAGGACTTCCTCCGCATCAGTACGGTATTCAAAGATGACATTTTGCCAATTAAAACTGACGTCTTTCTCTTGGCTCATAAATATCTATCCTTTCTTTTAGTTGTTCAGTGCAACGGGCTTCGGCAGACGGATAATATAACCGCCATTCACTGCCTGTACGTATGCAGAGCGCATATCATACCAGCCGTACTTGTTGTCAGTGTAGTTCGATGTCATACCGACCAGATCATAAAAATCCGCCACCGATACGCAATTGTAAGTGCTGATGGCATCGATCATCTGGCTCAGAACTTCCTCCGCATCCCCGCGGGAGGAGAATATCACGTCCTGATAATTGATTGCAGCGGCAGGCCGTGCCTGATTGTTATTGCGCCCGGAATACTGGTTGTACGACACCCGGTTGGGCTGCGCATAGCTTCCGCTGTAGTTGTTGCGCGGGCGGTCATCTCCATGAAATATCATGTTGATGGTTGCGATCATCAGGTCGGCAAAGAAATCCTGCAGCTTGGGCACTGCCACGTCCTTGAGAATGTGGTCCTTCACGGTCTTCAGGTCTTCCGCAATGAACATGCTTGCTACCTTCTGAATATCGTTTTTCTCCTTGGTGGCAACTTTGCCGGTCGTTACCTTCTCAAATTTCTTTTCCGGCTTCTTCTCCGCGCCACCGGAGATAGAGTTCGAGGGCAATTCTACTTTCGCCATTGGCTGCTCCTTTCAAAAAATAAAAAGGAAAGAGCCGCAGATTTCTCCACGGCTCTCGCCTAAACCATTCACATTAGTTTTCTTCTTCAGTCTCTTCGACCTCGTTGAAGTCAACATCCTCGATCTCTTCCGGTTCGTCCTTCACGATCTTCACCGGGCACTGGAACTTGAAGTGCTTCTTCGGCTTCTTCTCCTTCTCAACCTTGTTCTCGTTCTTTGCCTTTGCCTTGTGCTTTGCGATGCCAGCGCCAATTGCGCCGATCGTCAACACGCCAACAGCAGCGACAACACCCGCCCAAGTGTTGATGCCAGAGTTCTTCTCCTCCGTCTTCACCTCATTGTTCTCCGTAACCACGGGAGTCTCTTCGTTAGAAGTCTCCTCGGTAGTAACCTCGTTCATGTTGTTCATTTCGTCCATAATAGTAATCTCCTTTCAAGATTTATCTTTAATGTGAACCTCTTTGGTTCCATAAAGCGGAATGTATTTTTCGCGTCTCAGACGCCAATGTAGTGCGGCGGCTCCACGTAATTCACCACCAGACAGGGCAGCCCGTCCTCATCCAGCCGTGATGCATAGCAGGTCTCGACGTATCCACGCTCAATATCCCAGCCCAGCATATCGCCAAGCTTGTTGGTGTCCAGACCAATGAGATCATACCAGTCGTTCAGGCTGATGCGCATATCATCCCGCAGCTGCCGGTTGAACTCGTTGACGGCCTTGTCGATCTCGTTCTTGGTGGACACAAAATATCTTCCGCTCAGCGAGTCAAAACACTTCAGCTGCCCCGCCGCACTGCTCACAACAAGCGCCTGCGGATCGGGGGTCTTCTGCTGCTGTTCGATGGCAGCCTTCTGCCGGATCTCGCGCTCCTTGTCCTCGCCCACGGTTTCCAGCACTTTGTCACGGTAGGTGCGCAGAGTGCTTTCGCTCAGGGTGTACGCAGCAGTCAGCGCTGCATTGCGCCGTGCATTCACGCTGCTGGCACCAACAATGCAGGCAACGCTCACACCAAAGCTGACGGCAGTCGGAATATAAACCGGCGCAGCAGTCTTGATGATCTCCTTTGCTTCCAACTTCTCAACACCCAACTCCTGCCGCTTCTCCTCCAGCAGGATCATTGCCTTCGGGGTGGCCTTGACGGCAAATATCACGCTGGATGCAGCCCCTGCGATGCCCATGCCGATCAAAATTTCAGGCGAGTGCTTTTTTGCGCCCGCCCATACGGATTTTGCCATAGTTTTGATGTTCATAATTGTGCCTCCTTAAAATATAAAAGAAAGAGCCGCAGCTTTCGCCACGACTCTCGTCTTCGTCAGATATGTCCAGTTGCTTTCAAATTCTTGAAGCGTTCTTTCGATTCTCGTTCGATAATCGCTTCTTCTCTGAAGTGCCACCGATACCTCAAATACTGATACAGCCGAACCGGTTGCAGCAACAGTGTTATCACTACACCAATCATGGTGTAAAACATCACCGTTGCGCACCGCTTCAGCCCCTTCAGTGTTGCCTTATCGATTTCGCCCCAGAATTCACGATCATACTCGTACTCGCTCATAATAATATCTCCTTTGTAATTTGTATTTGTGGATTCTCTTCCATAATACAATCTGAATTTTTCGCGTCATCGATAAATATTAAAAAGAAAGAGGAGCATCACTGCTCCTCAGTCTCATGAGATTCGTTGAGCTTTTTCTCAACAGCTTCGTCGATTCTGGCATCCAGGTCCTTATCTTCGGCATATCCCTGCATCATCGTGCCGAGAAAGCCAAATATCATACCTGCCATACCCAGAATCTTCCAGATGTTCTTTTTCTTGCTCATTTGTTCTCACCTCCATAAAGCACGCTGGAATTTTCGCGTGCACGGTTCTCCTCGTAATGTTCCCAGTCCTCCACCGGGTCCGCCCAAGGCGTTACGTAATATACGTCCAGCCCGTCGTCGGTCTTCTGCTCGTAGCACTCTACATCGAGCCAGAAATACTCCCATTCCTCGACCATCTGGTCAATGCACCAGCCTCTGCACTTGTCGTCCGGGATAAACTCCAGCCCCAGCATCTCACACCATGCTTCCAGCGATACCCCGCCGTCCAGCGCCAGTTTTTTGTTTAGCATGTATGCCGCTTCGTAAACCTGCGCCATAGTGGCCTTAAAATATCTATTGGTGTGCGGCTCATAGCACAGATGCTCCACATCGCCGTTATCTGCACGAGGCGTTGTTTCGACCTGCTGGTGAATATCTTTTTCGGTTTCCTCGCCGACCTGCTCCGCAACCTTTCTGCGATAGGCGCTGTAAGTCTGCTGCACAGCCACATAAGCCGCCATCAGTTCCTTCTGAGTCTTTTTGTTCATGGTATTGGAGCCCAGAATGCAGGCAATGGTGCCCGCGCCAACGATAGCTGCCGGAATATAATAGCGCCAGCACTCCTCCACAACTTCCTTCTTGCTCATCAGCTCGGCCTTGTTCATGTCAATCAGGCTCTGCGCCTTCGTGGTTGCCTTTGCAGTCTCCACAGCCGTCAGGACAACGCCCGCAGCAGCTGCAACAGAAAGCAGCGTAGCACCGTGCTTGCTCAGATAACCAAATATCTTTTTGCCCAGTTTCATAATCGTTCTCCTTTACTCAAAATTAAAACGGTTTCTCCTCGATGCGTTCACGATGTTTCTCGGATACGACACCATCATGCACAGCGGCACATCGTCGTTCCGTAAAAACAGCCTTCCGCGCCGTTCGTGGACACCTGCATGGATGCCATTCGTATGGATACACTCCTTAAAAGCCTGCGCAAGTCTAGTGGTGTTCACATCCTCTGCGCCGCAGAGATCCACTTCCATCACAAATGTGCCCCGCTGCATAAAGTCGGTCAGAATATCATTGATCTTTTCCTTGTAGATCACATACGTATGCACCGGTTTGCTTATGGAAAGCGCTGTGATTTCGCTCACAGATACCTCTTTAAGTTTCATCCTATTTTCCCTTTCCCAGCACTCCGATTCCATGCAGAATATCCATCAGGTCGCCCTGATCGATTTCTGCATCGATGTCCAGATGCACCTTGATCCGATCGCAATTCACGTGGCTCACCCGCAGGTCGTTCAGCTCAACATATGTGCGCTCAAATCCCTTCTTTTTGATGAGCTGTCCTACCGTCATCGAAATAATATTGCGCAGAAACGGCGTTTGAATGTGCATAATGTCCTCCATTTTGAATCTCCTTTCAAAATCAAAAAAATAAAAAAGGCAGAGGGCGAATCTTTATCAGATCTCGTACTCTTCCTGTTCTACTTCTTCTTTGCCAAACCACTGCTTAAACAAGCCAAGCTTGTGATAGATTTATGCCACATACGCCACGCTGATGGCGAATGCGCCGATACACATCTTCGCATAACCCCCATAAGTAATGGGTTTGTCCATAAAGTTCTTCATAGCTTTCATCATAGTAATTTCTCCTTTCAATGTAAGCCCTCTGTCTTCCATAAAGTATCCTGAATTTTTCGCGTCTGAAAAACAAAAGAGCCTACGATTTCTCGTAAGCTCTCTCGGGATAAGACCGAGTTTCAATTCGTGTACCGGTTTCCGTTAAGTCTTAGTCCTTCGACGGCCGGAACAGCCCCACCAGGACCCAGATGACCAGACCAATTATCAGTCCGATCACCGCGGTCACAATGACCTGCCCAACCGTTACGCTTGCATTCCAGATCTTCTTCAAAATATCCATCGTACTTCTCCTTTGTTTGGGCCTTATCCCATAAGACGAGGAGAATTTTTCGCGGCAGTATTTTCCCCTGCCAACCACGCCAGGCATTCTTCTTTGGTCGAGAAATCCTTTGTTTTGAAATCCCCAGCAGTGTTATCGATTCCAACATAACGCCCCTCCTCTTTTGTCCAAAACTTCATTTTCGGAGCAATGGCTTTATGGTTGAGCATTTCCATAGTGCTTTCATGTGTGATTTCAGGGAAAATAGGGTCGCCGACAAGCTTTTCACCGCAGAATGGGCAGTATCTCAAAGATATTGTAAAAATATCATCAGGCTTATCATCCTTTCCCGGTGCTCTCCTCACTCGAATATAACAGCTGTTTCCATCTTTAGATCTATTGATACTACCAAACACAACAGCTTTTCCACCTCCATCAACATGTGTGCTTCTCCGGCCAAAAATCTTCGAATGCTCACAATAATCGCACATCATAATTCTCCTTTACAAAAATAAAGAGCCTACAATTTCTCGTAAGCTCTTTTCTTCACTTTCTGTTAGGTTCTACCCAACCGTCTTTTTTTTCTTGCCCATTCATAGCATTCGGTTTTTAGTTTCTCTGCTGTGCGAAACCGACTATTGGACCAATCGATATGCCCACACCAAAACTCTCTCGCTGCTGGAAACAGAACATTATGCTCCTCGATAACTTCGAGCTTGATCTCAATTCGTCTTTTCGACTCATCTCTGATTTTCTCTCCTCTATCAAATTTGTGTAATGTTCTTTCTCCAACACGAGTCATTTGTGCCATATCGGTAATCCCAATACCATGTTTTTCATACAGTTCTTTTAACATAAATATCACCTCATAAAGAGGCCTGTATTTCTCGCGCCTACACCGTTCTCCTGTCAAACACCGTCTCCCAGCGTTCTTTCTTCAGCGGCTTCATCCGCAGCGCCCACATCAGCTTTCGCACAGTCACGGTCGGGTATAGCCCGTCCTTGTTTTTCCGCTTGGCATTTTCCCGGAAATACTCCACAAAACCTTCATGCAGGTAAATTTTGTCGGTCAGCCATGGATCTATCGGTCCCCAGAAGGTCGATTTGCTCTTTTCGTTGAACCTTTGCTGAATGACGCACAGCCCCTTCCCGTGCTCCGCATACAGTGTGCAGGTGCGATATACCGGATGGTTGCATCGGTAGGTCACGCCGTAGTAGTGCGTCCATTCCTCTGCCGGTTCGGTAAAATATCTCATAAAAAGAAAGGAAGCCGCAGCTTTCGCCACGACCTCCTAAGTCCTCCTTACTTTCTAAAGAATCTGAAATCCTTCATCAGTCCCTTGAACGTACTGGAACAGATCGTCCCTGTCTCCTCGAACTTGAAGCCCTTGCCGTACCAGTGACTGCCTACCGCAAAGCCGGCAATCGATATGCCAACGCTCGTCACTGTCGTCAGGATGCGGATCAGCTTGTCGTCCTTTGCTTTCTCGGCCTCGAGTTCCAGCTTGCTCTTTTCCAGCAGCAGCTTGTCCTCGTCCGCCTCCTTGCTGACGTTCTGCTCATTCTCATCCATCCGCAGCTTGTAAAGCTTCACGATGTTATCGGTCGCCTTGCTCTGCTCGTCACTACCCGTTTTCAGGTTCTCCAAGTCCTCGAAGCGACGCTTCAGTTCCTTGTCCATCATTTCGTTCAGTTCCATTTTGAATTTCTCCTTTACAAAATATCTTTTCGGAGTTTCCTCCGTAAAGCGGGCAATTATTTTCGCGCCTTCAGCTTTTTAACACGCAGAACAACGTAATCCTTGTCCTCCAGCTGGTCCACCTCCTTGTCAAGATTCAAAAATAAATGGGCACCGTCATCTTCCTCGCCGGTATAGCCGACAAGCATCGTACCGTCCGACATCTTGCCCAAATCCATCCGAATGCCCAATGTTGCCCCCAGCGCAACGCCAACAACAACGCCCATTCCTACCAGACCCCAGATCAGATAAACCATTTTGAAAAACCTCCTAGTACAAATATAAGTGAATGTTCGGTCGACTGTGTGCTGAAAAAAAAATAAGAGCCGATGTTTCCATCAACTCCATTTTGAAATCAGTTTTTCTTGTTTTTGTTCCTCCTTCGTTCTCCTTTCCGTTTCTCGATCAGGAGCTTCAACAGCTCCCATAAAATCAGAATCACGAACAGTTCCACTAAAAAGTCAAACATATCAATACCACCTTTCTCATAAAGGCGGCTGAATTTTTCGCGTCCAAAAATAAAAAGGAAAGATCGCGGGACTCGGACCCGTAACCCCTGCTTCCCAGCAGTGCTCTACCAATTGAGCTATCTCCTTCCATAAAGCAACCTGAATTTTTCGCGTCTAAAAAGAAAGAGCCGCAGATTTCTCCACGGCTCTCGCCTTTCTTAGTAAACGAGATAATTCGTATACTGCTTCTTTTCTACTTGCTTGATCACACCTGCTTTTTTCAGCAGCTCAAAATCACGGATGATCCCGCCCATGTCGAATGCCTCAAATTCGACGTTGAAGTCCGTGCGCTTCTTCTTTCCGTCTTCGTAGGTTCTGATCGAATAGACCATCTGGCTAACCAGCCTCGGGTCCATCTTACAGTTCCGACGAACGACTTCCATCATCAGCTCGCGTCCTTCGTAGTCGTCATCTCTGACACCCTTTACGATAACGGTCATGTGATTCACTTTGCTATTAAACATATTGTGTTCTCCTTTGCATTTAAACAGTGAATATTCGTTCCATAAAGCAACCTGTAATTTTCGCGTTCACTGCCGTTCTTTGCTCAGGAGCCAGAAGAAATATCTGTAATATTCGTAGTACATTTCACGGCAGCATGGGCAGCCTTGCGCCTGTAACTTCTCAAAACCTATTCCTTCCGTCACGCCTTTCAATATAAAAGGAGCCAACGTCGGGTCCAGTTCATCGACACAGCGGTCAACAATTGCAATTTGACCGGAATAATATAATCTCGCGATGGCCTGCCGCTCTGTCGGACTTTCCGGCGGCCTACCCTTAATGATGCCCGGAATATCACGCGGTTCGGTATTCCATCCGTCCAGCAAAACTAGTGCCTTTTTCCAGTCCGGGTATTGCAGACAGAAGTGCTTCAGTTCGTAGTAACGATGTTTCGGGATGCGGCAGGGGTTTTTGACAGACAGCTGCGCGCGTTCTCTTTTCATTTTTCGCCCCTCCATTCGTAGCCCGTCTGCTCGAAAAGAAGCTTCGGCGAAATATAATAGTTAATCCTCCCGTACTTTGAGCTCATTTCCTTGAGGTCGGTCACGCGCCTGCCGTTTCTCGTAGCCTCCCCGATCGGCAGCCATCCTACAATAATACCGGCTCTCACCCATGCCGGATCACGTCCATAGACCCTTGCTGCGATCCGTACCGGTACAGCCCCCAATTTTAACCTAGCTTTGTCCATACTATCGTACTCCTTTTGTGTTACTCTAAGTGCATCCAGATGCGTCTTAGGCATGAAAGGATAATAATGGTAAAACCGGTCGACTGCGTGCTGTATTTTATTTTTCTTGCCGCAGAGTGTTGACAATGCCGTATAAAATGCTTAACCTAGAATGGCTCACAAAAGAAAAAAGCCCGGTCATCCGAGCTTTTTATTTTGAATATTCAATTCCCTAAAATATCAAAGGAGGTTCTTATGCTAAAACCCTGTCCAGAATGCGAAATGCAGGTCAGCGACAAAGCGACCGTGTGCCCTCATTGTGGCTTTCCGCTGCATTCCGCCCCCATCAGTACAGTTCGCAAGTCCCGTAGGCGTCATGCCAGGCTTCCGAACGGTTTCGGTCAGATCACCGAGCTGCGCGGGCGCAATCTTCGTAAGCCTTTTCGTGTGATGGTCACCGTAGGAGTCAACCCAGAGGGAAAGCCCATTGCTAAACTTCTTCAGCCCGTCGCCTATTTCAAAACCTATAACGACGCCTATAAAGCCCTCATGGAATATAACAAATGCCCCTATAACCTGACGCAGATCCTCACCATGCAAGAGCTTTACGAGCGCTGGATCGACGAGTACACCAAAAAAGTATGCAGTGGAAATATCACGTCCACCAATAGCGCATGGAAGTACGCAAACGACTTGTACGATATGCCGGTACGCACTGTTCGTATCCCTCATATCAAGAACGCTCTGCTGAACGGCTCCTTTGTCGACCGGCGCGGTATAACACACCATACGACCCATCACATTCAATTGACCCTGAAAAAGATCTTCAACCTGATGTTCGATTACGCCGTCGAGTACGAAATGACCGATAAGAACTATGCGCGAATGTTCAACCTCCCCGAACCGTCTGCCGAAGAAAAGGCAACCGAGAAATATCCGCACTTCAGTTTCTCGGATCGGGAATTGGAGATCCTGTGGGGCGCTGCCGGAACAAATATCTATATAGATCTCATTTTGATTCAATGCTATTCCGGCTGGCGTGCCTCCGAGCTCATAAAACTGGAGCTATGCAAAGTAGATCTTGAAGCGCAAACCTTCCGAGGCGGTTCAAAAACTGACGCTGGAAAGGACCGTGTCGTCCCCATCCACCACCTCATCTACCCACTCGTTGAGAAGCACTACCGCGAAGCCGAAAGGCTCAAATCTCCACGGCTGTTCAGCATTCAAACCTTCGTAGAAGGCGACTTCAGTTTTATTTACTACGAATTATACGCCCGCCAGTTCAAAGTCATCATTAACCGCCTTGCCCTTGACCCACGGCATCATACACATGACTGCCGCAAAACGTTTGTCACCATGGCCAAGCGCGCCAACGTTGATGAGTACGCCATAAAGCGCATTATCGGCCACCAAATTGCAGACCTTACAGAACGTGTATATACAGACCGCAGCATTGACTGGCTCCGCTCCGAAATCGAAAAAATTCGTTAAAAATCAGTCATCCGTTTTATTACCCGATTCTTGTAGTTTTTATATATTTTACGTCATTTTATTTTGCATTTCAGTGTTAGATTAGTGTATGAATGGGGTGCATTCCCTACACTTTTTCCACATTTTTTCAAATCTGAAAATATGTAACCACGTCCTTATAAGTCCAGAGAAATTCTCATCTCCCAGGTTAAGAATTTATGACGCCCAAAAATCGTACTCTGCCACGCAAAAAAGGCGGCGCATCCTTGACAGGACGCGCCGCCTTTTTTATACTTATAGCGCATTATAGCAGTTTGCGTTTTTAATGCACAAGCAACAGCCGCAAACTGCATATCGCAAATAAGCCGTCTTGATAGGCACTATTTTTGAAAATTGCGATAGAAAAACACAGCTGCCGCGCTTTGCGGCAGAACGGAGGATACTGTGACAGACAAAAAACTGATCTCATCTTTACAAGGACTGCGGGCAGTCGCATTTTTGTGCGTGGTCATCTCCCATTGCGGGGCGCCGTGGCTGGGTCCGTGGGCGATTTCAGTATTTGTGGCGCTGTCCGGTTTTCTGATGGTCTGCAACTATTACGACCGCCCCCGCACAGCACCGGGGCTGCAGTCTGCCATAGCTTTCTCCTTTAAAAAAATACGCCGGCTGTATCCGCTGCACCTTATTATGATGGCTGCCGCCCTGTTATTTGTACTGAAGGGGCTTCTGGCGCAGCCCTCTGCCCGCGGGGTTCTCTCCTGTGCGGCGCAGCTTGCGGTAAGCATTTTCCTGTTGCAAACATGGATCCCGTCCAGCCGTTTCTGGTTCTGCCTGAATGGAGTGGCTTGGTATCTTTCGGTGCAGGCTTTTCTGTATGCCATCTTTCCCACGCTTCTCGCCGTGTTGAAAAAGGCCGATGCCCGCAAACTGCGCTGCATTGCCGCAGCAATTTTCTGCGTACAGTGCCTTTTTTCCCTTGCGGTCTGGAAAGCCGGGCTCAGCGGAAAGGCCGCATTCTACCTGACCTATCTGTGTCCGCTGATCCGGGCAGGCGATTTTACCATCAGCTGCTGCGCGGGCTGTCTTTACCACAGCCGCAAACAGGAGAGCACACTGCCGCGCAGTGCTTTCTCCCTATTGGAACTGGGCGCTGTACTGCTTGCAGGCGGCTGCCTTTTCATTGCTGCCAAGCAGGCGGGGGTTCTGGGCGCAGTGGCCTTCCGGTACAATGTGCTGTTCACTCCCTCTGCGGTGCTGCTGGTCTGGCTGCTCGCCATGGGCAAAGGGTTCATTTCCCGGCTGCTATCCGCAAAGCCGTTTTTGTGGCTGGCACAGCTCTCCCCTTACGGCTTTCTGATCCATCAGGTACTGATCCGGTATATGGAGTGGACTGCGGACAAGTTTAGCCTTACAGTGCAGCCCGTGGTCTGGACCCTGACCGTATTTTTGCTCACGCTCTGCCTGAGCTGGTTTTATAAGGCGCTGGAACGCCGGGTGCGGCAGCGTCGTACAAAGGCTGCTGCACAGTAAACAAAAAGACAGCTTCGATCTCTCTGCAACGTGCCAAGTTATGTCATGGATTTTAGTTGTGCACAAAGAGCTTCTCTTTTTCGTCAAAAAATCTCTCGTCCCTCCAACGCTTCCAGAAAATAGAACAAAAAGAAAACCCCAGAATCATTCGAATTAGAGAATAATTCTGGGGTTTTTAATACTGTCGGCGGGGGCGAACCCGTACTCTGTCTCCAGAAAGGGATTTTAAGTCCCTCGTGTCTGCCAGCCTTCGGTAAAGTCGCTTTTTGTTCGTTGTATCGTTTGATTTCTCATTGCGAGAGAGATTTTTCCTTCGCGAGCGAGAGGGATTCGCACTTTTTTGATAAGACGATATTACCACATTTTCCGCCCCATGTCAATCATGTAAAATTGTTTCATACTGTCGTGCTTGATCTTCGGAGCGTCCGGGACCCGGGGCTACCGCCGAGGCGTTCGCCCTGCCCAGATGCGCTCCTCAGGGTGGGTGTGATGAGGGGGGGGATAATGGGTTGGTTGGTGTATTGATGGACGGAATTGAGTGATGAGTTATTGCTGATTTTTGAAGGTTACTTTTGAAGTGATTGAAGGTGTTTTAATGTGCTGACGGATTCGATTACTTCTTATCTGTGATGTTCATTGCTGTTTATTTGCCCAGTAACTACTTTGCCTGTGCTCTCCCCTGCTACCTCTTTTGCTGAAATTTCACCGGATGTGATTTTGAGGGGTGAAGTGAGAAGCGGATGCATTTGTTCGATATAAAACAATTGTTCTATTATAAAACCGTATGGATGGGATTTTGCAACCGTACCCACACGGTCTGAGGTCTAAAAAGATTATTTTAGTTTTTCGAGTATCTCGTCTGCACTCACGCCGCTTGCCAACAGTTTTTTCAGCACAGCCTCTGCCTCGATCTTCTTAGCTTCCTCAGCGGCCTTCGCATTCATGCTCTACTCAACAGCTGTTTTATGAAGTAGAAATCATCTGTTTTCCTCTAATTTTCATGACTCAACAAACCGTTATGATGTTGGTGTCATTAGCGGGTTAGATAGTGTACTCAACAGCAGTTTCAGACGTTAATGATAAGCTCATGGATTTTTGTTGTTTTCTCCTGTTTTCCGCCATTTCTATGATTCTTCTGAAAAAGTTGTGCCAATTTTGTGCCACAGGGGTCAAAAGTTCAGCGTTTTGTATAAGTATCTAGCATTTATAGCTCATATAGCTGTGAAATATGGCCAATTTCAGTAACTCAATTAGTGTGCAAAACAGGTTCTTTTTGGCAATGCTACGTCAATACGGTTTGTTGAGTAGACATTTGTTTTGCACTTTTGTTGCATATAAATAGTTAAATCGTGCAATTGTATTTACATTTCGCTTCAACCGGGGTAGTCATTTTCTGAATCGAGTGATTATTCAGGGATTATGACCGTCCAAAGCCTCTCTTGAAAGAATGAAATTTGCATAAAAATAAGGCCTACCGACAGACGTCGATAGACCTTAGGCATGATAAAATCATTTATTTTGAAATATTGCTCATAGCTGATTATAATCACCTATTTTTATCTTATAAGTGATTATAATCAGTTTTTCATTTTACTTTCCTACACACCACATTTTTTCTTTGCAATGCTAAATTGTAACCAGAGTGGCACTTAGCTGTTCTCCTTCCCAACATTGCCCCTTAGTCTGTTCAGCTGCTATTGTTGCTTTACGACATACAGTGTCTTCTACTCAACGTAGAGTAACCTTGGGACTTATAGCCTCGTCCTTTCTTTATCTGTTGCTATAGAGTTCCTGATGCTCCAAATTCCTTTAGTGAGATTAGGTTTCCTTTTTCATTTGCCGCAAGCGAAATAACAACAGCGTTTTTCTCTATATCATACCGCCCACTAAATTGATAGTCTTTTCCCGTAACAAGACCGTTAGCATCCAAAAGTGACTGAACAAACCCCATTCCGTTGATTCTCATTTTGCATTGTCCATCAGTCAACAGCTTATCCGGAACCCGAAATGACATAGGGTGAACCGCAGCACACGGCGTAATCACTATGGATTTTCGATCTTTTCTCTGCAAAACGCAAATATAATCCGGGCTTCCAAGAATACGAATGATGTCCTTTCCAATATGTACTCTCCGACTTTCCGCTGGAATCGTCACCAATAAATTCATGATTCGTCCTGAATTCATGTCGGAGTTCCTCTCTCGACAGCTGTACTATCTGGTGGCTCCATATTCTCAGACTGTTCCTGCAAAACGGATAAAGAGGTTTCCTTAGAGGCTTCATCGGTCTGGAGTGTTGATTCTTTTGAAAGTTCATCCTTTTCCTGTTCAGGCTCATTCAATGCCACAGCCCCCTGATACCCGATAAAATCCTCAAACATGTTCATCTGATGAGCTGCAACATAATCATTATAAGATTTTCCGATACAATTCTTATAGGCATCCGGGAAGAATTTTATCTGCTTTTTCTTCGTTTCGCCAGTAACAGGGTCTGTATATTGCTGTGGTTTCGGTGTGAACATGATGGCCTCTTCCAAGTCGAATAGCATACAGAGACCTTGATTTGAGTTAGCCACCCGTCCAAGCACTTTATAACGGCATTCTCTATTCCAGCTCATCATTTTATAGATTTTCTCTACAAATTCTAATGATACAATGTCCTTATTCACCCAACTTTCACCCTTTTGTCTGGCCCATTCAACAGAAGCACTGTCTTCTTCCGGGCACATAATCAATGCAAGTCGCTTCTTGTACGGATTCAAAATCGGGACTACATACTTAATTCCTTCAAAAAGTCGGATGCAGGCCATGTTAAATTTCATAACGCCATATTTTATGCTCAATGCGGGTTTATTCAGCATAGAGAACTGTGTACGCGGTGGAAGTTCATAGCCATCGAAATTTTCGTACTCCAGTTCTCTTTTTTGTTCTTTCCGTATCTGCGCCAGTTCACGAATCAGCGTAATTTCCTGTGCACTCAGTTTCTGCTCCCGGCTTTTTTCTTCCATTCTACAAGTTCCTCCTACATAGACATCAAAAGAGCATCCAGTTCACGCTGTACCTCATTTTTGCTCGGAATTGCGCCAATCATGGGATTTTCTACGACCAGTCCATACTCCATTACATCGCTGTTCATAATGCTTTGAATCCACTTGCTCCGATATAATCGACATCCCAGATTCATAGCGGAGTTCTCAGCCTTCTTATAATGATTTTTTCCAATCAAAGTCTGAGATTCATCCAGTTCAAAAATCAAGAATTTCGTATTTTGCCGCCCACGAGAGATACCACGACACTGATAGCGACAGTCCTGTTTCCAGTTCATTTCATCTAATATCGCACCCGCAAAAGCTCTAGATGAAAATCTATTGCAGATGTCATTTGCATTTTGCCAATGAATCGCCGTTGAAGAGTCATGACCGCTCTTTCGCAGAATTATGACCTGCAGGATTGGATGATATAGCAGTTCCACATATTCACAGTCGTCCAATCTGGTATGACAAGCCTTGCTAAAACGAATTTCATTTTTAGCAATTGTAATAACTGGGCTACTATGGTTGATAAAGCAGGCGCTGGAAGCCGTCAGATATTCAGACTGATACATCGAATCTTGTTTTTTCCCGGCCCTCATATCAGCCATAGCATTTAATTCTACCACTTCTTCTGGCATATAGGCACTCAGACAAAGGCTGCGGATACTTTCATCGTTTATACCACTCCAGTTCGGATGAATGCCTACAAATCCTTTCAATGCTCCCTGTTTAATTACAACGATATCCTGTACCCCACACCTTTTGCTGCTGGATGCCACAAGATGTGCAGCTCGTGCAATCTCCGGTGAAACAATCGCTTCGTGATGTTCTGGGACATAAGCCGAGCATCGGTCGCCATTATTCTTCGTCACCTTCCCCAGCTTATAATCTACCACGATGCTCTTCCGAGCTTCCAAATCACCCCAGCGGCGTTCGTTTTTCATGATGTTGGCTACCATCATGCCGTTCCACTTTTGCCTGCCTCGCAGGGTGCTGCGCTTCTTTTTCGTAAGGATCATTGCAATTTGGTCGTAGTCGTACCCTTGAATAAAGGCCAGAAAAATAAAACGTACTGTCTTTGCTTCTTCCGGCTCGATTACCAGCTGCCCATCCGTTGTATGCCGATATCCCATCAAATCAGCTACCGGATATTGGCCAGTCATAATACGCTGATCATACGAAAGAATCATGCGACGGCTCTTATTACCAGATTCCCAGTCTGCTAAAAGAGCCTGAACATCCAAGCTATACTGGCTGTCAGGATTAAGCGTGTAAATATTTTCAGTTTCAAAGTACACACCAATCGGATGAGCCGGATGCATAGTTTTCAGGGCAGCGATTTGTGTCATGCAATCCGAGAAATTTCGAGCAAAACGCGAAACACTGGCACAAACAACCAAGTCGATTTTTCGCTCTTTTGCATCCTGCATCATGCGCTTAAAAGCATCACGCTTTCTCAGTGATGTACCGGATTTTCCTTCATCACTGTATATATTCTGCAGTGTCCAGTTCTCGGTTTCTGCAATCTTTTTAGTGTAATAGAGAGTTTGATTTTCAATTGAAGAAATCTGCTCTTCGCTGGAAGTACTAACACGGGTATAAACCGCCACACGTTTCAGATTACTGTCATAAATAGATGGCGTGGGTTTTGCCGGACGGAAATAGTCTTTTGCCGTTTTCTGGCAGTGGTCCGTCTGCTTATGAATTCTACCACGAATTTCCGCTTTTCGTCTTTCTGCTTCCGTATGTCGGCTCTGCCAGTCCGTTCCAAGTGGGAGCATCTCAGTTTGTCCTGCAGGAATATACTCTATGGCTTTTTGTCCTTCTACAATCATTTTTCTTCAACCTTTTCCATTTCATTTTCCAATCGTGCTCTCCAAGCAAGATAGTCTGCTTTACGGATTGCTGTGTATTTTTCGGCTAAAACTTTCAGACTCCGCCTCTGATCTTCCACATCCAAAATAGTATCGATTCGCTGATCATTATCGTCCGTAACAATGTCAATCCGCATTGGCAAGTCAAACAGATATTGCAATAAGAAACAAAATTCGCATGTATTGGCTGCAAGGTAGGCTCGTGTCTGCGAAGAAATTAGATTGATTTTCCCCTTTTTGCAGTCACGGAGTAAATGTACCATCTCTGGACGTTTGAAGATTTCTTTATTGCCTGTAATGTCAATGTACACACCGAACAGCTCTTTATCTGTATCATCTTTGAATTTTTCAGCATAGTAGGAACTATGATAGGCTACTACGGCATCTTTAGAGCGTTCCCATAGTTTTGCCAGTTTTACATAGCCGCCGACCTTATATTTGCTGTCCATTTATAGCACCTTCTTCCGGCTGAACACTCCAATACCATCTCCGTTTCTTCTGATAGCAATGAATGCCCATTTCCGTTTTCGCCATCCGTGCAACTCGTTTGCTGATGCCCTCATTATCCAGACGGCAATAAATTTCATTTGCACTCATATCACCATTTGCAAGAAAATGTTTGATCCAATAGGCCGCCTTCTGCTGCTCAGAGTCAAATTTAGGCTTATCATCTTTCTGCTGAAATTCATAGGTTTGTGGTTTGCATTCCAGCCACTGAAAGCCACTCTCGGCAGAAATGGAAAAGCGAATGTCTTCTGCTGTAGGAGCAAGGCTGTTTTTGATTTGGTGTACGATTCTTATATCGGAGTTTTCCGTATCTCGTTCTACCTGCAGGACGCTCCGCGCAGCTGCCACAACATCAATACTTCCAAGGCTACGGTACAGTCCCTTGGAGCCTTCCTTTTTATTAAGGTGTCCGATTAGAACGATGGCGCAGTCGTAGCCAGTAGCCCACATTCCAAGGCGGCGCATAAGTTTTCGTGCCCTACCTGCGATTTGCAAATCCGAATCGCTACCGAGGTATGCTTGGATCGGGTCAATCACGACCAATCGCGGCCGGAATTCAACAATTGCCTGACGGATACGCTCATCATCCAAGGTAAGACCGTTGTATACTTCCTCATTAATGAAAGCTATCTTCCTGCAATCTGCTCCGCATCGTTCCAGACGGGGTTTTATTGTGTCCGAAGCGTCATCTTCGGAGCACTGATAAATCACCTTTTGTGGTACACCTACTTTACAGCCGTCTGGGGTCTTTCCTCCTGTCGAAAGCTCTGCAATCAGATTCATCATCATAGTGGATTTTCCATCGCCAGGATCTCCCTGCAATAATGTGATTTTCCCAATTGCAATAAACGGATACCATAACCATCGTACATCTGTTGACTGAACTTCGCTGTACAACGTCAGTAACTGTTCCACGTCGTTCTCACCGCCTCATCCTTGCAACTTAACTTCACGCTTTTATTATACGCCTGTCAGATAATTTTTTCTGTGAAGTAACACTTCACATGTGCAAGGAATTGTGATGTAACACTTCACAAAATCGCCTCAGAATACATGACCGCTAGAGGTAGGGCTGTAATCTCTGAGCATTTTCTATCATCAAATGCCCATTGCTTGTATACGCTTCCTGAAAAGCGAATAATTATATTGTCTTATGCGGGCATTTGAAAGGAAGTTTTACTTATGTCCGTCAATTATTCCGCTTTAGGGAAACGTATTGGCTATTTCAGAATGCAGTGCGGTAACATCACCCAAGAAGCCTTAGCTTCTAAAATCAATCGCAGCCGTGAATTTTTGGCTAAAATTGAAAAAGGCACCGAACATCCAAGCATTGCCACGCTAGTCGATATTGCTGATGCCCTTTGCATTTCTGTTGATGATTTGTTGATTGATAGTCTTCACTATTCTGTTTCAACATCTAACTCCGAACTGCATCGTTTACTATTGGATTGCAATGAAACAGAGCAGGCCATAATCACCCGCATGGCAAAAGAGTTAAAGGCTACTCTTGTCAGCCTTGGAATTTAACATTTTTTCGTAGCAAAGGTTAAAATAAAAAGGCTCGCATAAGCTGCAGACGCACCCTCGAATTCTCCTAGGTGCTGTCTGTGGTTTATGCGGCCATAGACAGCAATAAAAAAAGCCCACCAACGAACCATGTAGCAATTACACAGTGCGTTAGTGGGCATGTGGTCAATCTTTCTCGTATTTTTCAATCAGGCATTGATGTTCTTTAGTGTCCTTGTCGTAATTAATTCCTACGAGTAGGATATCTCCAGTATAGCTCAGAATCGAAGACGGATACTTTTTGTCTTTTATCTGTTGCATGGCTGTCGCAGCATTTTTACTCCACTTCAATTCAACGACCATCGCTGGATATGATGAAATATACTCTGGCTTCGGTATGAAAACAAAATCTGCAAAGCCTCGGCCAGTTGGCAGCTCCCGAATCGGTTTGAAATAATACTGCATTGCGCTCAAGTATGCGATTGCCAGTACACTGCTCAACGAATTTTCGTTATGATACTGGATTACCGATACATATTCATTATGGATTTTCTCAATTTGAGCAGCGACTGTTATGCCATCCATGTCCAATGTTGCATCAAGTAGACGTTCTGAATCTCGCTGGAAAGACAGCATCTCATTCCACGCTCCACTTTCGACTGCTGCTGTGAGCTCCTGCCGAATTTCTTCATTGGGTACGAAAGCCGTCTTCAATTTTTGATTAAACCCAAGATATCCCAGATGAATCATATAGGTCAGCACATCGTCCCTACTTTTTATATTAACTGTATCATTTTTGAACGTCGCTGTGTTCACCTTGACCTCTGCACCAGAAAGCATCTCGATGATGGCCGTTTTTAGTCCATCGAAATCCATATTAATCAGTGGCACAATTGCATCATAGGAAGCAGTTTCTGACCAATAGCTTTTGAATTCTCCTCGCAGCATTACACTGACAACCGCTCTAGGATTATAGACTTGATAATCCTTCAGAAGATATCCGTCATACCACCGCTTCACCTCATCGAAATCCTGATGGTACTCCTCCGCCAGTTTCCGCACCTCATCTTCTGTAAATCCAATATATGGTGCTAGTCTGCTTGCACTCAGCATTGTAAATTCATCAAAATTATTCAGTGCCGACTGAGTTTTTTCCTTCTTTATGGGAAGGATGCCTGTCAGATAAGCCAGTTGAATATACTTTGTTGGCTCTGTTCCTTTGAACATTCCTCTGAGGAAATTGATGTAATCTTCCTGTGCCTTCGTATTAGCAGCCTCGTCACGAATAAGAACATCCCATTCATCAATAATGACGATGAACTTTTTTCCTGTTAGGGCATTGATTTGTGATAAAGCCTCTGGCAGCGACTTTGTTTCCTCTGGAAGCGTATCTGGATAGTACTCCTTAAGCTCTGCAATTGTCCTCTCAGAAATGTAAGGAACTACCTGTTCCGCTCCCCCCGCTGGTTCCATACACCATTGAATATCAAGATGAATTACGTCATATTGATTTAAGTGCTTCTTAAAATCCGCGCTCTTGCTGATTTCCAAATCTGCGAACATCGCTTCTGAGTCGCAGCCTCTACTATAGTAAGCTGTGAGCATATTCGCTGTAATAGACTTACCGAATCTTCTCGGACGGCTGTTGCAAATATAACCTTGCAGTGTATTTAAAACTCTATTTGTGTATTTAATGAGTCCGCTTTTGTCCACATAGATTTCAGAATTCAAAGCGACTTGGAACGCAGAATTGTCTGGATTCACAAACATTCCCATATCGTATCCCGTTCCTTTCCGTGACTGTTTGATACAAATCACCTATTGTACTTTGATTTTACCATTTAGAAGGACAAATAGCAAGTTGATATTCCCTCGCAGCACCACTCTTTTCAGTCTTTTCTCAAGAGGATATACACATCTTCGACAAAACTCATGAATTCCACACTGGCTCTCTCGACCATGTGCTTTCCATTTATACCTTTCAACTCTTCCATGACCTTTTCTGCCGCAACACCTCTCCGCTCTCCCACTTCTTGCATCGTACTCACCACCGCCTCATCGATGAAAGAAGCGTACTTTGCACCATCGATATGGCTTCGTACTGGCACAAGTTCGCCACTTTCAATGCGGAGCACGTTCGGCATATAGATTCGTTCAATCCTTGCCAGTGCTTCATCAGCTTCCATTTTACAAAGATACAGCTGCATGGCACTTACAGCCGCAACCTCCGATGCACAAACTCCATAGTTCTCCGATACGAGCTTTGAGATGTTATTCATTTTGCTTTCTCCTATGTGTATTACTTGCTACCCACAACATATAACAAAATTCTGCACATAGCAATCCCTGAAAAAAAATACCTATAAACGAAAAAAGGCCCCGCCAGACTATTTTGTCCAGCGGGGTCGTGATTGTTCACATTTTGCTTCTAGTCGAATCATCTTTTTTCTTACACAGCATCTTTACGCTCACGCTTTGCAGCCATCGTCAGGTATCGGCGGTACTGAATGCTGAATCCATAAACCTTATACGGAGCATCCACATACTCAACCGTGCCATCCATATTGCACCGCTTGAAACCTCGGAAGCTGTTCAGCGTCCGGCGGTTTCCAACCGTAGTAAGGGTCACACCGAAGGTCGTCTTGAACTCGACCACATCTCCTTTGACCGTTTCCTTTTCAATGAAAGCACAGTAGATGCCCTTTTCAAAATGAAGCAGGTCGGGAGCCTCGGCAATCAGCTCCGGTGTAAGTTTCAGGCTACGCTTACGAGTACTCGTAGGGTTGCCATCTTCATCCCTATATGCACTACTCTGAACATTCAGCCCATATACCTTCAGAGGCATACCTGCCGTGTTCTGTTCAGGAAGCTGTTTCAGGCAGTCGATGAAGACATCGAAGTTCTTCTTCATGTTTCCGAGTTCTCCCTGTTCGTTTTCCAGCATACTGCGCTCTTTTCGCAGGTCATCCATACGCTTCCGAATCTCATTTGCAAGCGTGTTATAGGTTTCGACCACAGAACCTTCCTCGACATCGATGCTGTACATTCTCGTTCCAAGGTCACTGGCTGTCAGTCCATTGCGGATGTCCATTTCAAGGTCACCAATGGAAAGGTCACCGTTTGCAATGGCTTCTTTTAAATTCTCGTTCTGCTCCATCGCCGCCTCACGCATTGCAACCACCTGTTTACCGATGATTTCATTCAGTTTGACTTCCAATTCTTTCACCTGATCGTCCAGAGCTTCGATACGCTGAGCAGAAACTGCACTGTTTTTCACTTTCCGGTAAAACTTGTCGTAGGCAGCCTTAAACATCCGGACGATATCCGAACCATCACCTTTTGTCTCGTAGTCATACTTTAGTCGGTAGAGCATTTCCATGAAGCTCTGTTCCAAAGCGACCTCATGGTAGAGTATGGTAGAGTTCGGAAGGACACCGCTCCTCGGCGGCTTCCCGTTCCGCATCTGTCATCCGCCCCAGTTTGCTGCGGCAGTATTTCTTCTGGTCAAGAGTTCCAGTCTTGGGTTCTTCCCCTTCCCGTACTCCGGCTTTCCTCTTACAACGCCAGACCGGGAATGCAAAAGTGTACTTCTCCAGATATTCACCGCCGTCCTCACCTGTTGCCTGCAAACTCCGCTCATCCGTATAGCCAGATGCCACGTTCGTGTAGGTGAGGCGGAAGAATCCGGCACCGCACTCTTCTCCATCCGGCAAATGCGTTCCACAGACAAGGTTTACAAAGGGACGTTTCACAATGGTCTTCTTCTCTTTGGTCTTGATGTCTCCCCGGTTGGGTTTGTTGTACATCATGGCCTGTACTTTATCCCAAGTCAGACGGTCGATGATTGCGACATGATGGTTTTCGATATAGTAGCGAGGTGCTTCACCACTGTTCTTTGAAGACCGATGGGTTAGGAAGTCTTTTGTGATGGTCTTCTGCATCTCAATGTCGCCCACATACTTCTCATTCCGAAGAATGATCATAACGGAACCAGCTGCCCATTTCTTTCCGTTTACTGTCGGCCGCCCCATCTCATTCAATTCTGCCGCGATTTTAGTGGCGGACAGTCCCAGCAGATACCGCTCAAAGATGTAGCGGACGGTGGCCGCCTGATCGGAGTTGATGATCCATTCACCATCCGGACCCATATCGTAGCCAATCATGCGCTTCAGATTGATCTGCGGACTGCCGCGCTGGAACTTGCGCTGGAGTGCCCAGCGGATGTTGTCCGAAATGGAGCGGCTTTCGTCTTGCGCCAGAGCCGAAAGAATGGTCAAAATCAATTCACCAGTTGCATCCAGCGTATCGATATTCTCTTTTTCAAAGAAAACGCCCACCGGAGGATTGAGCTGTCGAAGCTCACGGATACAAGTTAGTGTATCAACCGTGTTACGGGCAAAACGGGAAATGGACTTCGATACGATATAATCGATTCTTCCTGCCTTGGCATCATCCATCATGCGGTTGAACTCCACGCGGTGCGCACGGCTCGTGCCGGACAATGCTTCGTCCGCATAGATGCCAGCGAAACGCCAGCCCGGTTTGCTGGTGATGAAACTCGTATAAAAAGCTTTCTGGGTCGTATAGGAAGTCTGCTGACTTTCATCTCCCGTGGAAACACGGCAGTAGGCAGCCACACGGATGTTGTTCTGCATCTTCAACTGACCGCCATTTTGCACAGAGCGTTTGGTTGCCGGAATAATAGAAACATTTGCCATAGTGCTTTCTCCTCTCATTTTATAAACCGTTTCCGGTATGCGTTATCCCGCATGACCTGTCCATCATAGTAGCTGGCGGTATTGCGGAAGTCTTCAATATTGCTGTCCATCTCCACTTTTGTTCGAGTGTCATCGAACCAATGAACACTGTACTTCAGCGGAGAGTAAACCGTGATGGACAGGATGAACGCTTTGCAGTGTTCCCCTGTCAATCCATTCAAGAATGCTACGGTTCCCTCTCGGCCCTTGGGAAGCTGTCTCATCCACTGCACCGCTTCTTCTCTGCGGTCGTAGTCATCTTCCAGCTCATCCCAGTAGTCTTCCAGATAATCGAGCTTGTCCTCCAGCTTCTGGGCTTCGGTCTCATCCTGCTCTATCCGTTTTCTCAACCGCTCGATTTCCTCTTTTCGCTCAGTCAGGGCCGCTTCATCTATCGTTTCATCTCCAAGCAAGTCCCGCCGGGTCTCCATCGCATCTTTCTGGCTTTGAAGAAGGCTCATTCTCTTATGGGCAGCTTCTGCGTCTTTCTGGAGTGCGATGATTTGCTTTTTGTAGAAACAACGGTCACGCTCCATGAAGTCAATCTTCTGCAGGTTTTCAAGCCGTGCCTGCATCTGAATCACAAAGTCATCGGCCTCATGAGTAAGAAAGTCGGTATTCTCTGCGTACCGTCCGCTCATAATGTCTGCCACGCTCACATCATCCCGAATGGGGGCGCTCGACAACTGGAAGCGTTCTATCACGGCCCTGCGGATAACACGGACAATCTGCTCTTCGTAGACACTTTCGGCATGGCAGATGCTCTTTCCATTGTTCTGCTTCGCCGAAGGGCAAAACCATATAGGATTCAGATTTCTATTTCTTACATTGAAAAATCGTCCGCAGCTTCCGCAGATAAGCCGTCCTGAAAAAGCCCACTGTGTTTTTTCCTCTCTCTTGTGCGAATCCGATTTTGCATTGACGATCTTTTGCACCTTTTCAAACAGTTCCCTGCTCACAATCGCTGGATGATGGTCTTTAATGTAGTACTGCTGAACTTCACCTTTGTTTTTCCGCACTTCATGCGACAGATAGTCAGCAGTATAGCTTTTCTGTACCAGAACATCTCCAGTATACCGTTCATTGCGAATCATCCCAGCAATCCGACCGTTTGTCCATCCGGTGTCAAGCTCGCTGTTAAGCTGACCTTTCTTGGATTTGACCTTGCGCAACTTCTGTGCACTGCTCTCCGGAGCAGGAATGTGCTCACGGTTCAATTTCCTTGCGATGTCTGCAAACGAGAACCCTTCTGCGACCTCTTGGAAGATGCGCCGGATAACTACAGCTTCCTCCTTAACGATTTCAACTGCCTTATACTTGTAGCCGCTTTCGCTGGTAATCATCTCACCATTGTAGCGGTATCCATAGATGTCAACATTCCGCACATCTCCACGCTTAAAGCGCATCTTATTGCCAAGGTTGATGTTGCCGGAGATGCTTCGGCTTTCCTCTTGCGCAATAGCCCCCAGTGTAGTAAGGATGAATTCACTGGTCGGGTCTGCTGTATCGAGATTTTCTTTCTCGAATAGAATCGTCACATTGTTTTCTCGAAGCAAATCCAGTGCCATCATAAAATCAGCCGTATTTCGGGCGAATCTCGAAATCGACTTGCAAATCACGCGGTCGATTTTCCCTGCCTTGCAATGCCGAAGCAGTCTGCGGAAGCCGGTACGCTTTTCACTGTTCGTGCCAGAGATACCATAGTCCGAATATACACCGATGGGATTCCACTCAGGGTTGGCTTCAATCAGCTGGTTAAAGTACCGTTCCTGCGTTTCATAGGAGTTTTCCTGGTCAGATGAATCCGTTGAAACACGGATATAAGCGGCAACATTCAGCGTTCCAGTCTTCTGCTTCGTTGCACGGAAGCTCTCAGCAGAGATGAAATCACCCGGTTTTGCTTCATATACCAATTCCTGAGAGGGCTCATCACTCCTCTCAACCGGAATCGTAATGTCCTGCCGTACCACGGCGGCCTTCTTTGTGGTGACTGCTTGGTCGATGAACGCCTGCAATGCGGGGTCAACTTTCTTTTTTTGTTGAGTAGACTTGTCTTTCGTCTGATTTTTCTTGGGTGAAAAAAGAACCGCAGCGGAACCCAGTTCAGGCAGGTTCACAGCTGCGGTCTTGTTAGATGTCTTTGGCTGTACCGACTTTTCTTCAGTCATCTTCTGCAATTTTGCCAAGAAATCAGTTGTTGTACTCATAATTCTACTCTCCTTTCTGCCCTTTATTTCCTTTGGGCAGTCACATATTCCCTCTGTTTCGTGATATTATCAAGTAAATTTGGCGCAGAAAAACGGAGAATAATCTGTCGGATTATTGTCTTTTCTGCACGATATGTACTCCCCGCCCAATAAGGACGGGGACAGACTCAGATACGAGTCACAAGGTCGAGCGAGATCCAGCCTGCACCGGATTTCAGCTTGCCCCAGCCTTTCGTGGAACCAACGCCAGTAGATTCTGCCACAATGGTGAATACACCCTTTCTGGTGTACTGCCCGGTCTTTGCATAGTTCGTGCCCGGACCTTTGCGGATGTTGAGGTCGCTGACGGACACACGGACTGCATACGGAACAGAGGACTTCTGCTCCGGATAGACCGCCTTGCCCGCCGGGTCAAACACACAGTAGCCCGGATTGGCATCCGCACACTGCTTTGCGTTGGCGAGGTCACGGAACGCCCCCTTCTGGGATGCAGCGTTCTGCCAGCTCTTACGCACACGATACCATCCGGAAATCGTAGTGTCGGTGGTGGAATTGAACTTCGTCAGATTCCATTGCTCGATGATGCTGCAAAGGTTTTGTACATAGTCATGACTGGTAGCGTAACCACCATCCTTGATGATTTGTGCGGCCTTCTTGTAATCGGTACAGCCAGCCAGACTCTCATAGCGTTTCTTGCTGCCATTCATCGCACCGAGCAGATACGCCGCATGGTCGGCAATAGAGTCCTCGACACAAGTGTACTTACGGAAATCAGCATTGAACATCACATAGCTTCCTTCTGCATTCTGTTCCTGCGTTTTCTTGGTGTAGACGGACTTGCCATCCCACACAGAGTTCGGCCAGCTGTTCCCGGAAAGGCTGGTCTTCATACCAAAGCAGTTGTTCGCCTTTCGTGCCAGTTCGGAAGAACCGTAGCTGGATTCCAGAATGAACTGCGCCATCGACACACAGGCGAGGATGCCAGTGGTTTTCTGGTTTGCAGTAAACAGCGGACCGATTTTGGCTACCGTCTCCGCTCTAGTAAGATTTTCCAAGTCAGCCGCCTGCAAGCCGGGAGAATCATTCAGGGCAGCTGTAACCTTTTCGGCCAGATCCCCAAGACGAGCATACAGCCAGTCGCCGGGGCAGCTTTTATTTGCATACCAGCGATGGACCGTCAGTACCATCTCATCCGACGCAGGTGCGTAATTGAGAGTTTTATTCTTGTCGCCAAGCCATAAAAGTTTCCGCTTGCCATTGCGCTGGCAAATGTCAGTGCAGAGTTTGATGAGCGAGGCATACACGGCACTGTTCATGGCATACGGCTCGCTCTTATCGCTTGCACACTCAATCGTGATGGCGCGCTGGTCATTGGCATTGCTGGACGAACACCAGCTGCGGTTTTTCTCTTCTACGCAAAGAGAGATTTTCCCGTCTTTGCCAATACCATAGTTACAGCTTGCCTGACGGCTCGTGCTTGCAAAGCATCCGCAGATACTTTCCGCAGAAAGCTGACCGACCACACAATGCGGAGTGATACGGTCAATGCTGTGGGTGCGCTGCCCGGAATGATTCGGACTGAGTTTGGTGTAGGACACCAGAGGGCTATTGGAATAAGCCATTTCACACACTCCTTTATAATAAGGAAAGGCCCGGACCACTCCGAGCCTTTATGGGTTGATTACTTCTTTGTGTTTAGGGAATCAGCAATTTCATACCGACACGGATGGCATTGGAAGTCAGACCGTTCAGGGTACGGATATCCGCACAGCGACTTCCATCTCCCAGTTCCTCCTTGGCAATCTTCCAGAGGTTGTCACCGGGCTGGACGGTATAGGTCTTGCTGGCCGTGAATGCGTAGGTGTCTGCACTGTTCAGGACATATGCCACGCCATCTTCTGCTTCCGCACACTTGATCTTCAGCCAGCCATCACAGAACTGGATGATCTCTACAAGGGTGTTTTTCTTATAGACCGTCACGATCTCCGCACTGGTATCCGGTTTTTTGCGGATGTTCATGAGGGTCTTGAGCTTGCCATAGGCAATGGTAGCCGGAAGTTCTTCTGCGGTCGGAAACTCGGTCTCGTCCACATCAGCCTCGGCTTTCTCCTCTGCCAAATCATCCGTCTTCGGCTGTTCCTCTACATCAGGTTCTTTCTCTTCCTGCTCGTCCAGAACCGGCTGTTCCTCGCTCTCCTCTGCTCCGGTGACAGGCACAGCCTCCTCCGGGTAGATCACATTGCCGTCGTTGTCGAACACACGGCTGCCGGGATTCTCATCACACTTGGCTTTTGCGTTCGCCAACAGACGGTACGCGCCCAGCTGAGATGCTTCATCCTCCCAGTCCATGCGCACGCGATAGTAACCGGTCGTCAGTTTTGCAGGATAATTGTTCTTACTCATAGCACTTGCCTCCATAAAATGTGGGAGGGGCCGTTACACCCCTCCCGGTTGCTCACTGTTTCTTCTCTTCGCTGGTTTTACCGTTCAGTTTAGCCGCATGATTCTCATCCACAAGCTGAATGAGCATGGCTTTCAACTTCTCCGGCACAGGGAGTCCGATCACAGCACAGTTCTCCAGAATAGAAAGGCCCTCGTTAGAGATTGCCCAGAAAATCAGAGCAGTTCGGAGTGCTGCGCCCTCGCCGATGATCTGCGTATCGATCACACTGGAGATACCAACAAGGATGAAGATGCATACCTTCTTGGCGATACCCTTAAACCCGACCTCAGAAGACAGCTCATGTCGCACGGCCGCTGCAAGCACCCCAGTGAAATAATCACAGGTCACAAAAACAACCAGCGCATAAAAGAAGCCGTCAAAACCGCCGAAGAACCAGCCCAGGAATGCACCCATACCTGCAAACATCAGCTCTAACTTATCGATCACATTCTGCATAATTCTTTCCTTTCCGCCCTCTTGAGGGCATAAAAATTGGGCGGCATTGCTGCCACCCTGTGTAACTGTCTGTCTATACTAAACACCGTGGAGCAGGAGCAAGGAACACCTCTGCCCTTTCGGTGGGAATTTACGAGGAGCTATCTTCCGTCAGCCACGCGCGGATCTGACAGTAGTAACCATCTGCCCATGCCTGATAGCCTCTTGCGGAGGGATGGATGCTGTTCGTCAGCGTCCGGCTCGTTTCCGTGAAGCGGTTCGTTACAGGCTTGTCCGAATACGGGAATGCCAGACGGCGGTCAGTACGCAGACCGTGCGCAAAGCAGGTCACATTCTTATGGTACTTGCCAGCATCAAATGCTTTGATGAGTGCGAGATTGAGCGTGTTGATGCTCATATGGAAGATGCCCATGCTTGCACCGCACTGATAAGAATAATCCGAACCGGGACCACAAAGACCGATACCGATCTTGCAATTCGGGAAGCCCGTTTCCTTATCCAGCAGCGCATCGATGAACTGCTTTGCCTGATCCACGAACTTCTGTACCTCTGCTTCCGTGCGGTATAGTGTAGTGCCCTGCGATACATCATTGGTACCAAGTGCGATCAGGAAGTAGTCGATGCCCTCATAGCCGTTGGTCTCGCAATATTTCTGGAAGTCCAAACGGCCTTTGATCTTGTCCCAGAACGCATTCGTTTTGCCAGCGTAATCCGTGTCTGCCAGATACCGGGCAAATGTCCAGCTGCCGCGTCCTTCGTGTTTACCGCCTTCCGGTCCTCTCGTTCCCAGCGGATGGATCACGCAGTCATTATCCTCTGCCAGCAGACGGTACACTTCCGTTGCCACAGAACTATTGTCCACGAGAGAATCTCCACAGATGCAGATATTTTTCGTGAGCTTATCCTTCAGCTTATGGTGGACCCTGACCTGCACAGGTTTGGACGATACCGTATGGCAGTCTTCTTCATCCAAACGGCGGACGGTCAGTGCAAAATCCGTACTGTCCTTCGTCGGCGTGTAATTCATGCAATACTCGTTCCGGGTCAAGCTCGGTGCATTCGTGCCTCTGGCGAGCACATACAGATTTTCCTTGCCATCATGCCGGGAAAGACAGTCAAAGAAGATGGAAAGCTGGCGCCCTTCCATGCAGTCCCAGTGGGACGGGGTCACGATGTCATCTTCTACAGCCGGAGTAATAGCTCTCTGCACATAATCCGTGATACGCTTCGGGATAAAAGACGCCTCGTTATCTGCGAACAGATTGCCCGCTTTGTATTCCTTACCGCCCACAATGAACTTCACATCCGGGTGAATGTGCGGATTATATAGCTTGCTCTGATACCAGCTTGCAATATAGAAACCATTCGTTCCCAGCTTGCGGAACAGGCTGGTGTCGTACAGATTGATGGTTCTCGTGCCAGCGTCATAAGCAAGAATGCGCATCGGCATGCCAAATGTCGAGCTGGGTGTGTTAAACGCCATCTCTACCGGATCACCTGCCGTGATCCACTCATAGTGAAACGTATCCGGAACACCCAGACACTTGGTACTGACCTGGATCGTACCGGCATTCTGGTCAATGGTAATACCGCCGCTTGCCAGATACATGTGACGGGAATCCTTACCGGCGAGATCCGTGCGGAGCTGCTGGAAGCGGTCCTCATACTTCTTTTCGATATAGGAATCACGCCGTTCCTCATCGAACAGCTCACCAGCCTTATAAGTCGTGCCATCCAGTACAATGCTGAAAGAGGAACCCATGTGCGGATACCAGAAATGCTTTTCATACCAGGCAGCGATATAGTAGCCGTTTACTCCCAATGCACGGTACTGCGCAGTGTTGTAAAGATTGATCTGGTCCTTGGATGAGTCATAGGCAAGGATCAGCATATGATTCTTTTCCGCTTCCGTACTATCCAACATCGGCACCGGCTCCTCGCTAGCACTGATCCAGTAGTAAGCACCGTTATCAACCACCGCCAGGATACGTTTTGTGACCTGAATGGTGCGGTTGACCGTATCGATCGCAAACTGGCCCGTGGACAGGAACATCTTTGCTGAACGGTACTTGTGCTGGGTCATCGCAGTATTCGCAATTTTGGCTGGATTGCCATAATCGATCCCGTTGATGACTGTACCGCTACTCGAAGGAGCTGCATACACCACATTCCAGTCAAAAAAGACCGCAAAAACAAAGCGCCCCCTTGTGAATAGATCGCCCCAGCTATCGCCGCTCGTATTTTCCACCTTAATGACCGGAACCTCTGTCTTTTCTCCCGTCTCGTCTGCGGATACTTCCGCACCATCATAGTAGATCGCCCACCATTTTCCCACCACCGCAAAGTCAGCCGAAATACTGTTTTCCGCCACCAGTTTCGTCTGCTCGTACTGTGTACCATTTGTACGGCGGCAGACATATACACTCTTTCCCTCCGGGAATGTGACCGTCACCTTGCTGCCAGTGAGCCTGATGTCCACACTTCCGTTCATCCACTGCCATCCAGTTGCATAATTCGACAGTAATCTCAGCGGAAGCATGTTGTCATAAAGGTAAACAGAGAGCTTCGAGAACAGCTTTTCATTGGTGGTGACCGAAATAAATCGAGTGTTCGGAAGCAATGTGATCACATAGTTGTCATAAACCTTGCCGCTCTCTGCCCGGAAACAGCCGCCAAGAAATTTGCGGTCCATGTCATAGCAGACCATGTTGTTGTAGTCGTCCCGGCCGCTCATATAGCCGAACTCACCATCTACCAGAATTGCTCCGCCACTAACAGGGACCATATATGCCGCCCGCCAGCCCTCAGAGGATGCCAACCTGCCATACTGGTTTACAAAACCATTTTTGATTACCCAGTTCTTCATGATATTCTGCATGGAACGTACCCTGCCGATGGCACGGACATTCTCTCCAGCAGTACCATAGGTCTTCCCGGTGTTATCCACACGGGCATCTACCAGCTCCTGTGCATAGTTGGCATTTTTGTCCGTAGATGCCTTGACATTGGCATTGATCTGGGCTTTCAGCGTTTCTGCGGTCTTATCCATCTCGGACTTACTGGCCACAACAGCACTGTTTGCGGCATCGACCTTCTGAGTGATATCCGCCACATCCTGTGCGGTCATCTTGCGCAGGGTGGCCACATCTGCTGCAGTATTCTGGCGGTACAGAGCCATCTGCTCCGAGAACCGAGAACACATCGCCCAGTATTCCTCCTGTGACAAAAGCGTTCCGGCCGGCACAGGTTTCCGGCTGAGATAGCTGTCACCCGTTGCTTCCTCATATACAATCGTAAGAGGCTCATACTCTTTTGCTTTGTCCCAGATACCATCATGGCGAGGGACGATTCGGTTTCCGATATATTTCGACATATTTTCCCCTTTCCCGGCCGCATTAGCCGTTTGCAAACTCTACGATCAGCCGCCCATTACCATCCATGGAAAAGATGAGTTTCAGACCATCTTCGGTACTAAAGGCAAGATAACCATCATCCGTGACCGTACAGTTCAAAAGATTCTCGATGAATTTCTGGATGGTGCTGGATTCCGACTTGTCACTGAAGCCGAGTCCGTCCTCCGACACAACGGCAAAATAGCCATCGTCCGTGATATACACTTCCAGCAGTCCCTGGCGGATGGCTTCCACAACACCGGCGTAGGTATAAGTGGCGATCTTGCCGTTGTTGATGGCTGCCCGCTCCACCTTCAGCGTGAGGGAGAACGACCCAAGGACATCCCCTGCTGTGCTGAGCATAACAACATCCAGTGGAAAACACCCTGCCTGTGCGGTCATGAAGGTCGTGATCGTAAAGATGACCGCCCCATTTTCAACAAACACAAGGTCGGATGCCGTCTCGCTGGTGTAATGGAATATTGTGCCGTCCGGTCTGGTACCGGAGCAGGCAACGATGCAGTCCTGCGGCACGGAATACTGTACCGAGTTGTTATACAGGACACATCTGACTTTCCGTGCCCTGTTATCATATTGTTTGACCGGGACTATCACCGGGATCAGATTCTCCGTCAGTGACAGCTCCACTTCCTGATAAATGCTTGTGATCATTACGCGCTCCCTCCTGATCGGTCTTCTTATCCTCTGTTTCTTCTTTATTCCCATTATCTTTCTCTTCGGTGTCCGGGTTCTCCGGCTCCGGCTGTTCCGGTTCCGTTGGTGTAGTCGGTTCCGTTGGCTGTTCCGGCTCATAGCCAATGGTCTGCCACTGTTCTCCATCCCAGAGCTTTAACCGAAGGTTCTTCTTATCGATCCAGAGCGTATCTGCTGCCAGGGCCTCCGGTGCGGTTTCCGATACCGGGATACTCGGCTGGTACTTTTCATCCAGTTCTTTTTCAACCTCTTCCGACAGCTTCTTCGCCGCACTGTATCTCTCGTCCAACTCCTTTTGCAGATCTTCTGAGATTTCCGTAAGGGTGCCATACCGCTTATCCAGTTCCTCATACAGCTCTATGGACAGCTTTTTGGCAGTTTCGTACCGCTGATCGAGTGTTTTCTGAAGCTCGGCAGAGATAGCGGTCGCTGTTTTGTACCGCTCATCCAGTTCCTTCAGCAGCTCCTCGGAAAGCTCCGTGGCTTTCTTATAGCGGTCATCCAGTTCCTTGAGGGTCTGTTCCAGCAGGATCGCTGTCCTGACTGCCGTGTCATCCGACTCCCAGCCATAGCTCCACGTCTTACCGCCATCCGTGGATACAAACAGTCCGGCAGAGCTGTTCTTCCATGCGACCGTGGACTGTTTCAAAGTCGCCGCATTGAATGCATACCGGGTCGTGTTTCCCTTGCTGTCCGTCTCATTTTTATAATGAAGGCCAAATAGCGCAGCAAAAAGCGCACCGTCATAAATAATAGATGCTGTGATCCCACCGACCTGCTCCCCCACTGCTGTCTCCGCACGGACTGCCGTATCGTAGGCAATCGTTGCTGTATTCCGGATGCTGTTGAGCGAACCGGTCAGAGAAGAATTCCGGCTGCTGACCGTGGAGTTTGAGAGCGTGATGCTGTTATAACGTTCCAGCAGCGCATCATACTCGGTCTCGGTGACTTTGGAACTGACCTCAATGCCCAGCTTTGAGATATACACATGGACCGTATCACAAAGGGAAACACGCTCTGCTTCCACAATGTCCTCATACCCCGGCGTATTCCAGAGCTGTAAAAAGTCGATCTTGATGTCGATCTCCGGCTCCGTTAAGTCCGTGGTGTCGATATAGTTCTGTGCGTATTCCCGGAGTGCCGCTTCACTCGGCTTTTCCTGAAAATTACTGGTACAGTCCAGCACGGTGATCTTCTGGTAGGGGATCGACCGTTTGCTTTGCAGCACCACCTTCTCCGGCAGTTCCATGACCGCCTGGGTTTCATTATCCACCCAGTACGGATGCACACCAGTGATTGTGTTCTCGATAGATTTTTCCATCTTGAAATCCGTCAGGTTCTTACCGTAGATGATGTGGACGTTATGGTCGGCACCTCTTGCCTTATGGAACCTGACCGTATACCGGTCCCACTCGAATTCACCGCCAAAAACATCCAGAACTGACCCTGCCATACCTCCAAGGCAGTTTCGGAAGGAAGATGGAACCCCAAGCGTAAAAGTCGCGCTGGATTCCACATCCGTCCAGACATTAAACGGACAGTCAGAAGCCGCATGGCTTTTCAACCCCTGCATTGCCCCGACACAGCCAGTCACTGAAAAAGACGATACCGTGATAAAGTTGAGCTGGTAGGAAATATGCCGTGCCTGCACCTCCAGCTTTCCGTCAATGGGAGTAGTGATCTTGTAGATACGGAACGGCTGAGACTGCATGGTATCGGATGGCTTGGCAAGGATGATATTCCCCTCCTCCAGCATCTCTGCATGGATGCCATCTGCCGGACAGATGAGTTTCAGCTCATAGCTTCCGTTTCTCTTTTCCGTTACGGTACAGGACTGTGCATCTGCCAGCTTTCCGATGCCGTTATGGTCAAATCTCATTTCTCTGGAATCATATAAACATGGGATCACTGGCTGCACCTCCCTCTTACAGCGTCCACCAGCGTGGAGTCACCTCCACCGCCGTGATACCGCCTGTCCATGTGATCTGTGTCTTTCCTTCCGGCAGTTCCGGGAAATCATCCGAAAGGATTGTCTCATTGCAGAAGCCGGAAGCGTTGTAGGCATTGTGCGTCTCACAGTTGAGCAGCACATAGTCCTGAATGCTGTGGATCGTAATCTTTTGTTCTCCCACATACAGCTCACCACCGCTGTCTCCGTAAACCTTGAAGATGGGCTGTGCCGGAAAAGCAAAGGGGTTCTTTAAGGTCGACCTGCCATCCAGCCGGATCACCCTCTGCCCATCCACGCTCCACCTCTGGGGCTTACAGTTGAATGTCAGCTCCATCTCAGCGGCTTTCTGGGCGGTGATATCAAAGGCAAGGGCATCCTTGCAGACCGCCATCCGGAAAAAATCCGGATCGTAGGTATCCTGCAATTTCTGATACCCGATCGGAGATAACAGCCACGCCTTGACCGCTGCTGTCTTGGCTGGCAGACCATTGAAGAAAAATGCCTTATATTTGATATCCACGTTCTGATATCTGCGCCTGCCTGTTCTTGCATTCTCGGTGATGATATCCCCGTTCCTGCCGGGTACGGAGGTGCTCTCCACATCCGCAGCCGGGGAATCATACACACCGGGGCCAGACAAATATAATAGGAAGTCCTTACTGGACTTCCCGGCAAAGGACAGATACTGTCTGGCGTATCTGCCTTTAAGCTGAAACTGTGATACTGTCTGCTTTGGGGCATTGTAGCCCATACGCATCTACCTCCTTTACTTGAAGACCGAATCATCCTCGTGGATCATGCCGTTGATCTTATCGGCAACGGTCTGTGCGAGTTCATCATCGTTCCGGGCATTGTAGCCATTGACCGTGATATACACACCGCCAAGGTTGGTCGTCCGGGTGGTGCCGCCTCCGGCCAGAGCCGCCTGCGGGAAGTTCCAGCCAGAGCCATCGAAGTGCGGCAGGGTCAGTTCCGGCAGGCTGAAGGAACTGATGCCCTCCATTCCCTGCTGTACCTTTGCTGCCATCGACCTGATCTGGCTGATCAGTCCGCCCTCGCCTTTCTTGATGCCACCGGAAAGCAGTTTCATAAAGTCGGGCATATAGGTGTCCGCATCTGCCAGAGGTCCTTCATCCGGCACAGAGAAGTGCAGGAACGAACGGATACCGCTTGCCACACTCTTGACCGCATTGCCGACCCAGCTCACACCCTTCTTGATGCCTCCTGCAATGCCGCCAACGATGTCCTTGCCCCAGCTGACTGCCGAGGAAGCCACGTTCTTGATACCGCCCCAGATGGACGATGCCACGTTGCCAATAGCAGATGCCGCATTGGAGATTCCGTTCTTGATGGCGTTTATTCCATTCGAGAATACCGAAGTGACCTTGTTCCAGATATTTGTGACACCTTCCCGGAAGCCATCGCAGTTTTTCCAGAGAGCGGTCAGTCCAAGACCGATGCCGCCAACGGCTGCCACTGCGATACCTGCAGGACCCGCCAAACCAGCAAGTGCCGTGCCTGCGGATGCGAGGAAACCACCTGCGGAGCTTGCTACCCCTGCAAGGGCTGTACCTGCACCAGCAGCCAGGCCGGATACGGTCGTACCCACAGAACCGAGCAGACCGGAAAGCGTTGTGCCGACTGTCCCGGCAATACCGCCCAGCGAAGAACCGATAGACGATACGATGCCGGAAAGACTACCGCCTAAGCCGCCGATCTTCGATACCACACCAGAGAGCAGTCCGCCCAGATTCGACAGGATTCCCCCACCGCTGGAGCCAAGGCTTCCCAGCTTCGAGATGATGCCGGAGATTCCCTCTCCCAGACCGCCCATTTTGGAGGTCAGTCCGGAGATCAGATTGCCAAAGTTCGACACGATCTGACCGCCATCTGCACTGCCGATTTTTGACAGGAAACTGCCGATGTTGGATAACAGACCACCGCCGTTCTCTGTACCGAGGACATTGCCGAGGTTCTGCATGGTATCACCAATGTTTCCGATGGTGCTCTTCATGGAACCAAGCTTGTCCACAAGCCCCGTGACCGTATTGACCGTATCGCCGACTTTGCTGATACCATTGCCCAGACTCTTTAAGAAATCCGAGTTGAAAGTATCGCCAAGGCTTCGGATCGAATTTCCAAGGGAACTGGTCTGAGAACTCAGCTCGCCAATGGAAGATTTCATGTCCGCAAAACCCTGCTTTACTTCATCACTCATGCCGCCGACTGCGGTTTTGGTGATGCCCTGCAAGTCTGTCCAGAGCTGTTGAAACTGTGTTTTCACACCGGAAAGGCCAGACATCAACTGAGTCTGGATACTACTGCCAACGCTCCGTGCAGCCGAACCGATTCCGCTCTGGTTTCTGCTGATTGTTGCAGCAAAGCCCCCGACCACCGAATCCATCCAGTCTCCCAGAGAATTCACAGGGGTCGTAAGGTTATTGCTCATTGACCCAGCCAGACCTTTCACGGCTTTAACTACAACTTTTACATTTTTCTTGATACCACTTGCCAGCAGCTTCATAAAGTCTGGCATATACTCATCGGCATCGGACAGCGGACCTTCATCTGGCACTGAGAAGTGCATGACGGAACGAATCTTATCCGCAACACCATTGATGGCACTTGTCACCTCTCCGATCTTCGACTGAATGCCAGAAACGATATTCCCGATAATATCCGCACCCCAAGAGAAAGCCTGACTTGCCAGCCCCTTGATATACGCAACTGCGCTGTTGAACCCTGCTTCAATTGCGGAACGAATGTTTCCGACCGTACTTATGATGCCACTATGCATAGCAGTGAAAGCACTGATTGCCGCATCCCTTGCGCTGTTGCTGAAAGAAGTAACCGCAGTCTTTGCCGCATTCCACCCAGCAGAAATTGTGGACTGGATCGTAGCGGTAACGGACGAAATCGTACTGCTGATGCCGGTCCAGATGGAAGAAACAGTGGACTGGATTGCAGAAAGGACCGTCGAGATGACTGTCTTGATCGCATTCCATACCGTGCTCATCTGGGTCTGGATGCCAATCAGCAGCGGAGATAGGAACGATACAATGGCGTTCCACACCGTAGTCACTGCGGTCTGGATCGCAGTCAACGCGGTGGAGATCGCGGTCTGGATGGCTGTCCAAATCGTAGAGAAAGTTGTTTGCAATCCGGTCAAAATCGGCGTTATAAATGCAACGATGGCGTTCCAGATGGAAGTGATTTTCGTCTGGATTGCGGTCAATGCCGCACCGATCAGGATTTGTATTGCCTGCCAGATGGTCTCAAACAAATATTTGAACGCATCCAACAGAGGTTTCATGGTGTTATAGATGCCATTCCACACCGAAGTGATGGTCGTGCTGATGGTATTCATGACCGTAGTGATCGCGGTCGAGATCGCCGTCCACACAGTTGTCACCGTGGTATGGATCGTATTCAGCACGGAAGAAACTGCTGTAGAAATGGCAGTCCAGATGGTGCTGAAGGTCGTCTGGATACTCGTAAGGACAGTCGTAAAGAAACTCGAAACTGCTGTAAATACTGTCGTTGCCACACTCTGGATAGCGGAAACTGTGTTTGAAAAGAAGCTGCTGATTCCGCTCCACACGGTCTCGAAGAAGCTCTTGATACTGCCCCAGACCGTCTGCCAGTCTGTCCCAAACAGACCGAGGAACACATCCAGTGCGCTCTTTAGTGCGGTAAGCGTCGTGGAGAATACAGACTTCACACCTTCCCAGATGCTGGCGAAGATTTCCTTTACCGCTTCCCATGCACCGCTCCAATTGCCGGAGAACACATTGGAAAAGACATCGAACAGACCGAGCAGCGTATCCAGAACCGTACTCAATACCGTAGCCATAATCTGGAATGCTCCCTCGAACAGCGGTGCAAGCACCTGACAGAAGCCATCCCAGACGGCTTTCAGTACCTCAGTGACATCCTTAAAATCAAAGCCCAGCCCGTTGATCCGCTGTGTCAGCTGGTCGCAGAAGCCTTTCACCTTGGAAACAATGTCGTTCCAGATGCCGGTAATGGCAGTGCGGAACTCCTCGTTGGTGTTCCAGAGGTTCATGAACGCCGCCACCAGCGTACCGATGACCGCCACCACTGCTACGACCGGCCCGGACAGACCACCCAGAACCACACCCAGCTTGCTGAACACACCGCTGGCACTGCCCACATGGGTGATGAGAAGCCGGACACCCTTTGCAAGAGAACTGAATCCCCGCATCGCTGTGCCGACGGTCGATATGGTCTTGCCCAGCACAATAAGCAACGGACCAATGGATGCCGCCAGAAGTCCGATCTTGATGATCGTTTCCCTGGTGCTTTCATCCATGCTGTTCAGCTTGTCCACGAACTGCTGCACGGCAGATACGATCTTGCGGATGGTGGGCATCAGGATATCGCCAAAAGAAATAGCCAGCTCCTCCAGCTGAGATTTCAGGATGGTAAGCTGACCATTTAAATTGTCCTGCATGGTCTCTGCCATGCTCTCGGATGCGCCATCGCAGTTTTCAATGGCACCACGCAGTTTGTTGATGTCCGTCTCGCTGGAATTCATCAGGGCAAGGAAACCGGACATGGCATTCTTACCGACCAGTGCCTCTGCGTTGGCTGCCTTCTCAGATTCCGACAGCCCGGAGAATGCCACACGGCAGTCCGCAAGGATGTCGTTTAGGCTTCTCATGCTGCCATCTGCGTTGCTGGTCGCAATCGTGACCTCACCGATGTTTTTACCAACATAGGTCACTTCACCGGAAAGGTTGTTCATGATGGTACGAAGGGAAGTACCAGCCTGAGAAGCCTTGATACCACTGTTTGCCATCAGACCGATGGCTTCTGCGGTATCCTCTGCCGAGAACCCCAGTGCACCGGCAATAGGCGCACAGTACTTGAACGTCTCGCCCATCATGGAGACATTGGTGTTCGCATTGGAAGAAGCGGCCGCAAGGATATCTGCAAAATGCCCGGAATCTGCCGCAGACAAACCGAAAGCTGTGAGGGCATCCGTAACGATATCCGAAGTCGTAGCGAGGTCTTCACCGGATGCCGCCGCAAGGTTCATGATACCTTCGATACCGTTCAGCATGTCGGAGGTCTTCCATCCGGCCATGGTCATATACTCCATCGCCGAAGCTGCCTCGGATGCAGAGAACTTGGTCTTTGCACCCATCTCACGGGCTTTCGCACGAAGCTGGTCGAAGTCATCCCCGGTCGCACCGGAAATGGCAGAGACCTTGCTCATCTCGGAATCGAAATCTGCTGCAGTCTTCACTGCAGCAGTGCCAAGACCCGTTACAGCGGCAGTCACCGGCAGGAACTTCTTACCGACATTCTCCACAGAAGATCCAATGTTCTGGAGCTTTTCTCCGGCTTCATCGATTTTGGCAAGAGTCGCATTCGTGGTCGCCGCCTGGTCCTGTAAGGATCGCAGATTCTGTTCAGTCTCCACGATCTCACGCTGGAGAGCATCGTACTGCTGCTGGGTGATCTCACCGTTGGCAAGCTGCTCATTAGCCTGCTGTGCGGCAGTCTTCAGCGTTGCCAGCTTTTCCTTGGTGGCTTCAATGGCATCCTTGAGCATCTTTTGCTTCTGGACGACCAGTTCTGTATTGGAGGGGTCCAACTTCAGGAGTTTGTTGACATCCTTCAGTCCGGACTGCGTCCCCTTGATTGACTTGTTTACACTTTCCAGTGCTTTGGAGAGCTTTGTGGTATCGCCGCCGATCTCAACGGTGATGCCCTGGATTCTGGATGCCATTTGCGTAACCACCTCCTTGCAGGCATGAAAAAAGCCCATCTGCACGGAGCAGACAGGCTAAAAAATGGGTATAAAAATACCCTGCCAGCTTTCACCAGCAGGGTTGATTAGAATTTTTACTTGTAAAGGTCTTCCAGCGTTATCAGCCGAACTTCACCTCGCTCTTGTGCCTGAAGAAGTCCATCTGTGAATCCGCCTTTCGAGAAGATATAGTAGTGATAGTTGTTGCCCTTTCCAAAAACTGAGGCATAATTCCGAATCAAATCGAGTTCATCCACACCGATTTTCTCATTCCGGTATTTGCATGAACCGATGATATAGTCTTTGCCCTCAACAGGAGTTCCGACGATATCAATCTGTATCTGCTTTTTCTTCTTCGGGTCTGTCCCCCACCACTGGCCGATTTCACTCAGCTCAATAGGAAGGCTATCCGAATAATAGAGCAGGTAATCCTGACACATCTTCTCATAAATTAGACCCATGTAATCCGGAAGATACTGTTTTACAGCGTGTGGATAGGTCTTTGCAATTCTGCCAGAGTCAATGGCACTCATATTGATTGGCACAAACCGATACCAGAAACGGAAGAAGTTATCAGCCAGCAGATAGATGGTTTTCTTACCCGGTTTTTCTGTAATCGGTGTTTCTTTCTTAGCAATGCCAAGGTCGATCAGCGTTTTCAGGTACTTCGATACGACCGAGTTCTCCTCGCCGACCTTCATCTTGATATCGTTCATTCGGGAAGCACCTTCTGCAATCGCTTTAATGATTGCATTATAAATGGCTGGCTCCCGGAGTTCCTGCTTCAGTAAGTTCCCCGGTTCCTCATACAGATAGCTGGAGCGGTCAAAGAAATTATCCAACAGAGCTTCATCCACACTATCTCGCACATCCAACTTATTGATATAGTGGGGAACTCCTCCCGTGATTCCATAAATCAGGGAATTGTCTTCTGCGGACAGATTTGGGTGGAACACAGCGGTTTCTTTATAGTCTAGCGGCTCAATCTTAAACTGGCCAGTACGTCTGCCATACAGCGGACTTTCCTTGCCAAGCACCTGACTCTCCATGAAGCTCATAGAGGAGCCGCAAAGAATCAGGTACATCTTTGATTCTGTCCACTTGTGGTCGATGATGTGCTGCAGCATCGCTGAAATGGCCGGCTTTGCCTTTGCAAGATACGGGTACTCGTCAATAACAAAGACTATTCGTTTTTCCTTTGAAAGTGCAGTCAGCTCGTCCAAGGCAGCATCATAAGACCTGAACTCTGGTGCAAACTCCATATCTGGCCGCTCAAAACTCATGATTGACTTTGAGAGAGCCTCCAGATTTTCCTTTCCTGTCGTATTCAATGCAGAAAAGAAAATGGTAGGCTTATCTTTACAGAACTCATTGATCAATGCTGTTTTACCAACACGTCGTCTGCCGTAGATGACGATGCACTCAAACTTATCACCAGCGTACCGTTTATTCAGTTTCCGAAGCTCATCCTCACGGCAATAGAATTGATTCATACGTCCACCTCCAATAATTATACTCGTGAGTTAGTAACTCGTAAGTTACTTCTTTGCGAGTATAATAAATCAGATGGTCTGCAAAGTCAAGTAAAATAAGTCGAACCTTTAGAACCGGTCGAAGTCCGACTGACTTGCCAGCTCTTTGTACGGATAGTCGTCGTTCTGCCGCTCCGTGAACATATCATTGACCAACCCGATGGTCAGCAGGTCGAGGTCGGCGATGCTGATACCGAGCTGTACACAGCGCAGCAGAAAGAGCGGGGTGGTCATTTCCCGCTCACTTTTTCGAGGTTTTTTCTGGATTCCACCTCGGTCTGCACGTTCAGACCCCACAGTTCGATCAGCTGGGGAAGGATCTGATAAATGGAGAACGTGTTGAACTGGTCCAGGAACTCCTCCGGGCTGTCCGGCACATTCGCAGGGTCAGCATGACGGGCCATCAGCCATGCCAGATCCTCGAACATTTCCAGACTGAACAGGTCGAGGTTGGAATTGTCCTCATCGTTCTCACCCACGCTCTTTTCCAGCTGGCGCAGGTCTTTATAGATGTCACGGCCGAACTTGATGCGGTACAGGCGAGGCACAGCGGCACTTGCCTTAAAGATGACTTCCTTGCCATCGATCTCGATTTTCTTTGTAACTGCCATAATCGTAATCCTCCAAAATTTCATGTAAAATTGGCAGAGCCGAAGCCCTGCCGTATATCGTGTTTCTTACTCTGCCGGGTCAATGCTGACCAGTGCATTACCGCCACTCACAGTCGGCAGCTTTCCATCCCACTTCTGGATCTTCTGGTAATCGATCAGCGTATCGGACAGGCTTTCTGCCAGTTTGCGGTTTGCCTCTGCCTGTGCTTCTGCGGCAATGGAAGTCTTCTGGGCTTCCGCCTCTGCATTGGTGATCGCCACCTGCTTATCCGCTTCTGCCTTGGCAATGGCGGCTTCATTCTCGATCTTCTGCTTATCTGCGTTCTGCTGGGCAATGGACTTCTGCTGGATGGCTTCGTTGTAGGCATCCTCGAAATTCATGTCGTTGATGACGACCTTATTCACGAACACAACGTCCTCACCATACTTCTGCACAAGGGACTCTGCCAGCTTCTGCTGCGCCAAAGGTTCAATCTTAGTGCGGTTGGTTACCTCATTGGGGCCAAGTTCAGCCATCGCAGACTTGATGGCAGATGCCACCAGCTCGTCACCGACCAAATTCTTGATGTCGGACACATTCGCATACAGCCATGCACTCTTCTCAGGAAGCACCTGATAGGTCACGATCACATCTGCAGCATACACAGGTGTTTTATCGGCGGCTTCGCCCCAGACCTGTGCTTCGATATGCTTATCCTGCTGCTTGTTGTTGACCTTGTGGATACTCTGCACAAAGGGAATGCAGAAGTTGAGCTTGCCACTCTGAATGGTGGTCTCCTTGATCTGACCGAAGCTGGTCTTCACGCCGGTGTAGCCGGTAGGGATGATGTGGAACGAGCAGACAGCCAGCACCAGAACGATGATCACTGCGAACAAAGGAAAAATCTTCTTCATAATCATATACCTCTTTATAATAATGTAAGCAGAGCCGAAGCCCTGCGGTGTGTGTGTCGGTCACTTAGCCCTGCGGCTCCTCGGTGTGACCGGTGTCTTCGGTGTCCACAGCTTCCGCCTGCGGCTCATGCGGATTGTCGGACATCATGGAATGGCTGGCTTTCGAGCAGACACCATAGCATTTCGGGACGAACAGTGTCTGGTCGTTGTTACAGCCAAGGGTGGCCGATTTTTCTTCCTGCCAGATGACTCCCTTGCCGCCGCCCTCACACCCGGAACGGATCTTCAGCGTGACTGCCGGAGAATTATCTGCACCATCCATGACCAGCGGAACATTGCCACCGCCCGTACCGCATCGGCTGGTCAGCGTTTGAACCTTGCCATCTTCGGAAATCTTCACCCTGCTGTCTGCCGGATGATTTTCCAATGCAATGGCGGCAGGTACGACACCTGCCCGGAGGGTCGGTGACCGTTCTTCCTCATATCCGATGCTTCTGGCATTTGCGGAATGCTCAGTACAGAAACCAGCAGCTTCAAGAATCTCTCCCGGCTTGTTCAGGCCGATTCTTCCTGCACAGCTTGCCGTTCCAATGCCGCTTTCAGAACTGGCGGCAGCTCTTTGCCACGCACGGAAGCTCTCCGGAGAATACCGAGACAGGCCTTCGGACTTAAATAGTACTTTTCCGGCACTTTGACCTGCAAAGTCTGCGACAAGGAACAGACGTTTTCTTCGTTGAGCCAAGCCGAAGTGTTGAGCATCGAGAGTTCTGTATGCCACGCTCCATCCGTCTCCCAGAATAATATCGGCGGTTGCCCACTTTCCCTTTTCAGGCATAGGCAGCGGTGGCGCTTCTGGCTCTTTGACTGCGATGATTTCTTCAAGGACCGACTTAAAGTCCTCACCGGATTTGCTGGAGAACAGTCCGGGAACGTTCTCGACGACAAAATATCGTGGGTTTTCTCCATCGGTTGCTTCCCTCATTTCTTTAATAATCCTGACCGCCTCATAAAACAGACCACTTCGGGTTGTCTTTTCTCCGCCGTGGTCGATATGCTGAACGCCCTCTCTTTTTCCAGCCACAGAAACGGACTGGCAAGGGAAACCACCTGTGATGATATCTACAGGAGGGAGTTCCGCTCCACGAAGACTGGAAATATCTCCGTAGTGGATTACCTGCGGCAGTCGTTTTGTAGTCACACGAATTGGGAATGGTTCAACTTCACAGTTCCAGACCGGCTGGATTCCTGCAAGCAGCCCTCCCAATTCAAAACCCCCGGAACCTGCAAAGAGGCTGCCGAGGGTCAAGGTCTTATTCTGTTCTGTACTCATTCGGCAACCTCCTCTCCGAGCATCTGCTCATTGGCTTTCTGGTAAAAATCTCTGGATACCTCAAATCCATAGCTGTTGCGGCCAAGCTCCCGTGCGGCACGAAGGGTCGAACCGCTGCCAGCACATGGGTCAATAACCACATCGCCGGGGTCAGTGAAAGTTTCGATCAGGCGTTTCAGCACAGAGATTGGTTTCTGAGAGGGATGAATTTTCGGATATTCCTTACTATCCCGTTTCCAGTCAAACCAGTTGAAGATCATGTGGGGCTTGCCGTCCTCACCGAGATTGCGGAACTTGGGGAGCTTGCCCCGGTACAGCACCAGCGCATACTCCGTTGCACCCACAATCTTCATGTTGGCTTTGAGTACCTGTGGACTGTAGTTCTTACAGAACACCAGTGGGATATAATTCTTGAAGCCGTATTTTTCCGCTTCGGTGATCACCTTCGGGATCTGCTGGAACGCACAGAACACAATCATGCATGGCGCGTCCTTTTCACCCGTGCCGGGTTCTTTCTTCAGCAGGCGGTTGCAGAAATGGAAATATTCTGCAATGTTGAAAGTGAAGTCGGTATTGAATGCCGCTTTCCTCGCCTTGCTGCTCTCCCCGTTTTTGTTGTCGCCATCCACATACCAGTCCGGCCGACTGGCGTAGAAGTCCGTACCGATGTTGTACGGAATGTCTGCGATCACCAGCTGTGCCTTGGGGATGTTGTAGGACTTGAAGTTCTGGAAGTTGTCATGGATGAGGACACATTTTACATCAGGCATCGGCATCCACACTTTCCGGCTCAAAGGTCGCCACTTCCTCAAACTTCAGCTTCTGACTGTCACGGATAACATACACATCATCGTAGTGACCCTCCCGGAACTGAATGTAGCGTTTGACTGCAACATCCACGAACTTCGGTTCCACCTCCACACCATAACAGATACGATCGATCTGTTCACAGGCAATCAGGGTCGATGCGCTGCCGAGGAAGCCGTCCAGAACAATGCCGTTGGTCATGGTGGACTGCTTGATCAGATAGGCAATCAGTGGAACAGGCTTGCTGGAGGGGTGGCCGAAACCATCCTCTTTGGAGTTCTTGATGCCCTCAAATTCAAACACATTGGTCTGCTTCTGATCGCCGTACCAGCGATGACGGCCGTCCTTACGCCAGCCAAAGATGATAGGCTCGGAGTTGAACTTCCAGTCGGTACGCATAAAAGGCGCACGAGGCTTCTTCCAAATCAGGCCGGCTCCCACCTTGAAGCCCGCATCCTCGAAAGCATCGTAAAACACACGGGCTTTCATCGTGGCGTAGAATTCATAGATGGAAGCGTCCATCGCCATCGCATTTTTGAAGTTGGCGTAGACCTTCATCAAAAACTCGTAGGCGGACTTGTCATCCAGATCATCATTCTTGATACTGCCGGAAGCATTCTCCAGCTTGACGAAGTAAGGTGCATCGGTACAGACCAGATTAACCTTGGTATCGCCCAGCAGATTTTTATAAACCTCCGGGTCCGTGGAATCTCCGCAGATGGCTGTGTGTTTACCAAGGTGCCAGATATCTCCGGCCTTGGAAAAACACGGCTGTTTCAGTTCAGATTCCACATCGAAATCATCATCTTTCACATCCTTGTCGTGGACACTAGTAAAGAGTTCACTGATTTCCGGTGGCTCAAAACCTGTCTTTCCGAGGTCGAAGTTTGAATCTTCGAGGTCTTTCAGCAGATCAGCCAGCAGGGAATCATCCCATGCACCCGTAATCTTGTTGAGTGCGATGTTCAGGGCTTTCTCCCTGGTCTTGTCGATGTCCACCACCGCGCAAGGCACTTCGGTGTAGCCCAGCTCCATCGCTACGGTCAGTCTCTGGTGACCACCGATGATCGTCATATCGGCATTGACCACCAAAGGATCTGCGAAGCCGAACTCCGTGATGGAGTTCTTGATCTTCTCGTACTCTTTGTCCCCCGGCTTCAGCTTCTTCCGGGGATTGTATGCGGCCGGCTTGAGTACGGACACCGGCAGCATCTTCAATTCAGCAGTCGCTTTCATGTAGATCCTCCCACTTTAGATTCACACGCGCATGACCCCAGAGAACGGCACGAAAAAGGAGCCGAATAAAAAGCCCGACTCCATCTCATCGCCATTTTCCCGCGGCTGTTCGGTCATCTCGCACCATTCCGGGTTTTCTCCGTTCACGGATGCCAGCACCTTATCTTCCGCATCGTCAATCGCATGTACACAGATCCCCCCGGTGTTGAACATCGGGAACACACCGACAATCTTACTCATCCTGCTTTGCCCCCTTTAACCCATATCGAAATTCAAAATAGCATTCCCGGCTGCAAAATCTTCTCTGTCCGTTACATTCGTGGACGGCCTTAAACTCTCTTCCACAGTTCTGGCAGATTGCATTTCGGCCGGTCGCCAGACTTTTGTAGTGTTTTCGCTCGTACTCGTCTTTGCATTCCTTTGAGCAAAAGCGCCGAACACCACCGACTTTCTGCAACACCGGTTTTCCACACACCGGACAGAACTTCCCTTTCGTCATGTTCGGAGGGATCAGGTGACAATTCCCGACTTCCGGCAGCCCAAGTTCTCTGCAATAGTCGATGACCTGTTCTATCGGAAGGCCTGTTTTCTCTGCGATTTCCACGCACTCCACGCCTGCCAGCCGCTGATTCCGCACTTCTTCACGCTCTGCGGAATAGGCCATGCCTTCTATCAGGCAGTCCAGACGAACTCCATGCTTTACCACATCACGCTGTATTGTCAAAGGTTCCATCCGATGCACTCCTTCCTCGATTCGCACAGGCGCGGCTGCAATATTTCCGTTCTAGTCCATACTGTTGTCGGTAGGAAAATTCCCTGCCGCACACCGGGCAGATCTTCGACCGCACGGTCTTCCAGTTCTCCAGTTTCGGATGAGTGTTGTTCCACCGTGACCGGCATTCCGGTGAACAGAACTTCCGTGGTCTGCCTTTATGGTTTGGTACGATTGCCGTACCGCACTGAGGACAGAACGAAAACGCCATGTCCTTGATCATCTCAGCCGTGAAATCTTCCATCTGCCCTCACCCCACTCTCATTTTTCGCCGTTTCTTCGGCGGTTTCTTGGAAAAGTTTCATAATTCATATGAAAAGCGGCGAAGTGGAAATCGGCACCGCCCCGCCAGGTCGGATTGTTGTTGCGGCGGCCGATTCGCACTCGCCCCTGCTCCTCCCGGAACAAGCTAAAATGTGCGAAAGCTCCCTGTTTACGAGAGTTTTCACACACTTTGGTTCATTTCGGGGAAAAAGGAAGGCACCTGAACCGAAGCTCCGATGCCTGTGCATGTGAAAATTCATTTTACATTTGAAAATGTGTTGGCAGACTATGCCGAATGAGTCGTAGCCAGAATCAATGCAGTAAGCAGAGTTTTTCTTGTAAGAACATGAGATTCATGGTATCATAGAAGCAATAAAAAGTCTGTGTGTGGCTACGCGAAAGGAGCAGCAGAGATGAAAAAATTGAACATCCCAGTTGGTATTTCGGACTTTGAGAAGATTCGGAACGGTGGGTTTTATTATATTGACAAATCTGGCCTGATTGCGGAAATTTTGGACGAAAAAGCAGAAGTGACACTTATCACTCGACCACGGCGTTTCGGTAAGACGCTTGGCATGAGTATGTTAGAAAGCTTCTTTGACATCCGTAAAGACAGCAAAGAACTGTTTGATGGGCTGGAAATTGCAGAGCATCAGGTATTATGTGATGAGTGGATGAACCAGTATCCGACAGTCTTTGTTTCATTCCGACAGGTAGACGGTCTGGATTTTACTGGGGCATACGATATGCTCACAATGGTGATAGCGGATTTGTACAACAAACATCTTTATTTGCTTGATAGTAAAAGTGTTACAGAATTCCAAAAAACAGCGTTTGAGCATCTTGCACATGGCAATGGTTCTATAAAAGAAGTTAAGAACAGCCTTATGCTTTTGACAACGATGATGCAGAGCTATTATGCAAAGCCTGTAATTCTTCTTATAGACGAGTATGATGTCCCTGTAGCAAAAGCGAATAACAACGGTTATTATAATGAAATGCTCGATGTTATGAAAGGCTTGATGCAGGCTCTAAAAGACAATCAAGCACTTCAGTTTGCAGTTGTTACGGGCTGCTTAAAGATTGCGAAAGAAAGCATTTTTACGGGAACAAATAATTTTGTATCGGATACTATCACAAATTCTCGTCTGAACGAGTATTTCGGATTTGTACAGAGTGAGGTTGACCTGTTGCTAAAGGATGCTGACTTGACAACGCAGGCTGAGAGCATCAAGAAATGGTATGATGGATACCATTTCGGAGCCTTTGATGTTTACTGCCCGTGGGATGTAATGAATTATTTGCTGGAACTGCAGCGCAATCCGAAAGCTAAGCCTATCAGCTACTGGAAGAACAC